>Ga0209415_10008600_pt1 | contig 17686 bp, 10 predicted proteins | sample PeaSoiSIISIP2007_FD_187696 | JGI IMG/M metagenome (GOLD analysis project Ga0209415, IMG submission 187696) | Peat soil microbial communities from Weissenstadt, Germany - SII-SIP-2007 (SPAdes) (version 2) | ecosystem: Environmental > Terrestrial > Soil > Wetlands > Peat | place: Germany... | reverse complement strand
CGAGATAGGTGTCGAGAAGAACACAACGATTGTTTTCCCCCTGCCCATCGATATCATTAATAGTTGGGTTCAAGCGTTAGGGGGATCGAAAAAGTAAGAATGGCTTCTGGGAGAAAACGAGGAAGCGCCGGAGAGCGTGTGCTCGAAGGACGGCACGTCATCGGCTTGTTCATGCTGATGTTGCTGTTTTCGGGCTTGTTCTTCACGCTGGGTTACGTCATGGGACGTGACGGCCAGGTACGCGCGGCTACGAATCTGCGCGGATTCTCCGACGTTCAGCCGAAGCCCGAGGTCGCTCCGAAGCCTTCGAACAAAAAGTCAGCTCCCGAGCCGTCTTCGGCCGTTGACGCCGCCTCCAAAAATCCCGAGTGGGAGTTCTACCACGCAGGCGATTCGAACAAGACCGACGATCATCTGAAGCCAGTGGCCGCTCCTTCGACGAACCCGCCTGCAACGCCCGCAGTGGGAAGAAGCGGCAATCCTTCAAAGCAGCCAAGCACAATCACGAAAACCATAGGCGTCACTCCTCCCAACGCTGGCGGAGGGATAAACCTGCAAGTCGCCGCGCTCACCAAGGAAGCCGACGCCATGGCCCTTGCAAATACTCTGCGCAAGAAAAATTTCCCAACTTTTGTGCAGTCGCCGCAGGGCGATAAGTATTACCATGTGCTCGTCGGCCCCTACGCCGACCAGAAAGCCGTCGACAACGCCAGGAAAGGCCTCGAGGTGGCCGGCTTCAAGGCCATCGTCAAACACTAATGGCTGAGCGTCCTTGGCTCGCCTATTTTCGGCCGCACCCTGGTAGTGAAACTCCCGCTTGGATGAGGCTCTTCATCGGCGCGGTTTCCGGCGCAGCTCTTTCGTTTTCCTACACTGGCTTTTACCTCAGCATCTATTCCTGGGTATGCGTAGCAGTTTTGCTGATTGCACTTTTTGGTGCTCGGCCTCGCGTGGCATTCGGGTGCGGGTTTCTCCACGGTCTCTGCTTTGTGCTCACTTCCGTGCCGTGGATAGCGGAAGTTCTCTCCGTGCATGGCGGTCTTTCGCGCGCCGGTGGCTGGGGCGTCTTATTGCTGATTGCCTCGGTTTGGGCTTCAGCAAACGGTGCAGTTACGTGGGCTATCAACCGTCTCTCCGTGCGAAGCATCACCCTCGCCTGTATCGGCACGCCGTTCCTGTGGGTTTCGCTTGAAGTGTTTCGCACCTGGCTGCCCGAAATTAGTTTTCCGTGGAACTTGCTGGGCTATCCGGCCGGGGCAAATGTTGCTCTCGTCCAGATCACGACGATCACAGGAATCTACGGGTTGTCCTTTGTAGTCGCCGCATTCAATGCGCTCCTCGCGTGGAGCGACGCCGCCACGAATTATCCTGCGAAACGTCGTCTCGCCATACTCGTCGGCACCGCCGTGCTTCTGCTTCTGGTCATGCTCGTGGGGCCACGCCTTGTGCCGAGCGCCACGGCGAACCACACAGCGCGCGCCGTCCAACTAAATTTCCCTGAAGTCGAGGAGTTCCCGAACGATTGGTTCGCCCACCATGTTTCGGACTTGGATGAGGTTCAGCGCTTCAGCCTCGCGCCCTCGGCCAATCATCCCGATCTGCTTGTTTGGCCGGAAGCTCCAGCCCCTTTTACGGTTCAAGACAATCAGTTCTCGCACATGGCATCCACGCTGGCGATTCGCTTCCAGCATCCCTTTATCGTCGGCGTCGTGGAATGGAGGGAGGAGAGCGTTTCGACAGGGGGCACGACTCATTCCATCCTGGCGCCCTACAACAGTTCGTTGCTGTTTGATCCCCTTGGCCATCGCACGTTTTCCTATGACAAGATGCATCTCGTACCTTTCGGCGAGTACGAGCCGTTTCCACTCATTCACCGCGTCGTCTCCAATGTTTCGAGCGAAGTCGGCGGCTTCCGCAAAGGCACCCAATATTCCGTCGGCAAATTTCCTAACGGCTATTCGTTTGGCGTGTTCATCTGCTATGAAGCCATTTACCCAGGCGAAATTCGCCGCTTCGCCGCCAACGGTGCTCAGCTCTTCGTCAATATTTCGAATGACGGCTGGTTCGGCCACTCCGCGGCCGCCGAACAGCATTTGCGCATGGCTCGCGTGCGCGCGGTCGAAAATCGTCGTTGGATCGTGCGCACAACAAACAGCGGCATCACGGTTTCGATCGATCCTTATGGCAGGATCTTCCGCCCTCTCCCCCAGGATGTCCGAGCCGCCGCCGATTTGCCCTATGACTTCCGCACCGACAAAACTCTCTACACACGCCTCGGCGACTGGTTCGCTTGGCTCTGCGTGCTCATTTCCGTTATTCTGGTAGCGTTAACTTTCAGAAAGGCAGTCTAGCGTCTCCATCAACCCGCGCGACGCTCCTGAACCACGACATGATTCTCGAAGACCTCGAACACCGCTACGAAGGCCTCAAGCCACGCATCACGCTCGTCCGGAGTTTTCTTTGACGCTCCGCAATTCCGCGAACGTTTGAAATCCCTCGAATCCCGCGTTGCTCAACCCGATTTCTGGAGCAACCAGGATGAAGCGCAAGCGGTTCTGCGTGACCGCAAGCGCGCCGAAGAACAAATTGCCGCCGACGAGAAGCTTACCTCCGTCTCCGGGGACATCGAGACTTACGTCACCCTCGCCGGTGAAGAAACCAACGCTGAACAGCGCAACGATCTTCTGAAAGATCTCGACCGCGAGCTTTCGGCCGCGGAGACCTACATTGCCGAACTCGAAACCAAGACCTTACTTTCCGGCGAAACCGATCACCTCAACGCCATCATGACCATCAAACCCGGCGCCGGTGGCACTGAATCGCAGGATTGGGCCTCGATGCTCCTTCGCATGTATCTTCGCTGGGCGGAACGCAAAGGAATCGACGCCACCGTTATCGACGAAACTCCGGGCGAGGAGGCCGGAATCAAATCCGCCACCATCCAGTTCGCCGGTGAAAACGCCTATGGCCTGCTCGCGGGCGAAACTGGAGTCCACCGTCTGGTGCGCATTTCGCCGTTCGATCAAGCCGCGCGCCGCCATACTTCCTTTGCGTCCGTCTTCGTGATCCCCGAAATCGACGACAAAATCGAAATCAACATTCGCCCCGAAGACCTGCGCGTCGACACTTTCCGTTCCGGCGGAAAGGGCGGCCAGAACGTCAACAAGGTCGAAACCGCCATCCGAATAACCCACATCCCCACGAACATCGTCGTAGGCTGCCAAGCCCAGCGCAGCCAGGGCAAGAACCGCGAGATGGCCATGAAAATGTTGCGCTCCCGCCTCTACGATCTCGAAGTCCAAAAGCGCCAGGCCCACACCGACAAGCTCGACGAGTCCAAGCTCGACATCTCCTTCGGCAGCCAAATCCGTTCTTACGTCATGCAGCCTTACCGCATGATCAAGGACCATCGCACAAAGTTCAGCGCCGGAGACGTCGACCGCGTCATGGACGGCGACATCGACCCCTTCATCCGCTCCTACCTCATGGCCAAAAAGACCAAGGGCAAGCTGGATGTTCAGTTGGATGACGACGAAGACGCCGCCTAGACCTTCCCCGTTCGCTGCACTCAAATGCCGTTCAACCCTCCATTTCTACCGTTCGCTGCTCGTATAACCCGTTTAACTTCAATGCGTTGATTCTTCGCCCCTGCGATGGTACTTTTGTAAAGTTAATCCAACGCAGTGAGAATTAGCCTATCTTGGCGGCTGCACCGTCGCGGTTCACTAAGGAGAATGTCTTTTGAGCGAAGCCTTACGAAACTTCCTGTTCACGTCGGAGTCTGTCACCGAAGGTCATCCGGACAAGATTGCCGACCAGATTTCCGATGCGGTGCTCGATGAAGTCCTAAAGCAGGACACCAAGGGCCGCGTTGCCTGCGAAACTCTCGTCACGACAGGCTTGGCCGTAGTCGCCGGCGAAATCACCACCTCCGCGCAAATCGATTACGACACGCTCGTCCGTAGCACCATCCGCGGCGTCGGCTACGACCGCGCCAAATACGGCTTCGACGCCGACACTTGCGCCGTCATGTGCACCGTTAAGCGCCAATCGCCGGACATCGCCATGGGCGTCGATACCGGCGGCGCGGGTGACCAGGGCCTGATGTTCGGTTTCGCGTGCGACGAAACCGCTGAACTGATGCCCATGCCTATCCAACTTGCCCACCGCCTCACGCAGCGCCTCTCGGAAGTTCGCAAAGCCAATAAAGTTGATTTCCTCCGGCCCGACGGCAAGTCCCAGGTCACCATCGAATATCGCGATGGCCGCCCAGTTCGCGTCGATTGCGTGGTTATTTCCACGCAGCACAGCGAACGCGTTTCCAACACGGATCTCCGCGACGCCGTCACCGAGCATGTGATTCGCCCCATCATTCCTCCGGCCATGCTCGACAGCAAAACCAAGTACCACATCAATCCCACGGGACGCTTCGTCATCGGCGGCCCCATGGGCGATGCTGGTTTGACCGGCCGTAAAATTATCGTCGACACTTACGGCGGCTACAGCCGTCATGGCGGCGGCGCGTTCTCCGGCAAGGATCCCTCGAAAGTAGACCGCTCCGCCTGCTACATGGCGCGCTACATCGCTAAAAACGTTGTTGCCGCGGGACTGGCGCGCAAAGCGGAAGTTCAGCTTGCTTACGCCATCGGTGTCGCCGAGCCCGTCTCGGTTATGGCCGAAACCTTCGGCACTGCGGCCGTCTCTGAAGAAAAAATCACCGCGCTGATTCGCGAATACTTCTCGTTGACACCCAAAGGCATCATCGAAGCTCTCGATCTTCGCCGTCCCATCTACAAGGACACCGCTGCGTACGGCCACTTCGGACGCAGCGGACCCGGCTTCACCTGGGAGCGCACCGATCGCGCGGATGCTCTGCGCAAGGCGGCCGGCCTCGGCGTGTCCGCCACCGTCGAAGCAGCGGCACACCGCTAGGCATGGTTTAGAAACCCCGGTTCACACCGGGGTAGGGTTTTTCAGGCGCGAAGTTCCCTCGCCGCGCAATATTCGGACTAAGGAGAATGAGTGTGGCTACAGCTGAACTAAAAAAAGGCGATGTGAAAGATATCGGGCTGGCCGATGCCGGCAAGCGCAAGATCGAGTGGGCGCATCAACAGATGCCTGTTCTCGAAATCATCCGTAAGCGCTTCGTGAAAGAGCAGCCGCTCAAGGGCCTGCGCATTTCCGCTTGCCTGCACGTGACGAGTGAAACCGCTAACTTGATGATCGCGCTGCGCGACGGTGGCGCCGATGCCGTTCTCTGCGCGTCGAACCCGCTCTCCACGCAGGACGAAGTCGCCGCTTCGTTGAATCGCGACTACAACATTCCGACCTACGCCATCAAAGGCGAGGACAACGAAACCTACTACTCGCATCTACGCGCCGCTCTCGAGCACAAGCCGCAATTCACAATGGACGATGGCGCCGACCTCGTCACCATGCTTCTCACCAAGCGCACGGACCTCGTTGCCAACGTAATCGCCGGCACCGAAGAAACCACAACCGGCGTCATTCGTCTCCGCGCGATGGCCAAGGACGGCACGCTTAAGTATCCGATCATCGCCGTCAACGATGCCGAGACAAAGCACTTCTTTGACAACCGCTACGGCACCGGCCAGTCCACGCTGGATGGCGTCATTCGCGCCACCAACCTGCTGCTCGCTGGCCTCAAAGTTGTCATCGCCGGTTACGGCTGGTGCGGCCGCGGCGTCGCCATGCGCGCCAAGGGCCACGGCGCCGACGTCATCATCACCGAAATCGATCCGACCAAGGGCATCGAAGCCGTTATGGACGGTTTCCGCGTTATGCCCATGGCCGATGCCGCCAAGCAAGGCGACGTGTTCATCACCGTCACCGGCAACAAGAGCGTCATTCGCGCCGAGCACTTCGAAGCCATGAAGAGCGGCGCCGTCGTCTGCAACTCCGGCCACTTTAACGTCGAAATCGACATTCCCGCCCTCGAAAAGCTCTCGAGCGGCAAGCGCGAAGTGCGCCCCCTCGTTGACGAATACTTGCTGAAAGACGGCCGCAAGGTCTATCTCCTCGGCGAAGGCCGCCTTGTCAATCTCGCCACCGCCGAAGGACACCCGGCCAGCGTTATGGATATGAGCTTCGCCAACCAGGCTCTTTCCGCCGAATACTTGCGCCAGAATTACAAGCAACTGAAGCCGCAGGTCTACGTCGTCCCCGAAAATCTCGACAAGGAAATCGCCCGCCTCAAGCTCGACAGTATGGGCCACAAACTCGACAAGCTAACCGCCGAACAAGAACACTATCTAGCCTCCTGGCAAGAAGGCACGTAGGTAGCACAGACGCTCCTATCTGTGCTCTCGCCTTTCTTTGGTTTGATGAGACTTCCACTACCGTTTGTCTGATGCACTTTCATCTTGGGGCGCACTAAACCGCGCCCCATTTTCTTGTAAACTTATTTCGGCTTCTTCCAGGTCAAGCTCATGTGGGATCTCTGCACCAGCGCACTCGATACCGCCCGCCTCCGCGGCGCCACTTACGCCGACGTCCGCATGATGCATATGCGCCAGCGCGACCTCACCACCAAGAACGGCCAAGTCGGAACCCTCGCCCAATCCGAATCCATCGGGATGGGTGTTCGCGCGCTGACGAATGGCGCATGGGGATTCGCCTCAACTGATCGACTCACCCGTGATGGCGTTTCGGCCTGCGCTGCGCAAGCCGTCTCGATTGCCAAAGCTTCCGCGCTCGCCAAACGCGGCGACACCTTGATGGTGGAAGAAGACGCCTACATCGACAGTTGGCAAAGCCCGTTTCGCAAAGATCCGTTCGAAATTCCCTTGGAAACTCAGCTCGCCCTGCTCCTCGCCGCCGATGCCGAAATGCGCCGCGTCAGAGGCGTCACGCTCACCGAATCCGGCATGCAATTTCGCAAAATCGATTCCTGGTTTGCCTCCAGCATCGGCTCCCGCATTCATCAGCGCAAAATGATCACTGGCTGCGGCATCGCCGCCACTTCTTTTCGAGGCGATGAAATTCAAAAGCGCTCCTACCCAAATAGCTTCGGCGGCCAGCACTCGCTCGAAGGCTACGAACTCGTCGAATCCCTCGAACTTCTGAAGCACGCGCCGCGCGTTGCCGAAGAATCCGTCGCGCTTCATTCCGCCGCGCAATGCCCCGAGAAAACCGGCACGCTCATCCTTGGCGGCAGCCAGCTCGGCCTGCAAATTCACGAATCTGTCGGCCATCCCATCGAACTCGATCGTGTTCTCGGCCAGGAAGCCAATTTCGCAGGCACAAGTTTTCTAATTCTCGACCAACTCAATAAGCTGCGTTATGGCTCCGATATCGTCAACGTCGTCGCCGACGCGCGCCTCGAACACGGCCCCGGCCTTGGCTCCTTCGCTTACGACGATGAAGGCGTCCCCGCGCAGTGCACCGACATCATCAAAGACGGCCAATTTCGCGGCTACCTCTCCAATCGCGAAACCGCCCACCTCATCGGCCTCAAGCGTTCCTCGGGCACGATGCGCACCGAAAGCTGGAATCGTCTCCCGATCATTCGCATGACCAACATCAGCCTCAAACCCGGCACTTGGGACTTCGACAATTTAATCGCCGATACCGACGACGCCATCCTCATGGAAACCAACCGCTCCTGGTCCATCGACGATCGCCGCTACCAATTCCAGTTCTCCACCGAAGTCGGCTGGGAAATAAAAGGCGGCAAAAAAACGCGCATGCTCAAAAATCCCAGCTACAGCGGTATCACCACCGAGTTTTGGAATTCCTGCGACGCCATCTGCTCGCGTGATCATTGGATTCTTTGGGGCACGCCCAATTGCGGCAAGGGCCAACCCATGCAAACCATGGGCACTGGCCACGGTGCGTCGCCTTCGCGTTTTCGCAACGTAAAAATCGGCTCCGCTTTTTCAAACCAATGAGCGCCACTCACAAATCCAGATTCGCCAAGTCGTCAACAGGGAAGAGCACTGCATCTTCCGCCCAACTGCTTCCCGAGCGCGAATTACGCGGCATCATCGACACCGTTCTTCGCCTCGCCAAATCCACCGGCGCCGACGAAACCGAAGTCCACGTTGACGAAACCGCCGACTCCCTCACCCGCTTCGCCAACAACGCCATTCACCAAAACGTCGCCGAGCGCGGTCTCAACGTTTCCATCCGCACCGTCGTTGACCGTCGCACCGCTCGCGCCACCACCAATCGCATCGACGAAGATTCTCTCCACGCCGCCATCGAAGCCTCCCTCTCCCTCGCGCACAGCCAACCCAAAGATCCGCATCTCCTCCCGCTTCCCGCCAAACAGCGCTATCGCAAAGTGAACCGCTTCCTCAAAGAAACCGCCGCTCTCACTCCCGAAGACCGCGCTCGCGCCGTCCGCCGCGCCTGCGATCTTGCCATTCAAAATGGCCAAGTCGCCGCCGGTATTTTCGCCAGCGGCCTCCAGCAATCCGCGCTCGGCAACTCGCGCGGACTCTTCGCGTCTTACCGCGAAACGCACGCCGAATTCAGCATCACCATGCAAGAAAATCCCGCCGCCAGTTGGGCCAAAGCTAATGCCGCCAGCGTCCGCGCATTCGATCCCCAAAAGCTCGCACAGCGCGCCAGCGAAAAAGCCCACCTCGCCGTCGACGCTCGCGAACTCCCACCCGGTCGCTACACCGTCATCCTCGAACCCGCCGCCGTCCTCGATCTCGTCGGCTTTCTCTTCTACGATTTCGCCGCCACCGCCCTCCAGGACAAGCGCTCCTGCCTCAACGACCGTGTGGGCAAACCGCTCTTCGGTAAAAACATCTCCATCGTCGACGACGCCTACCATCCTCTCCAACTCGGCGCACCCTTCGACGGCGAAGGCATCCCGCGCCAACAAGTTCTTCTGGTCGATCGCGGCGTTCCCAAAAATCTCGTCTACTCCCGCAGCAGCGCCAAATCCGCTCGCAAACAGCCCACCGGTCACGGCTTCGCCCTCCCCAATGAATACGGCGAAGCTCCCATGAATCTCGTCTTCTCCGGCGGCGATTCCTCCCTCGAAAAAATGATTGCGACTACCCCCCGCGGCCTCCTCGTCACCCGCCTCTGGTACATCCGCGAAGTCGACCCCTACGAAAAGGTCATGACTGGCATGACTCGCGACGGCCTTTTCCTCGTCGAAAACGGCAAAGTCTCCTCCGCCGTCCGCAATTTCCGCTTCAATCAGTCCATACTCGAAATGCTCCGTAACGTCGAGCAACTCGGTCCTGCCGTCCGTGCCACCGGCGAAGAAGCCTTCGAAATGGTGGTCCCCGCTATGAAGGTCCGCGACTTTCACTTTTCCGAAGTTACAAAGTTTTAACAATCAGAGGCTTAAAATCTCCCGCCCCACAAATTCGATTTGTCGAATTCAAATTCTGCGTTGTACATCCAACCCCTCCCTGCTCAATAAACAGATATGTACCTACGGTGCGTGCCATCCGGCAGTGATCGGCACCCAAATTGGGGCCACCCAGACCACGACGCTTGTGGCACCGGTTTCGTCGCGCGCCTCGGCCAGCCCGCCAGCCATGAAATCGTTAGCATCTCCCTGACCGCCCTCGAGCGCCTCACCCACCGCGGTGGCGTCGATGCCGATGGCGCCAGCGGCGACGGCGCAGGCCTCCTCACCTCGCTCCCGCACGAATTCTTCCGTGCCCGCGCGCAAGAACAGGGCATCGATCTTCCCGAAATCTTCGGCCTCGGCTTCGCGTTTTTCCCGGCAAGCGCCACCATCGACGCCAAAGCAGCCGTCGCCGCCGCCGCCGACACCGAGCGCCTCCGCATCCTCGGCTGGCGCCGCGTCCCCACCAACACCAACTCTCTCGGCAGCAAAGCTCTCGAGACCATGCCCGAAATCTGGCAATTTTTCGTCGCGCCCTTTCACGCCAGCCGCGGCGTCTCCCGCTTCGAGTGGAAGCTTGCCCTCCTCCGCAAGCGCGCCGAGTCGCTCCTTCCTGAGCGCTGTTATCTCTGTTCGCTCTCCTCGCAAACCGTCGTCTACAAAGGCCTCCTCACTCCCTGGCAATTCCCGCAATTTTATGAAGATCTCCGCGACGCCTCGTTCGCCACGACGTTCGCCATCTTCCATCAGCGCTATTCAACCAACACGCAACCCTCCTGGGATCTCGCGCAGCCTTTCCGTTATGTCGCACACAACGGCGAAATCAACACCATCGTCTCAAATCGCCGCTGGCTCCGCGCCAAGCAGCGCGAACTCCGCTCTCGCCTCACTGTCGGCTCCTGGTTCACTCCGCTCGAGAAAAAAGTCAGCGACTCCGCCAGCTTCGACAACGCGTTCGAGCTAAAGCTCCTCGAAGGCTTCGGCCCCGATGAAGCCATGCTCACCATGGTTCCTCCTGCTTTTGAAAACGATCCGCTTCTCTCGCGCGATATCCGCGCCGCCCTCACCTCGCTCTCCCAACAATCCGAACCTTGGGACGGCCCTGCTGCACTCATCTTCTCTGACGGCCAATTCGTCGGCGCCAAGCTCGATCGCAACGGCCTCCGCCCACTGCGTTACACGCTCACGCACGATGGTCTCCTCATCGCTGGCTCCGAAACCGGCCTCATCGATCTCGAGGAATCCCGCATCGCCGAACGCCAGCGTCTTGGACCCGGCGAAATGATTCTGGCTAATCCCGTCACCGGCCTCTTCCTCCGCTGGCGCGAAATCCTCAAGCGCCTCGCTATGCACCAAGCGCGCAGCGCCATGCCACCGCCGCGCCACCTCGCGTTCTCTGGCGCCACGCATTCCGCTGCCACGACCGAGCCCAAGCGCATCGCCGCTGCCGCTGGCTGGACCGAAGACCAATTCAAAACTCTCTTCTCCGCTTTAATCCACGGCAAAGAAGCCGACTGGAGCATGGGCGACGACGCCCCGCCCGCTTTCCTCTCAACTCTTCCGCGCACGCTCTGGGACTATTGCAAGCAGCGCTTCGCGCAAGTTACGAACCCGCCCATCGACCCGCTGCGCGAAACCCATGTCATGTCTCTTGACGTTCATCTCAAGGATGGCGTCACCCTCCCCGGCCCGCTCCTCAACGCCGGGCAACTCGCCGAACTCTCCGAATTTTTCGGCCCCGTTCATCGCATCGGCATGACTTTCTCTTCCGCCCTGGGAGTCCCGGGCGCGCGCTGCAGAATTGCTCAGCTATCTTCTACCCCTCTGAGTAGCAGCGGACGCCCGGGCCTCCTCCTCCTTTCCGATCGCGGCCTCAACGCGGAAACTGCTGCTCTCCCCGCGCTGCTGGCTACCGCCGCCGTCTGGAAAGCGATGGTTCGCGAGGGCCTCTGGGACTTGCCTCTCGTCGTTGAATCCGCGCAAGTCTTTGACACGCATCACGTAGCGCTCCTGGTTGCCGCCGGTGCGAGCGCTGTCGTCCCCTATCTCGCCGACGAATTCGCCGAAGCTCTCGAGCCCGGTGGCGCAGACCGCATGCGCGTCGCCATCACCGCCGGCCTGCGCAAAGTTCTCGCTCGCATGGGCGTTTCCACGCTCGCCAGCTATCGCAACAGCCATCTCTTCGAAATCGTCGGCCTCTCCGAAGATCTCTGCTCAGATTATTTCGAAGATGCCGCCGACTATCCCGGCTCAAAAACGCTCGACGATCTTTTCGCCGATTACGCCCGCATGCACGCCACGGCTTTCTCGCCCGTGTCCACCGAACTCGCCGACGCCGGCCTCTATCGCTTCCGCAAAGGCGCGGAACTTCACGCCACGTCGCCCGAAGTCGTTCGCCGCCTCCACGCCCACGTCCGTGCTCCCGAAGCCGGAAAATTCGCCGCCTTCGAAGAACTCTCCGAACACCAGGGCACAGTTTTTCTCCGCGACCTTCTTGAAACTGTTCCTGGCATTCCCGTTCCCGTGGACGAAGTCGAATCCACGGACACAATCCTCCGCCGCTTCAGCACGCAAGCCATGTCTCTCGGCTCACTGAGCCCGGAAGCCCATCGCACCCTCGCGCTCGCTATGAATTTAATCGGCGGCCGCAGCAACACCGGCGAAGGTGGCGAAGATCCCAACACCTATCGCTTCGAGCCCGCCGCCGCCAACAAAATCAAGCAAGTCGCCTCTGGCCGGTTCGGCGTCACCGCGGACTATCTCGTCCACGCCGAAGAACTCGAAATCAAAATGGCCCAAGGTTCCAAGCCCGGCGAAGGCGGCCAGCTTCCCGCCCGCAAAGTCACCGAATACATCGCGCGCATCCGCCACGCCACTCCCGGCACTCCGCTCATTTCGCCGCCGCCCCACCACGATATTTACAGCATCGAAGATCTCGCTCAATTGATCCACGATCTCCGCGCCGTCAATCCCAGCGCGCGCATCGGCGTCAAACTCGTCTCCGGTGCAGGCGTCGGCATCATTGCCGCGGGCGTCGCCAAAGCTGGCGCCGACGTCATCACCATCAGCGGCCACAATGGCGGCACCGGCTCTTCGCCTCTCACCTCCATCAAAAACACCGGTCTACCTTGGGAAATCGGCCTCCGCGAAACCCACGACACGCTTGTCCGCGCCGGCCTCCGTTCCCGCGTTTCTCTCCGCGTGGACGGCGGCCTCAAATTCTCTCGCGACATCATCGTTGGCGCGCTCTTCGGCGCAGATGAATTCGGCTTCGGCACCGCCTCGCTGCTCGCCATTGGCTGTGTCATGGCCCGCCAGTGCCATCTAAACACCTGCCCCGTCGGCATCGCCACTCAAGACGAAAAGCTCCGCACCAAATTCAATGGCAAGCCCGAGATGGTCGTCGCCTATTTCCGTTCCCTCGCCGAAGAAGTCCGCAATCGCCTCGCGCAACTCGGCGCACATTCGCTCAGCGACCTCACCGGTTGGTACGACCGCCTCAGCGCTCGCTCCGGCATGGATCCGCTGCTCATCGTCCCCATCACCGAATCCAACCGCGTCGCCCCTCACCAGTCCCCCGCGCTGCACGCCGCCGCGCGAGAAGAATCTCTGCGTTTCAGCGCTGCCCTCGAGCTCCAGACCGAATCGCAGCCCATCCAGAATTCCGATCGCAGCGTCGGCGCAGGCATGAGCGGGGAACTGATGCGCCGCCGTCGTCCCGGAAGCCAGATTGCCCCGATCACCCAAGAACTCACCAAAGACTTCCACGGCTGCGCAGGCCAAAGTTTCGGCGCATTTCTCGCCGATGGCATTACCCTGATGCTCTCCGGCGAAGCCAACGACTACGTCGGCAAAGGCCTCTCCGGTGGAACCATTGCGATATCCGCCAGCTCCGCCGCCTCTCGTCGTGGCGACGTCCTCACTGGCAACACCGTTCTCTACGGCGCAACCTCCGGCCAGCTTTTCGTAGCCGGTCGCGCCGGAGAACGCTTCGCCGTTCGCAACAGTGGCGCTCTCGCCGTTGTCGAAGGCGTTGGCCAGCACGGCTGTGAATACATGACCGGCGGCGTTGTCCTAGTTCTTGGCCCTCTCGGCCTCAATTTCGGGTCCGGCATGACCGGCGGCCTCTCCTACGTTCTCCGCGGCGAAGCTGACGAAGTCATCCATCGCGATTTCGTCGCTCTTTCGGAAATCGACTCTCAGGAAGAAGCGTGGCTGCGCATCGCGCTCGAAGAACACTTGCGCCTCACCGCCAGTCCTCGCGCCTCCCGGCTACTTTCGCGCCGCGGAGTCCTTCCGTTCTTGCGCGTTCAGCCGCTCCATTTCCAGGGCACTCTCGAAGCTACCTGGGAGCCGTTGCTGGCTCGCCTGAAGCATCAGGAACCGGTTTTCGCACCGCCGCAAAACGCGGCGTTTTCGCGGGCCACATCGCCCGCCTGAAAGGAGCAAGATTCTGCGCGTACTTAGCGGAGACATTCCGCTATAATCTTTGCGAGCCACCAGCTTATGGACTTCGATCAACTTGCCACTTTCGTCTACGTAGCCAAACTAAAAAGCTTCTCGCGCGCCGGCCAGAAAGTTTTCCGCTCGCAATCCGCCGTCAGCGCCCAGATTCGCCAGCTCGAGCAAGCCTATCGCGCCCGTCTCCTCGACCGTTCCGCTAAATCCGTCGAGCTGACTCCCGCCGGCGAAGTCCTCTTCGAATACGCCGAGCGCCTTCTCCGCCTTCGCGACGAATCCATTCAGGTCGTCGCCGATCGCGGCGACGTTGTGCAAGGTCCACTCGTCTTCGGCGCCAACGAAGCCACTTGCCTCTATCTTCTGCCCGATATATTCGCCGAATTCCAGCGCCGCTATCCGCAAGTCCACATCAGCATCTATCGCAATTTCAGCCACAAAATTTTGCAGCGCGTCGAAGACGGCTCCGTCGATGTCGGCATCGTCACTCTTCCCATCAAATCGCCGACACTCAAAGTCCATCACATTTCTCGCGATCGCCTTCGCTTCATGGTCAGCACGAGAAATCCGCTGGCCCATCGTTCCAAGATCACCCTCGAGGAAGTCGCCGCCCAGCCTCTCATCTTCCCGCGCACCGGCTTCACTCGCCAGGTCCTCGACAAGCTTTTCCGCCCCTACCGCGCCCGTTTGCGCGTCGTCATGGAGCTCCCCAGCATCGGCATGATCAAGCGCTTCGTCGGCGCCGACGCTGGCGTCTCCTTCATCAGCGAAGGCTTCGCCCGCGATCAAGTCAAAGCCGGCGAAGTAAAGCTCCTCAACGTGGAAGGCGTCGACCTCTGGCGCGAACTCGGTCTTGTCTACCGCCGTGATCGCAGCCTTCCCCGCGCCGCCCAAGCTCTAATCTCCGTCATCCGCGAACACAAGAAATTCCCCGACACCGCCATCACCGCCGCTGCCTCCGATTAACTGCAACATCTGTGCACCCCAGTGCGCGGCCTCTTGTCTAACAAATGGCTTCCAGAACGCGGGCAGGCGGCCATCCTCGTCGATGGGATCAGATTGGCATCTCCTTTTGTCTTCATATATTCACCTCCTGCCTGGCCGGTTCGTGAGATGATTATTTTAATGGAGCATCTCCGGCGCATACTTGGGCCAATTCCATTCGCTCCTCGAAGTTCCATCGAATTGCGAACTCCGTATTGTCACCCGTGAAACACCTTCATCTTGCCCTCGCCGTTCTCCTTTTGTTGCTCATGGCCGTGCTGGCCGGAGGCGCCGCCCTCCGCGAGTCCATCGCCGTGGATGAGGTTGCCCATATCGGCGCCGGCGTCAGCTACCTTCAAAAGCTCGACATGCGCCTGAACGAAGAGCATCCGCCTCTCGCTAAAATCCTCGCCGCTCTTCCTCTCGTTCTTAGCGGTGTTCACACCGACTACTCGGACTTTTCCTGGAACTTCAGCTTGCCCTTGTTCAACAGTTTTCTCGGGGAATGGGTCTGGGGCAACTCGGTCGCTCTGAAATGGAATGATCCTGCTACCACGCTCCTCTGGGCGCGCGCTCCGATGCTTCTCCTCACTCTCGCCTTGGGCCTGTACGTCTACATTTTTGCTTCCCAGGTGGGCAACAACTGGGGCGGTCTGCTCTGTCTGGCCGCTTTTGTCACCACCCCTGCCTTCCTCGTCTTCGGTCCCCTCGTCCTCACCGACATCGCTGTCACTCTCTTCTCATTACTCACTCTCTGGAGCTTTGCCTCTCTATGGCGCTCGCCCAGTCGCCGCGCAACGACGACCTTCGGTCTCTGTCTCGGCGCGGCGCTGCTCTCTAAATTCTCTGCGGGCCTTCTATTGATCGTCTTCCTCGCCTACCGCCTCAGCCTACGTTGGATGCCTCTCTCTCAACAGCCCACCGGCAAGGTCGAACTCCGCCAGTGGCGCCGCCAGCGCGGGCGATATCTTTGGATCGGAATTCTCCTGGCCTCCCTCACGGTCTACGTTTTCTATTTCCTTTTCACCTGGCACCAGCCCTCGGATTCGCTGGAAATCCTCGGCCACGGACCTGCCTCTTTGTTTCTGCGCCGCATCCTCATGCCGCCATGGATTTACCTGCGTGGCCTCGGCATCTTCGCTCTCTCCTCCCCTCGGGCCACTTTTATTCTCGGCCACAACTATTCCCGCGGCGTCTGGTTCTACTTTCCCGTGCTTTTCCTCTTGAAGTCGACCCTGGCCTTCTTGCTTATGCTCGTCTTTGCCCCCCTCGTTGCTCTCTTTGCTCGGACCAGACTGAAATCCATCCCTCTCATCCCATCCGAAATGTCCTTCCACTGGCGCGCGTTGTGGGTCTCCCTGCTGGTGTTCACAGCCGCCTGCATGCTCAGCCCCATGACCATCAGCATTCGCCATTTCACTGTTCCTATCGTGCTGCTCATTCTTTTACTGGCTCCCGTGCCTCGCCTCCTCGCTCTCCTTCTAGAAAACGGATGGCCCGCCGCTCGTCTCGCGTTGGTAGCTTACGCCTTGCTCGCTCTGGCTTCCCAGGCGGCCATGCTGCGCGCGTATCCGCACTTCTTCCCCTTCATCAACAGTCTCAGTTTCGGCCACCCCGCCCACACGCTGGTCAACGATTCCAACCTTGATTGGAATCAGTCTCTGCCGGAAGCCGCCGAGTTCGCTCAAAAACGCGGCTTGCACCACGTCCTGCTCGACGAGTACGGATTCATCGAGCCCACCGCGTACGTCCCGCAAGCTCAATTCTGGAATTGTCAACTCCCTGCGCCCTCCGACGCCGGCCAGTGGGCCATCGTTTCCGCCAGCATGATCGAAGACGGCCACAACTGTCTCTGGCTTCTGAATTTTCCTCACGTCGCATTGGCCGGAGGCAGTATGTACGCCTTTCGGCTCCCCAGCGTGATTCCGCAGGTCGGCGATCCTTCCGGTCCCCCGCCTCCCGAAGCACAGCGCAATTTTGGTGGCTTTCCCGGCCCGGATAACCGGCTCATTTTCTTGAATTGCCTGCGTGATCCGGCGCAGCTTCAGCCCACCATGGACAATGCTCGCGCGCTATTTGAGGCCGAAATGGCCAAGCGCAACGCCCAACGTGGCAAGCACTGAGGCTTCCAGCACGAGGTTCTCGCTGGCTCCCGATAAGTCCAGGTGCTGCTACGATTTCCCTCGATTCCTTCTCGACCGCGGTTTCCGCATAACTTCCGTGCAGCCCGCGATTCGACAGTCTGCGAGGATCTAATCTCCAGCCAGGCAGAGAAGTGACGCGACACAAAAAAATGTGATCCACCGTTACTCCTCTCCGCATCGAAAGTCTGGAGCGGCTGAGTCTATGTGGCGCTTGCGGGCCGCCTCTTCGAAGAAAATCCGATTCCCGAATGGATGAGGACATCAGGAACTCCAACATAAAGGGAGGACCCTATGAAGTGGATCGCTTTCTTACTTATCGCAGTTGCAGCGGGCGCTGGCGTTTTCGTCATTACAACTCCTGCATCGGGACAAGGAGGTGGAGAGGCCGTTCCGATCTTCGGAATCAAGATTCCGCCCGGTTACCGAGACTGGAGATTCGTCTCCGTGGCTCATGAGGAAGGCAACCTGCACAGTTTTGCCGCCATTTTCGGTAATGACGTGGCGATTAAGGCCTACCGCGACGGGAAGCTCCCGTTTCCGGATGGCACGATCATCGCCGCTTTGCACTACAGTCATACCCCGTCCGAGGAAAACGATAAAGTCTTTGGCGATCCCCAATCGTTCGTTCCCGGACCACCCACCAACGTTCAGTTCATGGTCAAGGATTCAAAAAAATATGCCACGACGGGCGGCTGGGGATACGCGCACTTCGACAAAGACGGTAAACCGGGCACCGAGGCGGCACTCAAAACCTGCGCTC
>Ga0209415_10008599_pt1 | contig 17692 bp, 10 predicted proteins | sample PeaSoiSIISIP2007_FD_187696 | JGI IMG/M metagenome (GOLD analysis project Ga0209415, IMG submission 187696) | Peat soil microbial communities from Weissenstadt, Germany - SII-SIP-2007 (SPAdes) (version 2) | ecosystem: Environmental > Terrestrial > Soil > Wetlands > Peat | place: Germany... | reverse complement strand
GAATTTCCCCTTGCTCTCTCCTGCCCGGAACTCCAACTTCACCGCTTCCTTCCAGGTGACGTACTGGCCGCATTGGAGAGTGCGGTAGCGCGGCAACGGTTCGGCATGGCGATCAAGGTTGTGCGCATCATCGACCGTCTTAACGCTGGCGGACCTGCCAAGCACGTGGTATGGCTCACTTCCGGCCTCGAGTCGGCTGACTTTCAGACCCGGCTAATCACCGGAACCTGTGCCCGCGGAGAGACCGACATGAGTTACCTGGCTCACGCCGCCGGCATCGAGCCGCTGTCGATCCCCGACATGAGCCGGGAAATCAGCCTGCGGGACCTGCGGGTGATCCTGCGGCTGATCCGCGAACTGTTCCGTTTCCAGCCCGACATCGTGCATACCCACAAGTCGAAGGCCGGGACCGCGGGCCGGATCGCCGCCCTGGCCTACAAGTGGCTGACGCCGTCGGCTTTGAGGCTGCGTCCGCGCCCCTGCAAAGTCGTCCACACCTATCATGGCCACATCTTCCACGGTTACTACGGGCGAGCGAAGACCGCGCTGTTTCTTTCTATCGAACGCCTCCTGGCGCGGCTCTCGACCGATTGCATCGTTGTCATCAGCGAATCGCAGCGGCGCGAAATCTGTGAACAGTTTGGGGTCGGCCGGCGTGAGCAATTCCGCGTCATCCCACTCGGGCTCGACCTCAAGGAGCTGCCCCGAGAAGCCGGATCGCGCTTTCGCCAGGAACTCGGGGTGGCTGCCGACGAGTTGCTCATCGGGACTGTAGGCCGGCTGACCGAGGTCAAGAACCACATCATGCTGCTTGAGTCCGCGGCAGAGCTTTTCCGAAGCGGTGTCCGCGCCCGCCTGCTGATCGTAGGGGACGGCCATCTGCGCGGCCGGCTTGAACAGCATGCTCGCGAGCTTGGGATTTCCGAGCGGGTAATTTTCACCGGTTTTCGCCGCGACGTCCTCGCGCTTTATCCCGCGCTCGACATGGTCGCGCTCACCTCGCTGAACGAGGGGACACCCCTGACCCTGATCGAGGCCATGGCCTGGGGAAGGCCGGTGGCGGCTTCAGAAGTAGGCGGCGTTCCCGATTTACTGGGTGCGCGTCAGTTCACTCAGGAAGGGTTTTCGGTTTGGGACCACGGCGTCAGCGCCCCCAGCCGCGGCGTAGCCCAGTTCGCTCTCGCCTTGAGGTTCCTGGCGGAGCACCCCAACCTCCGCGCCGAGATGGGGACTCGCGGCCGCGCTTTTGTGGAAGACAATTTCTCCCGGGAACGGCTCTTGCGGGATGTTGCCCGGCTTTACCGCGAACTCTCCGGGCAAGCCGGCGCCGGCCGCGAACCCGCACCCTGTGAATCCCAGCCCGTGGAAGAAGCGCAGGTATTTTCTCTCCACCGCACCCAATGAAAAGCGTCGAGACCGTAGTGCTGGCCGCGTTTATCGGGGGTGTATTGACCTTGGTGATGATCAAGATCTGTCATCGCTGGGGCTGGCTGGTGTCTCCTCGCTCCGACCGGTGGAGCGCAAGGCAGGTGGCCCAGTTCGGGGGAGTGGCAATTGTTCTGACCTTTCTGCTGATGACGCTGCTGCTGCCGCTCTCCGTAAGGGCCATGCGGCTCACTTTGCTCACCGCGGCCATGGCGACCATCGGGCTGTGGGATGACCTGCGCACCCTGCGGCCGCGCATCAAGTTCCTGAGCCAGTTCGTTCTCGCGGGGGCGGCGGTGTACTGTGGGTTCATCTACCCCCTGCGGATGTCGCCGGCGGTCAACGTGGCGTTCACCATGGTGTTGATCGTGGGCATCACCAACGCCTTCAACCTGCTGGACAACATGGATGGTCTGGCCGCAGGGGTGGGCGTGATCACGGCGATTTCGATCCTGCTGGTTCAGACCCCGAGCACCCACAGCCGGGGGCTGATTCTGGCGATGGCGGGATCGTTGCTGGGATACCTGATCTTCAACTTCCCGCCGGCCAAGATTTTCATGGGCGATGTGGGCAGTTTGGCGGTCGGGTTTTTTCTTTCGCTCGCCTTTGTGGCCAGCGCACAGCACGTCAGCACTGTGTTCTCCGTACTGTTTACGCCGGTTCTGGTGCTGTTCCTTCCCATCTTCGACACCTTGCTGGTATCCGTTACTCGCCGGCTGAACGGGCGCGCGATTTCCGCCGGCGCCAAGGACCACAGTTCGCACCGCCTGGTGCTGCTGGGGCTGAGCGAGCGCAACGCGGTTCTGACCCTCTACACGATTTGCGCCATCAGCGGGTTCGTGGCGCTGCTCTTGCACCGCGCCCGGCCGGATGAGGCCCCCGGCTTGCTGGCGCTGTTCCTGATCACCGGTACCCTGTTCTGGCTTTACCTGGCGCGAATTGAACTGCCGGAGGACTGGCTTTCGCGGAGCAACGTCTTCACCCTGGTTCTGCCCGAGTTTCTGAACTCCATCGCCAGAAGGACAGCGGCAATCCTGCTGGACATGGCGTTGCTGTTGATCTCCGTCTATCTGGCCTTCCTGGTGCGTTTCGGCGGGCGAATCAGCTACATGATGTACGCGTTTCTGCTCACCAGCGTGCTTTGCCTGATTGTCAAGGCGCCGCTCCTGGCGTTGTTCTCCGTTTACCATGGAGAGTGGGAGCTGGCCTCGCTGCGCGATGCCTATCCGATCCTGAAAGCCGCCATCTTCGGCTCCCTGATCATGACCAGCATCCTGTTCTACGTGACCCGAGCCGAGAATTTCTCCCGCTCGGTGTTCGTCCTGGATTGCATTTTCACCGTGATGCTGCTGACCGCGGCACGGCTGGCGCCACGGTTGTTTCACGACATGCTGCGCAAGCACCCAGCTACGGGCTGTCTGCTGGTGGGAGGGCCGAGCGCGCTCTTCTTCCTGCACTACTTCGAGTGGAGAAAACCACCGACTGCGATCCGCGCCGTGGTGGATGGCGGCGCCGTCGGGAAAAAGTCGCTGGGTGGGTTACCTGTGGTTTCACTGGGAGATGCGGCCTCTCTGTTCGAGAGGACAGAGGTCGCCGCCGTTTATGTTTTGCCGGACTGCCAGGGGCCGGAGCTGGATTTCATGTCCCAGCTCTGTGCGAGCTACCAAGTGCCGATTCACCTCTTCCATTTGTCGGTGGACAGGCTCCTGGCTCCGGCACGGTTGTTGCGATCGGACCAGGCCATCGCCGACCGTGCGATCGCGGCAACCCTGGCCACCGTACCGATGAACTCCACGCAGCCGCCATCACTCCGCACGGCTGACACCGGCATCGTAGGCAGGAAAACATGAGGGAAATAGACCAGTTGCAGGATTTTGAACCATCCCATACCAGGAAATCGCGAGAGATGCTGGCGGAGTCAGCCCGCCTGTTGTGGCGGCGCCGGCGCTTCCTGATCGCTGTCACCCTGGCGGCCACGGTGCTTTCGGCGATCGTGTCTTTGGTGCTGACGCCGAAATATGAGTCTACGACCCGGCTGCTGCCGGCTCCTCCCTCCAGCCCAGGGGGAGACATATCGCGCATGCTGCGGCCCGAGGCCACGGCCCTGGCCGGCCTGGCGGGTCTGAATCCAAGTCCCGGGGAAGGCCGCTTTTTGGCGCTCTTGCACAGCCGCGTCATTGCCGACCGCATCATCGACCGCTTCGGCCTGATGAAGTTGTACGGCGCCAAATACCGGCATGACGCCCGCACGGTGCTCGAGCTGCGCACCGTCATCACCGAGGACCGCAAGACGGGAGTCATTACCATCACTGTCTCCGACCGCGATCCCAAACGCGCCGCCGACCTGGCCGGCGCCTATGTCAAGGAACTGGAGCAGCTGAATGCGGAGATGAACACCTCCGGCGCCCACATGGAGAAAGTGTTCCTGGAGGCCAGAGTCCAGGAAATTGGCGAGCAACTGCACGATGCCGCCGACCGCCTCAGCCAATTTTCCACGAAGTATTCCATCGTCGATCCTCTGCAGCAGCCGAAGAGCACGGTTGAGGCGGCACTGAAGCTCCAGGGTGAGGTGGTCGCCGCCGAGGCCGAGCTGAAGGGCCTGGAACAGATCTATACCGATGACAGCGCCAGGGTCCGTGCCGCCAGAGCCAGGATGGCCGAGCTCAGGCACCAACTGGACCAGATCCGCGGATCGCAAGCTCTGGCGGGTTTGCCCACGGATGGCTCGCTGCCTTCCATCCACAACCTGCCGGCCCTGGGTGTGACCTACGGCGAACTCTATCGCCGATCGAAACTGCTGGAGGTGGTGCAACTGGCCCTGACCCAGCAACTGGAAGTAGCCAAGACCGAGGAGATCAGGCAGCTTCCCGTGTTTCGGGTCATGGATCCCGCCGATATCCCCGAGCAGCGGGTGTTTCCCCGCCGCACCCTGATGGTGCTGGCTTCCACCCTGGGCGGTCTGCTGATCGGGATCGCCCTGGTGCTGGGCAGCGACCGCTGGAACAAGGTCAGCCCGGATGATCCCATCAAGATCCTGATCGGAGATGCGCAGCAGCGGATGTCGGCCGGAGCTGTCACTCGCTCGCCCGGCGCCTGGAAGCAGCCGCACCGCGAGCCCGTGACCATGTCCGCTGAGGAGAACAAGTGAGCAGTGCGACCGTGGTTGAAACTCCCGCGCGCGCGCCGCTTGGGAGCGCACCGGCTGCGAGTTCTTCGTTTCTGCGCAATTCCCTGGTTTTTGGATCGGTATCTTTCGGCGCCTACCTGTTTTCGCTGATCAAGACGGTAATCGTCACCCGCTATTTCGGCACTTCGGCGGAAATGGACGCCTTTGCGGTTGCCATCCTGGTTCCCAACCTGCTGGGCGCCTTGCTCGCCGGCAGCGCCAGCGCCGGACTGGTTCCCGCTCTGGCCGTGGCGGAGCGCGAAGGCGCCCAGCGTCGCGCGGACACCTATCGCACTTCGTTCGTGCTGCTGGTGGGCGCCTGCGCCGTGGCATCGGTTGCGCTGGCCATTTTTGCCAGGCAGGTGGTGCATCTGGTCGCTCCAGCTTTCGCCGGAGACCGGCTGGCCATCGCCGAACGGCTGGCGCCCGGAGCTTCCCTGCTCTTCCTGCTTACCGGTATTTATGCTTTCGCCTCGGCCGAACTGCTGTCGCGCAAGCGATACGCCTTGGTCGCGGCGGCGCCCGCCATCAGCACGGTGCTGTCTTTGCTCGGCATACTGGCGTTTCACGCCCGTGGCGCCGCCGTCCTGGTGTGGGCCCTGGTGGCCGGACTGGCCGTGCAAGCCATGGTTGTATTCATTCCTGCGTGGCTCTCCTCCGCAGGAGGACGCATTACCCACTGGCATGACTCCCACGTCGCCCGCGCCCTTTCGGCGCAGTTGACACTGCTGGCGGTTTCCAGCATCGGGGTAACCAATGTCTTCGTGGACCAGGTGATCGCCAGCCTGCTGCCCACCGGCAACGTCAGCGCCCTGAGCTATGCCTCCAGCCTGAACGGGGTCGGCATGCAGGTGATCGTCATGTCCATGGGCTTGATCGCGCTACCCAACTTGGCGGAACTGGCGGCGGCACAGGAAATCTCCAGGCTGCGGCAGAAGGTGCGGCTGTGTGTGATCACGGCCGTAATGATGGCGGCGCCCGCTTGCCTGCTCATTCTGGGTTTCGGCCAAACCGGAATTCGGCTGCTTTTCCAACACGGCCGGTTTGGCGCGGATTCCACCCGGCTCGTGTATCTGGCCTGGGCGGGATACAGCTTGGGACTGGTGCCGGTCTCCATCGGCATGATGGCGGTTCGGGTCGCCAATGCGCTGCATGAGAACTGGCTGCTGTTCCGCATTGGCATCGTGTTGCTGGTCGTGAATGCCCTCCTCGATTACGCGCTGATGCGGGTCGCCGGGATCATGGGAATAACCCTCAGTACCAGCATGGTGTACTGCCTTTCAACCGTGTTGCTGTATCGCGCCTTGCGCGGTCGCGTGGGAGAAGTCCTCGATGGGCAAACCCTACGCCGCATCGCGGGGGTTGCCGGCGCAGCGGTTCTGGCGGCGGTTCCGGCCGCATTCATCCGTCTGCTGGCCGGGTCTGGTCTCATCAGCTCTGGCGTGCAGGTCGTGGTCTTCATGATCGTCCTGGTCTTCGCCTATCAGCGAGCCAGCGTGATCACCTGGGGCAGTTCGGGGTGGCGGCCGTGGGAATGGGTTCGCCTCTCAGCCGAGGAGCGCTAAACGACATGGCGATATTGGCTCCGGCCCTTACATCTCCGGAGCGTGCTGGCGCAACCTCGCGGCGCGTAAGGATCACCTATCTGATCGGCTCGCTCTCCACCGGGGGAGCAGAGAAGCAACTTTTGGAGCTGATCCGCAGGCTCGACCGTTCGCGATGGGAATCGTCGCTGATACTGTTCGACCTATCCTACGCTGATCGCGCGCCGGGCGTGGTAGGTCAGGTGCTCTCGCTCGATATACCCAGCGAGGGCTACTCGCGGTCGTATCGAAAGGCCTTGATGGCAGCCGGGGCAGTCCGCAAGTTAACCGGCCACCTGCGTCGCCTTCGTCCAGACATCCTGCACGCGTTCCTGCCCGTATCCTGCATACTGGCGGTCCCGGCCGCGCGCTTGGCTGGGATTCCGGTTCTTATTGGCAGCCGCCGCTCCATGGTCGATATGTACCGCAAGCGGGATTTGCTGGCGAGGGTCGACCGTCTCGCCGCTCGCATGTGCGACTACATGCTGGGTAACAGTCTGGCTGTGACCGAGGAACTTGTCCGCCTCGATGGCGTCCCGACCGAACGTGTCGGCACCATCTACAACGGCGTGGACACGGCGAAGTTCAAGCCCGGCGACCGGACACAACGTCACGTCTACGGCTGGACCGAGGACCATATCGTGTTCGGCATAGTTGCCAATTTTCATTCCTATAAACGGCATGTTGATTTCGTACGTGCCGCGGCGGTGATCGGAACCAACGCCCCCCACGCCCGCTTCATCATGGCCGGCGAGGATCGGGGGATGCTGCCGCTCGTCCGCAAGGAGATCGCCCAGGCTGGCCTGGAATCACGCTTTGTGATCATCCCTGGCGCACCTGAGCCCGAGAAGCTTTATCCTGCGATGGATGCTTATATCTGTACCTCGGACACCGAGGGGTTCTCGAACGTATTGTTGGAGGCCGCGGCCAGCGGTTTGCCCTTGATTGCTACACAGGTCGGCGGCAATGCTGAGGTCGTATTCCCCGGGGACAATGGGTTCCTGATTCCTGTTGCGACACCTGAGGATGTGGCCCATGCGGCTTTAACCCTGGCTGACGATCCAATTCTTCGCCGGCGCATGGGCAACCGAAGCCGGGAACTCGTCGAGCAGCGGTTTTCTTTGGAGACCATGGTGCGGCAGCACGAGTTGCTTTACGAAAGAGCGCTCGAGTCGCGTCGCCGTCCGCTGCTAACGGGCCGCAGCGAGCACGAATTTGCCCAAAGACGGAGCGACCCTGCCCGCTTGGACGAGTACAGCATTCGGTGAACGGAACTCTCGCTTATACCAACCCTTGCGTACGGACACTCGAGACATGAAAAAGCTGCTTTCAAAGCCGGTGAAGGTCACATATGTGATTGGGTCGCTGGCAACGGGCGGTGCCGAGACGCAATTGCTGGAGTTGCTGCGTAGGCTCGATCCTGCGCGCTGGGAAACGTCGCTCGTGGTGTTCAATGGGCTGCATATCGATCGTGCCCCGGACGCAGTAAGCCAGGTGTTCTCGCTCGGCATATCCGGCAATGGCAACTCGCGATCGTATCGCAAGGCTTTCAAGGCGGCGCGAGCCGTAACGAGATTGACCGAATATCTGATTCGCATCCGTCCGGATGTGGTGCACGCTCTCCTGCCGCAGTCTTGTATCTTGGCTGTGCCTGCCGTCCGGTTGGCCCGGGTGCCGGTCCTTATCGGCAACCGCCTTTCCCTGGTGGGGTGCTATCGCAATGGAGATTTGCTGGCGAGTTTCGACCGCCTCGCCACCCGCTTGTGCGACTACATGCTGGGTAACTGTTTGGCGGTAACTGAGGAACTTCTCCGCATCGATGGCGTCCCGGCCGGCCGTGCCGCCACCATCTATTACGGGGTCGACACCGCCCGCTTCAAGCCCGGCGACCGCCGCCTGCGCCAGGTTTACGGCTGGAACGATGATGATGTGGTATTCGGGATCGTCGCCAACTTTATCCCTTACAAGCGGCACATTGACTTCGTTCGCGCCGCGGCCCTCATAAGCGCCGAGGCCCCGCACGCCCGCTTCGTCATGGCGGGGGAGGACCGTGGCATCTTGGCAGCGATACGCCGCGAGATTGCCCAAGCCGGCCTGGAATCGCGATTCGTAATCATCCCAGGCACGCGCGAGCCGGAGAAGCTTTATCCGGCAATGGATGCGTATATCTGTACTTCGGAAACCGAGGGCTTCTCGAACGTATTGCTGGAAGCCGCAGCCAGCGGCCTGCCTGTAATCGCAACCCGTGTTGGCGGCAATCCGGAGATCGTATTTCCCGGACAGAATGGATTCTTGGTCCCGGTGGCGAAACCGGACGAGGTGGCCCAGGCCGCTCTAACCCTGGTTGACGATCCGATTCTTCGTCGGCGCATGGGCAGCCGAAGTCGCGAACTCGTCGAGCAGCAATTTTCCCTGGAAACCATGGTGCGGCAGCATGAGCAGCTCTATGAGCGGGCGTTAGAGTCGCACCGCCGGACCTGATTATGAGCGCGCAAGCAGAACTCACCAGCACGGAGTATTGGGATTCGTGGTGGGCAAGCCGTTCGCCTGAACTGATTTCAGCGGCTGACCCACAGTACGGCAGCAGCGGTTGGTTTCTCCGGTTCATGGATCGAGCCTGCGGTCCGCTTGCAGGACGAACCGTTGTCGAGATAGGTGGGGCCATGTCCCTCCGCTTACTCTCGCTTGCCAAGTTCCGAAATGCAGACGCCGTAGCTGTTGACTACTCGGCGGTCGGGCTGCATAAAACCGTGGAACTCTTCACTCTGAATCACACCCGGGTGAACTGCATCCAGGCTGACATGTTTGACCTCACCGGTGCTTACGACGTGACTACGCATTGGGGTGTTTTGGAACATCAGATCGAGGTTGGACCCTTTTTGGCTAAGTGCAGCGACTTGACCAATGCGACGATGGTCTTCAGCATGCCCAATATGCTCGCCTTCGGCGCCCTTGGCTGGAAGCGCTACTCATCATCAAACTGGAAGCTCCACATTTTGCACTCCAACACAGCTATCGAATCAGAGTGCAGGCGCCACGGTTTTGACTGCCGGCCAGAGTTCTTTGGACCGCCATTCTTCTGCATGAGCCCGATTGAAAAACCCAATGCCGCAACGGCAATACTTTCTCGGGCGCAAGTCTGGGCCGACCGATTAGGAAGACTACTTCCCTACCAGTACGGCCATCCGCGCATTTCCCAGAACCGGGCATTTATCTGCCGGAAGTTGTCTTAGAAATCGAGGGGACGCTTACACCATGAGTGCCGTCGCTCCCTGGATCTTCGTCGCGCTGGTCGGCATCCTGACCTGGGTCTCGCCACTCTCGTCGCTGTACTTGTTCGTGCTGGCTTCTCCTTTCGGGGCCGTCGATGTCCTCGGCTGGGATCCGCGTACGCGCTGGGCGATTCTGCTTTGTCTGCGTGGTGCGTGGGAGGTCTGGAGGACCGGCGCCAGCCACGTCCCCGGCACCACCTGCAAGGTTTGGGCCGGATTCGCGGTGCTGGCCGCAGGCGGTCTGTGGATCGGATCGGGCAGCCTGCCTCCGGGTGAGCGGGAAGCAGCGTGGTCTTTGCTGCTCTACTTCGTGGCCGGCAGTTGCGGAGTGTACGGCATGTGGCAGCTGGTCCGCAGGAAGCAGCAGCTTCAGAACGTGTGTGCGATCCTGACCGCGTCCGTCCTGATGGCCAGCGTTATCGCGATTGTGCAGGCTCTCGTCCGCTACCGGCTCGGAGACCCCACGGATCGCGTGGCCGGTTCGCTGGGTAATCCCAACTACTTCGCCACCTATCTCGCCCTGGCGGCCACAACCATCGTGCTGCTGGTTCGCTTGAACCTGATTAAGCGGTGGTACGGATTGATCGCCTGCGCGGCGGCAATAGTCGCTTGCGGCTTGACGCTATCGCGGACCGGAATTATGGCGATTCTGGTCGGCGTCGGCCTGGCATCCTTCATGCGCTACGAGAGGAAGCTCTTATCGGCGCGGGTGATCGCAGTGACCGCCATCACCGCATTGCTGGGCGGCGCATTGCTGACGACCTACCTTCTCTCGTATCGTCGCAACCTCACCTACTCTGACCGCGCCAGCCAGGAAAAGTTGGCGGAGACCATGCAGGCTGCCGAGGATCTCTCCCGCCTGGAGGCCCTCCGGTTTTCATTGCAGCTTACCGCGGAACATCCGCTCGCCGGCGTCGGTTTCGGCACTTTCGCGGCCAGAAACTACGACGCGAATGGCCTGTACGTGGTGACCCACAATACAGTGATGGAAATCCTGGCGGGCACCGGGGTGCTCGGCGGGGTGCTGCTGCTCTCTCTCATCTTTTCTCTTGTCGGCCCGCTGCCTGTTCGCGCGCGCAGGCATCTCTTCCCGGCAGCGGTGGCTTTTGGCATCTGCTGCTTGTTCGGAGACTACATGCAGTCGATTGAGATCTTTGTCATCTTCGCAGTTTTGTACCTGAGTGTCCGGAACCTGATCCCAGGTCCGCCGGCAACATCCGACCAGGAGACGCAACCATGTGCGGTATAGCAGGCTTTTGGGGCCCGGCCGGCCAGCGCGGGATGAGGCCGGCCGCGCAGGCCATGGCGGATGCCATCCGCCACCGCGGGCCCGACGACAGCGGCGAATGGTGTGACGAGAGCGCCGGAGTTGCACTGGCATTCCGGCGCCTTTCCATCCTGGATCTCTCGCCCGCGGGACACCAGCCCATGACCTCGGCCTCGGGCCGCTACGTCATCGTCTTCAACGGCGAGGTCTATAACTATGCGGAACTGCGCTCCCGGCTGCCGGGCTGTCGCTGGCGGGGGCACTCCGACACCGAAGCCATGCTGGCTGCCGTCGAAGCCTGGGGGTTGGAGGCGGCGGTTCGAACTTTCGTCGGCATGTTCGCCTTCGCTCTTTGGGACAAGCAGGAGCGTGAGCTCCACCTGGTTCGCGACCGGCTGGGAATCAAACCCCTGTATTACGGGCGTTGCGGGCAGTACCTGCTGTTCGGATCGGAACTAAGAGCCCTGCGCGCGCATCCGGCGTTCGACGCGGAGATCGATCGCGGAGCCGTCGCGCTGTTGATGCGGCATAACTATGTGCCGCATCCCTACAGCATCTATAGCGGGATCCGCAAGCTGCCGCCGGGAACGATTCTCCGGGTGAAATTGGATCGTGAACTGCCGGAACCGAGGCCGTTCTGGTCGGCACGGGCGGTTGCCGAAGCCGGGGTCGCCAGCACTCTGCCCGATGATCCCGAGCCCGCCCTCGACGCCCTCCACCAGCTCCTGCTGGAGGCCACCCGCCTGCGCATGGTCGCCGATGTTCCCCTGGGAGCGTTTCTCTCCGGGGGGATCGACTCTTCGACGGTGGTTGCCCTGATGCAGGCGCAAAGCTCGCGCCCGGTGCGGACGTTCTCCATCGGCTTTGTCGAGAAGGGTTATAACGAGGCGCCGTTTGCAGCCGAAGTAGCGCGCCATCTCGGCACCGATCACACCGAGCTTTACGTGACCCCGGCGGAAGCGCAAGCCGTTGTACCCAGGTTGCCGGAGTATTTCGACGAGCCCTTTGCCGATTCCTCTCAGATCCCGACCTTCCTGGTCTCGGCGCTGGCGCGCAAGCACGTCACGGTGGCGCTTTCGGGCGATGGCGGAGACGAGTTGTTCGCCGGCTATCCCCGTTACTCACTGGCCAATCAGATCTGGGGCACGATGCGGCATTTTCCGGCAGCGGGAAGAAAGTTGGCGGCGGCCGGTATGCGGACCCTCTCTGCCGACACCTGGAACCGGTTCTTCAGGACCGCCGACGTTTTTCTCCCGGAACGAATACGGCGGCGCAGACCGGGCGAGCAGATCCATCGCTTTGCTGACCTTCTTTCTGAAGAGTCGCGGCAGGCGGTCTATCGGAGGCTTCTCTCGCACTGGGATCCACCGGAACAGGTGGTGATGGGAGCGCTGGAACCACCTACGGTGTTGACCGATCCTGGCCGTCGCGCCGAGCTTTCCGATTTCACCCTGCAGATGATGTTCATCGATCTGGTCAGCTATCTTCCCGACGACATCCTCACCAAAGTGGACCGTGCCAGTATGGCGGTGAGCCTGGAGGCGCGCGTGCCATTGCTCGATCACCGGGTGGTGGAGTTTGCCTGGCGCCTGCCCATGTCGCTGCGCATCCGCGAAGGCAAGGAGAAATGGCTGCTGCGCCAGGTTTTGTACAAGTATGTTCCGGCGCGGCTGGTGGACCGGCCGAAAATGGGGTTCGGCATTCCGGTTGGAGAGTGGCTGCGCGGGCCACTGCGCGACTGGGGCGAAGCGTTGCTGGCGCCGGATCGGCTGGCGGAAGAAGGATGCCTTGATCACGAGACGGTGCGCAGGGCCTGGAATGAGCATCTCAGCGGGACCCGCAATTGGCAGTATCTGCTTTGGGATGTGCTGATGTTCGAGGCGTGGCTGGAACGACAGGGGGCACGTCAGGCCCCCAGTCCGGAGATGCTGCATGCGTAATGGCTGGCTTACGCTATCGCTCAGTCTGTTGCTGCTGTTCACCACGGTCGCGCCCGCGGCCGGACCGCGGCCCTTCACTGGAAGCCCCGGCGCGGGAACGCCGCAGTTTGCCTTCTGGTACGAGGATTGGCACGACAACACCTGGGACAAGCTGCAGCCCGCCAACGTCATTATCGGCATACCTCCCAAAGCGGTGGCCGACATCCATGCCCACGGCGGACGTGCTCTCGTCTACGTAACGTTCTATCAGGCTGTCCTCGGCCGCGAATTCGTTCACGACCGCCCCGATCTGGAGATCGTTGGCTTCCACACAGGGGATGGCTTCCTGGCGAGCGCTTTCGGCGGGAAGGACAACTATGTTCTGTGTTCCAACGGTCGCGAGCTGCGCCAGCGCATCCTGGCCTACCTCGATCGAACCATCGGCACTGAAGGATATGATGGCGTGTTTGTGGACAACAGCTATCTGCCGCCGGCAGCCAATCTGGTTTGCGATGCGAAGCACGAGCACGTAGCGCCGGGAAGCAAGGGTGGCCCAGCCTACATTGATTTGCTGTCGCAAGTGTATGCGGCGGTCAAGAAGCGCAATCCGGCAGCCATCATCGTAACCAATCCGGGGAACCCCAACTGGGCCGACCAACTGCGGAGCGGCAACCAGACCTTATGGGAGGTCTCAGACTTCGTTCTTTGGGAGAGCTACGGGTATACGTCGCTGCTGGGCAGCGGCCATGATCGCTGGCAGGCGACGATCGCTCAAAGCAAAGATGTCTCCCCTTCGCCGCACGCGCAGAAGCTGGTTGCGCTGGCGTACCCGCGCGATCCCAAAGAAGCCTTGTATTCCTTCGTGATGGCGCGGATATACGGCTTCGCCTTCGCGGCAAATCTGGGAGAATCTGACTACCAAAGCAGCCGCGACGGCGGCCATTTCGGTGTCTTCCTGCACGATTTGCCTGTGGCTCTGGGTGCGCCCGAGCCGGCTGCCAATCAGCCACGCAGTTCCGGTGTGCTGACTCGGCGCTTTTCGCAAGGCGAAGTGGCCGCCAACACTGGATCAGAGTCCTGGTCGTTCAAAGTTTCGAGGAATTCCGTTCTGTACTCTCCCGCTGGGCGTTCCGAGGTCAAAGCCGGCCAACAAGTAGCGGTTGCGCCGGGTACCGCAGTGGCTCTTCTCTTCCGCTGACTGCGCTCCAAGCCGTCCCGGATCCCCCTCCGGTGTTATCGAGCGCTCTCGCCGAAATCTCCCAATTTCCCCGATTACTGCAGCGGCACTCCGTTGAGCTTGAGTTCGTAGACGCCAATCCAGTTCGCCGAGCTGGCGACCAAGCGGACATCCGTGGCCGCGAAATCCAGGCTGACGAGCGTGGTTGAAGCGTTGGGGAATCCTCCCTGCGCTATCGACACCCACGGCTGATCGGCCGCGCTCCTGGCCAGCAGCGACCAGTTGCTTACATACATGGAATTGGTTCCATACCCGCCCCAATAGATCGATGCAGAGGAAAGCTGCATGAGACCGCCCAGCGAGACCTGATAATCGATCTGACTCGAACCCGGATACGCCAAGGTGTGGGTGTTGCCGTCAATTAGATTGGAAGCCTGATAGCCCCTGGCAATCGAGTACACCGGGTCTTCAGGCACGTTTGACTTGACCGTGGCCTGTGCTGCCATCGGCAAGAGAGTGCCAAACACCTGAACTTCATAAATGCCGATCCAGTTGCTGCCCTCCGCGGCAATGCGCAGCTTGCTATAACGGTTTTGTACCGTAATTAGCGTTTCACTGGCCCCCGGCTGCGTTCCGCTCGCGACCACCTCCCAGGTCCGGCCGTCCAGAGCCAATCCCAGCAAGCGCCAGCTCTGAATGTAAGCCGGTTCGGACCCGAAATATCCCCATACTACCCGGACGGCATCCACGAATGTGCTTCCACCGGGGTCCAGCGTGTAGTCAAACCAATAATTGCACGGGTAGGCAAAGGTATTGTCGTTGCCATCGACGAGGCTGGTGTTCGGTCGAACGCTGGCGCAGTTCACCGTCTCACCAACATTTGACTTGACGACAAAACCGCTCATCGGCGACCCGCCACTTAGGCTCAAATCGTAAATGCCAATCCAGTTCGCGGTTGAGCCGGCAACGACTCGCACGTCGGTGGCAAAGAAATCGACACTCACCTGGGTGCTGGAGCTATTGGGAAAACCGCCCTGGGCAAGAGTTGTCCATTGTCCAGAGCCGTTCTTCGCCAGCAGAGACCAGGAACTGACGTACGCGGAATTGGTGCCGAAGTATCCCCACGTGATGGTCGCGGACGAAAGATGCGTCAGCCTGCCCAGTGAAATCTGGTAATCGAGGTTCTTGGAGCCCGGATAGGCAACCGTGTTGGGATTGCCATCGATGAGATTGGCCGCACCATAGTTACGCGCGATTGAATAGGTCGGATCTTCGGGAACGTTCGACTGTACGGTGGCCCCTGCGAGCAGACCGGAGATTGTAGGCGCCACGACACCATACACACGCACCTCATAGGCTCCGATCCAGTGGCTGGCGCTGGCTACCAGGCGCAGTTCCGTGGCGGTCACGTTGAGCGGCACATCCATGATGGCTTGCCCTGGGAACCCGCCGCTGGCGAGTGGCTGCCAGGCTTGATCGCCGCTTCGTCCCAGGATCTGCCAGCTCTGCACATAAGTCGCATTGCTTCCGAAATAGCCCCAGTCGACGGACACGCCGCTGACGTTGTAGGTGGCGTTGAGCTGTATCACATAGTCGATATGCGAGGAGCCGGGATAAGCAAGGCTGTCCGAATCCCCGTCCACCAGATTCGCGGCGGCATAGTCCTGGGCGATGCTGTAAACCGGACTCTCCGGCACCAGAGACACGGCGTGCACGCCGCGGATTAGCGGCTTGCCGGTGGGGACCTTGGTCGTCACATTGAGGGCTCTGGCCTGGGTTGGGGCCGAGTAGTCCTGATACACAAGCTGGTTCTGAACGCCAGCCTGAATCGCTGGGAAGAGAACGTAGGCGGCTTGCACCACCGGGCTGATGCGCAGCCTGTGCAGTTGGACCGGCCCGTCCAGTTCCACTTTGACATAGTAAGTGGAAGCTCCGGCCACCAGGCTGCTGAGATCGGCACTGAGGTCGAAGGAGGAGTCGCCCATTGTGGGTTGAAACGGCACCGCACCCGACCAGTGGACTCCATCCGCTGAATAGTAAGCCTGCAGCGATCCCACGCTTCCCGGCGCAAGCTGGGCCAGGATGCACAGATTCAGCACCGGGAACAGGCTCGACTCGCTGTAGACCACATACCCAGGCCCGGCTGAGGTATTCACCAGAACCTGGGCCCCGCTGGAATTCGCGATTACGTTTACCCCGGACGTCTGAGCTGCTTGTTGTTGCCACCCGGAATTCGCAAAAGTCAGGTTCCAATCGAACTGGATCGAGTTCACACCGCTGGGGGCCGGGAACTGCCCCAAGGGATAGAACTGCACGCTGTCTTCCTTGTTCAGCGACTTGAAGCTCATGCTTTCGCCAGGCCGCAGCGAGAACGTAGAAAGTGCGCTCGGCGAAACGGCCGACTCATACTGCAAGCTAGCCCCATACTCGACATAAAGCTCCGCCATTTGTAGCCCCAACCAGCCCGCCGGGTCTCTCCCGGCCGCGTTAACCGTGTTGGAGACCAGGGTAGGGTCGTTCAGGATGTCTTCCACGCTGGCGATCGTCCCGTCGGCCTTTAGGTAGTAGATCTTGTGGTCCGGGTCGAGCATATGCCAAGCATTCCCGTAAAACACTTCGGGAATAGTATGGAATGAAAAAGAGGCCACCCTCGCTTGATAGCCCTGCTGCTGCCAAATCCAGGCCAAGGCATTAGCGCTTTGTTCGCAGCATCCAAACCCGGCAGCGTTGAGAATAACCAGCGGATCGGCAGTCTCGCCCCGGGCAGTTCCCGAGGAGCAGAAGTGGTACATGTTATTCGCTACGAACTGCCAGCCCTGAATCACACGGTCCTGATCCGTAGCCGGCGCGGGCAGACTGTTCAGGCGCGCCAGAATCGCGGGCCCGTTCAAAGGCGGCTGATTGCCGGGAGTAAACACCTGCGGCAGCGAGACCGTACTGGACGAGGAGTTACGGATGGTAATGGCGGCGCCGCTCACGTCGGAAATATTCGACAGGTCGACGGTGAACGGCTGACTGGCGCTCTGGACGACAGCAGTACTTCTGAACTCTTGCGCCAAGGCCAGTGTCGACAGGCTAAGAATAATGAAGACCGCCAAGTGATTGAGCCGTTTCATAGATTTCGCTGCATCTCCTTGACTATTTCGGCGTTTCCCTGCGAGTGACTGAATGCGACCGGAGTTCCAAACTGGGGTATCAAACACGGCCGTAACTACCGTCGGAAGTTACTGAAACCAAAGGCATATAGCAGTATGGGCAGCCTGGGGTCAGAGATTTGCCTCGAAAAGTGTGCAGAGGTTTGCACATGCGCGGACCCGGCAGGACATGGACCTCTAGAATCTACCTCCCTGTCCTTTTGGAGCACCAAGACTGCGGCATCGCAGGGTGCAAGGAGAAGGGTGTATTAGCAGGGCGGTCGGCGTTGCGCCGTACCCGGACCTGCGGCCTTCCGCCGGGCGCAGAAAAGCAAAAATAAAAGGGGCAGCCCGAAGATTCAGATTTGGGCTGCCCCTCCATTATTAGCGGGATCGCGCTAAGCTGCGCCCGCCGTTCTTGATGGTGACTGCGCCTCCACCAGCGGCAGATTCACCAGGTGCTCGCTGACGAACCAGACCTGCAGTTCGTTGGTACGCAGTACATCACTGACCACCAGGTCGTTGGTTCCATCGTCCCCCAGCTCGGAGGCGCGGCGCGCCAGCTTCCTGGCCGCGCGGATGATGATCTGGTGGGCGTCCAGCAGCCGTGAGAGTTGCACCGGGACAGCTTCGCGGCCGCGTGGGGGCCGCGGGATCGCCGTCGTCTCGGCCACATCGGGCGCCATGGCGATGCTTACCCCTCCCAGCAATTGAACCCGCTCGGCAATGGAGTCCACCAGCTCGGACTG
>Ga0209415_10008597_pt1 | contig 17696 bp, 9 predicted proteins | sample PeaSoiSIISIP2007_FD_187696 | JGI IMG/M metagenome (GOLD analysis project Ga0209415, IMG submission 187696) | Peat soil microbial communities from Weissenstadt, Germany - SII-SIP-2007 (SPAdes) (version 2) | ecosystem: Environmental > Terrestrial > Soil > Wetlands > Peat | place: Germany... | reverse complement strand
CGTGCGACTTCCAGAGCCGCATCGAGGACGTCAGTGTTCCGATTGGCCGCGGTCGACCCCTTCGTCAAGTCCGCAATATCTTCACCAAGCAACACCAAGGCCTCAGCCCGCTCCAAGGAATCGCTCGCAAAGAGCGTATTCGTAAGCGAGGCTGAAAGCGTTGCTGCAGCCTCAGAGTTCAGCCCTGCCTCGCTGAGGAGGAGTGCGAGCTGAATTGTGTCACCCCTCATATTGTTCTTCGCCAGGAACAAAAGGTCTTGAGAGACGCGCCTCGCGAGCGGACTCCGCTGCTCTAGGATAACTTTGGCAACACATGCGTAAACGTCGAACCACGTCCCAGGACACGGGCTACTCAGCCGGCCGGACCATAAATCCAAGACAAGTTCAGGGGCGGTGCTGATTAGCGCCTTGGCGATTACACTGTCGTCGGAATCGGCATTAATACAAGAGAGGACACTCAATCCGCGCGCCGGGTTGGCAAGCAAATCCTCCATTCGCCTATAAGATGGTTCGGCAAGCCAAGGCAGGCCCGTCAGTTTAGCCAGGCGGCTGGCTCCAGCGAGGAGATCGCTGAACCGGCTGTTCTCGCCCGCGCATGCCAGAGCATCCAGGGTTTTACCTAGCCCCGCCAACCGATCCTTGTAATATCCTATTTCATACGATACTTTAACGGCATCATCCCAGCATTTGTCAGCAGCTAGGGCTCCAACGATCGAAAGGAGGGCTTCAGACTGTCGCCAAGGGTCGCGGATCTGCAGAGCTAGATCTCGCGAGCGAAGCAAGAGTGGTAATATCTCATCGCGATGCACACGGCCATATGCCAGCGCCTGTCCAATTCGATGAAGTGCGCGTGATTGCGCTTCCGGACCGGGCAAGCCTTCGATCAACTCTATAGCATCCTTGTGGCGCCCGCGAAGCACTAAGAGAGTAAACAGTTGCTCGGGATATTCCTTCACTTTACTGGCCAGCGTGATCCGTCTTAACGAGTATCACCACAGCTTAGCAGTCAATGCAATACGTTCGTCGATAGAATACAATTTGCTGACGAGCGCGCGGCAACCAAACTCGAGGTCGCGAGCATAACCTCTTGTTGACGGATCGTGCTGAAGCTTTGCGCGACGGTACTCATCGCTGTCAAGGCAGCCGAATAGCAGGGTCCACTCGTTTGCGTGATACAGATGCGCCACCAGGTGGTCCAGAGCGTAGGACCGCCTTTCCTGCTCCTTGCTGTCGCCGGCGGGTTCATCGGATCGGTCAATGGAATGGAGTGCCGATGGTGCACACCATTCAGCAACCCGGCGGTGCCAATTGATCTCATCGTCCGGGTCGAACACGCTACGCGCATCGTATTCATGCTTGGCTGATCGAAGGTAGTCATAGAACTTTAGATGAAAGAGCTGATAGTAACCACGTGAGTCGTGGCTTACCAGGCCGCCTAGTTTTAGCAAGCCTTCGCGTACATCGTCTCCCTCTGCTCGGAGAAGGATCCGGAGCGCATGTTCGCTAATCGCTTCCTGAGCTACCAGCAGCACTCCGAGGATCGGTTTAAGTATGTGCTGCCACCGGTCTCTTGTAAGCTTCAGACGGTCAATAGAAAGCGAAAACACGCTTTCAGGGTTAGGCGTCAACCGAGAGAATAGGGCCGCCGGATCGCTGTTAGCAGCGAAGGCAAGTTCCTTGGCCGCCAGATCCAAGTATAGAGCGTGAGCCTGCAATCCAAGGTAGAGCTTGTGCATAAGGTCCGCAGGCAGCGCGACCCCTCGACGCTGCAGAATGAGGGTAAAGTCCCCTTCGCCCAGAACCGGTAGCTTGTATTCTTGATGCGGCGTGAGCAGTTCGAGCGGCCTCAGCGTATCATTTGGCCTGGTCCCGATCACACATACTATGCCGGGAGGAATGGTGCGCGGAAGAAACGTCAGGTCGCGTTCACCGGTCAAGTCCTCCTGAATTTGATCCAGGCCGTCGATAAAAATCGTCTCTCTGCCGGAGTGGCTGACTATCTCCTGAAGGACCTTTGAAAAAGAGTGACGCAAAATTGGACGAGTCTCGCTCGCGACATAGATGTCGGGAAGATCGTGCTTGAGAAGCAGTTGCGCCAGGATATCTCTGAGCAGGATAATCTGGTGGTCTGGGCCCGGGTTGAAGGGTATGACGTGTACAATGGGTGTTTCAGGGGCGAACGTATCGATGAGTTTGGCGATGATGCTACTCTTCCCTTGGCCCGCTTCGCCAGTAATTGTGATGTAGCCGCCGGTTAACCGATTGGTTTGGATCAAGGAAGTGAGGCTGGCTAATTCGCTTGCACGGCCGACAAAGCTGTCGAGGCGATTGTGAAGGAAGCTCCGATGATCTACGAGCATTGCGCCCAGTCGCAGCTCTCGACCCCGTGTGCTTTCCCGATCAGTTTCACCCCGGGCTTCTGCGGGCGAGCCTTCCAGAGTAAGGACGGAGCGCGTTATCGGCTGGAGGTGTCTTGGAAACCGTTCGGCGAGGCGTTCAATCCCGTGCTCGTAGTCGGAAGGGTCGATGGTTTGGTGCTGAAAGTCAGGGAGTTGGGCAATACTGGCTGGAAGGTGTGCGGCTTTGGGAAGGGCACCGCCGCCGACCAGGACGGGCACGATGAGAGGTCGCGGATTCCTGGCCAAGGCAATCTCGATCTCACGGCGGACCCAGTCTTCGGGCTGATCAAGCCGGCGCATTCCGGAGTCGGGGTCTTGGGCTCTGAGCCACATCTCGCCGATTAGCGCCAGGAAGACATCGCAATTCCGGACATTCTCTTCGATTTCCGGTGCCCACAGCATGCCACCCTTCAGGACATCGGCATCGAGAAAGACCTGGCCCGGGAACCGTGACTTCAGCGCATCCGAGAGCCGCCCGGCGTGACCCGCCGCATCATTGATCCGGTAGCTGATGAAAATCGGCTTATTCACTGATGATCTACTGTAGCGAATTGAGTGTACGAATTCATCCGCCGATTCTCGGGATGGCGCTTGCTCGCCTTCTCTGCGGAGTAACGCGCGCGTTGACGGTGTTGTTGTCGAGGTTGGGGCGAGGGCTTTCGGCCGTTACACTCGAAGCGGCGTCAGCCAGAGCCCACTTTCGTCGTCGCTCGACGAGATGCGTTGAGGAAGTGCGTGAGTGGGGGGCCTTGGCTGTTACCGGCGCTGGCGTCCTTCATGTGCTTCGCCTGGCGCCGCAACCCAGCTTTGGTTCGGCGGCGATCGCCGATAATGATGGCGGGATACCGGCGGCACTGAGAAACCGTGTCTTAGCAGGGTGATCGGCGCTTCTCTGGTCAGGCAGCTAGGGCCACCTCGGCGGGACTGAGCCTCAGCTTTCTTTACTGCAACGCCACTGAGACCGTATTACTCAACAGGCCGCCCTGCTTGAGCGCCAGCGCCACCGACAAGCCGGGAGGTGTGTTCGCTGGAATCGTGACATTCACCTGGTACTCTCCGATCGATCCAGGCGCCAGCCCGGCATACGCAGTGGGCAATTCCTGTCCATTCAGCATCACGGTGACCGGAGTAGTGGCCACGGAGAGTTGCCCCTGCTTGACCACGGCGCCCAGCCCCGTCGCGTAAATGATCAGGACCTGCCCGCGCGGCAGCGGCGCGGAAGGTCCGTTCAGCGTGCCGCTCTGATTCACCACCGCGCCCACCGGCGGATTGCCGATCAGGAAAATCGCCGGCGCAACCGGGGAAACCGTCACCGTCTGCTGGGCGTTTCCGAACGCCGAGGCCACATCCAGCGTGTGCGTGCCCGGGGCGGTCCCCGGCGGCACCACCGCATTGATCTGGAATGGCGATGCCGAGAGCACCGTCGCCGCCGTGCCATCGAAATCCACCGTGGTGGCCGTGCCGGAGCCGGCAAGACCGGTGCCGAAGATCGAGAAGATCCCGCCCGGTGCAATCCCGCTGGTGAACGTGGCGGCATTGACCACCGCGTCCGCCGTAAAGGCGACGTTCTGCGGCTCCAGATCCAGCGCAAGCTGCGGGCGCGAGGCCTTATAAGTGGCGGGGGCACTACCCGAGACATCCACCGACGTACCGCCGGCGGCCAAGTCAGTGACGAAGGCGCGGTACGGCTGGGAGGCCCCGACACTCACTTGATAGGCCGCCTGCAATCCGTCGCAAACCTGGATTCGCGATGTCAGTCCGCCGGAGCCGTTACCCGAGGAATCGACCGCGTCGAGCAGGTCGACCGGCACGCCGCACGCGCCCGCCGGCGATGTCACATTCAGCGCCAGGCTCTGCATCAGGGCGGGCGGCTGGGAGAGCGCCGCCACCATGAAGCGCGTGGCGCTGGGGCTGCGCAGCGCAAACTGCGCCACGCCGCGAAGAGTCGCGGTCCAAGTGCCGCCCGCGGCGCTGAAGCCCGTGAGGTAGTCGTTCAGATTGCTGCGGGCAAACAGCGGGCTCGGATCCTGGATGACGATCGAGCCGTCGGCTGCCACCCCCATAGCCACCACGTAATGGCCGCCCACCAGGGTGCCGTTCATCGAGAGGCCCAGCGAAAGCAGCGCGGGATATCCTTGCGCCAGCAGGTCGGCGACCGCCGTGACAGTGGGGCTCTGCACGGTTACATCCACTCCGCCGGTGAAATCCGCGGCGCGCCAGAGATTCACGACCTGCTCGCCCGAATCGGGATTCGAAAGGAATCCGTCGCACAATGCGCCATGCAGGGGATTCACGGCGCAATCCGACAAAAGAAACTGGTTCAGCGTCACGGGATCGGCCGTGCCATACGGCGAGGACAGTTCGCCGCGGTTCTGGTGATATTTCAGAATCGAAGTCACCGCCGTGAGCAGGGCGCCCTTCTGCGCAATGGTGGCGCCTCCATTGCCCAGGCGAGTGTCGCCCGCCTGCATCAGCTTGGGGAAGTTCGATAGGCTCGCAGCCGCCGCGCGCATGTAGAAGGTCACGGGAGCTTGCGCAATCGAGGGCACGTCGGCGGTCACCGCGGTGACACCTTCAGAGGTCGGCAGACGCACGAACGTCTCGGCCTGCCCGGAGCTGTTAGTCAGTGCGGCGCCGGTGGAAAGCTGCGCTCCTGGCGAAGCCTGAAAGACCACCGCTGCGCCTACCACCGGGCTGCCGGTGGAATCCAACAGGGCGATGCGCAGCGAGATCGGCAGCATCGCGCCCGGAAGTCCGGTCTGATTGTCGCCCTGCACCTTGGCAATGGGCAGACGGTTGTTGGCGAAGCCTTTGATGCTCAGCGAACCGTCCGCGGTGGAGGAGCCGCCGGTATCCGCCGCATGGATGCTCACCGTGCCGCTCTGCGCGGTCAGCGGAACGGCCATGTCCCAACCATAGGCGCCGTTGGCCGTGGTCACCAGGAAATCGGGCTCGCCGGTCACGGAGACGCGGATGGTGCTGTTATTGGGGAAGCCGGAAATCGCCAGGCGCGCGCGTCCGCCGGCCGAAATCGAAGTAGGGGCCACAATCACGGCCGGGACCTTGGCGGCGGGATGGTCGACCGCGGCGGTATCGCCGGTGGAATACGTGATGTTGCCCCCCTCGAAGTTCTGCTGGTGCAGACTCCCGGTCACGAATTCGTCGCTGACCGGCATGCCATAGTTGCCCGCAGCCCCGCCGACCGCGTTGTACCGGATCTGAATGAGGCCGCCCACGTAGTAACTCTGTCCGGCGCGCGGGCCTGCCGTGGCCGCATAAATCGTGCCAAACCCGAAAGTCTGGCTGGAACCCGAGTTGGCGCCGAAGGTGGAAAAGCCCGTGGCCTCCGCAATGGGCGGCCCGGGAGCCCCGGTCTCGTAGCCCAGCAGCGCCCACTTGGCCAGCACTCCGCCGGTCACCAGGCGCACCGGATTGCCGGCCAGCGCCGCGCTCGCGGCGAACCGCTGCGTTCCCAAGGCGCTCTGGTCGCTGATGGGATATCCCAGGGCTCCCGCGGGACCGCCCAGGCTCTGATATCGAGCCAGCACCGCGCCGCCCACGATGTACGCCGTGCCGGCCTGGTCCGCCTGCGCCAGCATGTAGGCGCCCGGCGAATTCGGATCGCTCGACTGCACCATCTGCACGTAGCCGTTCCCCACGCGCACCGCCACGGAAGGAGCCGGAACCTGAATCGAAAGCTTGTTGCGGGTGATGGCGTCCTGGAAGGCCTGCACCACCGAGGATGGAGCGCCATCGCCAATCTGGCAGCACGGCGCGATCACCGTCACCGTCAGCTTGGGACTGGTCACGCCTCCGCTGGACGCAGTCACGTTGGCCGTCCCGCCGCCCACCGCTGTGAGCACCGCGCTCTGCCCCGTCGCCTGAATCGAGACGACCTTGCCGTTCGTGGTGCTCCACGAAACCGGCCGGTCCGTGAGGTTCCCGCCGCTGGTAGAGATCGGCAATGCGGTAACCGGAAGGGTCTGCCCCAGGTTCAACGTGACGGCGCCGCCCGATGGCCCACCGATCAGACTTACCGAAGCCACCGGCAACTGCACCGTGGGTCCGCCGCCTCCCGTCGTATTCTGGAGGGCTCCGCCTTCGAAACTCTGCCGATACACGCCGCTCGAAACCTCCAGCAACTCGCTGGTGGGCAGACCCAGCGTCCCGGAAGGCCCGAGCTCGGTCTGGTACAGGTCCCAGATCGGTTCCAGCACGCTGAACACTTTGTTCTTGTTCGGCCCCGAAGTGATGGTGTAGATCGCGCCGCTGGCGAAGGTCTGTACGGTTGCCGTCGTGCCTGCGGTAGCTGGAGGAATAATTGCGCCGGTAATGGCGGTTTCCACATCCACCGGACGCCCCAGCACCGAGATGCCGCCCGTGGCCGTCCACTCCGTGTAGAAGCCCAGCCGCACGACGAAGTCCTGCCCCGTCGCCAGGGGCACGGCGTAAGCAAACAGCGCATATCCCTTGTCGAAGAAATCGTATTCGCAGTTGTTGGCCGGGTCGAAGCCCGGGCAGATCAGTGTATCCCCGAGTGGATAACCGGCAGTGGATGCGCCCACCGACGTGTAGTTCGTGTACAGATTACCCAAGAGTTGAACTACGGAAGTGACTTCGCCGGTATCGGGATTAGTGGTGTTTACCGTGGGACTAATGGTGGCCAGGGCGTCTTTCAAGCCGGATGTCTTGAGGTCGGAGAACTCCTGCACATAGCCGGTGGTCCCCAGTTTCTTCACGTTGCCCAACGGCGGCAGAGTCACCAGGAAGTTGAACCCATTCCGGTAGTAGGCCTGCACGAACTGTTGCACCAGCGAGGGGGGCGCCCCTACGCCCACGTCCACCGCCGTGGCCAGCGTGATGGTCGCCGTGCCGGTCTTGGAAGCATCCGAGATGCTCGTGGCGGTCACGGTGACCTTTTGCGTTCCGGAGATCAATCCCGGCGCGGTGTAGAAACCCGTCGGGTCGATAGTTCCGATCTGCGGATTGATGGACCAGGTCACTCCCGCGGTGGAGTTCTGCACGGTGGCGGAGAACTGTTGCGTCTGGTTGTTACTCAGCGTGACAGTAGCCGGAGTCACCGTCACGGAAGCCGCTGGAGCGGCCTGCAATGTGATGGATGCGCTGCCCGACTTGGTGGGGTCGTCTATGCTGGTCGCCGTCACCGTGACTTTCGAGTTGCTCGAAGTGATGGTTGCCGGGGCGGTGTAGAGGCCGGTGTTGTCGATCGCCCCCAACTGCGGGTTGATGGACCAGGTGACTCCGGCGATGTTGTTCTGTAAGGCGGCGGTAAACTGCTGCGTCTGGCTGTTGGTCAAAGTCACGCTGGCCGGAGAGACCGCCACGGTGATCGCCGGCGCTGGCTGGAGGGTCACCACCGCCGTGCCCGATTTGGTCGGGTCGTCGACGCTGGTCGCGGTCACCGTGACCTTCGAGCTGGCCGCGATGCTGGAGGGCGCTGTGTACAGCCCGCTGTTCGTGATGTTCCCCACCTGCGGGCTGATGGACCAGAGAACCCCGGCGCTGGAACCCAAGAGGGTGGGGGTGAACTGCTGCGACTGGTTGGCGCTCAAGGTCACCGCCGCCGGAGACAAGGTCACCGAGATCGGCTGCAGCGTGACGGTGGCCGTGCCGTTGGTGGTGGGATCGAAAACACTGGTGGCGATGACGGTGACTTTCTGACTGGCGGCGATCGGCGACGGCGCCGTGTACATGCCGCTGTTAGGATCGATTGCGCCCACCTGCGGGTTGATACTCCAGGTGACGCCGGTCTGGCTGATGCCGCTTACGCTGGCCGAGAACTGCTGCGTCTGCCCGTTGCCGAGCGTCACCGAAGGCGGGTTCACCAGCACAATAATGGTGATCGGCACCAGGGTGATGGAGACGGTAGCGAACTGCGTGGGATCCGCCACGCTGGTGGCCGTCACAGTAACGATCTGGCGCGTGGTGATGAAATTGGGAGCCTTGTAGGTAATGGTGGATAGACCGGTGGAATCGGGGGCGCTGCCGTTTCCGACCGCCGCCCCGGCCACCGTCGGACTGAAGCCCCAGGTGACCGACTGGTTGACTGCCCCCGTGACGCGGGCGGTGAGCGTACAGGTCTGGGCGCCCTGGAGCGAGCCGCATCCCGTGCCGGCTCCCAGGGAAACCAGCACCTGCCCATGGAGGGCGCAGGCCGCTGCACCCAGCAGCCACACGCGGAGAAGAATAGAAAAGGACCGATCGAGACGCACGGGTAACCGATATCTTAATATGTTGCAAACCCCGTGGTGGAAAGCGAGTTGCGGCAGGGGTCGGCAGGGCGAGTTTACAATGGATACGTGAGGCCTCACAAGAACACAGAACAGATCGCCGTGGCCAGGCGTCGATTTCTGGCGAGAATCCGCAACGCACCCGATCGGGGCACCGCCGGCAAGGTGACCTGGACGCGAGACGAATTGCATGAGCGATGCTAGAGGTCTCGCTGCCTGAGAACCTTCCGCACGTTGCGCGCCCCATGTACGATGGCGAGTATCTGCAATGGACGGGTTCCCGGGCGGTAAGCGATCAGATAGGAATAGACCGGGAAGAATAAGACTGGCGCCTTGGTATAGTCGGGCCGACGATGTCCTGGCCCGGCATTCGCGCCAGGGATTCACATTTGTCCAGCAACTCGGTCTCGACGCGATCCGCCGTCTCGAGACTGTCTTGCCGGATGTAGCCCCAAATTTCGAAAAGATCGCGAAGGGCGTAGGAAGAGAGAGCGTAAAGCTCTTTCATTTGCCCCAAGCTAGGCTGGCGGACTTCATCTCCCGCAGGCGCTGGCGCACTTCGCTTCCGGGGATGCCGCCTCCTTGGTCGAACTCCTCCATCGCCCGTTCCAGTTTTTCTCCGACCTCTCTACGGTGCAATTCTAGCCACGCTTCCTCGGCATCCTGAGACTCCAGAGCTTGCAGCAGGACATCCTCGACGCTTTGAAACACGCCGCTTTGCAGGCGTTTTTGAATAAGTGCTTCCAATTCAGGGTTCAACTCGACGGTCATGGGGACACCTTATCCCTTATCATACGCCCTCACGTTCAGAAGCCGGGTCATTGCTTCATTTCCCGGATGTACCCCACCACCGCCTTAATGCGCTCGTCCCCCAGAATCATCTCATACGCCGGCATCCGGCCCCTGCCGTTGGCGATGGTACGGGTCAACTGGGTGTCGCTCTCCTTCTGCACGTCCGCCGACGTCAGATCGCGCATCCCCTCTTTTTTCCCGATGGCGGTCTGCGCTTTGCCGTCAAGACCGTGGCAGCCCCCGCAACGCTGCCGGTAAATGGTTTCCCCGCCTTCGACGGGCTTCTGCGGCTGGCCGTACAGCAATCCGGCTGCCAGCACCGGGAGGGTCAAGTGCCATAGCCTCATGCCCGAAAAAGAAGCACGTGAATTGCCGAACCGGCGCACACCCCGCCTACCTGTTGACATTCAAAAGGAAAAGCGCGACACTTCTTTTGAATGTCTACAGGAGAGTCGAAATCCGATATTCTGCAGGGCACGCTCGACCTGATGGTCCTGCGCACCCTCGAAACCATGGGGCCGCAACACGGCTTCGGACTGGCCAAGCGCATCCAGCAGATCTCCGGCGGCGCGCTCGACCTGAACCAGGGCACCCTCTACCCGGCGCTGCTGCGCCTGGAACAGCGGGGATGGATTCGTTCCCGCTGGGGCACCTCCGACGCCAACCGGCGTGCCAAGTATTACGAAATTACACGCAAGGGCCGGCAGCAGGTAGAAAAGGAGTCCGAGGAATGGTCCCGCACGGTGGCCATCATGGAGCGGTTTGTCCGGCTCGCCGAAGAGGATTAATCCATGCGTACCAGCTTGCAGCGTCTTTGGGCACTCTTTCGCGGGCGCCGTCTGGACCGCGAATTGCACGATGAAATCGAGATCCACCTGGCCATGCAGGAGGAGGAGTTCCGGCGGCAGGGGATGGATGCCACTGCCGCCCGCCTGGCCGCGCGCCGGGAATTCGGCGGCGTCGCCCAGACCCAGGAGATCTATCGCGAACGGCGCGGCGTTCCGTGGTTCGAGTTGACGGCCAAGGACCTGCGCTATGCGCTCCGCGGCCTCGGCCGCAACCCCGGGTTTACGGCGGCCGCCGTGCTTTCGCTCGCCTTGGGAATCGGCGCCAACACCGCCATCTTCTCCCTGTTCCACGTCCTGATGCTCGACACACTGCATGTGGCCAAGCCCGCGGAACTGGTGACCATGTTCCGCACGGGCGCCTGGGGCGTTGGCATTTCCTCCTACCCGCTCTATCTGGACATCGCTAAGCGGACCGATCTTTTCAACGGCGTCATCGCGCGGAGCGGCGTTGACAAGGCGCCTTTTCGGACCGCCTCGGGAGACCATCCGGAGACGGCCCAGCGCGAGTTTGTCACTGGCAACTATTTCGCGGTTCTGGGTGTGGCTCCGGCCATCGGCAGGCTGTTCACCGGTGCCGATAATCGCACGCCTCATGCCCATCCGTTGGCCGTCCTCAGCAACGATTTCTGGCGTCGCCGCTTCGCCGCCGACCCGGGAGTCCTGGGACGTACCCTGGTCGTCGATGGAAAGCCATTGACCGTAATCGGCGTCGCCGCGCCCGGATTCCGCGGCGTGGAAGTGGACCACCATCCCGACCTGTGGGTGCCGGCCATGATGACCGAGAACGAGATCATGGAAGCGGGCTGGCACTGGCTGTGGATCATGGCGCGGCGCCGCCCCGAAGCTTCGCGCCGCCACGTTCAGGCGGCCATGGATGTGCTCCTGCAGCAGTACCTCGCCGGCGTCTACGGAAACCACCCCAACGCCGGCTTCAAGAAGATCGCGATGGATCAGCGGATCGAAGTGCGCGCGGGCGCCGGGGGACTCTCCATGCTCCGCGACGAGTTCGGGCATTCGCTGAGCGTGTTAATGGCCGCGGTGGGACTGGTGCTGCTGGCCGCCTGCGCCAACGTGGCCAACCTGCTGCTGGCGCGCGGGGCCGCGCGGCGCAAGGAAGTCGCGGTCCGGCTTTCGCTCGGCGCAAGCCGCGGCCGCCTGGTGCGCCAGGCATTGACCGAGAGCCTGCTGCTGGCCGGAGCGGGATGCCTGCTGGGAGTGGCGTTCGCCTTCTGGGGTGAGCGCGGCGTTCTCCAGTTCCTGCCGGCCGAGTCGGCGGAGCCGTTCCCCGCGGTCCCCAACGCCCTCGTGCTGGCCTTCACGCTGGGAATCTCGCTGCTGTCGGCGGTGCTGTTCGGGCTGCTGCCGGCCTGGCGTTCCACCTCCGTGGATGCGGCGGATTGCATCAAGTCGGGAGGCGCGCAGTCGAGCGGGCGGCAATCCGGGTTGCGCAAGATGCTGGTGGTGTCGCAGGTGGCCTTCTCGGTAACGCTGGTAGCGCTGGCCGGCCTCTTCGGCCACAGCCTGGCAACGCTGCGGTCGGTGAACCTGGGATTCCGGAATCCGGCCGTCATGGAGTTCTCGCTCGACTTTCCCCAGGCGTGGAAGGCGCCCCAGATCCAGGCGGCGCGCGACCGCCTGGTTGCGCGGTTGGAAGCGCTGCCGGGCGTTTCGCTGGTCACTTACGGCGCACCCGGACCGTATAGGGACGGCTTTTCCAAGGCCACCATCCGGATCCCGGGATCCGAAATAACGGCCACGGCGCCGGCATGGGTGAGCATTCAGAACGTCGCACCGCGCTACTTCGAAGCTCTGGGCGCCGCGCCCATTGCCGGCCGGGAGTTCGACCGCGGCGACACGCCCCAATCGCGCAAGGTCGCGCTGGTGAACGAAGCCTTCGTGCGCAAAATGCTTGCTGGCGATCGGCATCCCCTGGAGCGCATTTTGGATGATCCGCTGAACCCTACGTTCATCGTGGGGGTAGTGCCCGACGTCGCTCACGGCGGAGTGCGGCAGCCGGCCGTACCCACGGTGTACCTGCCCGCGGCGCGAATGGCGAAGTGGTGGGGCGCCATCCTGGTGCGCTCCGCGCTGCCGCGCGAGGAAACCGCGCGGGCCATTCGCGCGGAAGTGGAGCGCCTGGGTCCGGACGTGACGGGCGGCGACCCTAAAACCATCGCGCAGCGGGTGGATGACTCGATCTACCAGGATCGGCTTCTCGCCACCGTGGCCGGGTTCTTCGGAGGGCTCGCGCTGCTGCTGGCGGCCGTCGGGCTGTACGGTGTGGTGGCCTACGGGATGGCGCAGCGGGCGCGCGAGATCGGGATCCGCATCGCGCTGGGGGCGCGGCGCGGTAAGGTGCTGTGGATGATGCTGGGCGACCCGTTGCTGCTGGTTGCGGCCGGCCTGGCAATCGGGCTGCCGGCAGCGTTGGTGGCCGCGGGCACGGTCGAAAAAGTGCTCTTCGGCGTAAAGCCCGCGGACCCTTTCGCGTACCTGGCGACTGCCGGGGCGCTACTCGCGATCGGCCTTGCGGCCGCCTTTCTGCCGGCGCGCCGCGCGGCGTCCATCGAGCCGGTCGAGGTGCTGCGGCAGGAGTAGGACTGGGCTCGAAGGCAGGCCATCGTTTTAGTGGCCTTTAGTGGCCTGCCTTTAGCCCGCCACGTCCCGGCATGTGATATGCTCATTCGAGCGTAGGGGACGCATCCGGTCCGCGGAAAGGGTAGAAGCCCACCCGTTTTCAGCAGCTTTTTCGCGAAACTTCTTTCAGCCCGATGTGCGGACGGCGGGCGCTTCGATGAAAGGAGTTCGCCATGTCGAACCATTCTCAGGACGCGCCGCGTCCGCTTCCCGAACGTCCCAATCTCCGGCATCTAAAGGATCAAGCCAGGGATCTGCTCGAGGCCGGTGGCGCCGCGTCCGTCGCGGACGCGCAATTCAAGATCGCCAGGCTCTACGGCTTCGCGAGTTGGCCGAAGCTCAAGGCCCACGTCGACTCACTCGAAGAGATCGGGCAGCTCAAACAGGCGATCGACACCAACGATTTCGATCGCGTCAAAGCCCTCATGAAGCGCAACCCGGCTCTGCACCGGGCTCCGCTGGGCTATGGGAAGAACGGCCCACTCACCTGGGCCGCCGAGTGCCGCGTACCCTGGGGCCCGCCTGCGCCGGTGAGGCTGGCCATCGCCCGGTGGATGATCGAAAACGGGTCCGACGTCCATCAAGGCGGCGACGGCCCGCTGATGCGAGCGGCGCTCCGAGGCGAGCGCATCCCGATGATGGAGCTTCTGGTTGCCTCGGGCGCCGATGTCAACGCGGAATGGAATGGCGATTTTCCAATCCTCTTCGCGCCCTGTGAATCGGTGAATCCCGCCGCCCTCCAGTGGCTATTGGAGCATGGCGCGGACGCGAACGGTCCGAAGCCGGCGCGGCGCACCACGGCCTTGGATTACCTGATCGGAACCTATGCCCGTTCCGCGGAACTTGCAAGGTGCATGGACCTGCTGATCGATGCCGGCGGCGTCTCGCGATACAACCTGCCCGGCGTGTTCGACACGATTCAGAACCGCGTGGATCGGCTGGCGGAGCGTCTCGATGCCAACCCGGGCCTCGTGCATCAACGGTTCCCGGAGCTCGACTGCGGCAGCACGGGCGCGCGGCGTCTCCTGCTGCGGGGAGCCACACTACTGCACGTGGCCGCGGAATACGGCAGTGTGGAAGCGGCCAGACTTCTGATCGATCGCGGTGCGGCAGTGAACGCGCGAGCGCTCGTGGATGAGGCCGGTATTGGCGGGCAGACCGCGATCTTCCACTCCGTGACCCAATTCCGCGATTGGGGCCTGCCAGTGACCCATCTGCTGTTGGAACGCGGAGCGGACCTGTCCGTGCGGGTGAAACTTCCCGGCCACTACGAGCGGCCGGATGAAGTGGTGGAGTGTACGCCGCTTGGATACGCGTTGCGATTTCCCGGCGCCGAGCTTCCCAGCGAGAAGACATTGACGCTGCTCCATGAGCGCGGGGGGATGGAGTGATGCTCCTTCATGGCACTTCACTGGCTCTCCCTGAGCCGGCCGCTTGGGTGAGCAGGTAATTCCATTCCGGCAGGCTCGCCGTCCGGCGGGCGGCGATTCCGTAGTGTGCAATCGCGGGCGGGTAGTCTCCGGATAGCCATGCGTCCATCGGAGTCGAGCGCATTCAGCAACGCGAGTCCGCGGATGGGCCGTGCACCATGGCCGCGGCGATCGCGTGATTCAGCGTCACCACGCCAGTCGGTGTCCGCAGCCCGCGGCGCTTCGTCGTGCACGGCGGCGATGGCGGCCTGTAACTGGTAAGGGCCGATCGACCCCTTGGGCAAGGTCGCGGGTCAGTATCGCGATGCCCTCGGCGATCAGCTCGCCCCCGGGCGAGGTTCGCGCCGCGCGGCGCGCATCGGTCAGCAACATGAGCGCCAGCAATCCCGCGACCTCGGGGTCTTCCGGAAGCGTGAACGGCCCGCGTCAGCCGGATGGCTTCGCGCAACTCGCAACGCTGCAGTTGTGCGCCGCCGCAGCGAGCGGAACGGCACACCGGAAGCCTTGATGCTCTGCTTGGCCGGCTGATCCGCTGCTCCATGGTGGCTGCCCACCGCCCGCAAGGTGAGGGCGATTGCCGATGACGAAGTCAGTGCCGGGTGACAGCACATAATGAGCTGGATGGGTGTGTCGTCCTGGTCCGTCTCGTTCTCCATCTCGCCAGCGGGCGTCACGAAGCCGGATTCCATGGCCGCAGCGGTTTCCCGGCGCCGGCGGGCCACCTCGCTGCGCACGTGATCGGTCCTGCGCCGGGAGGCGACCTGAATCAGCCAGGCGCGTGGATTCTCGGGAACGCCATCCCGCGGCCATTGAACGGCCGCTGCGACCAGCGCCTCCTGGACGGCGTCCTCGGAGGCTGCAAAGTCGCGGAAACGGCGAACCACCACGCCCAGGAACACGCGTCCTGCAGCCCCGGCGTCACAGCAGGTCTTCGGGCGGTCCGCTCATCACCTGCCGCACTTCGATGGGCATGTTCATCGGCGCACCGCCGGGTCCCGGCGCGGCCGACGCCCGCGCGGCGATCGCGTAGGCTTGCTCGGGGGTCTCGACGTCCACGATCCAGTAGCCGGCGAGGTACTCTTTGGCCTCCGGGAACACGCCGTCGGTGATGGGGGCGCCGTCCTTACCGGCTCGCACGCGCTTGGCCTCCTGCGGGCTGGCCAGGCCTTCGGCCGAAACCAACACCCCTTCCTTCCGGAGATCCTTGTCGAAGCCTATCATGAAGGCGATGTTCGCCTGGAGGTCTTTCTTCGGCCAGGCGCCAAACGTCTCATAACCCGTCTTCGGGCAGTTCATCATCAAAATGTATTTCATGTCGTTTGCTCCTTCGATTTTCGCACTGGTTTGTGCGCTTTCATGGGTGAGTCGAAACACGCGGCGCATTCTCGACATCCCGGACCGCGATTTCTGAGAAAAAATGTACAGGCCGGGAGGCCTGTCCTACTGATATCATCAGGGCAGTGAGCAACTTCCGCCTGTTGTGGTGCGGGCTCGTCCTGGCCCTGGCACCGGCCCGGGCGCAGGCTCCCGGAGAAGTCCGCGGCTCCGTCCTGGATGCCCGCGGCGGCGAGGCCCTCGCGAGCGTAGTGATCCAACTCGTGGGCGGCCCCTGGCGTGCCACCACCGACGCCGCCGGCCGCTTCGCCATCCCCGGCGTGACTCCCGGCGATTACACGCTCAATGTCTCCACGGTCGGCTATCATCTCTTCAAGCGTCCCTTCCACCTGAGTGCCGGCGAGGCCAAGGAATTCGAAGTCGTTCTCAGCCCCGACACGTTCCGCCAGACCGACACCGTGCAGGCCCAATCCAGTCCTTTCGAAACCACCCGCCAGGATAGCCCCAATGCGCTGGTGCTGGCCGGCAACGACGCCAAGAACCTCGCCAGCGTCCTGGCCGACGATCCGCTGCGCGCCGTGCAGAGTCTTCCCGGCGTCACTTCCAACAACGATTTCGACGCGCGCTTCTCCCTGCGCGGCGCCGACTACAGCCGCATCGGCCTCTACCTGGACGGGGTCCTGCTCCACGCCCCGTTTCACATGCTCCAAGGCCAGAACGTCTCGGGATCGGCCACCGCCTTCAACGGCGACATGGTGGAGGAGCTGGAGCTGCACGAGGGCGCCTACCCCGAGCGCTTCGAGGACCGCACCGCCGGCGCGCTCGACGTCCACACCCGCGACGGCAATCGCAACGGCATCACCTTTCGCGCGTCCGCCAGTGCTTCCAACGCGGGCTTCATGGCCGAAGGGCCGCTGGGCAGGAAGAAGCGCGGCTCGTGGCTGGCCGGCGTGCGCAAGAGCTATCTGCAGTACATCTTCGCGCGCACCTTCCCCAGCACCAATTTCATCTTCGGCTTCGAAGATGCGCAGGGCCGGCTCACTTACGACCTCACGCCCAGGAACAACATCACCCTCTACGTCCTCGAAAGCTACTCGAGTCTCGACCGCCATACCAACATTGCGTCGCTGGGGGTCAATTCGCTGGTGACCGCGGGCTACCACTACACCCTGGGCAACCTCGGCTGGCGCTACACTCCGTCACCGAAACTGCTGGTCGCCACGCACGCCGCCTGGATGCGCGAAAAGTTCGACAACAACAACCCCAACGACCTCCCGCTGGGCGCCGGTTACTACGGCGAGTGGGTCGCGAACACCACCGCCACATGGATGTGGAACGCGCGCAATCCGCTCGACATGGGCTTCTCGGTGCGGCAACTCCGCGATTCCGGATTCTCCAACCAGTACCTCTCGGTGGCCACCGTGCCGCGCCTGCTCGACCACTACAATGGCGCCGCCACGCGCGTGGGCGGGTTCGCGCAGCAATCGTGGACCGCGTGGTCCGGGCGCGTGCACCTGGCGGCTAGCGCGCGCTGGGACTATCATTCGATCGACGGCATCGCCGCGACTTCGCCGCAGGCCTCCGCGGCGCTCCTGCTGACGCCGGCCACTCAGCTTCAGCTCGCCTTCGGACAGTATGTGCAGTACCCGGAGATCTCGCTGCTGACTTCGCCGCTGGGCAGCCGCGGCCTGCTGCCCCTCCGCTCCAACCAGGCGACCGCCGCCATCGAGCAGCGCCTGGGCGAGCGCACCCGCCTCCGCCTCGAATTCTACAATCGCGCCGACCGCGACCTTCCCTTCCAGCCGTTGTACGATCCCCGTCTGATCAAGGGCAAAATCTTCATCCCGCCGCTGAACCCGTCCTATCTCGATTCGCTCCGCGGGTACGCGCGCGGCGTGGAGTTCTTCCTCCAGCGCTCCAGCGCCAACCGTTTCACCGGCTGGATCTCGTATGCCTTCGGCCGCACCGGCATGCGCGATGGCGACGATCCGGCCGGATCGGCCG
>Ga0209415_10008595_pt1 | contig 17696 bp, 11 predicted proteins | sample PeaSoiSIISIP2007_FD_187696 | JGI IMG/M metagenome (GOLD analysis project Ga0209415, IMG submission 187696) | Peat soil microbial communities from Weissenstadt, Germany - SII-SIP-2007 (SPAdes) (version 2) | ecosystem: Environmental > Terrestrial > Soil > Wetlands > Peat | place: Germany... | reverse complement strand
GCGCGGGTTCAGAAAGCCGCTGAGACAGCCCGCCGCGGGAAGCTGCGAATCTTCTTCGGCGCGTCGGCTGGCGTCGGCAAGACCTACGCGATGCTTGAATCGGCCCGGGTCGCCCGCGCCGCCGGCACCGACATCGTCGTCGGGTACGCCGAACCGCACGGTCGTGCTGAGACCGAGCGCCTCCTCGACGGCCTCGAGCGGGTACCGCCACTCGCTGTCCGCTACCGCGGTATCGTGCGCCAGGAGTTCGATCTTGATGCCGCACTCGCCCGCCACCCGACCGTGCTCCTGGTCGATGAGCTGGCGCACACCAATCTCGTCGAAGGCGAGCCGGTTCCCCGTCACGGCAAGCGCTGGCAGGACGTCGAGGAGCTGCTGAGCGCCGGGATTAGCGTTTGGACGACCGTCAACGTCCAGCATCTGGAAAGCTTGAATGATGTGGTGACGAGCGTCACCGGCGTGCGGCAGCTCGAGACGGTCCCGGATCACGTGTTCGAATCCGCCGACGAGGTGGAGCTGATTGACCTGCCACCCGACGACCTGCTTGACCGATTGCGGGCGGGAAAGGTCTATACCGCCGATCAGGTCGCAACCGCGACGCAGAAATTCTTTCGAAAAGAGAACCTGACGGCGCTGCGCGAGATCGCGCTTCGCAAGACCGCCGATCGCGTCGATGCTGCCATGCGTGTGTTCGAGGCCCGCGACTCGGCGGTACGGCCTTGGCTGGCGCGCGATCGGCTGATTGTGGCGCCAGGCCCCGATGCGCAGGCCGAACAGCTGGTACGAGCCGGCAAGCGGCTTGCCGATGGACTTGATGCCGAGTGGACCGTGATCTATGTGGAAACGCCGGCGATGCTCAAGCTGTCGGAAGCGCAGCGCAATCGGCGAATCGACGTGCTGCGCCTCGCCGAATCGCTTGGCGCCGAAACCGTCACTCTCGACGGGCCGTCCGCGGCGGAGACGATTCTGGAGTACGCCCGGACACGAAACGCGACGCGCATCATCGTCGGTGCCCCCAAGCGACGCGGCTGGCGGGCGCTGCTCAGGCCTTCGACCGTGACGGAGCTTGCCCGCCGTTCTGGCCCAATCGACTTGATCGTTATCGGCGCCGGCGGGTCGGGCACCCTTGGTGGCCGCAGCGCCGCCACCCGGGCCACGCGGATCGCGGAGGCGCCACCGAAGACGGACATCCCGTGGCCGCGCTACGCGTGGGCGTTCGCCACGACGCTCGCTGCAACGGCCATCGCCTGGCTGATGTACCCGTACTTCGAACTCACAAACATCGTGATGGTGTACCTGCTCGGCGCCACGGTCGCTGGGCTGCGATTCGGGCGCGGTCCGGCAACCTTGACCGCGGTGGCGAACGTCGTCGCCTTCGACTTTTTCTTCGCGCCACCGCGCTTCACGTTTGCCATGGCGAATCTCCAGTACCTCGTGACGTTTGCGGTCATGCTTCTTGTCGCGCTCGCCATTGCCGGGCTGACGGCGAGCGTGCGCCAGCAGACGCGAATCGCGGGACACCGCGAGCGTCGAACGGCCGCGCTGTACGCGATGAGCCGGGAGCTATCGCGCACGCGAGGCGCGGCCAATATGGCGGCGGTGGCCGTGCGCCACATCGAGGATGTATTCGCGAGCCGGGCGTTGGTATTGCTTCCGGGCCCTGACGGACGCCTGCACTATCCGCGCGACCCTCTGACGCAGGCCTCGTTGTGGCGCGCCGACCTGTCGGTCGCGCAGTGGGTGTATCATCACAATGAGCCAGCCGGCCTCGGCACCGATACTCTCGCGGGTGCCCGCGCGTTCTACCTGCCGTTACGCGGCTCCCAGCAGACCTTTGGCGTTTTGGCGGTGCTGCCGACCAACCCGCGGCGCATCCTTTTGCCGGAGCAGCGTCACCTGCTTGAGACCTTCGCAGGGCAGCTAGCACTCGGGATTGAGCGGGCACTGCTCACCGAGGAAAGTGAGTCCGCACGGGTAGCCGCGGAGTCGCAAAGCCTGAGGCGGCATCTGCTGGCATCGCTCGCCCGCGACCTCGATATTCCGCTCGCGCGGATCAAAGAGGCGAGCAGCGCGCTTGCGGAAAATACGGGCATTGCGTCCGACCGGCGCGTTGAGCTGGCAAGCTCGATCGGAGTGCAAGCTGATCAGCTGGCCGACGTCCTCGCCAATTCACTTGAACTCGTCCGCCTTGAAGCGGGTGCGGTGGAACTGAGGGTCGAGCTGTATGCGATGGCGGAGATCGCGACGGCGGTGCTGGAGCGACTTGCGCGGACCCTGACGGCGCATCGCGTGACGCTGCGCATTCCGGCGGACCTGCCGGCGGTGCGCGTCGATCGGCCGTTGATTGAGGAGGTGCTCGAGAACCTGCTGAAAAATGCAGCCCGTTACACTCCGCCCGGGACCGCAGTAACCATCACCGCGCACACCGAAGGCGACGCGGTGCACGTGATCGTCGAGGACCAAGGGCCCGGTCTGCCAGCCGGCGACCCGGCGCTGCTGTTTCTGCCTTTCCAGCGCGGCGATTCTGCAGCGCACACCCCGGGCGTCGGTCTCGGCCTCGCGATCTGCAAGACCATTATCGAAGCTCACGGCGGCACTATCGTCGCCCGCAATCGCCAGGAGGGTGGCGCGGCGTTCGACTTCTCGCTACCGATCGTAGCGCCGGAGTTCGGCGGTGAGGCCGAACAAGCGGCGCCGTCGCGCAAAGGCTGAGGAGTATGGGCGGCAACCGACCGCTCGACGAATTGGCTCGGCCTTTGCTCGCGAATCGCAGCATCACCGGCGCAGCTCTCGCGCGGCGACCGTCGCGTGCAACGGTCGCTTGCGCACCTTGTTCGGCTCCTCCGCTGGCAAGGTGTCAATCCACGCCCGGATCCAGCTCGGGGCGCGACTCTACTTAATTGCTTGCCGGGTGCTGAATTAGCCGCCGAAGCTACGTCGATCGGTTAGGATCGGCGTACGCTTCCGCATTGCGAGATGCCTCGGATGAATCACACGCTGGCCTGCGGGCAGGCGCGGAATCATGCAGCTGGCCGCCAACAGCGTTGCGAAGTCGTACAGCCGATTGAATCGCCAAGCATGGTCTCTTCTCCGTTTCTGCGGAAGAGATCGGAAGCGCCGGGTGGCCCAGGGCAGAGATCGCAAGCGTTGACCAGGGAAAGATCGGCGGACATGCAGCAGGATCGGCGGGCCTCGACGCCGGTGCCCGGTGGGCACGCGCGCCGGACCGGTTGGGCGAAGCATTCGTGAACGAGAGCTCGCTGACCTACCAGTCCGAGCCATGCGGGCCGTTCGACCCGCTGCACGTCTTCGCCGCGGCCGGACAGGCACCGCGGTATTACTGGGAGCAACCGGCGTCCGGTTCCGTTCGCGTTGGGGTCGGCTGCGCAGCAAGCGTGACGGTCGAAGGTGCGAGGCGTTTCGATCAGGCTGACGCCGGTGCGCGTGCACTGCTCGGACGAATTGCTTGGCAGGGAGCCGGCCCGAGAATTGGACATCTCGTCGGAGGTTTCGCGTTCGCACCGAACGGGCGAGCAGACAGGCTTTGGCACGGCTTTCCCGACGGTGAACTCCGGCTCCCGGAGCTGGTGTACGCCCGCGAAGGAAGCCGCTATTCCAGAGACGTCCGCCGCGGCAGCAAATGGGCGACGCTGCAGCCTCGCCCGCTCGGGCTTGTCCACCCGGTGAGCGGTGCGGCGGAGATCACCAGCGAGAGCCCGGCCCGCTACATCGCGAACGTGAGGCGGGCGCTGGGCGAGATAAACGCTGGCCGCCTGCAAAAGCTTGTCATTGCACGCACTGCCAGTGTGACGGCCCGCGCGTCGATCGACGCAGTCGCCTGGCTGGTGGCACTCAGGGAGCGCTTTCCCCGCTGCACCTTGTTTGCGGTCGGCGAAGGCGACACGGTGTTCCTGGGCGCGAGTCCGGAGCGGCTGGTGCGCGTCCGCGGCGACGAGGTGACGAGCGCCGCTATCGCCGGCACTGCCCCGCGCGGCGCATCATTGGCGACGGATCACGCGCTCGGTCGAGCGCTGCGCGACAACCGCAAGAACGTCGACGAGCATGCGATCGTCGTCCGCTATCTGGCATCGGCGCTGTCCGAGTGTTGCGATGGCGTCGAGGTGGATCCGGAACCCACGCTACTCAAGACCCGCACGGTGCAGCACCTGTGCACCGAGCTGCGGGCGAGGCGGCCCGCGCACTCATCAGTCTCGCTGCTCAATCTCGTCGCGCTCTTGCATCCCACACCAGCCGTTGGCGGAGCACCGAGCGGGGCAGCGCTCGAGTGGCTAAACGAGCACGAGGGTGTTGCGCGGGGCTGGTTTGCCGGCCCCGTAGGCTACCTGCAATCGGATGGCGACGGCGAGTTTGCAGTCGCCTTGCGCTCGGCTCTCGTCCAGGGGCGCCGCGCGACCGCATGGGCGGGCGCGGGTATCGTTGCCGGGTCCGAACCCGATGCCGAGTTCACCGAGACCGAGCTCAAGCTTCGCACCGTGCTCGGCCCGCTACTGTGGGGAGCACCGTGATGCACAACCGGGTCGCACCCGGTGACGTCGGAGCCGCCAATCTGCGGTTCGCACGTACGCTCGTCGGAGAGCTTCATGCGGCCGGGGTCGTGGCAGCAGTCATCTGCCCCGGGTCGCGCTCGGCGCCGCTGGCGCTTGCTATCGCCGAGCACCCATTGCTCCCTCACAGCGTCCACATCGACGAGCGCAGCGCCGCGTTCTTCGCGCTGGGATTCGCGAAGACCTCGGGGCAGCCAGTCATTCTGCTCTGCACGTCGGGCACCGCGGCTGCCGAATTTCTGCCCGCGGTCGCGGAAGCGCACCACGCGCGCGTGCCGCTGATAGTACTCACGGCGGACCGGCCGCCGGAACTGCGGACCTGGGGTGCGCCCCAGACGATGGACCAGCGCGCACTGTACGCCGGCTTCACGCGCTGGTGCGAGGATGCACCTTGTCCCGCCGAGCGAGATTCCGAGAGTGCCTACGCCGTGGCACTCGCTAGACGGGCGGTGTGCGAAGCGACCGGCCCGGCGCCGGGGCCCGTGCACCTCAACCTCCCGTTTCGCGAGCCGTTGGTGCCTGCTACCGTCGGCCCGTACGCCGCGCCGGAAGGGAACCGGCCTGCGCCCTTCCGGCAGGAATTTCAGGTCGAACAGCGGGACTCCGACACGATTGGGATTGAACTCCGTCGCGTGACACGCGGTGTGCTGGTGTTTGGTCCGGACTGTTGGGACCCGGCGCTGGCCGACGCCGCCACCACGCTCGCAGGATCGCTCGGCTGGCCGCTGCTTGCCGATCCGGCGTCGGGCCTGCGCGCCGGCCCGCCGGATGGAAACGTCGTACACGGCGCTGACCTTCTGCTGCGCGACAGCCCGACCGCAGCGATGTTGGTTCCCGACTTGATAGTTCGATTTGGAGGTCAGCCGACGAGCGCCGCGCTGGCAGCTTGGGTCGCATCTCATGCATTGGCAGACGTCTGGCTGGTGGACGAAGCAGCCGGCTTTCGCGATCCGCAGCACCGCGCAAGGCGCCTGTTCCGCACGACCCCCAGGCGGTTCTGTGAACTTGCGCTGGCCGGTCTCGACGCGGCGTCGGCCGCGACACGGGAATGGCTGACCCGGTGGCGACAGGCAGACGCCGTCGTGCGAAGAGCCTCGACAGCCGCGCTCGAGGCCGAGAACGCCTTGCTCACTCCCCATCTCGCGCGCGCTCTCTGGGCACAACTGCCGCACGACGCTATTCTGTATGCGGCCAACAGCATGGCAATTCGGGAGATCGATACGTTTGCGGGCCCGCGTGCGGCGCGCCTTCGCATGCTTGCCAATCGCGGCGTCAACGGGATCGACGGCTTGTTGTCGTGCGCGCTTGGGGCGGCCGCGGCGGTGCGTCGCCCGACCGTGCTCTGGTGCGGTGACCTCGCATTCCTGCATGATCTGTCGGGTCTCGTCGCGGGACACATGCTGCGAGCGGATCTGACAATTGTTATAAGCAACGATAACGGAGGCGGGATTTTCGAGTATCTGCCGGTCGCGCGCATCGTGCCCCGCCAGCGCTTTGAGCGCATCTTCGTCGTCCCCCACGACGTCGACATTTGCGCGATCGCGCGTGGTTTCGGCTGGGACGCGGTCCGCGTCCAATCGGCAGCTTCCTTTGCGACGGCGCTATCGCACGCGTTGGACGGCGGTCGCCATGTGATCGAGGTGCCGGTAGACCGCGCAGCCAACACGGCGTGGCACGTGGCACTTTACGAATCGGTTCGCACGGCACTGCACCGGGGTACGCGACCGTGAGCCGCGCGACATTGCACCTCAACCGCCGTGGCCGAGGCCACGCACTGGTGCTGCTTCATGGCTACACGGGCAGCGGTCGCAGCATGGCAGGTCTGGCGCAGGTGTTCGAACGCGAGTACGAGATCCTGGCACCGGACCTTCCAGGCCACGGTCGCTCGACAGCCTTCGAGGGTTGCACTTTTGACGGGAGCGTCGACGACCTCCTTGCAACACTGGACGCGGCAGGTCACGGTCAAGCTCATTGGCTGGGCTACTCCATGGGAGCGCGATTGGCCCTCGGATGCGCTGTGCGCCGGCCTGAGTGCGTGGCTTCACTGATCTTGGTTGCCGGCCGAGCTGGCATCGTCGATCCGGCAGAGCGCGCGGCGCGACGCCGTGAGGACGAGGCCTTGGCCTCGCGCATCGAACGCGATGGGCTCGAGGTGTTCGTCGATGAATGGATGGCACAGCCGCTGCTCGCCACGCAGCGGCACCTCGGGACGTCATTCCTCTCGCGCGCGCGCAGTGAACGGCTCGCGAACAGCGCGCGCGGCCTAGCCGCCAGCTTGCGCGGCATCGGAGTTGGCGCGCAGCCGCCGCTGTTCGACGCGCTGCCACGCGTCACTGCGCCGACGCTGTGCGTGGCGGGGGCGCTTGACATGAAGTTCGTCGCGGCGGCACATGACCTCGCGCGGCGATTGCCACGCGGCGAGGTTTGCGAAATCGCTGGGGCCGGCCATGCCGTGCACCTCGAGCAGCCCGCGGCCTTCGTCGAGGTGGTCCGGGATTTTCTCCGCCGGGTCGCAGACCTGGCGAAATCCAATCGTCCGATTTTCGTCCAGGAGACTGCGAAATGACGGAGACGCGCACGGGGGCGGCGACCGCCCGGCCCGAATGGAAGCCGATCCGCGCCTACGAGGACATCCGGTTCGAACGAACCGGTGGCCTTGCCAAGGTCACCATCTGCCGGCCCGAAGTCCGAAACGCTTTTCGCCCTAAGACAGTATTCGAGTTGATCGACGCCTTTGCCAAAGCACGCGAGGATCAGACGATCGGCGTGATCATCCTCACCGGTGAAGGCGACGAAGCATTCTGCTCGGGCGGCGATCAGAGCATTCGGAGCGATGAGGGCTACGTCGGCGACGACGGAGTGCCGCGACTGAATGTCCTGGACTTGCAGCGGATGATCCGGACGTTGCCGAAGCCGGTGATCGCAGCCGTTGCCGGCTATGCGATCGGCGGCGGCCATGTGCTGCAGGTCATCTGCGATCTGACGATCGCCGCCGACAATGCTCGCTTCGGGCAGACCGGGCCGAGAGTCGGGTCGTTCGACGGCGGCTTCGGCTCATCCTATCTGGCCCGCATCGTCGGTCAGAAAAAGGCGCGCGAGATCTGGTACCTGTGCGACCAGTACGACGCACGGGATGCGCTGGCGATGGGCCTCGTCAACAAGGTAGTGCCGCTGGTGGAACTCGAGGCCACCGCCGTGGCCTGGGGACGGCGCATCCTTGAGCACAGCCCGACGGCGATCCGCTGCCTCAAGGCCGCCTTCAATGCCGACTGCGACGGGCAGGCGGGAGTCCAGGAGTTGGCAGGCCACGCGACACAGCTGTTCTACATGACAGCCGAGGCCCAGGAAGGCCGCAACGCCTTTATCGAGAAACGCAAGCCGGACTTTTCACGTTTTCCCTGGCGGCCGTGAGTAGCCACTCGGCCTGGTGGCTCGCGATTCGCCCGGCGACGCTGGCCGCGTCGGCAGCGCCCGTCGCGGTCGGAGCCGGCGTGGCGTGGTCAGCTGGCGCGTTCTCGATCGGCGCGGCCCTGGCGGCACTGCTAGGCGCGCTATTCCTGCAGGTCGGTGCTAACTTCGCGAACGACGTGTTTGATTTCGAGCGCGGTGCCGACACCGCAGACCGCCAGGGTCCGACACGCGTCACGCAGGCAGGGTTGATCACCCCAGCCCAGATGAAGCGCGCGATGTGGCTCGCATTTGCGGCCGCTTCAGTCGCCGGCGTGTATCTAGCGACGTTGGCTGGATGGCCGGTATTGGCACTGGGGCTCGCCTCAATTGCCGCGGCCTACCTGTACACGGGCGGGCCACGACCTTATGGCTACGTCGGCCTCGGGGACCTGGCGGTGTTCCTGTTTTTTGGGCTGGGCGCGGTAATCGGCACGTACTACGTGCAGGCGCTGGCGGTTTCCGGGCTGGCGGTCTTCGCGTCCATTCCGATCGGCGCGCTGGCGGCCGCCATACTGGTGGTTAACAATCTTCGCGACATCGAGACCGATGCCAGGGCAGGTAAACGGACGCTTGCGGTACGCATCGGTGAGGGCCCTACGCGCATCTATTACCTGACCTTGCTGCTGGTCGCGTACGTGGTCCCGCTGGCGCTGTGGTGGCGAGGCCTGGCGAGTGCGTGGGTACTCCTGACATGGCTGTCACTACCACTCGCACTGCGGCTCGTGGTCAGAGTGCGACGTGAGCGCGGCCTTGCGCTGAATGGTTGCCTGGTCGGCACGGCCCGCCTCGAAGTTCTGTACGGCCTGTTGTTCGCTCTGGGCCTCGCGTCGTGAAACTGCGGTGCGCGCGGGCGACGCCCTTTACCCTGCGCTTCACCCGGCCGATCGTGACTGCCCGTGGCGTGTTCGCCGAGAGGCCGTGCGTGATCCTGGAACTGAGCGATACCGACGATGTGATTGGCTACGGCGAGGCAGCTCCCTGGCCGGGATTCGGGACGGAGCCGGCGACCGAGTCACTGGCGACGCTACGGCGCCTCGCGCCGCTGCTCAGCGCGGCGGACGTCGAACCGGGCGGTTGGCCGCTCGCGGTGGCGGCGCAGATTCGGGCTGCGCCGGCAGCACGCGCCGCGCTTGAAGGCGCGGTGTGGGACCTCGCCGCGAGACGCGCCGGTTGTCCGCTCGCAGACCTCCTCGCAGCGCGGGCCAGCGAGACGTGTGGCGCACGGCTCGAGCGAGTGCCGGTCAGCGCATTGCTGCTGGAATGCGCGACCGACGCGCTGCGCGAGGAGGCTGCGCGAGTTCGCGCGGCCGGCCATCTCGCCGCCAAGGTCAAGCTTGCAGGCAATACGCTCACTGAGGACATCGCGCGCGTGCGCGCGGCCCGCGAGGGTCTGGGACCGCGCGTGGCACTGCGCGCAGACGCCAACGGCGCGTGGAACGAGCGGCAGGCGGTTGCGGCGCTTGCCGCGCTGGCGGAATTTCATCTCGCTTATATCGAGCAGCCGGTCGCAGCCGACCAGATTGACGCGCTGGCCCGGTTGCGCCGCATGGCGCTGGTGCCCATTGCCGCCGACGAGTCCGTCGCCACACGCCTCGGCGTCTTGCGCGTGATCGAGGCCGAGGCTGCCGACGTTGTGGTGCTAAAGCCCGCGTCTCTCGGTGGGCCCGCCGAAGCGCTGCAAGTTGCCGCTCTGGCGCGTCGCGCGGGCTGCAAAGTGGTCTTCACTCACGGCTTCGAGAGTGCCGTCGGCGCGCGGCATGTGGTTCATTGCGCAGCGGCCTGGGGCGATTCGGCCGCTGTACACGGTCTTGCGACCCACGGACTTTTCGCGCGCGATACGACCGACCCCGTTGCGTGCAAGGACGGCATGGTCCTGGTTGCCCGCGAACCCGGACTTGCGATCGCCACGTCGGGGACGCTGCAGGCAGTAGCGGCAAGCACATGAGGCAGCGCCACCCGTTGCTTGAGCGCGCCGACCAGCTGCCGGATGCACCGGCCCTTGAGTTCGGCGGAACGACGCTGTCCTTCGCCGCCCTCGCTGATTGGGCCCGCCGCGGCGCTACCCACGCCCTCGCGATCGCCCCGACAGGCGATGCCCCGATTGCCATGCTGCTACGGGACGACGCGAATTTTGTCGCCTGGTTTCATGCGATTGCGCTGACCGGACGCGTCGTGCTGCCACTCAACGCGCGGCTGACGGTGGGCGAGCTGTCGGCGCAGCTCGCCGACGCCCGCGCAAGCTGGCTGCTCGGCGGCGATGCTGATGAGCGCCTCGCTGAGATCGCCCGCCGAGTGCCGAGCGTGCGCGTCTCCACACCCCCCGACCGCGCGGCGCTACCGGCGCCGCAGGCGTCATTGCTGGGCGAATTTGTCGAGGCGGATGCAACCTTGGCGGTGCTGTTCACCTCGGGTACGACCGGGCGTGCCAGAGGCGCGCGCCTCAGCTGGGGCAATTTCCTGGCGAGCGCCAGTGCCGCGGCCGACCGTCTGGGTCCTGCCGTCGGCGATCGCTGGCTCGCGTGCATGCCCCTGTGTCACGTCGGCGGCCTGTCGATGCTGATGCGCAGCGCGGTATTTGGGGGACCGGTGCGATTGCAGCAAGGTTTCGATGCACAAGCGGTGAGTGAGGCGCTTGACACCGGAGAAATCGCAGGCTTGTCCCTGGTTCCAACGATGCTGTCGCGCCTCCTGGCTTATCGACGCGGGCGGCCAATTTCCACCGACCTCCGCGTCGTGCTGCTCGGTGGCGCGGCGACCACCCCGCAGCTGCTGCGGCACGCGCTGACGGCCGGATACCCGGTTTGCGCGACCTACGGCCTCACCGAAGCCACCTCACAGGTGGCCACCGCCGCGCCCCCACAACCCGGTGCAACCGAACCGCTTCCCATGCGTCCGCTGCGAGGTATTGAGTTGCGCATCGTCGACGGTGATCGTGAGCTGCCGCCGGGAGTCGCAGGCGAAATCACGGTTCGCGGACCAACCGTGATGCAGGGCTACCTCAATGACGCCGGGGCCACCCGACGCGCACTGCGCGACGGCTGGCTATTGACGGGAGACATCGGCTGCCTCCATGGCGATGGAAGCCTGCGCGTGCTTGACAGGCGCGACGACCTCGTTGTGTCGGGTGGCGAAAACGTCTATCCGGCCGAAGTCGAAGCCGTCCTTCTCGAACATCCTGCCGTGACTGAGGCCGCCGTTACCGGTGTGCCAGACACGGACCTGGGGGCGCGCGTCGTCGCGTGGGTCACGATCCGGCCCGGGGCGGACGTGGACGCAGCTGCGCTGCAGAGGTTTTGCCGCACCCGGCTGGCGGGCTATAAGCTGCCGCGGGACATCCGCTTCGTGGATGCGCTGCCACGCACGGTTGCTGGCAAGCTGCAGCGGCAGCGGCTAACGGAGACGCCGGAATAGCACCCGCGAGCGAGGTTGGTTGCTCGGGCCTCGGCGACGCTCGATGCTCCGATTGAACGCACCGTCGGTGACAGTGCGCCAGCCGGAGTTACGGGGCATCGCACCGTTTACCGCCGGCGCGCGGATGGCATTCGCACTCCTACTGTCGTCTGCGAATCGTCGCTGAACGCGCGGAACGGGCAATCCCGCTCACCCAGAGCGTGTGTCCGATGCATATCGAAGCAATCGGGCCGCGGCAACGGTGTCGGGCGAGGCACGTAAATCCCGAACTCCACCGTAACAGTCGACGCCCGCCACGGCCGGCACCGCGCCAGGCCCGTCTATCCCGCTTCCAGGTCGCCGGCCCTGGGAATCCACCAGTCATGTCCCCGCACGGTGGTCGCGTACTCGGGCCATCGGTAGTCAATCGGCGGTGCGAAATCCTTCGGCAGCAGTGGCGGTATGAAACTTTTTCCGCCCGTGCGCATCGCAAATTCGGCGCGCGCGGCGGCGAGCGTCTGGGGGTTGCTCAGCAAGTCGAGAAGCGTGCCGGCGATCATCTTGCCGGCAACCTGCACCGTCGGATCGATGCACGGAGCCAGGCCACCAAGGGCGTTTGCGACCCACGCCGGATACCCGCCGTAGCCGGCAGGCGCCGCCAGCATCGGTCGCGCGACGTACGCCCTCACGGTCGGCGCGTACCACGTCATCTCGACATAGTCGTCCGACGTCCAGTTCGCCTGCCACCCGGGCATCTGCTCGCGGAGCTTCTGCTCGGCTTCGCGCGGATCGATCAGGGCCTCGCAGGCCGGCAGAAATGGCCGGTCCATCGGCTCGATGCCAAGATTGCGCTGCACTTCGCGCGCGAGTGCGATGGCCTCGGATCCGTAGCGTGGCGCGCCTACCTGCGCGAGGTTCTGGTATGTGAGTTCTGCGAGCGCCTTGTTTGCGACTCCAGGCCGGGTGCGGGATACCCAGCGCTTGATCAAGCGGCAGTGTGCGACTGCCGCCGCGTGCTCCGCGTTGCGGTCGAGCACGTCCAGAATCGCATCGGCCATGCGGATTTCCGGCGCGCGCCAGGCGTAGTTGATCTGCGCGAGTTGCGCCGGAAGGTTGTCTGCGGTGGCTTGGCCCGCGGTCAGGATCGCCTCGTTCAGCGACCAGCCGCCAGTATGGGCGAGCATCGACTCCATCGTCGACTTGGTGAGCGAGTACATCGTGAACAGCGCGACATTCGCTCCCGGCGCGCGCGCCGCGGAATGTGCCGCCGCGATCGGACTGTCGCTTGCAGCGGCTGCCCAGGTCTCGGGCTGGTCGCAGATGAACGAGTAGATGCGGCTCGAATAGGCGCCGCAATGCGTATCCCAGCGGGTCGTATTGCACAGTGGCAGCATGTAGAAGGGGTGATAGCTGATAATCGCGTCGAGTCCGTTGTAATAGCCGCGTAGGCCGTGAACGAGCTTCGAGCCCTGCACCTTTTCAGCGGGCTCGCCGAAGAACCTGAGCGTGCCGGGAATCCTCGCGACCTCCATGGCGTGCTTCGTGGCCAGGATGCCGGCCAGCGCCCCGATGCCGAGAGCCGAGTGCGGATCGGTGTGGCCGGGTGCGAATTCGCTCAGCCCGGGGCGCGGCCCTCTCTGCGTTGCCGCCGCCTGGCAGTTCCCAGGCACTGCGTCGTATTCGGCATACCCTGCCAGTGTGGGCCCCGTTCCGTTCGACCAGCTTGCTGCGAATGCCGTCGGCATTGCGCCGCTGCCCACCTCCACGTCGAATCCTTCGCGACGCAATCGATCCACGAACCACGCGGCGGAGCGGTATTCGCGCCAGGCAGGTTCCGCGAGATCCCAGATCGTCCGGTGCCAGTCGGACAGCTCATCGCGGTGGCTGTCTACCCAGCCGCGAGCCAGCTCCTTCACTGCGCGCACATCCTCACCCTCCCTCGCCATCGGCGGCGAGTCACTGCGATCGAGCGGTTCTTCGCCCCGCGGCGAGGCGGTGCTACCGACAAGCCAGGTCGCCGGTCCGGGCGAAATGATAGCGGCTGTCTCGAGCCTGCGGCGCGCCATGTGACGGAGACCGACGTGCCGGCACGCGACACGCCGCGATCGTCCGGTCATTCCGGCTTGACCGGGCGGTTCGTGCACCGACATGGATCGGCTTCAGCGCCTCTGATTCTACCGTCGCCGCCACGCGCGAGGCGCGGGTCGGAGGCCGCCGGCCGAGCATCGGCGAACCCTCGGACCCGAGCCGCTCAGATGGGGCTGGCGGCCGCGACGGCACGGCTGCTACAGTCGCGCAGGCTCTGGAGGACGCGCATGAAGAGCGACCGCGCCATCAAGGACCCCGAGCTGCCCTCGCGCCGGATGTTGCTGCGGTACCTCGGCGCGATCGGCACCGGCACCGCGCTCGGCGGGCTGACATTCGATGCGCTCGCAAGCGACGACCGCATACAGCTACCGTTTGACAATGGCGAACGCCGGCTCGTCGCCTATCCGCAAAAACGCCCGCTGATCGTGCTGACCAGCCGGCCACCGCAGCTCGAGACCCCGTTCGCGGTGTTCAATGAAAGCCTGATTACGCCAAACGACGCATTCTTCGTGCGCTATCACTGGAGCGCGATTCCAGTATCCGTCGATCCAGCGGCGTACCGGCTGCGCATCGGCGGTAAGGTCGCGACACCGCTCGAGCTGTCGCTCGACGAGCTCAAGCGGCTGGGTGATCCGGTCGAGCTGGTCGCGGTCAACCAGTGTTCCGGCAACAGCCGGGGATTCTTCGCTCCCCGGGCGAATGGCGGCCAGCTTGGCAACGGCGCGATGGGCAATGCCCGCTGGACCGGTGTGCCGCTGAAGCGCGTCCTCGAGAAGGCCGGCGTACAGGCCGGAGCCGTCCAGGTCAGCTTCAAGGGGCTCGACAGGCCGCCCCTGGGCGACGGGCCGGACTTCGCGAAGGCACTCGACATCGACCATGCACTTGACGGCGAGGTTCTCGTGGCCTGGGCGATGAACGGCGTTGACCTGCCGATGCTCAACGGCTACCCATTGCGCCTGGTCGTGCCGGGCTGGTACGGCACGTACTGGGTCAAGCATCTGTCGGATGTGCAGGTGCTGGAGTCCGCGTTCGACGGGTTTTGGGTCAAGACGGCGTACCGAGTTCCCGACAATGCGTGCGCCTGCGTCGAACCTGGCACCACGCCGGCGAGAACGACGCCGATCAGCCGCTTCGACGTGCGCTCGTTCATCACGAGCCTTGCCGACGGAGCCAAGTTGCCGGCGGGCAGGCAAACGGTCGTCCGTGGCATCGCCTTCGATGGCGGCTATGGCATCAGCGAGGTCGCACTTTCGACGGACGGCGGGCGGACCTGGCGGGAGACGCAACTGAGTCCCTCGCTCGGCCGGTATTCATTTCGCGAATGGAAGGCGGTCTTCAGACCGCCGAGGACGGGCACCTATGAGCTCAAGGTCCGCGCTGTCAATCGCATTGGCCAGAGCCAGCCGCCGGAGGGGCTTTGGAACGCGGCTGGCTACATGCGCAATGTCGTCGAGACGACGCGCGTGACGGCTGTCTGAAGAGAACCGCACGTGACCACCCGGATAGGGTCCTCATGGCGCGCCGTGCTTAGGGTCACGGTCGGCCTCGCGCTCGCGCCGGCCGCCGGCGGCCTTGACATCCAGTTGCCGGCGGAGACTGCGGCCTACGTGCCCAGCGATCTACCTGGCTACGCCCTCGCTCAGAAGAACTGCCTGCTGTGCCACTCCGCGGAGTACGCGCAGTACCAGCCACCGGCATCAACACGCGGCTACTGGGAAGCGACGGTGCGCAAGATGAAGAAACCGTTCGGAGCGTTGCTCGCAGAAGACGATATTCCCGCAATCGTCGATTATCTGGTCACGATCAGTAGCGCTCCGCGTCCGGTCACGCCTACGGGCGCGAATGCACGTGCGGATATCCCGCTCCCCTCCCCGGCCATCTCCGCCGCCCCGCGCGACGCAATGGAGATAATCAGCGCCAGCAACTGTGCGATATGCCATGCCGCCGATCGCAAGATCGTAGGCCCCGCGTTCCGGGATGTTGCGGCGAGATATGCCGGCAGACCGGACGCGGCCGCACAGATCGCGAGCAGCATCCGAACCGGCGGTTCGGGCAAATGGGGGCCGGTGCCAATGCCGCCGTTTCCCGGACTCAGCGATGAGGAGCTGAAGACCCTTTCGGCCTGGATCGTCTCGCGCTAGCAAGACGAATTCGCTGGCGGCCCTGGCCCGGACCTCGCTCGGCGGTGTTGACGGGGTCTCAGTCGTCCGGCACCAGAGGCGCAGGCGCGAGCGTCACGGTGACGGACACGGTTTTGACGCGCTTAGGACGTCGTCGCCGTTCGCTCAAATTGCTCCAGCGTGTGAGGAAAAGGACTGATGGCGACCGTTCTGGTACCGCTGCCAAACTCAGACTTCGATCCAACCGAAGCTGCCGTCCCGTGGAAGATCCTAACGTCCCAGGGCCATGCCGTTGTTTTTGCAACACCCGATGGGCGAGCAGGACTCGCTGACCAGAGAATGCTTACCGGCAGAGGCCTCGGGATTCTGGCTCCGATGTTCCGAGCTGACGCCAACGGGCAGCAGGCTTACCGCGAATTGGAAAAGAGCCGAGAGTTCCGGGAACCCCTGCGCTACGACGAGATCCGGGCTGCAAATTTTGATGCGGTCATTCTGCCTGGTGGCCATGCCCCAGGCATGAAGCCGTATCTCGAATCAGAACTGCTGCAGGCGACAGTCGTCGAGGCGTTTCAGTCCGAGAAGCCTGTCGCGGCCATCTGCCACGGGGTACTGGTCGCGGCCCGCTCGCGCTCTAGGAGCGGTCGATCGGTGCTCTACGGGAAACGGACGACGGCGTTGCCGAAGAACATGGAATTGACTGCGTGGGCGCTCACCTGTGCATGGCTCGGAGACTACTATCGTACCTATCCAACAACGGTGGAGGATGAAGTGCGGGAGGCGCTTGCCCGTCCACAGGATTTCATTCGCGGACCGATCAGCGTGAGGCGCGACACCTCGGCCAACGTTTCCGCCGGTTTCTCGGTTCTCGACGGACAGTATCTGTCGGCGCGCTGGCCGGGCGATGCGCATCGATTCGGATCTGAGTTCGCGGAGCTGTTGCGAGTATCCGCGCGATGATGCCGCCTCTGGGCCCGATCCGCCGTTACGGTACGGAGCCCCAACATGCCTAGCAGCAGCGCTGAGGGTCCGAGTCCGCCGTCTCGAAGTCGGCTGATCTTGTTCGGGGTGCTAGCACTCGTGCTTGCGCTGCGGCTCGCGCATCTATCGAGCGCAATGCTCAGCCCGCTCACGTATCAGCCCGGGCCGGACGAAGACTACTACCAGCGATTCGGTGAGGCGGTGGCCGCCGGGCACGGTCAAGATACCGCCGAGTTCACGTTCATGGATCCCGCCTACGGCTACCTGCTGGGAGGGATTTTCAGGCTGGTAGGTGTCAATTTGTTCGTCGTCTACCTGCTGCAGGCGCTGGTGGACACTGCCACGGCCTACGCAATTCTCACGATCGGAAAGCTGCTCGGGCGGCCGCGGGCGGGCCTGTACGGCGCCGTTCTGTACGGGCTGACTGCCACCAGCGTCATGTATTGCGCGACGCTGGTCAAGGAAGTCTGGGTGACCGGCTTCCTGGCGTGGTGGGTTGTCGCAGCACTCGTGCTGCTCCGCTCAGGGCGCACGTGGGCATGGCTACCCTTTGGCATCTACTGCGGTCTCGGAGTCGCATTTCGGTCGACGCTGCTGCTGATGGGCGCCGTCGCATTGTTGCTTCCGGTCGTCGCAGCACAGCAGGGCGTGCGCGGGACGACGAGCCGCGCCAGCACCGTCGCACTCGTGGCTTGCGGCATCGTGCTCGGTCTGCTGCCGTGGTCACTGAGAAATGACCGCGCCTATGGCAGCCTCTCGCCGTTGCCGCACAACGGCGGGATCGTACTGCATCAGCTGTATAACGACCAGAACCCAGTCTCGGAGCCTGGCTGGATACCGTCATTCGTGGATTATCCCCAACCCAGTGAAATCTGGCGAGGCTACGCTGCGGAGGCTGACAGGCGTGCGGCGCGCCCGCTGTCGCCCCCGCAGGTGGACGGTTACTGGCGCGATCAGGCACTGAGCTTCATCTCGCAGCATCCGACCCAGGTGTTGCGGGACATGCTGCGCAAGAGCATGCAGTGGCTGGCCAATACGGAAATCCCGACTAACCGCTTTTACTCGCAAGAGAAACTCTTCTCGCCGGTGCTGCGGCTGCTGCCGG
>Ga0209415_10008594_pt1 | contig 17696 bp, 13 predicted proteins | sample PeaSoiSIISIP2007_FD_187696 | JGI IMG/M metagenome (GOLD analysis project Ga0209415, IMG submission 187696) | Peat soil microbial communities from Weissenstadt, Germany - SII-SIP-2007 (SPAdes) (version 2) | ecosystem: Environmental > Terrestrial > Soil > Wetlands > Peat | place: Germany... | reverse complement strand
CATTCACCACCCCCACCGCATGGTGTAATGCTCGCTGGGTTCAAGGTTGTGAATCGACCAGCGAGCGAAGCTTCCTTTGGGTCCGACCTCTAGTTCTCGCTTTCCCCTGAAGCTTATCTTAGCGGGCGAATCGCCGACGCTCGCCAGGAGTTCGATCGACTTCAGGGGCTTCTTGCCGGGAGCGACCACCAACAGCTCGAGATCCTCAGCCTCGTCGTAGTCGGTGTCGGTGTAGGTGCTGGCGGATTCGCCGTGCTCGTCGCTAAAACCGTTCCAATAGATGCCCTGGATGACGACCTCGGCTTCCCGGCCGACCGGCAGATCGCCCAGGTCCACCAGCATTCCGTATTCGTATTCGGCGTCCGTTTCGTGGACTTTGGATTTCGGTTTGTCGAACGCCCGGGCGGGATGGCTGATGCAGCGCAGATCGATGGCCGATCCGCTGGTGGCGTAATGGGCGGAGAACCATCTTCCGGGTGCGACCTTGCGTATCCGCAGCACATTCGAATAGAGAGCCGGACTCCACCGGGTGTTGACTTCGTCGGGCGGCACCGGCTTCCAGTATTGAAGATCAAAAACGCTCAAGTCGCTGATCACTTTGAACGCCTTGACATCTCCCGCAGGCAGTTCGGCGGCGATCGCCCGATTCGGGACCGTGATGGGGATCGGCGCGAAGACATTGACAGTTGGGCCCGCCCCGGTGTGGGCCAGAGAGTAGACGATCCCAAAGGCGGCGATAACGAGAGCGATACCGGCTACAAACCAAAGGGTACCGGTAGTGTGCTGTTGCCGGGGTGGAGTTGCGATCGCCATGTCTTGATTCCTTGAACACAATGACCTATAATGGGTGTCGTGCCAGAATCCCTTGATACCATAAAACCGTACATCGAGGCCTACAACCGCTCATCGGAGCGATCGCGGGGCACTTTTTTCTTGATCGTCGTGGCCGCCATCATTGTGGTGACGACGTTTCTCAACACCCGTCATGGCGGATGGATCGATCAGCGGGTCAGGCAGGCGGCATTATCCTATGCCGCCTATGAGCCTCAAGATTCGCTGCATACCGGGCAAGTTGCGGCCAGGGCCGATTTCCAAGACGCCTTGCAGAAGAAGGGCATTTTGACCGGCACGCAACTGAAAGACCGGCTGGAGTCTCTTGAGCGAATCAACGCCGACGCGCAGCTTGTTCGCATGCCGATCGTGGGAGTTGCCTTCGACGTGAACGACATGGGCATCGTCGCCGGAGCGACGCTCTTCTTCCTGTCCCTGATGTTGCTCTATGCGAACTCGCGGGAACGGGACAATCTCGCCGTGACCTTCGCCCGCGCCCGGAGAGCCAGTTGCCTTCCCGATGCGTACGAATTGCTAAGCATGGCCGAAGTCTTGCATGCCCCGCCGAAGGTCGGCGACGAACCGAATCCGCCGCGGGTCGACATTCCCATTCTGATGCTCTTCGTTCCCTTGATCGCTCAAGCGATCGTGGTCGGTTACGATCTGGCAACGACCGATTACGGCAAATTGCTTTCGGCCGCGGGGACGATTTCCGTCATGGTGATAGAAACCATATTCTTCGCTCTCTTGGTCGTTCTAGCGTTTATCAGTCGCCGCATCATTCTTGACACTCGTGTCATTTGGAAGAACGCAAACGAAGAGACGGAACGGCTCCTGGCTTCCGATCAGGTTCTATTGCCGTAAGCTACCCTCCCGTCAGCGCCCGTCATAACCGGGTAGAGCGTGGATAGTTGCGACGTTGGAAGTGCCGACCTCAAAGAAGAGCCGCCAGCAGAATTCTGGAGCTTTCCGTCAAGAACCGGGAGACCGCGCCCTAGCTACGCTAGCGGTGAGCTGCCGCCCACAACAAGTTGACAACGTCGTCTTTGTAGATATCCGTGTGCGCTCCGCCACTCGCGGGCGGGCCGGCGTAGACCATCCGGCTGGCATCGAGGTTGAGGACCGAGAGCCCGGTCGCCGGGCCCGGCAGGTGCGGCGGGTCGGCGAGGGAAGCGAACGGGAGCGGTCGATGCACGTGGTCGGCGCTGCAAGTCGGAGCGCAGTACGGATTGTCCTGCTTGGGCTTGAACTCTGGCAGCAATCCACTAGAAGTGAGATCCGGAACATCGCACAAACCGACGCTGCCAGCGCTCAGACGGGCGGCGTTGGCCAGCGGGTAATAAAAGCCGGTGGCGCTGTCGTAGCCCGAGAAGAAGGACGCGAGCGTGCGCGTCACGTTCTTAACGGTATCTCGTTCCTTTTCCAGCCAGCCGCTGGCAAAGGCCCCTTCGATAAAGGTGAGCGAATGGACAGGGACCGGCTGAGCGTCCGAGCCGCCCCTTGCCAGCGCGCGCGCCAGATTGGCTACGAGCAGCCCACCAAAGCTGTGGCCGAAGAGGTGCAACCTCGCCTCCTTTAGTCCAGCCTCGGCGAAGAGTTCCCGGATCAGCCCAGCCGCTTCTTCCCCGGCGTCGACGCCGCGGTTCTGCATTTGGTAGAAGGCGAGTTGCGATTCGATGGCACCCGACAAGGATTTGAGAAGCGAATCCGGCTCGAGAGCCTCCTTCATGATTCGGTTGGGCCAGCGAGCGAAGGCGCATAGCCGCTCGGTCAGGGACCTTGACCCCCGCCTCTTCGGATTCGTCAGGCGCTCCTTATATAGGCCGGTGGCACTCGCGACCCAAGACGGCAGAAGGTAGAGGAGCAAAACGAATGCCAGGAGCGGCAGCGCGCAGCCGATCTGGACCACCGCCCAAGGAATCAAGGAGACCCAGCCCAGTCCGTAGTTGCGGCCCCGGTGTCGCATGGACCGGCTGATCCCGCTGGCGAGCGCCAGAGCGAGGAGCGAGACTGCCCATGCGCCGAGCACCGTGGCCGACCACAACACGCCCGGGCTAAGGTTCGGCAAGGGGGCCGCCCACCACTGAAGGAGCCCGGCCGAACCGGCCTTAGCGGCGGGCAGGATCGCCGACAGGAGCCTCGGCAAGACGGCGACCAAGAGCCCGGTCGCCACCAAGAACTTGATCACCAGTTCCAGGCGCAGCAAGTAGTCGGCAAAGCGCTTCGGCTGGGTCTGCTGGGGCGCATGAACTCCTTTGGGCGTCGCTTCGTGATAGCACTTCCAGACCAGAGCGACTCGTTCCGGGGGTGCCAGATTAGCGACGCTCGACTTTAGCAGCAGCGCTTGGAGCGCGGTCCAAAGCCGCCCCGACGTCATGATCAAGCGGACGTCCAAGGCATCCGTGTCGGGAGCGCACAAAGCCGAAAACAGTTCGAAAACCTCTTCCATCGTGTCGAGGAAACCCGGCGCGGCATCGTCCCAATAGCCGGCGGCGTTTTCGATAAAACTCGGCTTGTCGCGTCGGCCGGCCAGATCCACCCAACCGTCGGAACCGATCTCCGAACTCCAGTGTAGGGTGATGAGGAGCGGGTTATAGGCTGGCAGTTCGCTCGGCAACGGCAGCCGACCCCGGCGAAGGAGCACCGCCCAGCGACTACTCAGCCGGTCGTAGGCCGAGACGGCGCTGTAGAAGTTCCGATGCCAGCCATGAGAAAGCACATAAACGTCCGAAACGGGCTTCCCTTTGCCCACGAAAGCCTTGATGCGATTCATCGCCTGCTCTTGAGCACTTGCCAGCGAGTCCTCGGTGTTCGGTCGATCGCGCAACTCGCGTCTGGTGGCCCCGATCCTTAAGGAGGCCCCAACTCGGAGCGGCAGCAGGTAGTACGGCCGGTGCTGATGGAGGTTTTGCGCCATGTCCGGGCCAAGCTGAGTGAAGAAGTCGTTCATCGTGATTCGTTTGTCCCGGCTGAGATTGACTCTCTATTCCTTGTAGCTGGCGATCGCCGGCCTCCAATCGTTCTCGTTTCCGAGCACGCCCCTATCCTGCTGGTCGCCGTCCCAAAGCCAGACGTTAGCCCCGGCGAACGGCCCGCCTTTGACTAAAGAGAGCATCCGCGAATCGTTGACCGTCGGTAGGAATTCGTGTTCGAGCGTTCCGGCGACCAGCGGCTGGGCCTGACCGAGGGTGCGCCCCAAGATCGTTGCCGGCGTGGTCGGTGCAAAGACATAGGCTTGCGGCATGAAGCTGGAGCAGTGCGAGAGAAACGCCTTGTAGGGAATTGGGTGCTTGTCCGGATTACAGAAGCTGGATAGATGCAGGTTGGCCCGGTGACCGATTGCCTCGGCAATGCCATGAAACAGATCATGGGCTAGGCTTTCGGGCTGTTTCAGCCACTCGTCTTCGGCATCGAGGATCAGTTCGGCGCACTTGCCAACTTGACTAAAGAAGTCTTTGATCGCGTCAATCTGGTCCTGGATACCCGTCGGGTAAACGTAGGCCCAGGCGACCATCTCTAGGTTAATAGTCGAACCGTCGGCAAACAGCTGCAAAGCCGGCGGATTAACGGCGAAGCCGGAACCGGTCTTGTAAATGCACCGGGTCGTCACATAGTCGAACCCCAACGCCTTAATGTCGTGAAGATGCCCACGCGCCTTCTGGGCACTATTTGTCCAGAGTCCGACTTTTCCCTTTAGGCTCGACATGCTAACCCTCGCTCAATCGCCCCACTTGCCACCAATGAAGGGATCTTGTCGGGTGTCCGACTCTCTTCCGATCGACTCCACCGACTCCCCCAAAGCAAGAGAGCTGACTCACGGACCCAGAACCTCGATCTTCTGAATCGGGTGGATCTCCCAAACGGTCGTCGGTCGCAAACCGGTCGGCCCGACGCTCCCGGCCAGGTGGTCGGCATCGAAATACAGGGCGCCGGTGACCCGGACGACGACCTTGCGGGTAAGCCTTTGGAAGCTGGGTGTCGGCGTTAGCCCGAGCGTCGTCAAAATGCCGAGAAGCTGCTGCCGGACGGCCGCGAATTTGTTGCCCGGATCGCCCGCCTTGGGCAGGCCGCTGACCTCGACGTTGAGCAAACTCGCCAGCTCGCTCGCCGAGTCGCCGATGATCACGTGGAAGTCGTTGTCACCGCTCTTGGCCGCTGCGTGACTTTCGAATTTGAAGGCCAGCAGCGTGGCGGTAACGGAAACCAGGTGGCTTTCTTCCGGAAAGCGGGGCGTCGACTTGTCCTTGATCGCCGGATGGCCGGACCGCATCGTCTGATCGGCCACCAGCCGGGCTTGGCGCAAGGCGACGACCGACGGGAAAGATTCAACCTGGCCCGAGAGCATCGCCGTCTTGCAGACTTCGCGAAAGCTGCCGGCAAACACGAGGTGAACGAGGTCGGGCGTTGGTTGGGCCGCTCCGCCCACGGCGAGCAGTCCAACCAACGATCCGAGGAGTCTTAAGGGGCGCATGTTTTTGTTCTCCGGTAACGCAATAAAGTGGGCGCTGGCGTTCACCCTTTTGAAGCGGGGCTCCTATTTCGGGCAATCGAAACGGATCCGGTGCTGGGCGCCGCCGACCGTCACGTTGACGAACTCGAAGACCAGAATGACCGGCTTGCCGGCCAAAGGTTGGCTTCGGGTGCTGAACGTCAAATGGACGTCGTTGCCGGTATCGTGGACGGGCGGGTTTCCCACCCAGACCTGGGCATGGTCGCTGGCATCGGGCCGACCCTCAAGGTGCACGGTGTTGCCGTTATAGGTGAACTCGAAAACTATTCCACCTGATCCGAGCGCGACATGGGTGACCGGTCCTGACTCAACGGCGTCGACGCTGACCTTCCAGTTCTGCGCTTTCTGCGCATCACCGATAAAGTGCTTGAGAGCGGTTTGCAGAAGCTCCCAAAGAGCTGTCCAATTCATCATCGTCTCCTCCAAACCCCGCTGGGGTGAACGAGAGTGTATCACGGGTACCAGTAAGTGTCAAGACCTTTATGGTTAATTAGTGCCACGCAATTATCAAAAGGGCGCTCCGATCAGTTCGCGACGATTGGACCCAGCTCCCTATTTCCTCGAGGGTGTCGGCTGGGTGGGAGCCTCAAGCGATTGGCGTGGCTTCTTGGGCGATTTGGCTGACTCTCAAGGCGACTTGAACCCGGTTGTCGCAGCGGAGCTTGTGCAGAACCCGGCTGACCATGTTCTTGACGGTTTGCTCTTTGAGGCCGCTCGCCTCGGCGATCGCCCGGTTGCTCAGGCCGCGAGAGATCATCGTCGCCATTTCAAACTCTCGGGCCGTCAAGGCGAACGGATTGCTCAGGTCCCGCTTCCGGCCGCGCCGGCCGACCGGCGCCGGATCCGGAGCGGCCACTTCCCGCAGCATCGCAAGCAGCTCGAATCCGGAGTCGTCGTGGGTGACGAGCTTGTCAAGACCCGGCACTTCGGCGCCGGCTTCGGCGATGACGACGACGCCGAATTTGCCGTAGACCTGAGCGCCGATCAGGTATTCGAGGTCCTTATCGTCGGCCCGGCCGAAGTCGAAGACGACGGCTTGCGGCGGATTATGAGGGGTGGCGGCCAGACACTCTTTGGGCGAAGCCGCCGCCGCGACGATTTCGCAATTATCCCTGGTTGTCAGGATGCACCTGATGCCTTCGCGAAAAAGTCGACTCCGAGAACAGATCGCAACGCGCATTGTTTTATTAAGGATGCCTGCAGGTCGCCCAAAGCGTCAGGCTTTTAGCCAAAGCCGATGATGACACAGCCGAGGCGGCAAGACGGCTCAACCCTGCACCTTTGCGATTTCTATGCCAATAAGGGCCAGACCTACCAGTTTTAACAACGCATGGCGAACAATAGTCCCGTGGGAACGAGGAACTCGATCGACCAAAGAGTGATGTGCTGCCTTCACGTGCGCCACTTAGGGGGCGAGGATCTCGTCTCGGCGGTTTATCTCACCCCGGTTGAGGCCTTCGATCGCGCCGTCGCCGAGCTGAGCGAAACCGAAGACCGGATCGCCCTCATCACCGTCGGCATCGGCACTGGCCGAGACGAGGGGCCACAGGGGCGCTGCATGGCGTTAACCGCCTCCCTCGGTTGCCCGGGGCTTTACCTAACGCTGGCCGCCCAGGATCTGATCCGCGGCGCTGTCGAAGGCGACTACCGCTTCGTCGACGCCGGGCTCATGCAGGCCGAAGGATCGGAGCGGCGCGAGCGCATCTATGCCGTTCTTGGCGAGCGTCTGCCCCGGCCCCCGACCCCTCCGGTTGCCGCCAGCCTCCCCAAGCCTCTGAGATCGTTCGTCGGGCGCACCGAGGAATCTGTCCGGCTTTCCGAACTGATCGAAAACCGGCTCCTCATCAGCGTCACCGGCTGGCCGGGAGTCGGCAAAACAAGCCTCTGCCTTTTCGTTTTGCGGGGATCACTCGAAGAACGGACCGGGCCGGTTTGGTGGGTTTCGCTCGAAGAGGTTCGTGACGAAGCCGGTCTAATCGCCGCCGTGAGCCAGGTGACGGGGATCGATCCGATCGCGCGTCTGGGTTCAATTGAGACTATCGCGGTGGCACTAGCGAAATGGGAAGGCGTGCTGGTTCTGGACGGTGGCGATTATGTGGGGCCCGCCTTGGCCGAATTCTGCCGGGAGATCCTGACTCGAACGACCACCTTGACCATGATTATCACGGCCATTCAGCCGCTCGACATCCCCGGGGAGCACAACCTTTGCCTGGGCGGCTTGAGCGTGCCGGCGCCGGGCCACGAGAAGAACCAACTCGGGAGTTTGACGAGCGAAGCGATCAGACTATTCGTCGAGCGGGCCGCCGAATTCGGCTGTCCGACCCAGTTGGCGGAGGGCAATGTCTTCGAAATCGCCGAGCTTGGCCGCCGGCTGGGCGGCAGCCCGCTGGCGATCGAACTCGCCGCTTCGCGGCTGAGGAGCTCCAGCCTGAAGAGGCTCCTTGCCCAGCTGAAGGAAGATAAGGAGCTAACCGGCAAAGCTGGGCTGTTTGGCGAGCGCCATCGTTCACTCGGCGAACTCGCCCAAAGAGCGATGGTTGGCCTGAGCCAGTCGGGGCGAGAGTTGCTGCTTAGGCTGTCTCAGTTTGAGGGCCAGTTCTCCGAAGCCACGGCCGCTGAGGTTTGGGAAGCCGGGGAGTCGACCTCGGGCCCTTCGGTCCGGAGCGTTCACGAGCAGTTGGTCGATTGGGGATTCGTCGAAGCGGATTCCGAAGGCGAGCTCTTTCGGTTACCCAATTTCCTGCGATCGTTCCTGCGCCGGCCGGGGAGCGACCAGACCGCCGAGGTCATCCAACTGGATTACTGCCGGGCCGTCGCTAGGCTAGTCGAGCGAGCGACGGCGTTGCTCAAGACGGCCGCCGCCTCGGGGGCCGAGAGGCTCCTTGAGCGCCACTACGGCGACGCCGTTCGGGCCTTTCGATTGGCCGTTTCGCAACCGGAGAGAGTGGAACTGATCGGCTCTTTCGTCAGGTCGCTGCCACAATACTGGTTCCGGCGCAACCTTCTTGGCGATGCGATCGAGCTGGGCAATCTGGCTCTGTCCGTGGAGGAGATGGATCGGCGCGATATGGCGTATGCCCGGGTCATTCTGGGCGTCGCCTACTTAAAGCGTCGTTTGTTCACGGAGGCTAATTCTGAGCTTGAACGCGCCCTTGGGATATATGAGTTGCAAGACTGTGTCAGCGATCAAGCGGCGACTCTTGGCAACCTCGGGCTCTGCGCTAAAGAGGCCGGGAGGTTCGATCAGGCGATCAAGTATTACGAGCGGTCGATCAAGCTAATGGGGCAGCCCGGCGAATTCCCTCGTCTCAGCGCCATTTTGTCAAACTACGCCGACACGATCTTGCAGGCGATCCGCGCGGAAGAGCCGCCCGAATCCAAACGCTTGCGGCTGGTCAAGACTGCCGCCAGGGCGATCGGGCGCGCCGACGGGCTCCAACAGACGATCCAAGATCCTTGGACGTTGCAGGCTTTGGAGCACAGCCGCGGCCTGGTGGCCATCGAGCATCGTGACCTGAAGGCGGCCCATTCCGCCCTTGTTAAAGCCATCCGCATCTGCTCGGAGCATGGCATGCGGCACGAAGCGTCCGAGGCCACCGAGCACCTTGTCGGTCTTTATCTAGCTTGGCGACGGCCGGACATCGCTGCTAGGCTCCTGGGCCTAACCGTCACGATCCACGGCGAGCGCGAAGGACTGAGAAAGGAATGGAGCGTCCGAAAAGTCGGAAACCTGATGGCAACGCTTCGGCGAAGGCTTGGCACCGAGTGCTTCGAGAGCCTTCGCATGTCCGGTGCTCAACTTACCTTGCGTGACGCTTTAGATCTTCTGATACTGGTCTAAAGGTCCCGGTAAAACTACCGATGATCTTTGGCGATGAAACTAACACGCCCAATCGGCGCGGCGCTGCTGGCGCTAGCCGTACTCTCGTTTGCGACCGTGCCTGCCAGTCCTCTTCACAAGGTGCCGGATGGCTCCATTCCGATCCTCTTGTCGCTGAATCCGACGAGCCCGGCAGCCGGCCAAAACGTCACCGTCACCGTTACCCTGGATTCGGTCTCGGAGGACGGCGACTGGGTCGATATCGACACGTCGAATCCGAGCGCTTTTTCGAGTTTGCCGCAAGAAGTTTACGTCGAGCCCGGAGACTCGGCCGCCCAATTCACGGCGACGATGTCTTCAAGTTACTCCACCAGCTTTACCCTCGAGGCGTCCTGTAACGGTGGCGAGGCCCAAGTCGCGGCGACCGCACCCTCTGGTAATTAGCCTGGAAGCCGCTTTGTCGGTACACGCTGAGAAGCGGCACTCGTAAGGAGCGCTAGGGCGTCCGGTGTCGCTTCCCTCTAAGAGTCCACGAACGGATTCACGGGTCCCTAGAGGCTGTCGGGTTTTGGAGGATCTTGATTGCTGGGTTCAAGGCGACGAATCGCTCTCTGACACTTCTCTGGTCCCGGCAGGACTTCGACGCCATTTCCGGGCCTGGAGCTCCGGCAATCGGCCCGTTAACGGGACGCGGCTAATTATCGCCAGGGCCAAAACCGACAATTATCCACAAGCTGGCAAGAGCCGGAAACCCTCGGGGCCGACCCTGCCGAGGACGAGAGGAAAGTGGGAGAGCTCAGGCAGAGGCGCGTTCTTTCGGCGCTGGCGTTTACGCTGGTGGCGACCCCTTGTCTGTGCCTGATCGGCTGGTGGAGCGACTCGCCGTACCTCAAGGCGATCATTCCCGGCTTGACGCCGATGAATCCGGTTGTCGCCGTCTGCTTCATTCTAGTCACGGCGGCCCTGTTCTCTTTGAGATCCCCCTTTCCCGCCGCGAGCTTCCGATCGGCCGCTTTGGCGCTAACCGTCGCTTCAGCCGCGATCGGCCGGCTGGTCGCGACGATGCTCGGTCAGGACAAGACGATCGACACTCTGCTCTTCGCCCAGAGGCTCGACGCCGAGCTTCGCCCTAACCGGATGGCGACCACCACCGCTTGGAGCCTGCTCGCCGCCGCTTTGACCGTGCTGGTCTTGGCCGGCCCGTGGCGCCGGCGGGCGGCGCTCGCTCAACTTTGTTCGCTGGCCGCCGCCCTCACCGGTCTTGTCGTCGTCAACTGCTACGCCGCCGCCGTGCTGGCCGGCCAGGTGCCGGGCACCGATGTGCCGATGGCTCTCAACGTCGCCGTCCTCTGTATCGTCTTTTGCGCCGCCACCCTTCTAATCACCGCTCGCGAAGGGCTGGCGGTGGTGCTGATGGAGGAGACCCACGGCGCCCTCTTCGCCCGGCGACTGATGCTCTCGCTCCTGATCGTTCCCCCGATTCTCGCCTGGCTGACCCATCGGGGCGAGGTTCTTGGCCTCTACGGCGCCAACAGTCAAGACGCTCTGCTCGTCACCCTGCTCGCCGGCGGATTTGCCGTCAATGTTTGGCTTGGCGCCCGAACCAACAGCGCCATGGAAGCCCACGCCCGCGCCGTCGAACAGGAACTCCGCACCTCCAAGGAACTGCTCGAAAGGCGGGTCGAAGAGCGGACGGCGGATCTCACCGGCGCTAATGAGAGCCTCCGGGCCGAAATCCAGGAACGTCAAAGCCTCCAGGAGCAGCTGGTGCAGTCCCAGAAGATGGAAAGCTTGGGCTCGCTCGCCGGCGGCATCGCCCACGATTTCAACAACCTCCTCACCGGCATGCTCGGCTACGCCGAACTGGCCCAAATGAAGCTGCCCTCGGATTCTCCCGTTCAGGCGGATCTAGACGAGATCCGCCAGTCCGCCGAACGGGCCGCCTCGCTCACCAAACAACTCCTGACCTTTGCCCGCAAGGAAGTGGTGGAGCCGAAGGTCGTCGATCTGAACGAACTGGCCGGCGGCCTCGTCAAGCTGATCCGCCGGTTGCTTGGCGAAGACATCGAGTTAGTAACGCTCCTGGGCGACGAGCTCGGCCGCGTCCAGATCGATCCGGGCCAGTTCGAGCAGGTGATCGTCAACCTCGCCGTCAACGCCCGCGACGCCATGCCCAAGGGCGGCAAGCTGGTAATCGAGACCCACAACATGGCGCTGGACGAGCCGCAAGAAGCCCACCGGGCGGTGCTCGCGCCCGGCGACTACGTCGTTCTCTCCGTTTCCGATAGCGGCTGCGGCATCGGCAAAGAGATTCAGCCGCAGGTCTTCGATCCGTTCTTCACAACCAAGGAGAAAGGCAAGGGGACCGGCCTCGGGCTCTCGACCTGCTACGGCATCATTCGCAACAGCGGCGGTTATATCTGGATCTACAGCGAACTCGGGATCGGCACGACGTTTCGGATATACCTGCCCCGGGTCGATGAAGTACCCATGGCGATCCGGCCGGAGCCGGAGCGGCTGTCCGGTGGTCGGAGCGGCGAAACGGTGCTGGTCGTCGAAGACGAAGACTCGGTCCGGGCGATCGCCACCGTCGCCCTGCGAGCGGCCGGTTACCAGGTCCTGGAAGCCACGAACGGCGAGCACGCTTTGCGGGTTTTGGCCGACTACGATTCGCCGGTCGACCTGGTCGTCACCGACGTCATCATGCCGGCGATGAACGGCCGCGAACTGGCGGCCGCCCTCAAGATCATCCGGCCCGAATCCAAGATCCTGTACACCTCCGGTTACACCGACGACAGCATGGTCTTGCAGGGCGTCCTGACCCACAACCTCGCTTTCTTGCAAAAGCCCTTTACCCCTAGGAAACTGGCGCAGAAAGTGCGCGACGTCCTCGACCAGCCCAAGGCAGCCTGACATCATGCACAAACGCGACTTTTGCGAAGCGAAGATCCTGGTAATCGACGACGAGCCGAGTAAGACCCGCTTGGTGACGGAGCTGCTCTCGCTCGCCGGCTTTCGCCACCTCGAGACCGAAAACGACTCGGGGCGGGCGGCGGCCACCTTCGAGCAATGCCGGCCGGATCTCGTCATCCTCGATCTTCACATGGAGCCCTACGACGGCTTCGAAGTCCTCACCCAGCTCGAACCGCTCGTCTCGCCGGGGACGTACCTGCCGATCCTTATGCTGACCGGCAACATCACCCGCGAGGTCAAGGAGCAGGCGCTCTCGGCCGGAGCGATGGATTTCCTGGCCAAGCCGTTCAACGCGACCGAGATCGTCCTGAGAGTCAAGAACCTGCTTCACACCAGGCTCCTCTACCTTGAACTCCAGGAGGAGCGGGACTCCTTGGAAGAGCGGGTGCGAGAGCGGACCGAGGAGTTGGTCGAGGCCCGCAACGAGATTCTGGAGCGGCTGGCCCAAGTCGCCGAGTATCGCGACGACGCCACCGGCGCCCACACCCGCCGCGTGTCGGCGATGGTCAAAGCGATCGTCCTCGAAATGGGAATCGCGCCGCTCGAGGCCGACCTGATCTCAAGAGCCGCCCTCCTTCACGATCTCGGCAAGGTGGCGATTCCCGACGAAGTCCTGCTCAAGCCCGGCCGGTTCACCGAAGAGGAGTTCACCAATATCAAGCGCCATTCGCGAATCGGCGGCGACATTTTGAAGGGCAGCAAGTCCGTTCTCCTGCAGCGGGCCGAGCAGATCGCCCGCTTCCACCACGAGCGCTGGAACGGCACCGGCTACGAAGGCGTTGCCGGCGAGGCAATCCCGGTCGAAGCGCGGATCACGGCCGTCGCCGACGTCTTCGACGCACTGGTCAGCGAGCGGCCTTACAAGGAAGCTTGGAAAGTGGAAGCGGCGGTGGCCGAGATCGAACGACTTTCCGGCAGCCACTTCGATCCCGAAGTTGTCGGAGCATTCCTAGCCGTGCTTGCCACCCGCGGCTCCGGCTTATCGGACGATCGCGCCGCTGCCTAGGCGCTATATTCCGCTCGGTTACCGGGCCAGAGCATGTGCTGGACCTTCCCCATCTTTCGCCCAGGAATTGAGAATAGCCCAGGCCCTATCCGATAAGGTGAAGCGCCATCGTTGAGCCACTAGTCTCCGCTCTGCCCGAAGTGTAGTTTCAGTATCCCGAAGTCACTCAAACCCACCGACCCGTTCCCGTCTAGGTCGGCGTTGGGATTCCAGTTCGAGTCGTTTGGCGTGCTGCCGTAGGCTTGTTTCAGCCGCCCGAAATCGGCCAGAGAGATCGTGTTGTCGCCGTTGATATCGCCGTTGACTAGCGAAAACGTCAGTCCGCTTAGGACGGTGCCAGTGAGAACTTGATTGACCGATTTACGGCGGAGCCAGTGCGAAGCCTTGACGTAGACGTCGTAGTTTCCAGCCGGGGCCGTGGTGCTGAGCGTGAAGCCGCCACTGGCGTCGAGGGCCGCCGATTCGGTATCGATTAGGTGCATCGTGCCCGCCAGATACAGCTGGACGGTGATCGCTGTTCCGGCAGGAGAACGCGAGTAGTTCTGCAACGCTACGGTGCCCGAAACTGACCGCAGATCGGCGGGGCCCACCCAAATCAGCGCCTGCTCATGGCCAACAGCCGAGTTGAAACCGAAGCCAGCAACATAAGTGTGACTGCCGTCGCTCCAGATACTCGTCGCACTCGAGGAGGTGAATTCGGGGGGCAAGAACGCCTGAAGGTCGGTCCATGAGTCGGCGCCCCCGCCCCACAGCGCCGCTCGGTAATTACCGTCTGCAAACATGTCAGAGCCGGCTTGCTGGCCGCCGCTAGCGCCTTGGGCAAATGAAAGCACTGCCCCGTTCGGGCTGAGATCTACCCACGAGCCGGCCGAGCCGCTCCAAAGGCTGGCGTGACCACTGCCATCGCCAAGTTCGGCAACACCGACTTGGTGGCCGCTGCCGACCCCGTAGACCTGCGATTGACTCGCGCCAGCCGGATTGAGGTCAACCCAAGAGACCGCCGTACCGCTCCACAGACTGGCATGACCCATGCCGTTCACCGTCGCCAGGCCACCCTGCTGCGTGCCGTCCGTACCCCAAATCTGTGATTGGGTCGTTCCGGGCGGGCTGAGATCCACCCATGAGGCAGCGGTGCCCGTCCACCGACTGGCGTGAGACGCGCCGTCCGCCATCAGGGAATAGCCGACCTCTTGATTGCCGCCGACGCCGTAGGCCTGAGACTGACTGGCTCCGACTGGATTGAGATCCACCCATGAAGAAGCCGTCCCGTTCCAGAGACTCGCGTGGTCACCGATGCTTAGCTGAACATCTCCAGCTTGAAGCCCATCTCCCACGCCGTAAACGTGGGAGTTGAGCGACCCGGCCGGGCTCAGATCGACCCACGAGGCGGCGGTGCCGCTCCACAAGCTAGCGTGATTGCTGCCATCGACGTTCGCCCAACCCCCTTCTTCCGCACCATTCACACCGTAAGCGTAAGATTGGGCGGAGCCGGCCGGATCCAGATTGACGATCGTCCATTGCCCGGCGAGCGTGATGGCTTTGAACCAGCCGTCGAAATTGGGTGCGCCCCAACCGGTCACGAAATCCCACTTCGGACCGGCGGACGAGGTCGTGCCGTCAGGCAAGCTCCCGTTGCTTCCGGAGGTGACGTCATAGAACGCGTCCGGGCGACCGTTCCAAGAGTAGATCAGGTCGTTGATCCGGCCGCATCGGCTACCTCCAAATGGACCGGCGAAACCGGAGGCGATCAGCCGCTGTTCGAGGGCCGCCAAGCAACCGGCGCAAAGCGGCGAAGCACAACTGGTTCCAGCCACGGTCGACGGATTGCCGGCGAGGTAATAACTGTAAGCGGCGTCGCCGTCGCTCCAGCTTTGCAAGGCGAGATCCGGCACCAATCGATGATCGACGCTTGTCGGGACGCCGATCCCGCGCTGCCAGTTGGGAAGGACATCGAAGCCCAAATCGTCATTGACCCAGCCGCCGCCGCTACTGGGCCAGCCAACTTCCGAAAGGCGGGCTCCAGTGTTGGGATCAACGGTGGCCTGGGTCCCGCCGACATCCGTGACTTCGGGGTCTATATCGGGATAGAGCTGGTCAACGATGCCCGCCGCCCCGTGATCGCCGGAAGCGGCCAGGTACGTTTGGCCCTGAGCGGTCATGGCGAGGTGCTGGTCGTGGCAGGAGGTGAAGTAACCGTCGGAAAAGAACGATCGGAACCAGCCATAACTCTCGGAAATGACGTCGCAGACGTTGTCGTCGGCTTCTTGGGTGAGCACGCCCAGCACGTCACAGGTCGACCAATCGGCGTCGACGGTTCGGAGGTTGTCGTAAATGTAAATGTCCGCCAGCGGCGCCGCGGCCAACTCCATTTGAATGTCAACGTTCCCTTCAACTCCGGGCGTCGCCTGGTCATGGCCCTGGTCGACGACCTTGACCTGGATGTTGGTGCCCGGACCAGCCCCAGGCACGGGCAGTTGGTTAGCCGCGATGAACGACTTCGCGTCATCCAAGCTGAAGTAGTCCCAGTTCGAGATACCAAGCCTGATGCCCTGCCCCAGGAATCCGGTTCGAAAAGCGGTCTGGGCGCCGTATAGATCTCGGGCGAGTAGTGGCGTCAGAGTCGTCCGCGGCATGGGTCGGGCATAGTTGTCCAAGCCACCGATACAGAGCACGACTTTGGCCAGCTGAGCCGGAACGACGATCGGCGTGGAATTGGCCATAAACTCGAAGGATTTTCCAACGGGGTCGGGACCGCGATAGAGCCTGACTCGGGTTTGGAACGCTCTCTCCGCTTGGGCGAGCGTGCCGGTGGCCAGGATGGCCATTCGGTCTTGAGCAATCAGCCTGGCTTTCATTCCCTGACTGTTGAGAAAGTCGACGACTGCGGCGACGTCTGTCGTGGACGCTCCGAAGGCTTCGCCTACTTGCGCGGGCTTCATGAAGTGCCGGTACATCGGGGAACGAGGGTTGCTGACCGAATTTCCGAAAGCCTTAAGTTCGCTCGGGAACCTTGGGCGAAGCCCGATCGAAAGGTGCAAGACTAGGGAGGGCGAAGGTGTTCCAATGACCACGGAGCGTTGCAAAGCAGCGATGCGACTGCCCGCCAGCTGTTCGGATCGGGTTGAGGGCCCGGCGCCGGCAGCCGCGAGAGCGATCAAGACGAGGATGGCGCACGCGGTGGCAGCAAGTCGAGTGCGGTTCGTAACCGCGCTACGTGAAACCTCGCAGCCTCTTTGAGTCTGCGTCTGAACGGATGCCGACATCGAGTCACTCCCCGGTCATTTCGCCAATGACCTTGCCTAGATCCGAATGCTATCACAGAATGTACAACTTGTACACCGCATTGGTGCCAGTTTGGCCCGGTGGGAGATCAGCCAAGAGAATCCGTCCGGCGAGCCGAACAGGACGTCTTGCGTGAAATGCTCAAAGAAGAACGCCTGGCGAGATCGTTAACGGCCAAGGAACTCTCGCTAAAATTGCGACTTCATCCGACCTACATCTCTCGCGTGGAGCGCGGTTACCGAACCGTAGATGTCATCGAGGTTCTCGACATTTTAGAAGGGATAGGATCCGATCCGCGAGCTTTCCTAGTTCGTTTTGTCGATCGGACTCGGCCAGAATTGGCAGCGTCGGCCAGCTTTCCGACGCCTAGCGGGGAACCATCGGATGCCTGATCCCTTTAGGACTCTATGCCGCTTCTCGCCAGTCGCAGCGCAACTTGAACCCGGTTTTCACAATGGAGCTTGCGGATGACCGTGCTGACCAGGTTCTTAACGCTTTGCTCCTTCAGGGTCATCGTTTCGGCGATCTTCTGATTGGTCAAGCCTTTGGCGATGAGACAGGCGACCTCGTACTCGCGGTTGGACAGCTGCAAACCGTGCGTCGTCATCCGCGGCCGGCCACGGCCACGCGGGGCCCCCTTGGCCAAATCGGCACCCAGAGTCTGAGTCGTCTCCAGCAGAGCCTCGGCAGTTTCGGCGCGGCTGACGCTAACGTCGAATCCGGTCGGCAAGGGCTCCCCGTCGCTAATCAGGATTGTTCGCAACTCGCCGAACGTCTGGGCGCCTAGCAGAAACTGGATGTCGCTTTCCGTTGTCCCGTGGAGATCGAAAACGAGCAAATCGGCTTGTTCCTGGTGAGCAGACCGAAGGCAGGCCCGGGGGTCGGTTCCTGCCACCACCACTTGGAAGCGGCCTTCGGAGAACAGGCAGACAAGGCCGTCAAGAAACAACCTCTCTGGCGAAGAAATGGCGATACGCATGGGTTTGCAGGATATCAGGTTTGGCAATCGCTCGTCGTCGTCCGGTGCCGAGAACCGGACCGTAGGGTTGTGGCCCAATACACTTGCGAGGTTCGTTTGAGTTGGCGAGGCAAATAGAACGCGGACAGCGCGGGCTCCGGGGTCCGGCTTAGCAATCGTGCCAAAGGGCTTCGGGCCAACCGGCCCCTGGTGAAACACAACTCAATTGAAGTCCTTACCCCGAGTTGTGCTTCAAGCGGTCAAGCGGGCTTGGCTACCACTAAGACCGGCCTCAGATACGGAACTCTCCGATCCC
>Ga0209415_10008593_pt1 | contig 17696 bp, 13 predicted proteins | sample PeaSoiSIISIP2007_FD_187696 | JGI IMG/M metagenome (GOLD analysis project Ga0209415, IMG submission 187696) | Peat soil microbial communities from Weissenstadt, Germany - SII-SIP-2007 (SPAdes) (version 2) | ecosystem: Environmental > Terrestrial > Soil > Wetlands > Peat | place: Germany... | reverse complement strand
CATCCACGACGATGGTGACGCGGTCGACGATGCCCTCCAGCCGCAAGCGGCTGTTCACCAATCCCCGGTCGGCGCCGTGCCCAATGCCGAAATGCATGGCCCCATATCGCTTCTTCTCGCTCCGCATGCAACCGCTGTAGGGAAGGCAGCGGCGATTGGTGCCAATCGAGATCTCTCCGCCCACACGCCACGAGTTCTCGTCTCCGTACCGCTCGAGGTACTGGCGAACCTGCCGCGCCTCGTGTCCGCCGCCGATGTCGACCACGCGCCCGTTCTCGATCTGCAAGCGCACGGGCTGTTTCCATTGCCCGGGCGGGAAATGGCCGGTTTGATCCCAGACCACAACGCCATTGGCCGTGTCTGGAAGTGGCTCCACATGGACCTCGCCGAAGGGCCAGGTACCGGAACCAAGCCGTCCCGTTTCCGGGTTGCGTTCGTAGGGGATTTCACCCCAGCGGCGCGCAAGCGCGCCCGGCGGGTAGCCGGAGATGTCGGCAACCAAGTCGGTGCCAGCGCTCGAGGTGACGTGGATCCGTTTGCCATTGTCGTAGATCTCGCCGATGCGGCGCTGAATGTCGCACATCTCCGCCACCTCGGCCGCGGTGGCTGCCCCGCCGCCCTCGATCAGGATCTCCTGATTCATCTCCTCCCAGAGCCACACCGGCGTCTTACCCTTTCCGCTCCCCTCGGAGCGGATCTGGCGCAGACCGGGAGTGCCGCTGTTGAGCGCGGTGGTCGTCAGCGCAATAACCACGTCCGCGTCTTTGGCCGCGCCGATGGCCAGCGGAGAGGGGTCGGCACAGTGATAGCTGCGCTGCGGGTAAAGGCAGAGCAGGCTTTCGGCGCCGCAGCTGTTGAGAACAGCCATCGTCGCCTGCCAGATGAGGGGATCCATCTGATCATCCGTGAGGATGACGAATTTATCGCCCTCGCGCACGTTGCGCAGCGGGTACTTCAGGCATTTGAGTAGCGAGATCAGCCGCGTCGTCGGCGTGCCGTAGCGCGAGATCATTTCCATTTCGTGGCAACTCCTTCCTTTCGAACTGCGGGACAGTCCTCCGGCCAAGAGGCAATCCCGTCCTAATAGAGCTTCGGCACGCTCGATGACACCACTTTTGGCCGAAACTCCTCTGCCGTTCCTATTCCGTAGCCGACAATTCCTGGCAGAGACGCTGCGATCCTTGCTCAGGACCGGCTCGTCGGTGTTCGTGCAGTCGATATGAAGGTTTCTTCCGAGCTCGGGCGCCAAGGCGATTGTTGGTTGACTCAGCCCGTGCAAGCCATCTCGGTCGGCACGTTGACAAGGCACTCTGCCCGGTTCGGACGGACCACCATGAAATCGGCCAGCATGCAACCGACATCCGGCTTCCACGCCGAATCATGAAGATCGATATTGTTGCCGAAGGTCATACCTTCTTCCAATACGAGGTCGTCGGTTCCCCAGCCGTTCGCGTTCGGCCGCCCGTAGCCCGGGGGATAAACCATCGAGGCGAACTCGGGAGAGGCAGTGCCCATCATGTGAAAGCCGAGTTCGACATAATCGAGGCCGGCACGGTCGGCCGGGCGTCGGACGATCTCCCAGGCCTCTTTGAAGGTGCGGCCCGCAATTAGCGCCTGCTTGCTGGCTTCGAGGCACTCGACCGAGACATCCCAGATCCGGCGCAGCTGGGCGGGCGGCTCCTTGCCGACATAGACGGTGAACTCCGTGTGGCAGCGGTAACCGCCGTACTTCGTATGAAATTCGGAGATGACCAGATCGCCACGCTGGAGCGGGCGGCGCGTCGGCGCCACGGGCTGCTCGCTGCCGTGAAGCAGGTGCCACAGCTCGTGCCTGGGATGCTCGACCGGGCCGGAAGAGAACAGATTGAACACGTTGGGATCGGCGCCATTGGCGATCTGCGTTCGGATCATATCGGCATAGACTTCCGCCTCGGTTCGTCCCGGGCGGGAGGACTCGATCATGGTATCGACCACCTTGCGCGCGATGCGGCCGGCTTCCCGCAGCATGCCGATCTCTTCATCGCTCTTGACCAGACGGAAGTAGCTCAGGATTGGCGTCGCATCGCTGAGATTGGCCTGCGGCAGTTCGCTGCGCAGCATTTCAATGTCCGACTGCAAAAACGACGTCAGCTGGATGGCGCCGTTGAAGCCGATGAGACCGATGCGGCTCCGATCCAGACCCTGCTTCCTGATCTCGCTGGCGATCGCCTTTGGTCCGCCGCGATCGCGGAAGTCGTCCACCCACTCCTGGATGGAGAGATAGGCAGACGTTGGACGGTTCATATGCTGCACCGAGTTCCAGATGACCGGCGCGCCGATCAGCGGGAACAGGGCATCTGCCCCGATGTTGGAGTCGACCTGGAACATGTAGCGGATGTTCGCCATCCCCATGCCCCAGTAGAGGTCGTTCCCAAGGAACACCATCGCATCGAATCCCGCGATCCGCATGTACTTCCGGAGCCGATCCCAACGCCGGTCGCGCTCTTTCAATGAAAGCTGGGGCGTATACTTCAACAGCTCCTTCGTCGGACGCGCATCGGGCGCCAAAGCAACCTTGGTCGGCTTAAAGGCGGCTAGTGGTTGCATAAGGAACTTTCCTTGTGTTTGCGCTCACCGCGACGGGACGCGTCTGCTCTGGTGCTTCCTGTCGCCGTCTGGAGTGCGCGACCTAATCTACCGGACCACGGCGCCGAGACGGCTGCGCTCGTGGCAGTCAATCAACCCGTCAACTCATCGTAGTCAACGGCGCGGCTGGCGGGTCAACCCTGCTTCGCTCCCGGGTGGCGGACGTGCGGCGGATAGGGAGGGTTCTTCGCCAAGGGCGCGTTTCCTCAGATGAATTATTTTCGCGGGTGATCGCAGAATATCGCTCGGGTGAATTTCTTGTCAAATAGGCGCCCCATGCTACGGGACGGACCGCGCTCGTCCTCCTCAGAACGAGCGCATGCGCCAAGCCAATGCGAAGGCGAGCGGCTCAGAGCTCGACCCGAACATAAGGTGAGGATTTCAGCCGCTTGTGATTCTGTCGTGTTGCAAACCGGCGACAGAGGCGCAAGATGCGGATCGAAATCACTCGACGAAAGTCTCGGCGAGACGGGTTTCGCTATGCAAGCGCATGGGCTCGGTTTCGGTGCTGCAGCGGCAGCGGCTCTAGGCCGTCCAGAGGCGGGCGCGAGAGACGAGGAGCGCAGAATGGAAAAGGGCGGCGATGTCATATTCCGCAAGCAGGTGACGCATCCGCGCGAGGGCAAGCATCCGGGCTTCGGCTACCGGGTCGAGCGGGACGGTGAGCTGTTCATTGAGCGCGATGTCGCCGTTCCCATGCGGGACGGGATCAGGATCTATGCCGATGTGATCCGCCCGGTCGGCCGAGAGAATCTGCCGGTGATCGTCACCTGGAGCCCTTACGGGAAGCACGGGCTCAAGAAATTCCTGTTCTCGCCTGAAGCGGGAGTGCCCGCCGGCTCGGTTTCGAAATACGCCGTCTGGGAGGGGCCGGACCCCGCATATTTCTGTCCCCAGGGCTACGCGATCGTCAACGGCGACGCCCGCGGATCCTGGTATTCCGAGGGCGATCTCACGGTCTGGAGCCAGCAGGAGGCCGAAGACGGCTACGATCTGATCGAATGGGCCGCGGCGCAGCCCTGGAGCAACGGCAAGGTCGGCATGTCCGGCGTATCCTATCTCGCGATCGTGCAATGGCGGATCGCCTCGCTCGATCCGCCGCACCTTGCCGCGATCAACCCGTGGGAGGGATGGAGCGACATCTATCGCGAACGTACCTATCATGGCGGCATTCCCGAGACCAAGATGGTCCCGTGGGCGCAATGGTCGACGAGCTTCTCGCTCACGCGCTCGGAGGAGCTGATCGAGGTCGCGGCGCAGCATCCGTTCCTGGACGATTACTGGCGCAGCAAAACCGCCGACCTTACCCGGATCCGGACCCCGGCCTATATCGTCGCCGACTGGGGCGATCACGGCTTGCACACGCGCGGCACGATCGAGAGCTATCGCCAGGCCTCGTCCGAGCACAAATGGCTCGAGGTGCATGGCCGCAAGAAGTGGCAATATTACTATCAGCCGGAGAGCCGAGAGCGCCTGCGCATCTTCTTCGACCACTTTCTCAAGGGCACATCCCAGGAGGTGCTGTCCTGGCCGAAGGTCCGTATCGAGGTGCGCGAGCGCTATTATGTCGGCGAGGTCCGCGGCGAGAAGGAATGGCCGCTCGCGCGGACGCGATACCGGCCGCTCTTCCTCGACGCCGCGTCCCGAACCGCCGCCGCCAAGCCGCCCGCGGCCGAGGCCGCACTCCGTTACGACGCGCGGAGCGGAAAGGCGGAGTTCGACATCGTCTTCGCCGAGCCGACAGAGCTCACCGGCTATATGAAGCTGAAGCTATGGATCGAGGCCGACGGGTCGGACGACGCCGATCTCTTCGTCGCCCTGTTGAAGCTTGATCGCGCCGGCAATTTTGTCGGGATGACGTTCTTCTCGGAGCATGACAACGGGCCCGTGGCGCTCGGTTGGCTGCGCGCCAGCCACCGCGAGCTCGACCGCGAGCGTTCGCGGCCCGAACAGCCCTGGCACACGCATCGCGGCGAGGAACTGCTGCATCCCGGCGAGATCGTGCCTGTCGAGATCGAGATCCTGCCATCTTCGACGAGCTTCGTTGCCGGCGAGAGGCTCAGGATCCTGGTCCAGGGACGCGACGTCTTCACCTTCCCCCATCTGCGGCACACGCAGCTCCACGAGCGGACGCGCAATCGGGGCGACCATGTCATCCATACCGGCGGGGAATATGATTCCCACCTCCTCGTGCCGGTCATTCCGCCCCAGCATTCCTAGAACATCCGCGCGGCCGCTCCATCGCCGAAGGATACCGGCTGATGGAGATCGCGCGCTCTACCTTCTACGATGCGTCCGCCGTTCCAGCGCACGCCTCATTTCATCATTACTTCCTGACCGTCAGTGATCCGGACGATTGGCAATTGATAGGTGGCGCTGCGGTCATCTGTGAACGAGAAGGTGCCTTGCGCCCAGATCGTCGGGAGGTTGCGGATCTTCGCCATCGCGTCACGCACCTTCTGCCGATTCGCATCCGGCCCGGCTTCCTTTGCGGCCTCGGCAATGATCATCAGCCCGGCATAGGCCGCCGCCGCGACCGAATCGGGCCGCTGATGCATGCGGTCGCGATAGGCCGCGACGAAGGCTTTGTTTTCCGGCGTGTCGAGCCCGGAATAGTAGTCGACGGGGTAATAGACCCCCTCGGCCGCTTTGCCGGCAATGCGCAGGAAGGTCGGTGAGCCCATTTGCTGACTGCCGACGACGCGTATGTCCGGACTCATGCCGGCCTGGCGGAGCTGGAGCAGGATGTTGGCCGAAACCGGCGGAAGCTGCTCGAGCCAAAGCGTGTCGAAGCTTTCGCTCGACAGCTTGCTGGCGAGCGGCGCGAAATTGCTGTCTTGCGGTGCGGTACTGTCGGCAGAGACGACCTCGACTCCTGCGTCCTTCATCAACTCGGTAAGCTCGTGGGTCGCATTGACCGAGGCGTCGTTGGTCCGGTCATAGACGATCGCCAACTTCTTAGCTTTGAGCCGCGAGGAGATCAGATTGCCGATGATCGTCATCGGCACGATCGGCTCGTTGAGCATCTTGAAGGTCCAAGGGCCGGCCTTGGTCACGCCCGTCGATACGGCGAAGGTCACCATCGGGATCTGCAGCGCGTTGGCGACCGGCGCCGCCGCAAGCGAGAGGTAGGAGCCATTCGGTCCAAGGATCGCGATGGCATTGTCGGTATTGGCCGATTTGCTGGTGAGCGAGATCGCCTGGGTCTTGTCGCTGGCGTCGTCGTCGACGATGAGGCGGAGGGTGCGGTTGGGGCCGATGAGGTGTTCGCCGTTGATGCGCTCGGCCGCGATCTCCGCCGCGGCCTTCTGGTTCTGACCGGCGAAGGACGCCTGTGATCCCGTGAGCGGAAGCTGCGCCGAGACCACGATTTCTTCGGCAAAGACGGCAGGTGCGCCGGCGCAGAGCGCCGCTGCGGCGGCGATGGGCAAGAGACGGCGGATGATCATGGAACTCCTCCTCGATGGTCCGATTTCAGTGCAGCCGTGCCGACGATGGCGCCGGCTGCTGGCCGAGATAGTGGCTCAGGATCGCAGGGTCCTCGCGCAGCCGGGCGGTCGGCCCCTGATTGACGATACGGCCACGCTCCAGGACATAGGCGAATTGCGCCGTCTGGAGCGCGCGGCGCGCGTTCTGCTCAACAAGCAGGATCGTGAGGCCGTCGCGGTTGAGCGCCTCGAGCGCGGCGAAAACCTGCGATGCAAGCAAAGGCGCAAGCCCGAGGCTCGGCTCATCGAGCAGCAAAAGCTCGGGCCGGCCGAGGAGCGTACGGCCGATGGCAAGCATCTGCTGCTGTCCGCCGCTGAGATCGCCAGCACGCTGCCGCCGCCGCTCGCGCAGCACCGGGAAGAGCGCGAACACGCGCTCGAGATCCGCCGCCTCGGCGCCGCCGCGGCCGCGCGTCGCGAGTTGGCCCAGATTCAGGTTCTCCTCGACCGAGAGGGGGCCGAAAATCTGCCGCCCCTCCGGCACCTGCATGATACCCATGCGGGCGATGCGGTGCGGCGCCAGCCGAGTGATGGGCCGACCAGCGAAGCTGACCGCACCGGATTTGGGCTTGACGATGCCAGAGACTGTGTTGAGAAGTGTCGTCTTGCCGGCCCCGTTGGAACCGATCAGCGCCACCATCTGGCCGCGCGGGACTTGTAGGCTAACCCCGCTGAGAGCAGTGATCGCGCCATAGCCGCTGGTGACATCGCTGACTTCGAGCACGCTTCAGCTCCCGAGATATGCGTCGATCACCGCCGGATCGGCGCAGATCGCCGCCACCGGGCCGGCGGCGATGAGCCGGCCCGAGTTGACGACATAAACGTGATCGCACATCTCCATGACGAAGCGCATGTTGTGCTCGATCAGGAGAACGCCGACGCCGTCCCGCGCGATCTCCGTGACGATGGCGCCGATCTCCTCGGCTTCGCCCTCCGTCATGCCCGCCACGGGTTCGTCGAGCAGGAGGTAATCGGGAGCCGTGGCCAGCGCGCGCATCATCTCGACACGGCGCTGATGCCCATAGGAAAGCGCACCGGCGGGGAGGTCGACATATTCCGTCATGCCGAACCGCTGGAGCAGCGCGCGCGCACGCGCGCGGAAGGCGGCGCGTTCGTGCCACACGGCGGGTAGGCCGAGGAGATTGGCGAGAAGCGAGGTACGCTCGTGGCGATGGCACCCGATGACGATGTTGTCGAGCACGCTGGCCTCGCGCAATAGACGAATATTCTGGAAAGTGCGCGCGATTCCGGCACGTGCGCATTTTTCCGGCGTCGCATGGGTCAGATCCTCGCCACCGAGGACAATGCGCCCCGACGTCGCGCGTGTCATACCGGTGATGAGATTGACCACCGTCGTCTTGCCTGCGCCGTTGGGGCCGATCAGGCCAGTGACGCGCCCGCGCGCAAATTCAAGCGAGAGCCCGGCCACCGCCTCGACCCCGCCGAAACGCTTCGTCACATGCTCAAGGAGCAGGGACGCCATGGCCGCGCGGATCGGAAAGGGACAGCGCCCGGCGGCGGGCGGCGAAACGCATGCCAATCCGCCGGCCGAGCGTGTCGACGATGCCTTGCGGCAGATAGATGATGATCAGAATCAATAGCGCGCCCTGCAGCAGCAAGCGATGCTCGGCGAAGGGACGGAAGACCTCAGGCAGGAGCAGCAACACGATCGTGCCGACGATTGGCCCGGCTACCGATGATCGCCCGCCGAGGATCACCGCCGCCAGCGCCGTTACGAGCATGCCGAATCCGAACTGATCGGGCATCAGGCTATAGGTGTCATAAGCGAGAAGGCTGCCGCTCAATCCGCCGACAGCCCCGCTCAATGCGAGCGCAAGGCAATGATAGCGGCCGATCGCAATGCCGAGGGAGCGCGCGACCGTGGGATCCTGCCGGATCGCATCGAAGGCGCGGCCAATGCCCGTCCGCTTCAGCACCGCGAGAAAGCCGGTGAGGACGACGACGAAGAGCAGGAGCTGCCAGGCGCCGACCAACTTCGGAATCCCGTTCATGCCGAGGGCGCCGCCGGTCAACGGCTCGGCGTAGAACTCCAACGACACCATAATTTCCATGAACGCGATGGTGGCAATGGTCTGGAAATGGCCGCGCAGCCGCGCCAGCGGCAGGGCCAGAATCAGCCCCACAAGTCCCGCGAGCAGCGTCGCCAAGGCCGCCCCGGCCGGCGCTCCAAGCCCGAGCCGAAGAACGGCGTAGGCGCCGGCGTAGGCGCCGATCGAGACGAAGCCCGGAGTCGCCAACGAATAGACGCCGGCGCGGAGCGGCAGATATTGGCTGAAGGCGAGGCCGCAGTAAATGCAGATGATCTCGAACAGCGGCTCGTAGGTGAGAACGAAGCTCCGCATTCCACCTAGACCCGGCGCGCCTCTGCATGGAGACCGGCAAAAAGACCCGTCGGTCGCACCAGCAGAAGAAGGAAAAGAAGGCCGAAAAGGATCGCATCGGAAAGCTGCGAGGAGATGAAGACCGAGGTGAGCGTCTGCACCACGCCGAGAAATAAGCCGGCGCAAACCGCCCCGGGCACGCTGCCCATGCCGCCGAGGACCACGACGACGAAGGCCTGCAGCATAACGGCGTCGCCCATCTGATAGCTGACGGCGTTAAAGGCTACGCCGAGGATCACGCCGGCGGCGCCCGCAAGCGCGCCGGCGATGAAGAAGGTCTGGAAATAGACGAAACGCGGATTGACCCCAAGCAGCATGGCCATCCGCTCGTTCAACGCCACCGCGCGCACCTCGACGCCCATCCGCGTGCGGAAGAGATAAAGAAACAGCGCCACGATCATCACCGCCACCGCCGCCACGATGGTGATCTGCTGGAGAGAGATGCGTAGGCCGAACTCGGAATAGATGCGCACGGGAAAAGTGCCGAACGGGAAGCTCAGCGTTTGCGCGCCGGTGATCCGCTGCGCGATGCTGATTAGAATGAGATTGGCGCCGATGCTGCTGACGATCGTCGTGAGGTGATCGCCCTGCCGGCTACGCAATGGCTGAAAGGCGACGAGGTCAAGCACGACGCTCAGGAACCCGCCGAGCACCATCCCGAGCGCAAGCGCCGCCGGGAGCGGCAGGCCAGTGAAGGTGACGATGAAGAGACCAATCATCGCCCCCCACATGAGCACGGCTCCATGCGCGAGGTTAAGGATCTGATGGACGCCGAAGACCAGGGTCAGGCCGAGCGAGAACAGCGCATAAACCGCTCCCACTACGACGCCATTGAGAAGCTGCTGCGCAAACACGGCGATGCCCCGGTGCTCTTATCTTTCGCCAATCTACTACGGTATCAGCTACGTCGGTGCGCTGCCACATTGGTCGGAGCGAGGCGAGCCTCGGGACGGCCGCCAGGCATTTGGCAGGAAGCCCGACGCCTCTCCATCCGAACCGCGGCGGTACTGCGGCCGAGCATCAGGCGAGGTGGAAAAATCCCGATTTGATCGCATCGAGCCATAGCGAGCCAAACGCCTCTACGTGATCGGAAGAGATGGCGTGATGATAACCGTCGAGGAAACCCAGAAGATATTTCCGGCAATAAGGACCTGTAACGGCGCTGACGCTTCGCGCAACATCCGGGGGCAACACCTCGTCCTTTGTTCCGTAGAGATCGAGAGCCCGCAACGTGTTCAGCGAAGGTCCGGGGAAACTCAGCTCGAGCGTTTCTTGCATGAGCTGCGCAAAACCCCGCTTACGAACCTCTTCCGGCAGAAAGGCCGCATTCCAAAGACGCGAAACCGTCTCACTCAGTGCCGCGACATTATAGAACATGAAGTTGTCTTCATGGCTCTTGAACCGCGGGGCGTGCAGCGCCTCCTGCCAGAGTTTCGTCCGCTCGGCATCGCCGAGATCGCGATTGAAGAACTCGAAATCTTTGATGCCGCGCTCTCGCAGGCGTGCGGCGGAGTGATCATAGAGCCAGTTGTAATTTCCTTGCCGCGCACGGCTGAAATAATACGCGACCGGGAAATTGGACATGCCGTAGCCAACGATGCCGTCGGGCGTTCGCTGTTTGGCGAGCGCCCAGAGAAATGCCCCTCCGGTCGAGAAGCCGTAATACAGCAGCAAAACGTCTTGCCGTTCCTGTGGTGGAACGAGGCCGTTGATCGCCAGATCAAATCCCTTGAGCGAAGTGACGGGGGTCAGCGCGATCATATATTCCTCGAGTTCCGAACCGCGGCGCGGCACGCGGCAGCTTTGACTGCCGGTGGGGCTTGAAACGCCTTCGGCGCCGATCGTCTCATAATCGTCAGGCGACCAGTGGCGATCCTGTCCCCGATGAAAAACCGGCATGCGCGAGCCAAGCGGCACGTCGCGCCAGGAACCGAGCGGATCATCCGAGAGGAAATTCCAACGGCCAATCCGACAAAGCTGAATGAAGGTCACGCCGCGACGGGCGAGCCACGGTGCAAGACCTTCCCCGCCGGCGTAGTCGTGCACGAAACTGCGCCCGTTGTCGCTCCCCCCTTCCGAAGTGAAGAGGACGACGCGGCGTCCATCGATCTTCATGGGCCGCTCCGGCGCGAAAATCAATGCGACCTGGGTGAACCGCTTCCCGTAATGGATGAAATCGAAAAAGCTGACCGATTGTTCGTACGGGATATCGGACCCGAGTTGGGATTTGCGAACAGCTTCGGCAATCACCTCGCGCCCGAGGACGCTCTCGTTCGCGAAGTGAGTCCAATCGACAATTCCGCTTTCCATTGCCATAACTGCCATCCAAACCTCGTTGCCGAGATCCCGCCACTCAATCCATCGGTTGAAATTCCTCGCTTCGCTTTGAAGTCCGAAGCACGTATTCGGCAATCTCCCGCCTGGGGACCTGCCAGATTTCCCCTCTGAACTGCGCCACGTACCGCATCATCTGCTCGAGACCCAATGCCAGATCCGGCCGTCCGCCAAGTTCCGCATGAACAACCACATCCATCATTCCCGGCCGGCCCCGCAGCGCCTCATCATAGACGAAGTCGAAAGCGTCCTTGAATCCTTGAAAGAAAACCTGTCCGTTGCCGAAACCTTCATTCCATGCCCGCCAATCGTTGGCGTAATTGAGTTTCGGGATCATGCAAATGCGTTTGCCACCGACGGTCGCGACGTAAGGCAGGTCATCGTCGAAGACGTCGCCGAACCAGGTGAATCCTTCCTCGGCGACAATGGCCACGGTCTCCTCGGTAAACAGATTGGCGGGTCCTGCCCATCCGACGGGCGGAATGCCGATGCAATCCTTAATGACTCGGACGCAACTGCGAACGTCTTTGCGTTGCTCTTCCGGCGTGAGATCGGTCATCAGATAATCATTGGTCATGCCGTGAGCGGAAATTTCGTGCCCGTCCTCGTAAAGAGCCGTAATCGTCTCCGGCCATTTCTCGACAGCGAGCCCGTTCGCGCCGATCGTGGCCTTGATGCCGTTGCGGCGGAAAATCTCCCTGAGCCGCCAGATGCCGACGGCGCCGCCGTAATTCGCATGCGACAGCGACGCGAGATTGATCGGAAGCTTGCTCGTCTGCTTGAAACGGCCGCTTTTGCGGAAAGCTTCGTAAGCGACCCGGAAGGTGCAGCAGACGAGGCGACCGTCGGGCCAGGTCAATGAAGGCAATGGCCAATGCACCCCTAGATGCATGTCGGGATCTCCATCTTTCCCACCGTTGGATTAGGTGGCTCGTTTCAGCGTCCAGTCGGCGATGTCGATCTTGCGCGCGAACCAAACATCCCCGTGATCGGCCGCGTAGCGAAGACATTTTCGGATGATGGGAATGAGCGTCGCCCGTCCCGCCACATGCGAGTGCAGCGTCAGCTCGATCCATTTCGGACTCCCAGCCTCGCCCTCGGTATAGAGCTCGTCGAAGGTCGTTTTGAAATTGTCCCACATGACCTCCGGCGAGTTGTTGGAAATGAGCCACATGAGAAGGTCGTTGTGCGGGATGTTCGTTTTCGGGAGGACGACGATCTTGCCATTCTTGGTATCGGCGAGGAAAGGAAGGTCGTCGCTCGCGTCATCGCCGTGCCACAGGTATCCCTCGCCGGCGAGAAGGTCGGGCGTGTTCGGCGAACCGGCATTGCCGGGACTGACCCAGCCGCGCGGGCGGAGACCGCAGGCTTCGACAATTGCCGCCGAGCAGCGACGAATATCGTGCAGCTCCGATGCCATTTCCTGCTCGGTCGCATCGTGATCGTTGACCCAGCCGTGGCCGACCATGTCGTAGCCTTCACCGGCCGCGGTCTTCAGCACACCGGGATGTTCGACGGCGGCAAGACCGCTCGGCGACATCGACCCCTTGATGCCGAATTCGTCGAGCAGACCCAAGATGCGCCATGCGCCGGACTTCCAGCCATATTGAGCAAACGACAGCGAGAACGGATCCCGCTTTCCCGGCTTGGGTTTTTGCGCGTATTGACTGCGTAGGTTGAAGGCCTCGAAGGGCACGGCGACGGACAGGGCGATCTTTGCCCCGTTCGGCCACGTCCAGGGGCGAGGATGCGGGAAGCGAGTTTTGCTCATTGCCGGTAACCTCTGCTCGATTGGTCCATCTCGATCGAAACGTTCCGCAATTCAGCTTTACCGCGACAAGGATCGGTCGTCATGGCGGATTTGAGCGGAAATACCCGCTTATCAAAACGGGACTGCCCACGAGCCCTTGCTATATCGAGGTTCAAGCCCAGCATCGCGTTGTCGAACCTGCATTCATACCATCGGCATTGGATGAGATTTCACCGGGAACGCGGGCTCAGGCCTGCTCGCGGCGCAGAACCGCGAGCACCGCCATGGCGAACTTCTCGGGGGTGACGACCAGGGCCGATTCCAGAGGCGGGCTGAAAGGGATAGGCGCGTCCGGCGTCGCCGCTCGATACACGGGCGCCTTCAGGTAGCCGAAGGCCTCGAAGGCCAAGGTAGCTGCGAGTTCGGCACCGGCACCGAAACTGAAGTGACTTTCGTCGGCCACCACTGCCCGCCCGGTCTTAGCGACCGAGCGGACCATGGTCTCTCGGTCGAGAGGGGAGAGGGTGCGCATATCCACCACTTCGGCCTCGATGCGGTGCCGCGCGGCCAGGAGATCAGCCGCGGCTAGGGCGCGCCGCACCATGATCGAGTGCGCGACGATGGTGACGTCCCGTCCGTTTCGCGCGATTCGGGCCTTGCCTATGGGGAGCGCGGGAGCGGAGAAGTCGACCTCTTCCTCGTCGTCCAACAGGAGGGAGTGGCCGAGATAGATCGAAGGGCCGTCGCTTTCCTGCAGTGCCCATTTCATCAGGTGATAGGCGTCGGCCGGGCTTGCCGGCAGCAACAGCCGCAGTCCCGGCACGTTGCCGAGCATGGCCTGGGTGCGGTGCGAGTGCTGGGCGGCACCGGCGCCACGGATGCCTATGAGGGAATAGAAGGTGACGGGAACGCGCGATTGGCCGCCGGACATATAGTGGATGTTGGGCGCCTCGTTGACCAGTTGCGCCCAGGCTTGAAAGGTGAAGCTTCCCGCCCCTAGGTCCACCAGAGGACGGCAGCCGGAAAGCGCCGCGCCGGTCGCGGCACCGGCCAACCCCAGCTCGGAAATAGGGGCCGGAATGATTCGGTCGCCGAACTCCTGAAAGAGGGTTGCGAAGGCCGCCCGGCCAGCGACCGACAATCCGGCAAATGTGCTGCCGATCAGGAAGACTTTCCGGTCGGCCACGAGGGCTTCTCGGATCGCTCGGGCCATGGCCTGCGCATAATTCACCCTCATGGCTGCCCCCCTTCTGCGTAGACCCCTAACCGGGCCTCCGCTTCATTCGGCCAAGGGCTGGTCTCGGCAAAATGCCTGGCCGCCGCCACTTCGTCGCGGACGCGGGCGTCCACGGCCGCAGCCTCCTGTTGGGTAAGCTGGCCCGAAGCCACGAGCCGGCGCAAATAGAGGAGCAGCGGATCGCTGGTTTCCACCCAGGTCGCGAGCTCGGGCGGCTCAGGCCGAACGCCGAGGGCCCAATCCAGGTTGCATTCGCCGCCGATCAGTTCCGGCCAAGTCATACGGTTTCCCGGCCACCGGGTGCAGCGAACCTCGACAAATCGCGGGCTGCCGGTGCGGCGCACCTCGCCGATCAGCCGGGCGAAACAGGCCAGCAGGCCATCAGTGTCGGCGCCGTCCGCAACTTCGCTCGGAACCTGCAATGCTCGCGGCACATCGACGAGCTCGGCCGCGCTGAGAGACGACGACGGATACTGCCCGCGCTTGCGCTTTTCCGGCGGGATGCTGTTGTTCTCGCAGACATAAAGGATTGGCACCTTCCACAGTGCCGCCAGATTGATCGCCTCGTACGAAGCACCCTCGTCCAAGGCGCCATCGCCGAAGAAGGCGACGACAATGCCGACGGATCGTTGGTGCTTCAGGCCCAGGGCCGCACCAGTGGCCAGAGGCAGGCTGCCGCCGACCATGGCAGAGGTGGCCGGAGCTCCCAACTCGCTCACCGACAAGTGCAAGGTCCCACTCTTGCCGCGGCAGTAGCCGGTGGCGCGGCCGAGAATCTCGGCCATCAGGCGGTTGGGGCCGGCGCCCCGGGCCAGCAGGTGGCCATGGTTGCGCCAGGTGGTGAAGATCATGTCCTCTGGGATCAGGGTCTCGCAGACTGCCACCGCCGTGGCCTCCTGCCCGATATAGACGTGGTAGTGCCCCGGGAAGGCTCGGGCCTCGGCCAGGCGCACGACCTGTTCCTCGAAACGGCGGATGCGCAGCATGCTTTCGATGCGCTGCGATGGGTTTGCTGTGTTGGCCAAGGCGCTTGCCCTCCATCCCGTGCCAGCCTAGGCCGGCAGCCACTCTCCGCCGTCCAGGATCTGCACCAAGCGGCGCCAAGTTGGCGCATGCCCGACAGCTGCCGCGTCTCTGCTGGTGTTCACTTGCGGGAATCCCGGCAGTTCGCCGGCGGCGGCGCGCCGCTGCACATGGTCCTCGAAAAGCCGGATCCGCCACAATCGATCGTAAAAGCGATAGAGCGCATCGAGCTTCAAATCCCGACGCGCGGCACTCACGCGCCCCCTTCCGGCTGCCCGGCTTGAAGCGGCACGATCTCCACAGCCAAAGTCTCTTCGTCGATCACCACATCCCATGTGGCCTGCGGCTCGGAGCGGAGCCGGCGGGTCTCCGCTTCGTCCACGGCGAAGCTGTCGGATCGAACCGCCACGCCGTAAATCTTGCGCGCGGCATCCGCGGATACCATGCCGTTCTTCACGTCGAGAGCCACCAGCTCGGCCGGGCGCTCCATGGGCAGGCCGACGCCGCCGCCGCCGCCGCTGATCTTGACCACCATGTCGCCTTTCTTCAGCTCGACCATGCGGTGCGGCTTGATCCGCATCGGCTTGCCGTCGCGCACGATGAAGGTCCGCGAACAAGGCGAGGCGCGGCCGCCCATGGCACCCGGCCCAGGCGTCGAATCGCCGTCGGAACTACCGGTGGCCATGCGCCCGTCGCTGCCCTCGTTCACCGCGCGCCAATCGATGCCGCCGCCGCCGCGCCAGCGGCCGGCGCCCATGAGGTCGGTGGCTACTTCCCATTTCACCAGCCGCCAGGGGAAGCGGATCTCCATCTCCTCGGCGTTGCTGCGCATCACCGTCGCCAAAGAGCCGATGGACAGTGGGCCGGTGGGGCCGTCATGGCCGGTCACGGCGCCCGCCGAGCCGTCATAGTCGAAGGTGGTGCGCACGTAAGGCTGGGCGTTGCGGGGATCCACCGAAGACACGTAGTCGCCGCGGCGCTTGCCCCAGGAGGCCATCGCCCGGTTCGGCCGCGCTTTGGAGAGGGCCTCGAGCACGGCGGTCGCGATCTGGTGGCCGACATTGACCGGCGCCGCTCCGACCGTCGCCGGATACTGCGGACTGACGACGCGGCCGGGCGGAGCGATGACGGTGATGGGCCGCAAGGACCCCTCATTGTGGAAGTCGGCCAGGCCGGGATCGAAGAGCAGCATCATCGAGCCGACGGCGATGGCGTAGGAGGCGGCGAAGGGGCAGTTGATGAAGCCCTTGCGCTGGGCATCGCTACGCGAGAAGTCCACGGTCAGGCTGTCGCCTTTGACGGTGATGTCGACCCGCACCCAGACCGGCTGGTCGAGAACGGTGCCGTCATCGTCGGTGGCCGCCTCGCCCGAATAGGTGCCGTCGGGAATGGCGGCAATCTCCGCCCGCACCGCGCGCTCGCTGCGGTCCAGCATCTCGCGAATGCAGGCCATCACCGTGTCCTTGCCGTAGCGCTTGAGCACCTCATGCACCCGCCGCTCGGCAAACCGGGTGGTGGCCACCATCGCGTAGTTGTCCACCCGCACGGCCTCGGGCCAGCGCACGTTGTTGTAGATGAGGCGCAGGACATCTTTGCGTTCCTGGTCGTTCTCGAACACCTTGATGGGCGGAATGCAAAGACCCTCGGCATGGATGTCGAAGGAGTTGGGGAAGTAGCCGCCTGGGAAGGAGCCGCCCGTGTCCTGCTGGTGGCCGCGCACCAAAGTGAAGAAGAGCAGCTCGCCCTCGTAAAAAATCGGCCGGATGAAGCCCCAATCAGGGAGATGGACGTTGGCGCCCTTGTAGGGATCGTTGGTCAAAATGACGTCGCCGGGGTGCAAATCGTCGCCGAACTGGTCCTTGACCGCCTCGATGGCGAACTTGGTGCCCATGAACTGGCAGAGCAGGCCCTGGGGCATCGCAACCGTAGAGCCGTCCGCGAGCCACAGCCCCACCGACACATCCTTGAGCTGCGACATCAGGTAGCTCTGGGAGGTGCGAGTGACCATGTGGCGCATCTCACGCACCAAGGTCTGGAAGGCATGCCAGACGGTCGAGAGGGTGATGGGGTCTATGTCGGCCATGAGTCTTGCTTTCTCAGTGCTGGTGCCGAAAGTTGCGACGCAATCTCAAAGCTGGGACGAGGCACCGCCGCTTCGCCCAGACGATCGCCGCCAAAGCGCGCGACGCAAAAGCGCATGAGCGCAAACGCCGCGACCACGCCGACGGCCATGGGGAGCGCCGGTGCCAGGAAGAGTTGCTGCACCGAAGCGTGCATGGCAATGAGCCAGCCGCCGATCAACGGGCCGAGAATGGCGCCGAAGCGGCCGATCGAGCTCGCCCAGCCGGCGCCGTTGGCCCGGATGCCGGTGGGATAGATGAGCCCGACGGTCGCATTGAGGCCAAGCTGGATGCCGACGATGCTGAACCCGGTCATGAACACGGAGGCTCCCAGCACGAGCACCGTCATTCCGGGCAGGCCGATCGCGGCGACAAGCGGAACCCCCAGCGCGAAAAAGGCGACCAGGGTCTTGATGCCCCATCTGTCCAGCAAGCGGCTGGCGATGAGCGCGCCGAAGATGCCGCCGACGTCATACATCGAGGTGGTGATCCCCATCTGCCGGATGGTGAGCCCATCGTCCCGAAACAGGATCGGCATCCAGTTGTGGAGAAAGAAATTCGCCATCAGGTTCACGACGTAGAGCAGCCACACCAGCGAGGTGATCCAGGCGAGGCCGCCGGAGAACAGCGCGTTGACCATGAGCTTGCTCGACTTGCCGCCCGTCTCGGCAATCACGAATTCCGCATCAGGCGCAATCAAGAGTCCGGGCTGTATGG
>Ga0209415_10008592_pt1 | contig 17698 bp, 15 predicted proteins | sample PeaSoiSIISIP2007_FD_187696 | JGI IMG/M metagenome (GOLD analysis project Ga0209415, IMG submission 187696) | Peat soil microbial communities from Weissenstadt, Germany - SII-SIP-2007 (SPAdes) (version 2) | ecosystem: Environmental > Terrestrial > Soil > Wetlands > Peat | place: Germany... | reverse complement strand
TTCTCTTCCATCCACTGATCCAGCTTCGATTTCTTGAAGCGCCAGCGATTGCCCAACTTGAACGCCGGAATCTGCTGTTCGTTCACGTATTTGTAGAGCGTGTCCGGACTCACTCCCAGATACTGCGAAGCTTGGCGAATGTTCATCACTTCTCGCGAGTCGGCCATAACCTTTTCCCTCTCCCGCAATTCCCAGCCCAGCCTTTTTTCTTCCCGGCACGCTGCGGAAATCAGGAGAACCAAGTCCTCGATCCAAACGCGTTCGAGTGTATTTTGGTGTGCTGAGCATATCTCAAACGGTAGCGCGGGCCTCTCCACGCCAATCTCCCGGTTTTGTTGGGTTTTATGGGGTTTTTCTGGATTCCGCAAAAAGTGGACTTGCAGTCAATCTCTACGGGTTGTATGCATCTACTGATCTACTACAATAGGTAGCAGCTATGGTACGGAATGAGCGTCGGTCACCCGAATGGCGGTAACTAAGGTACTAGAGACGGTACGGAGGTACCTGAACGGGCGCGCAAATCGCTGAAAACACGGTGAGTCGCTCCCTCGATCCTGGCAGAAAATCGGCACGCCTTTCACCCTTACTTTGGCGCAAACAGCCTCCTGATTGCAGGGACCGGAAGACTGGATTTTTCAACCAGTGCCATCAGTTCAATACCAAGCTGGCGCATTTCATCGGGCGCTTGGGAACAGTGCCAGCCGGCGCCGACTTCTGCGAATTTAGTGGAAAGCAAGCGACGCAGAGCGGCGACCAAAACGAAGCGCGGGATGATCCTGACCATGTTTGTGCTCGGCGGGGTTATTTTGAACCCATTGGCGCGAAGTACATCGAGTGTTTCGCGCAGGGCATCGATAAGCAGCTTGAGATCGGCGGTCGATCGGGCCAGGGAATAGGTATCGCAGCCATGTTGAATCAGAAGATGCGCAACGGGAGCGACGAGCGCTGCATGGGTTGCAAGATAGTCTGAAATATCGGTCGAGGTTTTAGACTTCAAACCTGCCTGGCACAAAATGCCCATCAGCCGCGTTAATCGCGGCGTGATTTTGCCATCGATCTCCCCAAAGGGCGTGGTCATCCAGGCAATCCCGCTGATGGCGCGGATCACGCTTCCATCCCGCTTTCCCGCTCCGAATACAAAGCCCAGCATGACCCGCTCCTTACCCAGTACACCGGTAAATTCATCAGGGCCGGATGGATTGTTGACCATGAAAACGACATTTGGAGACCGGTTAAGGGCCAAGACCGGCAAGAGGTCCGGTACCTGATTTTTTCGGATGACAACGAGGATGTAATCGTAGGAATCTTCCGGATCGAGACGGTTGATGATCGGAACGTTCGTGTGGCTGCGTGTATTTCTAAAGGGATCCTCGATGACGATTCCTCCATCTCGTATTTCTTCATAACGCTTGCCGCGGGCGAGGACTGTCACATCGAAACCTGTGGTATATAGGCCTACGGCACAAATCGATCCGTTCACACCGGCCCCGATCACAAGTATTCTTGCGCCATCCGTAGCCATCTCGATCTCCTCGAAGAATAATGAGCCGTCTACCCAGTTTCTCGCCGTGCTCCGGATCACACCGTACGATGTGAGCAACGTCACTTTTCGATTGCACAAATTCCTGTAGCCTGATCTGTCTTCTGATCGCAACACTTTCTAAGGAGCACTCATGAAACTACTGGTAATCGGTTCCGGCATGATGGGTTCTGCCGCTGCCTACGATATGGCCCGCCAGGGCCATGTCGATTCCGTCACTCTCGCCGACAGCGATCTCAAGCTCGCTAAAGATGTCGCGGCCCGCGTCAACCGCATCACCCACGATAAGAAAGTTCGGGCCGTGGGGCTCGACGCCGCGAAAGAGAAAGAAGCGGCAGGCCTGATGAAAGGTCACGACGGCGTACTCTCGGCAGTTCCCTACCGTCTCAACCTCAGCCTGGCACAAGCCGCCATCAGTGCGGGATGCCATTTCGCCGATCTGGGTGGAAACAACACCGTTGTTCGCCAGGAACTCGCGCTCGCCAAGCAGGCTGAGAAAAAAGGGGTCGGCTTAGCTCCCGATTGCGGCCTCTCTCCCGGCATGGCCTCGATTCTCGGCGGAGAACTGGTTCGCCGTCTCGACGGAAGCGCCGAGGCCCTGAAGCTTTATGTCGGCGGCCTGCCCCAAAGTCCGATGCCCCCGTTTCACTACCAACTCGTCTTTTCCGTCGAAGGACTGATCAACGAATTCGTGGAACCGGCGCGCATTCTGCGCAAAGGTAAGCTGATCACCGTCGAGCCGCTCACCGAGCCCGAAGAATTTCACATGCACGGATTCGCCCCGCTCGTGGCCTTTCAGACCTCCGGCGGAACGTCCACTTTGCCTGAAACTTTCGAGGGAAAAGTAGGCGAGTGTTTTGAGAAAACCCTGCGTTACCCCGGTCACTATGATCTGCTCTGCGAATTGAAGGAACTGGGCCTGTTTTCGAGCGAGAAAATGCGTGTCGGCGGCGTGGAAGTTGCCCCGCGCGCGCTCATGTCAAAAGTGTTCGAGGAAAAATTCGCCGGGAAGGGTCCGGACGTCTGCATCATGCGTCTCGAGGCCCACGAATCCATCAAATCTCCTGGAGTCCGCGGCCTGCTCGGCGGAAAACTCAAAGGCCGGGTGGCCTCCTTCACCATGGTTGACCACTACGATCCCAAAAGCGACATGAGCGCTATGATGCGCACCACCGCTTTCCCCGCGTCCATCGTCCTGCAGATGATGTGCTCGGGCGCGGTCAGCAAGCACGGCGCCGTCTTGCAGGAGCGGGACGTCCCCGCTGAGGCTTTCCTCGAAGAAGTCGGGCGCCGGGGTATCAAAATCGAGTATCGGATGGAGTGAAGGGTCCGGGGGTGGCGAATAGCCGCCTCCGATTTTCTTCTGAAGCCTCGGTAGCGGTTTTGCGAAGCGGTATTCCTATTCTTGTGATCGTCGTCACTTCGGCGAGTGACCAAGCGCACTTTCAAGTGTTAACCGCAATCGCTAGTCTATGTGGACTACGCCACATTGCGCGCATCTGGAGTTACATGCATGAACCAACCGATCCGCTGGGACCCGAGCTGCAGCGTCAATGTCGCTGAGCTCGACCAGCAACATCAAGAACTCTTTCGCACGGTTGCCGAACTCGAACATGCGCTCCGCACGGGCCGCGCAGACGCCGTCATCAATAAACTGCTGGAGGAGGTGATCGAGCACACCATCAACCACTTCGCCACCGAAGAACGCCTAATGGAGAAGTGTGGATACCCCGGCCTGGACGCCCACCGCCGCGACCACCAGGAACTTTCTCAAAAACTCACCATGTTCAACCTGTCGAACCTGGCGGGCGGCCCCGACGTCCCAGCTGCCCTCTTGGTTTTCCTGCAAGCCTGGCTGCAGGACCACATCCTCAAAACCGACAAGGAATACAGCGGCTTCCTCAACAACCGGGGAGTGCACTAGAACCTGGACTCTACTGTTTTTTCTCCGCCCGCTCCAAGCACCCTGCCCGGAACGATCGCCCGTCCAGCCGATGCAAGCGCTTGGCCTGGGCGCGCGTGATCAGCGCAGTATGAGAAATCGTCAGCAGATATTCCGCCACGAACCACACCGGCTGCTCTGTGGTCATCCAGTGCAGAGGATCGAAGCGCTTCATTTGAACAGGGCGGGAAAAGGTTCGCAGGGTCCGCTCCCCGCGCAGGTTGAAATAAACGTCAAAGTAACTCAAAGCCAGTTCGCGCAGCGACCGGTACACAGGCTCGCGATAACGGCATCCGGTGTAGTTCGATTTGGCCACGGCACCCCAGTGCCCGTCGTTGGAATTGCGATACACGGCAATCACGTGGTCGGTATCATGCTCGGCTTCGAGATCAAGAATCAGAGGAGGATATCCGAGCACCCGCAAAGCCGCCGCCGCAAACAGCGCCCCCTCATAACAATGCGAAGTATTCTCCCGCAGCACCAGTCGCGGGGACCAGGCACTGTCCGCCAGGTGATAAGGCATGTCGTCCAGCAAGCGTTGAATGCCATGCGGAGTCTTCAGTGAGCGCAGTTTGCGAAGTTCGGCAGGGGTCAGCCCCCAGGAATTGTTGTCAGTCATCCCAAATTTCCTGTAGAGACGCGGCTCGCCGCGTCTCCCGCGGACAGCAGAGTCACTTGAAGGTAGCAGGATCGGGCAAGGATTGGGTATAGAAGAGCGGGTGCAAGCGGGAGGGAACGTCAAACCGAGAGACGCCTATATCGTCGACACTAACTCAGTGCCCGGTCTGCACCGGGCGACGTGCCTTTACTTGGTCGGTTCGCCAGCCATCTCCTCTTGCTACTCTTCAGCCTTTTGCCAGGTGGAGCCGGGGTTGTATTCCTTCATGCCTTTGGCGAGAACCTCGGTCTTCTTCCCGAGATCCTTCTCGTACACCACTCCATCCTGGTTTACGATGAAGGTCATCACGCCCGACGACCTGTATTCCGCTGGATAGGCGACGAAGGCGAAGCCGTCGCTCATTTTGCCATTTACGAGGTAGCTTTTCGCGCCGCCCGGGCCACTCTTTCCCTGCCCCTCGAGGATGTGAAAATAGTAGCCGCGGTAGGGTGTCGGACCGCCCTCTTGGCTCTTGGCATAGCGTCCACTAACGGCGGTTGCCACCAGCGGCCCGATAGGGCTTTGAGGTTCACCATCGGCGGCTTTCCAATAAAGGCCATTGTGCTGCCCTTCATCGCTGAAAATCTTCTGCGCATACTCGCCGTGCTGCGCGGAGTATTCCTTCTGCGCCGCCACCAGTTCCTGGCAAACGCGGATGGCCGATAGTTCATTCCGGCCAATGCGACGGTACAAAATTTCTTTCTTGCCCGCTTCGGTGTCGAAATACCACGAGTTGCCTTTATTCATCAGCGGTATGGGCGTCGGCCAGTTATGCGCGCCGATATATAAAATCGTGGTTCCATCCGGCTCTTTCACCAAACGGTGCATTTCCTGATATCTCTGTACGAAATTAGCGCGGCTTTCGGCATCCTCGGCATCGTCTCCGGAGGAGACGAGTTGCTTTCCGCTGGGACCGAGGATCTCGGCCATCGCTTTTTCGTCATTGTTCTGCGCTGCCGTGACCAGAGCTTTGCTCGCCGCAGCCGCCGATGGAAACGTTTTCTGGCCCGGTTGCTGCGCCAGGGAACGGGTGGGAAAACACACCGTCAAAAGGAGTGCAACCACGGCTAATTTCGGAAGGTTGGCGCAATGAAATTTGTCGAAGTTCAGCTTCGTTGGCCGCATATGGCTTCTCTCCATTTCCAAATTTTCAAACTACCCGGAACATAACCATGCTTGGATTAATGACGCCCGCCCCCGTGAGATCCTCCGCCGCCACGCGCTGCTCCGCCTCGGGCCGCTCCGCCACCGACGCTGGCGCTTCCCCTTGACGAATAGCTCTTGGCCTGCCCGCCATGGCCGTAGCCACTGAAGGCGCCGGAACGTACGCCGCTTTGACCACGAGGTTCAGCGTAGCCTCGAGCCGCCTGCCGGTTTCCGTTGAAAGGCCTGGCAGGTGCGCCGACTCCACCGCGTGCGCCGATGTTCCCGGGCCTATTGCCCGCGTTGACGCCGGGGTGAACTCCGCCCGGACCGCGGTTAACTCCGCCGCGCCCGCCTGCGCCTCGGTAGAAATTGCCCCGGTTATAAAACGTTCTGCTCCCAGAGTAGTACCTGGCATGGTTGAACATTGGGTATCGGTTATGCCAATCGAATCCCCAATGGCCCCAGCCCCATCCAAAACCGCCATACCAACCGATTCCGAAGCCAACTCCGAAATTGAGATACGGGCCGCCAAACCAGATTCCGGGATACGGGTACCATCCCGGCCAGGCCATAATGGGATATCCATAGACCCCCCACGGGTTATAGGCCGGGACGTAAACCACATTGGGATCAGCGGGCTCAATGTCGACATCCGGACCATCGTCCCTCACGACTTCCTGCGGCGTAGTCTTGAGGCTGCCGGCTCCTTGCGCTTTATGGCGCATCACCTGCACGGCGTCCATCACATCTTGCTGCTGGTTGTAATAAGCGTCGCCGAGAGTTGACGTCCAGGAGAGGTTCTTGTCCATGTTGCCCAGGACGGATGGAAATGCCGCGAGCGCCTTGACGCTCGGGTCCCAGGGTTGTTGGTCCACCGCTTGTCCCAAAGCGTCGCCCTTCAAATCGGGATGCGCCTGCACCCATCGGTCGGCCTCGACCACTTCCTCGGGGAACGTGGATGCCGCCAGAATCTGCGCCACCAGCGAATCCGGATACAGCGCAATCGGCGCTACCAAGCGCTGCAACTGCTCGGGAGTCTGTTGCGCATAGGACGGCGCCTGCGCGTCCTGCCCCTGGGCTTGATTGTCCGGCGGCGGCGGGGCTTGCGCATCTTGGGCCGACAAGCTGAGCGGCCAGGCCGCGAACAACAGAGCCAACGACAACAGGGAAACCCAACTCGGCTTGCCCAATCGACGCCTTGAGAACCCTGCGGCACGTCCGAAAATGTTCATGTTCTTGAACCTCCTCTGCAAAACCCTACCGCACCCGCAAGACACTGCAACCTACCGCGACCTGATGACCCATCCGAGTTGAAACCGTGCTCCGCTACGACGCTGCCATCGTCACAAAATTTAAGCAGCCGACGAAAGACTGTCTGTTCAAAATTGAACACTTTTCGTAAGCAGCCGCAATGCCCCGCAACAGCTAGCTCAGCAACTCTCCCAATTCACGCGGACTCTCGACCAGCACATCCGGAAGCACCTCTTCCAGTGTGTGCGGCGCGAATCCATAGGTCACGCCGCAAGTCCACAATCCAGCACTGCGTCCGGTCAAAACGTCAACTGACGAGTCGCCAATAATCAGCGCCTCACCCGCCGCGACGCCGGTTTCCTGCAAGATAGTCTGTACTCCCAGCGGATCGGGCTTCTTCGTCGTAAAACTGTTGCCGCCATACACACTCACAAAGAAGTCTCTTAACCCCAGCGCCCGCAAAATGTCGCGCGAAGCATTGACCGGTTTGTTCGTGAGTACGGCCATCTGGCGCGACGGGCTCGCCAAGCCCGCCAGCACCTCCGGAATCCCTTCATAAACCCTGGTGTGGTCGAGTTTGTGCAGTCGGTAGTAGCCCAGAAAATACTCCAGGGCGTTGCGGAAGAACGCTTCGTCGTCTGGATCCCCCAGCGCGCGCCGCACCAGCACGGGAGCGCCATCTCCTACATAGCTGGCAATGACATCACCGGGCAGTTCCGGACGCTCAAGATGCCGCAACATCGCGTTCACGGAGTGAATCAAGTCCAGCCGGGAGTCAATCAGCGTGCCATCAAGGTCAAACACCAGCAGGCGGACGCGATGCGGATCGAATGGGTGGAAGCGAATCATGGAGAGTTCAGGATAAACCAGGTCTCAGGTGTTAGGTCTAAGGTCTCAGGAAAGGCGCTCGGCGAATCAAGCTGAAAAGATTTTCCTGAGACCTGAGACCTAACACCTGAGACCTCGTTTACAATGTTCCGGGGCTGAAACTCCGTGGGGTAAACGCCTACAATGGCCACGACCAAAGTCGAACCCAAGCTGAACGAAGCCAATATCGCGAAACAGGCCAAGACTTATCAGGGCCTGACGAGTCAGCAACTCATCGACGCTTATCGCATCATGTTCACTTCGCGGCGTCTGGACGACCGCGAAATCCTGCTTAAGCGCCAGCAGAAGGTTTTTTTTCAGATCTCGGGCGCCGGCCACGAAGCCCTGGGAGCGGCGGCGGCTCTAGCGTTGAAGCCTGGCTACGACTGGTTCTATCCTTATTATCGCGACCGCGCGCTGTGTCTTGCGCTGGGCGCGACTCCGCTCGAAATGCTGATGGGCGCGGTGGGCGCGGCCGACGACCCTTGCTCCGGCGGCCGCCAGATGCCATCGCACTGGGCCTACAAGCGGCTCAACGTGGTTACCCAATCCTCTGCTACAGGCACGCAGATTCTGCAGGCGGTAGGATGCGCCGAAGCTGGCCGCTATTTAGCCAGGCATCCGAAAGCCTCGCAAAAGGCCGAGGGCGATTATCGCCAGTTCAAGGACGTTCAATTCCAGGGCGATGAAATCACTTACGTCTCGCTCGGCGACGGCACTACCAGCGAAGGCGAATTCTGGGAGGCGCTGAACACCGCCTCCAACCGCCGTCTGCCGGTACTTTTTTGCGTGGAAGACAACCAATACGCGATTTCCGTCCCCGTCGAAGTGCAGACTTCCGGTGGCAACATTTCGCGCCTGGTCTCCGGCTTCCCCAATTTCCATTTCGAAGAGATTGACGGCACCGATCCCGTGGTCGCTTACGCCGCCTTCAAGCGCGCCGCCGACTACTGCCGCGCCGGTCATGGTCCGGCGTTTGTTCATGCCCATGTGATCCGTCCTTATTCCCACTCGCTCTCTGACGACGAGCGCCTGTACCGGCCCGACTCGGAGCGTCAGGCCGATGCCGCCCGCGACCCCGTTCCGCGCTTGCAGATGTTCCTTCTGCGCGAAGGCATTCTCGACGAAAAAGGGATCAACCAAATCGAGCACGAAGTCGAAGAGCAGATTCAGGCCGATGCCGACCGCGCCCTCGATGCTCCGGTGCCGCAGCCCGAAACCATTTACCACTACGTGTATTCGCCCGATCTCGATCCGACTTCGGCGGCGTTCGCTACTCAGCCCGCATTGACCGCGCCCGAGGCAGCCACCGAGGGCAAGCCCGCGGCCGCCTCGCCGAACAAGACGTCGCAGACCAAGGCGTCTGTAAACAAAACCATGGCAGACCTGATCAACGCGACGCTGCGCGACGAGATGCGCCGCGATGAGCGCATTCTCATATTCGGCGAAGATGTAGCCGACGCCAGCCGCGAGGAATACTTGAAGCAGAAGCTGATCAAGGGAAAAGGCGGAGTCTTCAAGCTCACCTCCGGATTGCAGACGGAATTCGGCGCTGACCGCGTCTTCAATTCTCCACTGGCCGAAGCCGCCATCGTGGGCCGCGCTACCGGCATGGCCACGCGTGGTCTGAAGCCCGTGGTGGAAATCCAGTTTTTCGATTACATCTGGCCGGCGATGATGCAATTGCGCGACGAACTTCCCATCATCCGCTGGCGTTCGAACAACGCCTTTTCGGCGCCGGTGGTGATCCGAGTCGCGATTGGCGGCTATCTGACCGGCGGAGCGATTTATCACTCACAGTGTGGGGAGAGCATCTTCACGCATACTCCGGGATTGCGCGTGGTCTTCCCGTCTAACGCGCTCGATGCCGCGGGCCTGTTGCGCACTGCGATCCGCTGCGACGATCCGGTCTTGTTCCTCGAACACAAGCGCCTCTACCGCGAAACCTACGGACGCGCGCCCTATCCCGGCCCCGACTACATGGTTCCGTTCGGAAAGGCGAAAATCGTGCAACCCGGAACCGACGTCAGCGTCATCACCTACGGCGCGGTGGTTCCGCGGGCGCTGCAAGCCGCGCAAAAACTGGAGCGCGAGCATCGGGTCAGTGTCGAGTTGCTCGACCTGCGGTCATTAAACCCATTTGATTGGGATGCGATTGCTGCGTCGGTGAAGAAAACTAACCGCGCGTTGATTGCCTACGAAGACTCGCTCAGCTGGGGATACGGCGCCGAAATTGCCGCCCGCATCGCCGACCAGCTTTTCCATCACCTCGACGCCCCGGTGAAGCGCATCGCCGCCACCGATACCTTCGTCGCCTATCAACCGATCTTGGAGAATGCCATCCTGCCCCAGGCGAGCGACCTGTTCCGGGCCATGAAGGAACTGGCGGAATTCTGAAGTTCAGGCACTTAGCTCTTAGCTCTTAGCTCCTGGCTCTTCACTTTCCGCCCTTCCCGAAATTAAATCCCCAGGGCCCGCCGCCAAAACAGAGCAACGCAAACGCGATCGTTGCCAGCGCCAGCGGAAATTCGAATCCGCCAGGACCCGTCATCCCGTTCTTAAAGTGCACCTTCCAGATGACTACGCCCATCTCGATCAGGAATGCGAGCGAGCAGTAGCGCGTAAACAATCCCAGCACGATCCCGATTCCGCCGATAAATTCCGTCCCCGTGGAAAGATAAGCCAGCCAGCGAGGAAGCCCGAGCGAGCCCACGAATTCCATGTGGTGATGAAATCCGCCAAACACTTTGGGATAACCATGCACAATCATGATGGCTCCCAGAACGAGTCGCATGACGAGCAGCGCCACGGGTTGCAGCCGATTGAGAAAAGTCACGTAAACCTCCAGAACCAGGTGTCAGGTCTCAGGTGTCAGGAAAATCTCTAGTGATTTGGAATTTGCATCTCCTGACACCTGAGACCTGACACCTTGCCTTACCAAGTCGAATACGCTGTGCCGTCGGTACCCGTCTGGTTGGAGCCGCTGTGTACGCCGACGATCCCCGGCTGGGTTTGGTCAATCGCCTTGAGCGAGTCTTCCTCTTCCACCACCCAGGTGTCTTTGGCTCCGGTAATGTCGTTCGGGATCACCTTCAGATATCCCGCCGAGACCAGGTCATCCAGCGACTGCGGCGCTTTTTGTTTGTCCAGCGTGTACTGATCGATGACTTTGTTGAGCGTCGCCAGGTTTTGTCTGAGCGTGGTTTCGCGCGCGCGGATGATGCTCTGGTTGTACATGGGCAAGGCAATCGAGAGCAGGATCAGCATCAGGCTGAGCACCACCACCATTTCGATCAGCGTGAAACCCCGATGGCGGAAATGCACGTGGCGGAATCTCGGGATGCGGACTTTGGACTTGACCTTCATCTACCAATCCTTGTACTTGGTGCCGTCCAAAGCGGTTTGATCCGATTTCGTGTAGACATCGAACACGTTCTGCCCACCCCAGGAATCCGAGTCTTTGTCGTCCTGCATCGAGCGCATTCCCCACTCCGCCTTCTTGGTCATGGGATCAACCGGGATGCGGCGGAGAAACTTCAGCTTCTTGCCGGCAACATCCACGCCCGTAACTAGCGTGTCCAGATCCGGAGGATAGCCTTCGCTGCCCACCTTGATCTGAAATGCGCCCCGGTCGGCCGCGTCTTTGTAGCGATCGATTCCGTCGCGAATCATCCACAGGTCTTCACGCAGTTCGTGCTCGCGCTCTCGATAAATGGTGATCTTTACCAGCGGAAACGCCGCCCCCACCAGAATGGACAGGATGGCGGTAGCCACAATCAACTCAAGCAGGGTAAATCCGTGCTGCCGATGCCTCACCATGTTTGTCGGCTGGGTCATGAGTCCTACTGAATCGTAATCGCGGCTTGCGCTCCGCTCATCGCAATCGGCTGCATTGCCGGATCCCGTGCTCCGCCCCGCGTGATGGTCAATGCCGACTGGCCCGGCCCCTTGGCCATAAAGGTGAGCGTTACCACCGCACCTTGTCCAGAAACGCCGCCAGCCCCCGGCGGCCGTGTGGCCGTGATTTGCAGCGTGCCGGTCAGTGGATCGTCGCGATGCACCAGCGCTACTGCTTGTCCATCCTGGGAGAGGAAGCCGCCGTTCGAAACGTTGACAACCTGCAACTGATTCGGATCGTAGCTGAGTTGTACCGGCACCGAGTACACGTTCTGCCCACCCGTCAGCAGAACATTCACCGTGAAGGTCGATCCTTTCGCCTGGCTCAAGGTAGCCGGATCAAACAAGAACGTTCCTGCTCCCTTGGGCGACTGGTTTTGCGCAACCGGATTCGGCGCAACCTGACTCTGCGGAGTCACGCTCGGAGCAGCCTGGCCCTGAGCGGTCGGCATCTGCGCCGCAGGAGCCGCTGCCGGGGCTCCCTGCGAAGCGGCGGACGGTACAGGCGCCACCATCGCCGGCTTGCTGCTGCTCCGTCTCAACTCCAGTGCGTTGGCCGTACCCACGTCGATCATGTCGAGATCGCCATGAGGAACGTCCGGCCCGCGGATAATATGCGGTACGAGCACGAAGACGATTTCGTTTTCCGCATGGTCGGTGTCGGTCTCCCCAAAAAGATATTTCAGAATCGGAATCTGCGCCAGACCGGGGATCCCGGTCAGAGATTTCGTCCGCGTGTCCTCCATCATGCCGCCCAGCAGGCTGACTTCGCCGTCTTTCAGGCGGAGTTCATTCTCGATCTTGCGCTGGCCGATCACCGGTTGGCTGATGCCGCCAATGTTTTGGTACGACGTCACGGCTGAGACGTCCATCGACAACTTCAACGAAATTTCCCGTCCCGCATGCACCCGCGGCGTGATGTCGATGTTCACGCCCACATCGAGGTACTGAAATTGCGTATTCACCAGCGGGTTGATGCCGACTCCGCCAATGCCCGGCTGGAACGATCCCGTCGCCACCGGCACGCGATCGCCGATCTTCAAGGTAGCCTTCTGCCCGTCCAGGGCGCGGATCTGCGGATTCTGGATGATCTTGGTATCCGTGTCGCTCAATAGCGCCGTCGCCGATGCCTGCGGAATTGTGACCTGGAAGTCGGTGGCATTCAGGCTGGCCAGCGAATTCAGGCTGATGCCGTTGGTCGTTGACGAAGTAGCCGAACTCGAGGAACTCGAACTGCTCGAACTGGAACTGTTGATGTTGGGCTGCAGCGTGACCGAGGCGCTGGTCGGAGGGTTGATACCAAGCTTGTGCGCCTTGTCGCGGCTCACCTGCATCACCGCGACTTCGATCAGCACTTCGGGCCTCGCCTTGTCGAGATCGTCCACCAGCTTCTGCGCCAACGCCATCTGGTCAGGGGTGCCCCGTACCACAATCGCTCCCTGCGAGGGCAACTGCTGAATCCGGCTGACTTCCAGGATGGTGCGCATCGCGTTGACGACGTCCTGCAATTCGGTAGGCTGGGAAAGATTGGAAAGATAAAAAGTTTTGATGACGTTTTGTTCCAGCTCTTTCCGCTTCGCGGGGTTGTCGTCGGCGACAAAAATCGTGTTGGGCGTTATCGGACGCCAAAAGGTCTTGGTTTCAAATGAAATAATTCCCAGCGCATCTTCCAGGGTCACGTTGTTCAGTTCGATGTGGACCAGTTTCGGCGTGTAAGCGGGATCGAAAAGCACGTTCATGCCCGCCAGCTTGCCTACAGTCTCGTAAACCACGTTGGCCTTGTCCGTCGCCTTCAGAGTAATGGGAACGTTGGAGATCGGAGCCAGTTCCACCGGGCCCTGCGCTGATTCCAGCCGCCGCCGCAGCGCGCTTGCACCCGCCGACGAAGCCTGCGGTTGCGGATTCTGCGCCTCCTTGATCATCTGCTCGGTGCGCTTCAGCTCCTGTTGCGCGATGAACGAGGAAGGGTCGGTTTCCATTGCCTTCTGGAATTGCGCCAGCGCCTCGTCCAGTTTGCCGGCATCGCGCAAGATCTGCCCGCGATGCACCTCGGACGAGGCCGCATAGAAGCGGTTGCGCTCGAAGGCGGTTCGATATCTCAGCTCTTTCGGTTTTAGATTGTAGGCTTGCTTGAAATAGTCGAAAGCCTGCTCGTAGTTCTGCCGCGCCTCGGCATCCTGGCCTTTGTCGTAGAGCGCTTTGGCAGAGTCAATCTTCTTGGCGAATGCAGGAAGGCTCAAGCAAACCAGCAGCAGAATAAACAGAGCCGGACGGATCAGGGGTCTCATCAAGCAGTCCTCATGAAAATCTCTCTGGCCGGCGGCGACCACCGCAATCGCCGAGCCAGTCGGGCGTCGCGGGGCCGTCACGCGCAAAAAGTACCGGAAAATCGGATTATAACATCGTCTCAACTTGCACCCGAAGTGATTGGTACGCCGGTGTTTACACTCATTAGTACACGCCCCTCCAGGTTTCAGGTGTCAGGTGTCAGGTCTCAGGAAAACCCAGACCTCAAAACCCAATTGAGCTTCGCCTTTCCTGAGACCTGAGACCTGACACCTGAGACCTGCCGTGTTACTTTCTTTTCAGCACTATGGCAAAGCAGACCAGCCACCAGATCCAGCCCAACCGGGAGAAGAATCCTCGCCGCCAGCCCACTGCCTCCGGCGAAAAGGACCTCGCCGTCAATAGGAACGCCAGCCATAACTACTTCTTGCTAGAAAAATTTGAGGCAGGAGTCGCGCTTACCGGGACCGAGGTGAAGTCGATTCGCACCGGCAAGACCAATCTCAAGGACGCCTACGGCCTCATCAAGGATGGCGAACTCTGGCTCTTCAACTGCCATATCGGGCCCTATGACCACGGCAACTACGCCAACCACGCCGCCCTGCGCACTCGCAAACTCCTGGTTCACAAAGAAGAAATTCGCAAGCTCATTGGCAAAACCCAGCAAAAAGGACTCACCCTGATCCCCACCCGAGTCTATTTCAAGAACGGCAGAATTAAAGTTGAACTCGCCCTCGCCAAAGGCAAGCAGCAATGGGATAAGCGCGAGACCGAGCGCCGCCGCACCGCCGACAAGGAAGCCCGCGAAGCTATCTCCAGGGGAAGAAAACACGCGTAGGGTAGTGGAGAGAGGGGCGTCCTCGCACGCCCGCAAAGGGACGACGAGTTTCGTCGCCCACTCCGGAACCAACCGGTCAATGCGTGCAATGGGATGGGCTACACCAACCGAGAGCCACAATTTATCTCGCTGATGACTTTTGTTTTTTCCAGCTTTCCAGCGGCACCCATCCACTCCCTGTGCTGCAATCGCCCTTCGCGCAGACCTCAAACTTGTAGATCGGGTGAATCTCCCACAGGGAAACCCGGGAGGGATCACTTGCCCCCTTGCTTGTCACGGGATTCCCGCCCACGCACGGGGTGTGACTCGAATCGAACATCAGCTGTCCGGTAACCCTAACCGGCAGCTTCGCGCCTCCGACCTGATTGACGAGATCGGAATTCCAGGAAGATGGGCGATGGTGCGGAATCATTTCGACAACCACTCCCGCGCATTCAGCGTCACCAGGGTTTGCCACGATGGAGATGTGGATGTCGTGATACGCGGGCTGGTTCGGCACACTACTGCCGCAATTCACGGTTTCCGCTTCTTCTGGGCGCGCGGTTTTGACATATCCGGTCAATACGACTTCTTTCCCTTCTCCCAAAGCCTGTAAAGGCCCGCGATCCTGGGCAGGCCCGGGCTTGTTTGTGAGCGGGTGCAGATCGGGGTTGCCGAAGGGAATGTTTTGGTTCTTCTGCACATCCGCCTGAAGACCGGCCATTTGAGCAACCGTCATGGGCTGCGATCCAGCGGCACAAAAGTTATTCTTCGCCTCGTTCTGCGTGGCTTCCTCTGCACCGCTGCCTTGGACACCACACCTGGAATCTATCGCTGTGGCCTTGGCACTCGGATAACTCGGGGTGGAGCATGACGGTTTGAACGTCTGAGTGACTGCTGGCAGGACGATCAGAAAGAGGCTTGCAAGCAAACCTAATTTACTCATCGCAATTACCTCCATTCGGTTGGGCAAGCAGTTTACACCCGTTTGTCCAAGCGGGCATCGTTGGGCGTGGAAGATTACGGATAAACGGAAATCCTGGCTTTGGAAAAGAGATCTTGGAACTCACGGGGTATTACAGGATTGTCGATGTAACCAGCGTCATCACCAATTGATCCACCTTCAGGCGCTTCCATCCCGGAAGCTAAGTTCACCAGCAGGCTGCTTCAAAAACGCCCGTCGTTGAGTTGCGCGTTCCCCCTCCCACCGTGGATACTGAGCATAATCCATTATGAATACAAATCTTTCTTCCTCCGCTCCGTCTCAACTGGAAACCGAATGTCTGGTCGTGGTAACGCTTGATCGCAGCGAAAAAGACCAGAGCGAAAAAGATAAGCCCGTCGTAGCCGTCGAATGCTCCGATGCGGCCGTGCGCGATGCCGCCAAGGACGTGATCGCCAGCGGCGAAGTCACTGCCAAGTCGTTCGAAACCACGCTGCTGCATCGACCCACAGGATTGAAGGCTAAACGCCTGCTCCTGGTCGGCGGCGGCAAAGCCAGGAATTTTTCTGCCGCGGAATTGCGCAAGCTCGCCGGCGCAGCCGTGCGCACGCTGAAAGGCAAGGGTGTCCGCAGCTTCGCATTCGCACTTCCCGGGACCAGCATCGCCGCGGCGGAAGGAGTGCGCGCCATCGTCGAAGGGGCTTTCGTCGGCAATTTCGAGCCCGGCTACTACAAGAGCGACCGCAAGGACAACGACCAGAAAATCGACGACGTCACCATCGTTGTGCCTGGCGATACGAAACCCCTGGAAAACGCACTGCAAGGCGCGCGCATCGTCGCCGAGTCGCAGAATTTCACCCGCGACCTCACCAACGAACCCTCTAATCGCATGACCCCAACCATCCTGGCCGAGCGCGCCAAGAAGATGGCCGCCGAAGTCGGGCTGAAGTGCGAAGTCCACGGCGCCGACAAGATCAGACAACTAAAGATGGGCGCGTTCTGGGGAGTGGCCCAGGGATCCGACGAACCTCCCGCGCTGATCGTGCTGCGCTATGAACCTGCAGATGCGGCAAAAGATGTTCACCTTGGTCTGGTGGGCAAAGGAGTGACCTTCGACACCGGCGGCATCTCCATCAAGCCCGCCGACGGCATGGAAAAAATGAAGTACGACATGGCCGGAGCCGCCACCATGATCGGCGTCATGCGCGCGCTGGCCCTGCTCAAGCCTAAAGTCAAGGTCACCGCCATCGTCTGCGCCACCGAAAACATGCCTTCCGGCAAAGCGCAAAAGCCCGGAGACGTGCAGATTGCCATGTCCGGCAAGTCTATCGAAATTATTAATACCGACGCCGAAGGACGGCTGATCCTAGCCGACGGCCTCTGCTACGCCCGCCAACTCGGCTGCACCCATTTGGTCGATGCCGCGACACTGACCGGAGCTGTAGTCGTTGCCTTGGGCTACGTGAATGCCGGAATCTTCTCGAGTGACGACCAGATGTATGAGCGCTTCGCCAGCGCCAGCCAGCAAGCCGGCGAAAAACTGTGGCGTCTTCCGCTCGACGACGAATACAAAGAGATCATCAAATCGAACATAGCCGACATGGTGAATTCCGGCGGACGCTGGGGCGGAGCCATCTCCGCCGCCATGTTCCTCAAGGAATTTGCCGAAGACACGCCCTGGATTCACCTCGACATTGCCGGCACTGCCTGGATGGAAGAGGCGAAACCCTGGATCGCCAAAGGTCCATCAGGGATCGCGCTGCGCAGTCTGGTGGAGTTCGTCAAAGGATGGAGCGCTTAGAACTAAAGGTCTTAGGTCTTAGGTCTTAGGGAAGACTAAGCCACAACGCGAGCCTTTCCTAAGACCTAAGACCTGAGACCTGATCCATGGATCTCCCCGCTAAAATCCGCTCCCTACCCACATCGCCCGGCGTGTACCTCTATAAAAACGGCGAAGGCGAAGTCATCTACGTAGGCAAGGCCAAGAACCTGCGCGCTCGCGTCTCCTCCTATTTTCACGAAGGCCGGTGGGAAGACGCGAAAACCGGCACGCTGGTCCGCGAGGCCGTCGACGTCGACTACATTGTAGTGGCCAATAATAAAGAGGCGCTGGCGCTCGAGAATCACCTCATCAAGCAGAAGAAGCCGCGCTTCAACATCCTGCTGCGCGACGACAAGACTTACCCTTACGTGAAGTTGACCTTGGCTGAGCGCTTCCCGCGCGTGTACGTGACTCGCCGCTTGCGCAAGGACGGCAGCGCCTACTACGGCCCATACTTCCCTGCCAATCTCGCCTATCGCATCGTGGACCTGATTCATCGCCACTTCATGGTCCCGTCGTGCAAAGTGGA
>Ga0209415_10008591_pt1 | contig 17702 bp, 13 predicted proteins | sample PeaSoiSIISIP2007_FD_187696 | JGI IMG/M metagenome (GOLD analysis project Ga0209415, IMG submission 187696) | Peat soil microbial communities from Weissenstadt, Germany - SII-SIP-2007 (SPAdes) (version 2) | ecosystem: Environmental > Terrestrial > Soil > Wetlands > Peat | place: Germany... | reverse complement strand
CAGGCGCAGGCGCAGGCGCAGCGGGGGTCGAGGTCGAGGTCGGGGTCGGGGTCGGGGTCGGGGTCGAGGTCGAGGTCGAGGTCGAGGTCGAGGTCGCGGTCGCGGTCGCGGTCGCGGTCGCGGGCGGGGTCGGGGTCGGAGTCGGAGTCGGAGTCGGAGTCGGAGTCGCGGCCGACGTCGACGTCGACCCCGCGTTCGGATTAGTCGTCGCGCCTGGCGTCGCGGCTCCCTCCGGCAACATCGACGCGACGGCGAACCCCAGGGTCCTTCCGCGTTCGGCGTATGCGTCCGTTGGCTTGAAGCGGATCAAGCGTTCGATCCACCGACCACCTGCGGCGATGTGCAGCCGGAGCGTTGCCTGACGATGATGTGGGTCGCTCCACCCGAGCTCGACGACCGCGTCGGCGTGCGCGCGCTGCTCGATCTGGAGCACGGCGTCGTCGTCCGGCGGGGCTCGCGTCTCGCGTACCTCGACGATCGCTCCGCCCAGGGCGTCGCGGGTCGCTCCCGTCATCGCGACCGTCGTCGGGTCGCTCGCCGCGCCGGCCGCGACGAGGACGACGAGCGTGACCGCGTCCGCCACCCCCTAGCCCGAGGTGCCTGCGTCCGCCGTCGCCCCGTCCCCCGAGCCGGAACCGGCCTCCGGAGTGGGAGTGCCCGCTATGCATGAACCCGCGGCACCGCAGACGGGCGTCTCCGACAGACCCGTGCAATCCACGCATGTCCCGCCGGTCATCCCGCAGGTGGTGTCGGCCGTGCCGTCGACGCACTTGCCCTTCAACGTGATGCAGCCCGTGCATGTCATGGGCGCGGATGTCTCCTCGCCGCCACCGCTGCTGCTGCCCGAGGACGAGCCGCCCAGCGACGCCTCGGGGGGAAGAGTGGGGTTGGTGGCCGCCTCGTTCATGACGCCGGCTTCGAACGACGACCCGCCTCCGTGCCCACCCCCGCCGCAGCTCGCCGCAGCCGCGAGGACGAGCGCCGGGGCGACGCTCACGACCGCCGCGTTCAGCGCGCGCACGCGTCGCATCGCCCCTTCACCTGGACTTCGATCGCGCGACGGCTGACAGAGCGTGGCACGTCGCGCGAGGAGACGATCTTCACGGCGTCGTCGGGGAGGCAGGACACGTCGCCACAATCGGTGCAGAGAAAATGGGGGTGCTCGACGCCGTGCGATTTCCCCCGTGGCCGCACGAGCTCGAAGCGCCACACGTGGTCGCCCACGTCGGTACGCGTGACGAGCCCGACCTCGACCAGATCGCTGAGGTTCCTGTACACCGTGACGCGATCGAACCCGGCCGCCGCCAGCTTCTCGGCGATCTCGCCGTGACTGAGCGGGGCGGTTGCGGCCTCCAGGCGCTGGAGCACGGCGACGCGCGGCGATGTCCTGCGCAGACCCGCGGCGCGCAGAGCGTCGGTGAGCTCCGCGGCCGGCCGCATCGCGCGAACGCGAGCCGGACCCTGGCTAGCCTGCACCGTCAACCCACCTCGCTTCGACACCCGACTGAAAGTAGCGCGCGGCGGGCCCTGGGGCAACGCGCCGCTGCGCCCCCGCGCTCCCCCCGAGGACGGCTCGGTCCGAAATGTGTTGCTGGCGTGGCGAAGTTGAGTATCTATCGCACTTGCAACAGAGTTACGTTGACGATGTGCCATCGCCACAAGACCCCGGCCTCCCGCGTCGCGAGGGCAGCCTGCTTGATCGGGCTCGGTCTCGGTGTACCCGTGGCGTGGGGATCTTCTGCATCGGCGCAGGGCGCGGCGCCGGCGGACGTCACCCCGCCCGTCGTCGTCGATCACGTCGACCCTGTCTACCCCGCCTCGGCGCTGGCCGAGAAGAAGCACGCGGACGTCGTCCTCGCCCTCACGGTGGATGTCGACGGCCACGTTTCGAAGATCGACGTCCTGCAGTCAGGAGGCCCGGATCTCGACGAGGCCGCGACGATCGCGGCACGGCAGTGGACGTTCACGCCGGCCATCCGCGGAGGCAAACCCGTCGCCAGCCGCATCAAGGTGCCGTTCCACTTCGCGCCTCCCGCCTCGCCTCCCGAGGTCGTCGAGACGAAGAGGCCCGAAGACGAGCTCCCGGTTCACCCGTCCGTCCCTGCTGCGCCGGCGGCCGAGCCTCTGCCGGCCCCCACGCCCGGCACGCCCACGGCGGCGGAAGGCACCTCCGTGAAAGAGGTCGACGTGTACGGTCGCATCCAGCGCCGGAACCTGGGGACAGCCGACTACGACATGACGATCGGGCAGCTCGCGGCCGTCCCACGAACGAACGCGTCCGACGCTCTCAAGCTCGCCCCCGGCTTTCTCCTCACGAACGAAGGCGGCTCGGGGCACGCGGAGCAGGTCTTCCTTCGCGGGTTCGACGCGCGCGAGGGGCAAGATCTCGAGTTCACCGTCGACGGCGTCCCGATGAACGACGCGGGCAACTATCACGGCAACGGCTACGCCGACACGCACTTCATCATCCCGGAGGTCATCAACTCGGTTCGCGTGCTGGAGGGTCCGTACGCGCCGCAGCAGGGGGACTTCGCCGTCGCGGGTAGCGCGGACTACCACCTGGGTCTCGACCGCCGCGGCCTGACCGCCGAGTACACGATCGGGACCTTCAACACGCAGCGCTTCCTTCTCCTGTGGGGCCCGAGCGACTCGCCGCCCGGAACGTTCGGCGCCGCCGAGTACTACACCACCGACGGTTTCGGCGTGAATCGGCAGGCAAAGCGCGGGACCGCCATGGGGCAATACGAGTTTCCCGTGGGCGGGAAGGGGGTCGTCCGCGTCAACGCGACGGCGTACGCGACGGAGTACGCCTCGGCCGGGGTCGTCCGCGAAGACGACTACGAGTCGGGGCGCGTCGGCTTCTACGGAACCGAGGATCCCAATCTGGTGGGTAACACGGCGACCCGATTCTCCCTCGCGGCGACGTACGAGAATCGCCTCAAGCAGATCGACATTTCGCAGCAGCTCTTCGTCGTCCACCGGACGATGCGGCTCCTCGAGGACTGGACGGGGTTCCTCGACGACGTCCAGCAGCCGACGCAGGCGCCGCACCCTCAGCGTGGCGACTTGATCGACTTTCACTTCGACGAGCTCACGTTCGGGGGCCGTGGCTTCGCGCGGTGGCGCGGCGAGGCCTTCGGATTGAAGCAGGAGCTCGAGGGCGGCTACTTCGCGCGAGTCGACCAGACCACCTCCGCGCAGTACCGCGACATGGCGAGCAACGGCGACCCGTACCTGACCGACGCGAACCTCACCTCGACGCTGGCCGACGTCGGAGTCTACGTCGACGCGAACGTGCGTCCCGTGAGCTGGCTTGCGCTCCGGGGCGGCGTCCGCGCGGACATGTTCTTGTTCGACGTGCTCAACAACTGCGCCGTCCCCTCGTCCGTGGGGGTGGACAGCCCGTCGAACCAGTACCTCGAGGTCGATCAGCCCTGCCTGAGTGAGCTCGAGCAGGGCTTCTACCGGGAGCCGACGCAGCGCACGACGACAGGCGACGGCGCGATCATGCCCCGTGGAACCCTCGTCGCGGGCCCATTCGACCACTTCGAGTTCACGGTCAGCGCAGGCACCGGCGTGCGCTCGGTCGATCCCAGTTACGTGGCGCAGGGGCTGGCCACCCCGTTCGTCAACATCCAGTCGGAGGACCTCGGCGTCTCGTACACGGGGCAGCTTGGCTCCGTGGGTCTCGTGGCGAAGTCCGGCTTCTTCCAGACGCGCTCGGGGCAGGACCTCCTCTTCGATCCGAGCCAGGGCCGGAGCACGCTGGCGAGTGGGTCGACGCGCGACGGATGGACGGGCTCGGCCCGTGCGCTCGGAAGCTTCTTCGACATCGCAGCGAACGCGACCGCCGTGAAGGCGACATTCGACGACACGCATCTGCTGGTGCCATACGTGCCCGATCTCGTGGTTCGCGCCGACGCCGCCCTGTTCCACGAGCTGCCGTGGCGCATTCACAACCAGCCCATTCGCGCCGTCGTCGGGTACGGGGTCAGCTACGTGGGGCGGCGCCCGCTCCCTTACAGTGAATTCAGCAACATCATCTTCATCTCGGACGCGTCGGCGAGCCTGGCCTGGAACATCTGGAGCGTGCGTCTCGGCGCCCAGAACCTCTTCGACTCCAAATACCGGCTAGGCGAATACAACTACGCCTCCGACTTCCACAGCCAGGCCGAACCTACCCTCGCCCCGGAGCGCTCCTTCACCGCCGGGGCGCCTCGCACGATCTTCCTCTCGCTGGCCGCCACGCTCGGGGGTGGGTCATGAGGCCCTTCCTTCCGGCGCTCGCTCTCGCCGGCCTCACCGTGGCCGCCTGCAACGGAACGACCGGGGACGCGCTTTACACATTCCCGGCGTACGCGGCGGGCGCCGAGGGGGCCGGACGGCCGTTCTCGGCCAACGGCTTCACCGTCCAGCTCACGCTCGCCCAGATGTTCGTCGGGGCCGTGTACGTGAACGAGGCGCCGGCGGGCTCGGGCGGTACGTTCAACACGCCATCGTGCATCGACCCGGGCATCTACTGCGCTCAGGTTCCGGGCGGCGTCGAGGTGAACCTGCTGTCGAGCGCTCGGCAGCCGTGGGTTGCCCAGACGGGAGCTGCGCCAACCCAGGGAAGCGGCTCCGCGGATCTCGGCCTCAGCTGGGAAATCTATCTGACTGACGGCGACGTGAACAACGCTGGCAACTCGGGTGGCCCCGACAACGGAAACACCGTCGACCTCCAGGGCACCGCGACACGCGAGTCGGATGGCACGATGTTCACCTGGGCGGCGACCGTCAACATCAACCAGAGCAACGACGGCGCGCCGACGGAAGATCCCGGCCAGCCGGGCCTCGACCCGATCTGCAAGCAGCGAATCGTCGAGCTGGGCGGCATTTCGCTTCAGCTGTTCCAGGGCGCGTCGATGCTGCTGACCATCGATCCGCGCGGCTGGTTCACCGGGCAAAGCATCGACTTCTCGGCGCTGCCGCCCGTGACGAGCCCGCAGTGCCAGACAGATCAGACGACGATGTACGGCAACGCCCAGTACTGCATCCCCGACTCGGCCAACCTCCCGGGCAGCATGGTCGGCTCGGTGCAGGGGCATCAGCTCTACGAGGGCATCTTCACGGGAGGCAATGGCGCCTACTCGCTGGCGTACACGTCGTCACCATGAGCGAACGGGTTGAAACATGAGAAGAGCAGGAAGTTCAACAGTCTCGTTACTTGCAACAGGCGTTACGCTCTTGGCGGGCTGTTCGAGCTCGAGCAATCCGACTTCGAGCTCCGACGCCGGCGTCTCGTGCTACACGCCCCCGGTCGGTACGATCAGCGGGAGCGGAGGAACGCTCAAGCCGTTCGCCTGCCCTGGCGACCCCGGGCCGAATGCATTTCTCTTCTCGATCTCGGGCGAGGTCAATGCAATCTCGGGCTACCCGTACCCGCCCTCCGACCCCTCGCAGACGTGGATGGTCGACGGCTGGAACTGGAAGATCGAGAAATACATCGTCGTCGTCGACCACATCACGCTCTGGACGAATCCGAACGAGAGCGCGTCGAACCAGGCGCTCCACGGGCCGCAGATCGCGCATGCCGACGGCCCATTCGTCGTGGACCTCCACAAGGGCGGTCCTCTCCAGGGCGTAGGCGGCGGTGGAGAGCAGGCTCTGGCCATCGCGGCCCTCCGGAACCAGAACGACAACGGCGACGCCGCGTTCGACCCCTCCGTGACGTACGCGTTCGGCTTCAGCACAGTGCCGGCCACGTACGACGCGATCAACGTCAACCTGACGTCCGACGAAGCCGACGACTTCGCGACCATGGTCAAGGGCGGATACAGCGTCTACTACTACGGAGCGGCCAACTGGACGGGCAGCCAGTCGGGCGTGTCGGGCTTCGGTCTTTGCTCGACGAACCCCCAGCAAGACTTCTCCTCCAACAGCCAGACGTGTGCCGTCGCGAGCTCCGGCTCGAGCGCGGACGGGGGGACCGCCGAGGACGGCGCGACCGGCGAGGAGGGAGGGCAGGCCGGCAGCGGGGCCTGCTCGAGCGTCTACGACTTCAGCAAGCTCCCCCAGCAGATGACGTTCCAGCTCGGCTTCTCGACGCCGACGAACTACGTCAACTGCGTCAATTACAGCGCGAGCGAACTGGTGGGGATGGACGTTCGCGGCGTGCAGACGAAGACCAGCCAGGCCGCGATAGAGCAGCTGACCGTGCACATGGACCATCCATTCTGGGAGAGCTTCGAGGAGGACACCCCCGTGCACTGGGACCAGATCGCGGCAGAGTACGTTGGCCAGACGAACCCTGTCGCGCACACCGAGGACATGAAGGGCGTGCCGTTCAATCCGTTCACGGACAAGAACGGCACGGTGATGCCCTGGCACTGGTGCGAGACGATGTACACGCCGCCCGGCCAGGGCGCGATGTCGTTCAGCACACTCAGCGTGGCCCAGAACGCGAACGGGGTCTGCACCGGTCCGGTCCTCCAGGACTTCACCAAGGACGACTGCCCGGCGATTCGCGACTACTACGATTTCATGCGCTACACGCAGTCGACGCAGGGCCACCTGAACTCGCAAGGCCTCTGCTACATCGACCGGCAGTACCCGGCGCCGGCCGGGGGCTCCTGATGGCCGGCGTCACTGCACGAACTTGGAAAGCAGGCGCACGTACTGGGCCTGATACCCGTCGTCCGGCTCGGTGACGGACCACGAGTCGAGCGGCCAGCCGTCGTTGAAGTCCAGGTACGACTTCTGCGAGGGCTGGCCCGACGGGGGCGAGAGCATGGCCGCGCCGCAGGAGTTGCCGGAGCAGTTGGACGGGCAGCACGAGTCCCACGTGTAGCCCGGGTTAGGACCGCCCGGCAGGTACCCCGGGGGCGGGCCGTACTTCGATACGCCGACTGCGTCCCACATGGAGCCGTGAGCGAACCAGGTGTGGAAGAACCGCGTCACGGAAGTCTCGGCGCCATAAGCGCTCATGTTCGACAGGTAGACGAGCGCCAGCGGATTCACTCCATCCACGTAGTGCACGTACCGCCCGGCGTACCGCGTGGCGTCGGCGGTGGCCGACGTGTCGATCCCGAAGGCCACGACGTCCTCGAACATGTTTCCCTGCCCGGCCTTGGTCTGGTTGCTCCCCCACGTGTAAGCCTGCAGGTATGCCCCGTACGGATCGGTGTTCGACTGGAGCGTGCCGAAGTAGCCCGAACCCTCCACGGCCGACTTGAAGGCGCTCGAGATCGCCTGGACGACCGACGCGGTGGCGCCGTGGACCTTCGTGTACTCGAGGGCGGTGTCGATCTGCTCCATGTGGAACGGATCCATCGACGACACCAGCGGCGCGTAGTTCGCGTCGAAGTACGTCTTGTACGTCGTGCTCCCCGTGAGCTCGAAGAGGAACACGGCGGCCTGCAGCTTCTTGAGCACGCGGCCGGCGTCGTCGACCTCCTGCTCGCCCGCGCCGACGTTGCCCGAGTTGTAGAAGGTCACGCTCGGGTTCGCGACGGCCCAGGTCCACGCGCTCTCGGCCTTCGTCGACAGCGCGCTCGCGTATCCCGGATACGCCGTGCTCGCGCCGCTCACCGACGCGAAGACGATCGACGCATACGCGAACGCCGCCGCCGACGTCAGCGTCGCCGACGTGTTCACGGGCCCGTACTGGCACGGCGACTTGTCCGAGGACGGCGGGCTCGCCCCGGCGTGGCCCGCGATGCTGAGGACGCCGCCGCTCGACTGCTGCATCCGCACCATCCAGTCGAGCTCCCACTTCGCCTCGTCGAGGATGTCGGGCACCCCGTTGCCTGACTCGGGGATGTTCGTGGCGTCCGTGAAGGCGCCGGGGCTCTCGACGTACGCTCGAAGGAGCTCGATGACGTCGCTCGCGCCCCAGTTCGTGTACCGGTTCTCGTCGCCCGCGTCGAACCATCCGCCGTGGAGGTCCTGCGGCCCGGAGCCGTTCGAGTACAGACCGCACATGGTGTCCTGCGGGTGGGCGAACCCGTCCGCCCAGTCGGCGCCGGCGAACTGCGCGAGCTTCGCGATGCCGTCGCGCTGGTAGTAGTACATCCGCGTCGTCTGAACGAGGACGTCCCTGTATACGGTCGTCGCCAGCGAGAAGACGGCGGACCTCACGTTCTGCGTCTCGTCGAGGACGAAGTAGTCGCCGGGCGTCGTCACCGCGGAGAAGTCGAACCACCAGGCCTTGTCGCCGGACGAGGAGTCCGTCGCCCCGCCGTTCCACTTCGAGGGCGCGGCCTCGAGGAGCATCTTGCTCGAATGGGCGTCGACAAGCGCGTACATCGCGCCCGGCGTGAAAGTCTTGCCCGAGTCGAACCCGGTCTGCGGGCTCCGGATAACGGCGATCTTCTCCGAAGACGGCAGGTAGCCGAACTGGTCGACGACGATGTACGGGCTGAGAGGCTGCGGCGCGACGATGGGTCCGGCGTCGACCGTCGGCGTCGGTTGGCTGGCGTCACCGCCCGAGGCGCCGTCGTCCGTGCCGGGGCTGCCATCGGCCGATACGAGCGTCCCGTCCGGGCCAATCACCTTTGCTCCGGCATCCGACGACGAAGCGTGGTTTGCCGTCCCGCACGCGATCGCGAGCGCCCCGCCCGCGAGGCAAGTGGTCGCGAACGCGAAGGTGGGGCTTCTCCCTTGGCGCATCCTCCGAACGTACCGCCGCGTCCGCCTCCGGGCCGAGCCTTTCTCGCCGGCCCTCGTTCTTATTGGGCGGGCACCCACACGTTGTTGTTGTCGCCGCTCGCCACACATTGCTCCTGAGCGTCGGCGACGAAGCTTGCCGTGTAGTAGTACTGGACCAACTCCCCGGGAGTGCTGCACGCGCGGATGCAGAAGCCGACGGGCGTGAACCCCGCGGCGACGGCCGAGCACGGCGACGTCGAGAAGGTAAACCCCATCGTTTTGCAGGACGTCATCGTGCCAGCGGCCATCTGACCGGACCCCGTGTAGTCGATGCAGAACACGGGGGGTACTCCCGCGTCGCCAGCGTCCGCGGACGGCGCGCCGGGGTTGAGGCACGACCCGCCGTTGTTCGTCTGCGGCGTGTTCCCGCATGCCGGGGCGTCGCCGCCACTGTCCGGGGCAGGGGCCGGCGAGCTCGAGCTCGAGCACGCACACACGACGCCAAGCATCACAATCGCCTTCACTCGCATCTCAACCTCCCGCACCCCCGAGCCCGATCATCCGCCGCAACTTCGTGAACCTGTCGCTCGTCACGAAGACGATGAGGTCGTCCATCTTGGAGGCGGCCGCGTCGGGCTGCTCCATCTCGAGGACGGTCTGCGCCGCCAGCAGATCGTTCGCGAGCAGCAGCCCCGCGCGCGCCGCGGTCCGGTCGGCTGCCGCCGCCCACCGTTGCAGGTTCGTGCGCCCGCCCTCTTCGAGGAAGCGCAGGTAATGGCCGCGCAGGCGATCGACCGCCACCGGCTCGAGCACCGGCTCGATGGCCCGCGCGAGCGGGGCGACGCGGCGCTTCACGTCGGCGGACAGCGGAAGGCCTGCGTTGGCGATGCTCAGCGCCGCGAGGAACAGGTCCTCCAGATCGGCGATCGACCCGACGAGGAGCCGGACGAAGTGCTCCTCGCGGTACCAGGCGAGGTGGGCGCCCGCGAGGAACGCGAGCTCGAACGGCGAGCGCCCGGAGAGCACCCTTCGCCCGAGCTTCGCCGACGGAGGGAGCCCCGGGATCATCTCGACCAGCGCCGGCGAGTCCGGCGCGGCGTACAGGGGCGGCGAGCCCAGGCCCAGGATGGATCCTGCCCACGAGAAGCACCGCACGGCCTGGATGGTCGACACCTTCGGGTCCTGCCGCGCTGCCGGATCCAGGGCGGGGAGGGCCTTGTCGCGCCGGAGCGTCGAGACGCGCCCCAGCAGCACGGCGGGCACGATGACGGCGAAGATCTGGCCCGTCAGCACCTCTTCGTCCGGATGAAAGAGCAGCCTCCAGCCATCGCCCGAGAGGGAGCTGGCGGGCTTGATGAGCCCGTCGCGCCGGCTGCGAGTCGCCAGTGCCTTCTCCTCTTCGTCCGCGACGCCCAGGTAGACGAGCGCCTGCGCCACGAGCGACCGGCGATCGGGGTCCGACCCGGCCTCTCCGTAGGCCCGCAGCAGGCCCCGCAGACTCCGGACGTCGCGCGGATCGCTGCGGACTCGCCGTGAGAGCTCGTCCGGCGTTTCCCTGGTCGCCTCGACCGCTGCCGGCGCCGCGACGTTCGACAGGTCCACCTCGACGGACACCTGCGACCGGGCCAGCTCGAGCTCCGAGGTCAGCGCGGTGACCTGCGCCTGCAGATCCGCGACGCGCCGCTCGAGCTGCGCGATCCGCGGGTCGGCAGCGACCCCCGGCGTGACGACGATCGACTTCGGCGGCGCCTCCTCGTCGGCCACCTCGCGGACGCGAACGCGGTGCCTCGCCTCGTAGGCCGCCTCGAGGGCCTCCTCGAGCCTGCGAAGCCTCGATCGGTCCAGTCCCAGCGCGTCCGCTGCCTTGTTGAGCCTCGCGCGCTCCTCGAGCGTGATGACGCCGTCCTCGATGACCTCGGCGAAGATCTCCTCGTAGTGCGCCTCGTACTTCCCGAGCTGCACGTGGCCCGAGAGCTCCCCCTGGCGAAACCCCTCGTCGTGCTGGAACGAGAACGTGTCCGTCACGCGGCCAAAGTACCACGCGGCCGCGACCGCTGTCCTTGGGCGGTCGATGGGTAAATGGCCACCATTGCTTGCGAGATTCGCAGCTGCAAGCTATTAGACGCGCACTCACGAATCGATCCCGCGAGGCCTGGGCTTGTCGAGCCGGCTCTCGCCGCCAGCCCCGCCCACCCCGGCGGGCCGGCGCATTCCGGCGGTGGAGGCGTGATGACGCGGCCCGATCAGGCGCCCCGTCGCGCCCTTCCGACCCCGCGGCATCGAGGATGGCACCACTGAAGAGCGTCACCCGACGCTCGCCGCGAGAAGAGTGTGACATTCGATCCATGAGCTCCTTTAGTTTCCGGGGGCGCCGTCCGCGGCGGCCCCACGCTGCCCGACCTGCGGGCACGGCCCCGTCGACGTTCGCCCCGCGAACGCAAGCGGGTCCCGCGCGCGCGACCGAGCTGCGCCCGACCCCGATGACCCCGGACGTCGAGCAGGCCATCGCGCGATCGCCGTTCACCGGGCTCGGCCTGGCCGCCCCCTTCGTGCGCGCCGTCCTCGACGAGCAATACGAGACGCCGTCGGCCGTCCAGGCCGAGGTCATCCCGCACGTCCTGTCGGGACGCGACGTCCTCGCCTGCGCGCAGACCGGCACCGGGAAGACGGCAGCCTTCGTCCTCCCCATTCTCCAGCAGATCCAGGCCCCCGCGCCGCCAGCTCCCTCGGCCGTCCGCGTCCTCGTCCTCACGCCGACGCGCGAGCTCGCCGCCCAGATCTCGGAGCGCGTGTCCGCGTACGGTCGCCACGTGCGCGTGCGGCACACGGTCATTTACGGCGGCGTCAGCCAGTACCGCCAGGAAGTCGCCCTTCGCAACGCGCCCGAGCTCATCGTCGCGACGCCGGGGCGCCTGCTCGATCTCATCGGGCAGAGGCTCGTGCGCCTCGACGCCGTCGCGCACTTCGTCCTCGACGAAGCCGACCGCATGCTCGACATGGGCTTCGTTCACGACGTTCGCCGCATCGTGGCGCTCCTCCCGGCGCGCCGGCAGACGCTCTTCTTCTCCGCGACGCTTGCGCCCGAGGTCGAGACGCTCGCACGCGGCATGGTGGTCCAGCCTGCGCGCGTGTCGATCGCCCCGGCGGTCACGACGGCCGCATCGGTGGATCAATCCGTCGTGTTCGTGGCGCGGGCGGACAAGCGCAGGCTCCTCGAGATGCTGCTGCGGGCGGAGGGGACCGCCGGGCGCGCGCTCGTCTTCACGCGCACGAAGCACGGCGCCAACCGCCTCTGCGAGCAGCTCGATCGCGCCGGCATCGGCTCGGCGGCCCTGCACGGCAACAAGACGCAGAGCGCGCGCGAGCGGGCCCTGGAGAGCTTCCGCCGCGGCACCACGCGCGTCCTCGTCGCCACGGACATCGCCGCGCGGGGCATCGACGTCGAGGGGATCTCGCTCGTCGTGAACTTCGACCTGCCGAACGTGGCAGAGAGCTACGTGCACCGAATCGGGCGGACGGGACGGGCCGGCGCATCGGGCCGGGCGATCTCGTTCTGCGACTCGGACGAGCGGCCTCTGCTGGGCGACATCGAGCGCTACATTCGCAAGCGCCTCCCGGTGATGGCCCACGACGCGCGGGTCGCGTTACCATCCGCGCCATGAGCAGCGAGGCCCTCCACGAAGACCCCGGGCTCCTCTCCGAGGAGACGAAGAACATGCACCGCGCGATCGTCTCGCTCAAAGAGGAGCTCGAGGCGGTCGACTGGTACCAGCAGCGCGCGGAGGCCTGCTCGGACGACGATCTGCGCGCGGTCCTCGTCCACAACAAGAACGAAGAGATCGAGCACGCGATGATGGTGCTCGAGTGGATCCGCCGCCACAACCCGACGTTCGCCGCGAACATCGCCACCTACGTGGGATCGAGCGGCCCCATCGTGCAGACCGAGGCACAGAGGACGGGGGGCGTGGGCAACGCAGGTCCTGACGGCGCGTCGGCCGCGGCGTCGCCGTCTCTCGGCATCGGCAGCCTGCGGGAGGGAAAGTGATGGACCTGCTGAAGCGATCACTTGCGCCGATCACGCCCGAGGGGTGGGAGCAGATCGACGACGAGGCACGCCGCGTGCTCAAGCTGCACCTCGCCGCGCGCAAGCTCGTCGACTTCTCCGGCCCCCACGGCTGGGAGCTCGGCGGCGTGAACACCGGCCGCCTCAAGCCAATACACAGGGGCCCCGTCCCCGAGGTGCAGCACGCCGTGCGCGACGTGCAGCCGCTCATCGAGCTCCGTTCGCCCTTCGTGATGAGCATCATGGAGCTCGACTACGCCGCGCGGGGAGCGAACGACCTGGACCTCGACCCGGTCATCGCGGCGGCCGAGCGCATGGCGTTCGCGGAGGACACCGCCGTTTTCAGCGGCTTCCCGGACGCCCGAATCAAGGGGATCATCGAGGCAAGTCCCCATCCGCCGGTCGACGTCAAGGCGACGCTCGAGTGGCCGCGCGCGATCGTGCAGGCGAAGGCGGCGCTGCGTGCCGCGGGGATGAACGGGCCGTACGCCCTTGCCCTCGGCCCGCAGGCGTACGCCGAGCTCACGGCGGACAGCGAGGACGGCTACCCGCTGCGCCAGCGCATCGAGGCGAACCTCGACGGCCCGCTCGTGTGGGCGCCGGCTCTTGTGGCCGGTGCGCTGCTCGTGACGACGCGAGGCGGGGACCACGAGATCACCGTGGGGCAGGACCTCGCCATCGGATACTCGACGCACGACCGGGAGAAGGTGGAGCTCTACCTGACCGAGTCTTTCACCTTCCGTGTCCTCGAGGACAAGGCGGCGATTCTTCTGCGCCGGACCTGAGGCCGCGCCTGTCGTATCCCGGCCCGAGACGTTCTCGGTCGCGCGGCCCTCGCCGGCGAGCGTATCCTTTAGGACGATGCCCGGGTCTTACGACGTCGTCATTCGCGAGCGAGAGTCGATCCCGCCCCCGTCGGAGGTCGTTCACTCGTGGGCCCCCAAGCGCCACGTCCCCGAGCCGGGGCCGCCGAAGACGTCGACCGAGCTCTCGCGAGAGCTCATAAAGAGCGTCGCGAGCTGGGTCGTCGTCGTGATGCTCGCGATCGACGGGCTCGCCCTCGTCTTCGAGCCGATCGAGCTCCTGCGGCACGGCGCGCCGTGGCAGGCGGCCATCGCGTCGACGATGGCATCGTTCGGTCTGGCGTCGGTGTTCTCCCTCGTCGCGGCGGTGCCGGTCGCGGTCGCCTACTCGGCCGTGCGATTCATAGGCAGGGTGCGCCGCCCCTGGAGCTACGCGTGGCCGGTCCCGCTCGCCCTCACCGGCTGGCTCCTGGTCGCCAACCTCGCGCCCCATCCCGTCGCGATCGTGGCGACCCGGGCCAAGGCGCAGTTGCTCCTCTTCGTTCTGCTCGGCGGGCTGCTCGTGCTGGCGACGACCGTCGCCCGCGTGGAGCGGAGCCTCTACCGGTGCGCGTTCGGGGCGGTGCTCGTGGGGCTCATGCTCGCGCTGACGTACGCGCTGCCGCACTCGATCCACCACGAGCCACGCGACATCGTGTGGTGCTGCCTCGTCGTATGCGGGCTCGCGCTCATCTACCCGCTCCGCCGGACGATGCGGCAGGCGAGCAACGCGGTCGTGGCCCGGGCGCTCGGCGGGCTCGTGGGCGCGTCGCTCCTGCTCTGGGCGCTGGCTCCCCTCGTCTCACCGAGCTGGCGCGTCTACGCGCGCGACTACGGCGCGTTCGCCGAGCGCATGGGGCGCCTGTGCCGCGAGCTCGTGGACATCGACGGGGACGCGTTCTCGGCGGCGTTCGGCGGCATGGACTGCAACGACCTCGACCTCTTCCGGAACCCCGGGATGGTCGAGCTCGTCGGGCAGGATCGCAACTGCAACGGGATCGTGCGACCGGCGACGCCCACGCCCGCGCAGCACGGCCTCGCCGCCGAGGTCGGCGACCCCGACGCAACCGGGGGGCAGATCGACCGCGTCGTCGTCGTCACGTTCGACTGCTTCCGCAACGACGCGTTCTCCCCTGCCATCACCCCCAACCTCGTCGCGCTCGCCGACAAGGGCGTAACGTTGACCAAGCTCTATGCGGGCGGCTCGCGCACGGCCTTCTCTCTTCCGCTGATGTGGCGCGGCGCGTACGACCGCGATCCGGTGGCCCAGACCCTTCACGGCCATGGCGTGACGAGCACGGCCGTCTTCGCGTACAACCACGGAACCCTCGAGGGGAACGTGCTCGACGGCTTCGAGGTCGTGCAGCGGCCTCCAGAACGCGACAAGCGCTTTCGCGCGAGCGAGATCACCGACCTGGCGCTCGCCGATCTGCGCGATCCGGCGCACGCTCACAAGCACCTGCTCTGGGCGCACTACTTCGACGCCCACGGCCCGCGGGCTGTGCGGTTCATCCCTCCCGACCTGCAACACTTCGCGCCGTTCCCGGGCGAGGGCGCCGACTCGGCGCTCTACCTCGAAGAGCTCGCCTACGACGACCGCGAGCTCGGGCGGTTGCTCGGGGGAATCGAGCAAACGGGCAGCTTCGGCAAGACGCTCGTCGTGGTCAGCGCGGACCATGGCGAGGGCTTCGGCGCGCACAACGTGTACGAGCACGGGCAGTCCCCGTTTGACGAGATCCTCCACATACCGGGCGTCGTCGTCGCGCCTGGGCTGACCCCGGGTCGTTACGATCACGTCCTTTCAAACCGGGACGTGGTGGCGACGGTCCTCGGCGCGTTTGGGCTCGTGTCGAAGGTCCCTCAGGCGGAGGAGTTCGGTCGCAGCTGGCTCCGTTTGCGCAGCGGGGGCGGCGCCCCTCTTCACACGTTCGTGATCTCGTACTCGGCGTCGACGGCCGTCTTCTCGTGGGAAGAGGCTCCGCTGATGGTACGCACCGACGACGATGCGAAGTTCGCCGTCGGGTACCTCGAAGGGATCGAGCGGCTCTACCACCTCGGTTCGCCGGCCCGCGAGACGCGGGACGTCGACCCCGAGTTCCCCGCGGAAGCCGCGCGCGATCGGCAGGAGCTCGAGGTCTACCGCGACATCGACCGCCGCCCGCCCTGATCGTCCGCGAGCAGGTCCTCGCGCGGGGCCGCCGCGCGCAAGAGCAAGCTATGCGGCGCCGTCTCGAACGACGCCAAGAGAGGGTCCTTCTCGAGGAGGTCCGGGTACAGGAAGACGGGCCGATCGTGGGTCGCGGCGACGAGCAGGTGCGTGCGCCTCAGGGCGGGCCCCTCGGTCCACGGGATGTCGAGGTCGGGGTGGCGCCGGCGAATCTCGGCCATCTTCCACGGCAAGGACAGCATGCCCGGAGCAAAGGCGATGCGGTCTCCGCAGACCCGCTCGACCCCGCATAAGTAGAGCTCGGCGTCGATGGGCTGATCGCCGCTCAGGAGCACGAGGGACCGATCGGGGGCCCGCAGCAAGAGATCGTGGGCAAAAGCGATCCCGCGCCGGTCGTCGTGCATGTCGACGTCGCTCGTGGAGACGAACCGCGCGGAGGCCCACGCGAACAGGACCGCGGTGGCCGCGGCGGTCGCCCCAGGCCGTCGGCTGATCGCGGACCGCGCCGCGCCCACCCCCGCGCCGAACGCCACGGCGACGGCGACGTGGCTCATGGTCGTGAAGCGCTCGAAGTACGCCAGCGTTCCCTCGCTGCTCGTGTCGAGGGCGTTGAGCCAGGCGAAAACAGGTCCCGGTACGGCCACCGCGAGGAGGAGCCCGATCCCGGCGACGCGATCCCCGCGGAGGCAAACGACGACGCCGAGCAACGCCGCGAAGAGCATCGAGAGACCCATGCTCCGGGCGACGAGGTGGGTCCACGCGGCGACGCGGAGCCAGCCGTGCCCGCTGGTGGCGTGGCTCGACGGGCTGAAGAGGCCCTCGTAGTCGGCGCGCGTGACGAGACGCGCGAACGACGGCCAGTCGTGGACGTCGCCCCAGGAAAGGTAGGGCGAGCGCTCGGCGGCGAGCGGTATGAGGACGTAGGCGACGGCCACGGAAGCCAGGAACGCCGCGGCGAGCGTCAACCCCCGGCGCGGACTTTCGCGGACGAGGCTTGCGGTGGGTCTCCATGCCAGGACTGCCACGGCCGGCCCCGCCAGCGCGAACATCATGTGGTGTCCTGCCGCGACCCCTGGGGAGATGGCCAGGGCATGGAGCACTCGCCCCGCGGCCTCGCGCGGCGCCCTCCGCGCCATCAGGGCGAGCGCGATCGTCAGCGCGTACAGCAAATCGTTGAGGGGAAAGACCTCGGCGTACAGGGAGCCCAGGAGGAAGGACCGCGAGAGGCCCAGGCCGATCCCCGCAGCGAAGGCCGCCGCGCGGCTCTTGGTGAGCGCGAAAGCAGCCGCCATCGTCGCCGCGACCGCGCCAGCGTGGAACACGGCGCTCGTCACGTGAACGCGCCAGGGGACCGTTCCGAAAGGAACGGCCGCGAAGAGGTGCCCGATCGCCGTGTAAAGCGGGTACCCAGGCGGATGGGGGACGCCCCACAGGGCCGCCGCCGTCACGAGCTCCGCCGAGTCGCCGACGAGCGCGAGATCGGGACACGTGCGCGCCAGGTACAGGGCGAGAAAAGCCAGGGAGGTGAGCGCCGCGCCGATGGCCATGGCCCGGCGTCGTCGTTCGTCTTCCGCCACCGGCGGCCTATCGGGCCGAGTCTCGAGCATCACCCATCAGGCTACAAGCTACCGCCTTGAGTCTGAAGCCCACTAGGAGCGTGAGAGGATATGGGCCTGCCGTGCCGCGTCGATGAAACTAGCGTCGAGCTCGGCCGCCCGGTGGAACATGGCGAGGGCTCGCTTGTTCTCCGCTCGCTCCTTCGCGAAGAATCCCATCACGTAGTGGCCGAACGCCATCTTCGGCTGCTCTTTGACGGCCTTGACGGCCAGCTCCCACAGCGCCGTCCGCGCCTCCTCCGCAAGCGGCTCGCTAGCGGTACGCGACTCCGCCCAACGCAAGCAGAGCTCGAACTCGAGCGATGCGGGAAGCAGACCGACGGCTCGCTGAAGATGGGGGAGCGCCGAATGAGGATCCCCTTCGAACAGACGCCTCTTGCCGCGCC
>Ga0209415_10008590_pt1 | contig 17702 bp, 14 predicted proteins | sample PeaSoiSIISIP2007_FD_187696 | JGI IMG/M metagenome (GOLD analysis project Ga0209415, IMG submission 187696) | Peat soil microbial communities from Weissenstadt, Germany - SII-SIP-2007 (SPAdes) (version 2) | ecosystem: Environmental > Terrestrial > Soil > Wetlands > Peat | place: Germany... | reverse complement strand
AGGCCTCAATACCTGTCCTCTGTTACCGGCAGAATCGGCACATGGATCTTGACACCGTCGCAAGCGAGCTCTATGGGCTTCCTCCGGCCGATTTCATGCACGCACGTGACGCACGTGCATCTGAGGCCAAAAGGGCTGGCGATCGAGAACTAGCCAGGGCCATCGGCAAGCTCAGGAGGCCGAACATTGGTGCGTGGCTTGCCAACGTCTTGGTACGAGAACGTGGGGACCAAGTCCAGGTCATGCTCGAGCTCGGCGCGGAGATCCGTCAGGCCCAGGCTCGGTCTGCCAAAGACGAGCTCCGAAAGCTGCAGAGGGAGCGTCGTCGTGCCATAGCCGCCCTCTTAGATGCCGCAGTGGGCCTGGCGGGCGACCGCGGCGAGAGTGTTAGCAGCGCCGTCGTCCGAGACCTGGAAATGACCCTTGAGGCGGCTTTGCTCGACCCGGAGGCTGCTACCGCCCTCAAGGCGGGGCTTCTCACGACCGGGCTCCGCTACGCCGGCTTGGGAGGGGACGGGGCGGCTGATGACCCCGCCGGCTCAGGCAACAACTCGGAGCCAGCGACGATGGTGGGCCGAGCCGAAAAGAGCGGTCCGGGTTTACCTCCGGCCGACGATGTAGTCCGTTTGGGTGCCATCAAGGCGCAACGCGAGGCAGAAGCTCACCTGGCCGAAGCCGGGCGGGACGTGGACGAGGGAAGGCGGCGGGTGGAGGAAGCAGTGCGGGATCGCGATGTCTGGCGTCGGAAGGTCGCTGACTTGGACCAGCAGCTGGCCTCCGCCAAAGAGGAGGCGAAAAAAGCCGAGCACCGCTTCGCCGACGCCGAGGAAGCACTAGACCTTGCGGAACAACGCCTCCGCACTGTGCAAGCGCGCCTGGTTGACGAGAATTCTGGCCTGAGCAGTTAGGTTTATCCGTAGCCTCGACGTCCGTGCTGCCCGCCGAAGCGCTGCGCCGGATCGCCTTCCTCCTCGAGGCCGAGGGCGAGGCGAGCTACAAGTCGCGGGCGTTCCGCCGGGCAGCAGCGGCTGTAGAGGCCGTTGCACCCTCCGAGCTGGAAGAGCTGCGCAGCCGGCAGCAGCTCGCGTCACTGCCCGGGTTAGGCCCGACCACGGCGGCCGTCGTCTCGGAGTGCCTGGCCGGGTCGGTGCCCGAGTACCTACGGGCCCTAGAGGAGCGCACCCTGGCTGGCCTGCCCGAGCCGGCGCGCCAGCTCCTCGGCCGGCTCCAAGGCGACCTGCACAGCCATTCGGACTGGTCCGATGGAGGCAGCACGATAGAAGAAATGGCCCGGGCGGCAGCCGCCCTGGGCCACCAGTACCTCGCCCTTACTGACCACAGCCCCCGCCTCACCGTCGCCCACGGCCTGAGCGCCGAGGCCTTGCGCCGCCAACTAGAGGTGGTGTACCGGGTTAACGAGGAACTCGCCCCGTTCCGTTTGTTGAGCGGCATCGAGGTCGACATATTGGAGGACGGTTCGCTGGACCAGGCCCCCGAGCTCCTGGCCGAGCTGGACGTGGTAGTGGCCAGCGTGCACTCGAAGCTACGCATGGGGCCGGAAGAGATGACCAGGCGCATGGTCACGGCGGTAAGCAACCCACATGTCGACGTGCTCGGCCACTGCACCGGCAGGATCCTCGCTGGGCGCGGCCGGCCACCGTCGACGTTCGACCACGAGGTCGTTTTCGCCGCCTGCGCCGCCAACGGCACGGCGGTGGAGATCAATGCCCGGCCCGAACGCCGGGACCCGCCCGAGGCGCTGCTGCGGGCGGCGGCTCGCGCTGGGTGCCGCTTCGCCATCGGCTCAGACGCTCACGCCCCTGGCCAGCTCTCCTGGCTACATCTGGGCTGCGAACAGGCCTCGCAAGCGGCGATCGCCGCCGAAGCCATCGTGAACACCTTGCCACTGGCCGAGCTCCTCGACTGGACGCGCCGCAGGGAGTAGGCGGCCGCGTTCCCACCTCGCGTGACTCGTCCGGAATGGCGACAAGTTACTGGCTCGAGCGCAGATCACGAAGCTCGCGTGGGTCGCCACGACCGCAGCATGACCGACGCTGGGTGGCGTCCGGCCAGAGCATTACTCGGTTCGACAGGGTTGGTCGTCCCGGCCGGCTTAGCTAGCGGCGGGCTTCTTGCGGGCCCTTCCGCGCCTTATCCGTCCGAGCCGCTGTTTCTGGCGGGGCCGCCCCCCGAGGGCCGGCCCGAACACCAGCGAGGCGTTGTGGCCCCCGAAGCCCAGGCTGTTGGTCATGACGTAGCGGAACTGCCCGCGGCGAGCCACGTTCGCGACGTAGTCGAGGTCGCATTCGGGATCCGGGTTTTCGAGGTTGATTGTCGGGGGCGCCATCCCGGTCTGTAGCGCGAGGATCGAGAACACTGATTCGAGCGCCCCCGCTGCACCGAGGGTGTGCCCGGTCATGGACTTCGTCGAGGACACGAGCGGCATTTGCGAGCCAAAAACCCGCTTGAGCGCGAGGGTCTCGATCCTGTCGTTCGGCGGAGTCGACGTGCCGTGCGCGTTGACATAGCCAATGTCTGCCGGTGTGAGGCCCGCGTCCGCTATCGCCGCGTGCATGGCGCGCACAGCCCCGTCCCCCGTCGGGTGCGGCTGCGTGATGTGGTAGGCGTCGGCCGTGGCGCCGTAACCGACCAGCTCGGCGAGGACCGGCGCGCCCCGGCGCAGGGCGAAGTCCCTTTCCTCGATCATCAGCGTGGCCGCGCCCTCGCCCATCACGAAACCGTCACGCTCGCTATCAAACGGCCGAGAGGCGCGTTCGGGCTCGTCGTTGCGGGTCGAAAGGGCCTTCATCGCGGCGAACCCGGCGATGCCGACCGGGGTAACCGCGGCCTCGCTTCCCCCGCAGACCATGGCGTCGGCCCGTCCGAGGCGGATCGCGTCGAAAGCGGTGCCGATTGCGTGAGCCGAGGCAGAACACGCGGTCACCGTGCAGCAGTTGTAACCGAGCAGCTGCCATTCCATGGCGATCTCGCCTGCAGCCATGTTGGGGATCATCATGGGCACGACGTAAGGGTTGACCCACTCGGCACCCCTGCCGACCAGCACACGGATACCGTCCTCCAGGGTCTTGATGCCGCCTATGCCGGTGGCGTAGACGACACCGATGCGTTCGGGGGTCGAGACCAGGTCCAGCTTGGAGCTCTCGATGGCTTCCTTGGTCGCCACCAGCGCAAGCTGGACCACGCGGTCGAGGTGCCTGGCTCGGCGCCGCCCGAAGGTGTCCCCCCCATCAAAGCCAGGGATCTGGCCCGCGATACGCACGGACGAAGTCGAGGCATCGAACGCGGTGATCTTGCTGATCCCGCTCCGCCCCGCAACGAGGCCCTTCCAAGTCTGCTCGACATCCAAGCCAAGGGGGCTGATCGCCCCCATACCAGTGACGACCACCCGGCGATTGCTCATAGATGATAGGAATCCTATGGGGCCCAACCGTTCGCTGGGAGATTGTGCCGTTTAGCTGCTCGCCCCGGATATAGGGAGGTCTGGACGGGGCGAGCCGCCGGACGGAGGTTACTTCCCAGCGCGACCTGACCCGGTCGGACCTTGAGCGGCCTCAAGGGACAGGTGAGGTGAAGATACCCCCAGCGCCGCCGCTGCTGCTGCACTTTTGCTGCGCGGCCTGGAACCTGGGCGAGTTGGGGCCCACGCCAGACGATATCTTTTCGAGGACGCGGCCGCCGGAAATGAACTGCGGGTCGGGGAAGTTGGGCACGCCGTGTTTGCGCATGCAGGCCGAGAACGCCAGCGCCTTGGCTTGGAGCTGTGCCTGTGCCGCCGCCGACGGCTGCCGAACGGGAGAGTACTTCTGGCAGGCATTTTGCGCTGCCACGAAGGTGGCGTTGCTGGGGTTGAGGTCGCTGTTGGGACCGAGGCCCGAAATCTGGATCCCTCCGCCGGCGCTGGGGTCGGGGAAGTCTGCGATGCCGTGGGCGCGCATACACCGGGTGAACTTAACCGCCTGCTCGTACTGCTTGGCCGCAATCACGGGATTTGCTGGTGTCGTAACGTTGGCGGCGACGTCGGCCACAGTGGTGCCCGTCGTCTTGCCGATGGTGGCCACGGAAGACGGTGACGCCGCTGCTCCGCAGGCGGCGACCAGCAAGCTCAAGCCGGCTAGGACGAGGGTGAGAGGGGCAATCACATCCAAACGCCGCTTCAGGCGAGGGTGGGGTGGCAACTGGTGCCGTGCCATGGCCCACGTTTTACGCCAGCTGGGGTAACAAGGCGATAACAGCCCTTTTCAGCCTGGTGCGGCGAACACTATCTCGCACCTGGTTAACGCGATGGCATCGGGTGTTGGGAAAAGAACGCCCACATAACCGCGTTCGCGTTGACGGCGTTCGACTGCCGGCCAAGCAGCGCGGTGATCGAGCGCGGCATGGTGGGCCCGCCTGGCCATTCATGGCCCTCTCCTATGACGCTGTACAGCTCCACGATCGCATTGCCAGCGCAACCCTGGTAACTGGTGAGCGTGTACCCGGAGTGGTGTTCTGTCTTGGCCCCTTTTGTGCACTTGTCCTGCGCCGCCCAGCGAGCCGCCGCAGTCGGGACCGAATAGGTCCAGTACGCCTGGCCGTTGCCGTCGTAGGGGTCGACCGGGTCTGCGGTCCCGTGGAAAGCGACTACCGGCACGGGACCGGTGGCTGGGCACGGGCTTGGGAGCCGCAGCCCGGCAACCGGTGCGACCGCTGCGAACACGTTCGACGCATCGCAAGCAAGTTGGCTGGTCATTCGACCACCACCGGACATGCCGGTGGCGAAAACTTCCCTTGGGTTGATGCAGTACTTCGACTCGAGAACCGGGACCAATTGGGTAAGGAAGGCCACGTCATTTGCCGAGCCCCGGGGAGCATTGCCGCCGCCGAACAGCGGCACTCCTGGGATGTCCCAGTCAAAGCCGGTGCCGGAGGAAATGAGACCCTGTGGATAGGCGACGATGAACGAGCCCTGATCGGACGTCGCATCCATCCCGCTGAAGATCTCTTGGGCCGCGGCTGTTGAGCCGCTCCCGTGGAGGTTCAGGACAAGAGCTACACCGCGCAATGAGTTGTAACCCGCGGGTACGTGGACAATGACGGTGCGCTGATGCCCGCCGATTTCGAGCGTGAGCGTCGTCGAGCCCTTTTGCGCCCGGGCACCACAGCCCGACGAGGGAGCCCCCCTGGAGACGGCTGCGCTGGTTGACAACGAAACCTGCGTGGCGCCAGCGCTTGCAACGCCGACGAAGAGCGAAGTCAGCGCGGCAAGTGCGCAAACAGCCAACCCCGACCTCCGCATGCTCATCGTTTGGGCCAACCTTGCGCGCAACGGGGAACGAACCACTGCGGGCACCGCTTTCATCTCGACCACGCCTGCCTTTCCACATAGGCAACCTAGTTGCCTATCTAGTAAAGTTAGAGCATGATCGCGGGCCGGTCAAGCGCTGGTGCCTCACGACGCCCCTACCCCCTCGGGGACCTGCTGGCAATGGCCCGCCAGAGCTGGGTCGACCAGATGGCAAGGCAGTTGGCCGAGCTTGGGTTCAGCGGTTATCGCCGCACAGATGCAGCCGTGATGCGGGTGCTCCTTCGGGCGCCGGTCCCGATCGGCAAGCTGGGAGCGTCACTCGGAGTCACGCGCCAAGCCGCCCGGAAGGTGGTCGACGGTCTAGAGCAGCGCCGCTACGTTAGGACCGAGCGGGGCTCTCATGACACCCGCCAGCTCAACGCCGCGCTGACACCCTTGGGCGAGGATTACGCCCGGGCCGTGGTCGCCGTGATCGACGAACTGAACCGTGGGATCTATCAGCGCGTCACCGACCAGCAAATGCTTGGCGCGGATGCCGTGCTGAGGGCGGTCATAGGTGAAAATGAGACATGGGGCGGGGTCGCCCGGCGCTTAGCTTCGCCGGAGCCGATGGCGACGGACCAGGCGTAGTGCGGCTGGGCCGCCGTTGCTCAGTCGGACGGGGTAACCCGGTACAAAGCGCTGAAGCTTCCGACGGTTTCGGTACCGCACTGGCACTGGTACGGAGGGTCGAGAAGGAAGAACGATCCCGCGAGCGTTACACCGGTCCAGGAAGTAAGAGGAGTCTGGTAAAGGTACTTGGGAGATCCCGAGTAGCCGGCCTTCAACGCCGCCTCGGTGCTGAGGGCCCCCGACATCGGGTCGATGCGCACGACCTGTTGCTCGTCGTACGCCGTCGGAGGCGCGGCCCAAAGCCCGTCAGCTGCGTCCCCGACCATGCCAGAACCGCCAAGCGTCTCGAAGACCTGGACGAGGCTCGCGCTCTCGGGAACGTGCCAAACCGGCTTTGCGTCCGGGCCTCGCAGCATCCACACCACGCCAACTTCGCTTGGGGGTCGCGGTTGGGCGTTCAGCCAAAGCGCGTCGCCGGACCCGACGATCCACTTCGCGAACCCGGCGTCGGGGAAATGGAAGACAGCGCTCGCGCGCGTGGCCCCGGACGCGACGAGGTACAGCGCCTCAGGCGAACTGGTCTGGCCCGACGGCGCGATCCACAGCCCCTCGTCGTTGTAGGCGAGGATTGCGTGCCAGACCTTAGGGGCCCGCAGCCGCTGGAGGACATCGCCCGTCGTCGCCGAGATGCGCATCAGGTCCACACCGCCCGGGTTATCCCATTCGTAAAGCCAAAGATCGCCGCCACCGTAGATCCATGTCGGTGCAGAGTCGCCCCAAGCAAACGCCGGGAACGTCATCACGACGGGACCGAGAGTGTACCCCGGGGAGTGCGGGACGACGTGGGCGATGCGCACGACAGCGCTTTGGTCCACCAGGACTCGCGAGGAGTTCTTGTCGATCGCGAACACCGGCAGTACCTGTCGACCTTCAAGTGCCGGGTCCCCACAACTGCCAGAGCGCTCGTCGTCCAACACGAGCGAAGACGGGTCGACCCAAGAGGAATAGCAGGTGCCCGTGACTTCCAGATCGTTTGACCGGCTCGTCGACCCGTACAGCAAGATGCGGTCGCCGACGACGGCGATCTCGGAGTACTTGTCGTTCTGGCTGAGGTCGACGGTCGCAACTCGCGCGACCTGAGCCTGGAGGGATGTTGGCCGCGAACGGGCATGCACCGATGACGCAGTCAAAAAGGGTAGGCAGATCCCGATCGCTGTCAGCACGACGGCTGGGCGCAATCGGACGCTCCGCACGACGGAACTGTATGTCGCGAAGGCTCGAGGAGGTGGGCAGTACGCCTCGCGGTTCTTGTCATGCGACGCAGTGACAAGCCTTTGGGCACCGCCGAAGGCTCTGGGAGGGCCCTGATACCCATTCTGCTCGCCTGCGGGCCGCGTGAGCGCGTTAGATGCGCTTGATCGGTGCCAGGTAGAGGCTGAAGCGCTTGTCGCCGGCGGAAGGGAAACGGATGGTCGCTTCGGCGTTGGTCCCTTCGCCGGTCACTTCGGTTACCACGCCCTCCCCGTAGCGGGCGTGCATCACGGCGTCGCCGGCTTCGAGGCCGAGCTCCTCTGCTCCCGTGCCGTGAACGGGCGCCCCGGCTCGCCCATGGCGCATGGCCGCCTCGACCAACTGCCCGCGGAACTCCTCGCGGTTCGGGCGAAGGCGGCGAAGGCGGGCCCCGCTGGCACGTACCAGGTTCTCGGGGATCTCGTTGATGAAACGGCTCGGCTGGTTGTACTGCGCCTCGCCCCATAAGCTCCGGCACCAGGCGTTGGAAAGGTAGAGCCGCTCCCTGGCGCGGGTGACGCCCACGTAGCAGAGCCGCCTTTCTTCTTCGAGCTCGTGAGGCTCACCGAGGGACCGGAGGTGGGGGAAAACCCCCTCTTCCATGCCGGCGATGAAAACGACCGGGTACTCGAGGCCCTTGGCGGTATGCAGCGTCATCAAGGTGACGCTCGAGTCGTCGAGGCCAACCTTGTCCGAGTCGGACACCAAGCTCACCGAAGTCAGGAAATCGGCGAGCGTGCCGTACTCCATGGCAGCCCCGAGCAGTTCCTCGACGTTCTCCACTCGGGTGTCGATCTCGACTTGGGTCGCGTCCTCCGCCCGCAGCTCGTCCAGGTAACAGGTGCGTTCGACGACGGCTTGCAGCAGCTGTGCCGGCCCCGCCGGCGCGGTCCCGGCCTCTTCGTCGCCGTTGAGCAGAGCCCTGAGCTCTCCTATCAGCTCGGTGAACAAGGCGATACCCCCGAGGGCTTTACCCGCGACCCCAGCTTCTCGGGCGTGTGCCAGTGAGTCGCCCAACGGTATGCCCTTGGAAGTAGCCCACGCGTCCAGGCGAGCCATGCTCGTGTCGCCCACCCCCCGGCGTGGGACATTGAGGACCCGTTTCAATGACACCTCGTCGCTGGGGTTCGTAATCACGTGCAGGTAGGCGAGCATGTCTTTTACTTCCCTGCGGTCGTAATACCGTGGTCCGCCGAAGACCTTGTAGGGCACCCCTTGGCGCGCCAGTTCTTCTTCGATGGCCCGGCTTTGCGCATTGGTGCGGTAGAAAACTGCAATATCTCCCCAGCGGTAACCGTGTTCCCGGCGCAACTTGACGATCTCTGAAGCGAGCCACGAACCTTCGTCGTGCTCGTCGTCGGCGACATAACGCACGAGCTGTTCACCGCCGCCCCGCGAGGTCCAAAGGTCCTTTGGTTTCCTGGTCATGTTGTTGGAAATCACGGCGTTGGCGGCGTCGAGGATCGTCTGGGTGGACCGGTAGTTCTGGTCCAGGACCACGACCGACGCGTCGGGGAACGCCCGCTCGAACTCGAGGAAGTTCCGCACATCGGCTCCCCGCCAACCGTAGATCGACTGGTCGGAATCGCCGACCACCGTTACCTGGTGATGGGCTCCGGCAAGCTGGAGCACGAGCTCGTTTTGCGCCCGGTTGGTGTCCTGGTACTCGTCGACCAGGATATGCTCGAAGCGCTCCTGGTATGCGGCCAGGATATCGGGGTGGCCCCGGAACAGCCGGACGGTAACCCCAAGCAAGTCGTCGAAGTCCATGGCGTTCGCCGCTACCAACCTGCGTTGGTACTCCTCGTAAATCTCGGCGATCTTGCGTTCGAACAGCGAGCTGCGGCGTGCCCGCTCCGCGTAATCGGTCGTACTGAGGAGCTCGTTTTTTGCGCTGGAGATCGCGGCGTGGATGGCGCGGGCAGGGAACTTCTTAGTGTCCAGGCCCAGATCCCGGACCACGTAGCCCGTGAGGCGGACGGCATCGGACTGGTCATAGATCGAAAATGACTGCTGGTAACCGAGCGCAGCGGCTTCCCGGCGCAATATCCGCACGCACGCGGCGTGGAACGTCGACACCCACATCCGCTCCGCCACAGGGCCGACGAGGCTCGCGACGCGGTGGCGCATCTCGTCGGCCGCCTTGTTGGTAAAAGTGATCGCCAATATCGCGAACGGGGAGAGCCCTTTTTCGCGGACCAACCAGGCAATGCGGTGCGTGAGGACGCGCGTCTTGCCTGAGCCTGCCCCAGCGACGATCAGGAGTGGCCCCCCGACATGGGTGACCGCCTCGAGCTGAGAGGGGTTCAGTCCCTCCAGGAGGTGCCTGTGCCGGTCTGGCCCCTCGTGGCTGCCAGCCTCCGCCCCAGGCGCACCCTCGGCCCCAGGCGCGTCCTCCGCCCTGGGTGCGTCCTCGGCTCGGGGCGCATCCTCGGCTGCAGGCGTCAGTGCCCCATTCCGACGTGCTGGGAACGCTGAAGCGACTTGCCCTCCGTGAGCAGTGCGGGCGCCACCATCACCTCGGCTTTCTGGAACTCTTTCACGCTGCCATAACCACAAGTGGCCATGGACGTCTTGAGCGCTCCGAACAGGTTGACGCGGCCGTCATTTTCGTGGGCAGGGCCGATCAGGATCTCCCTCAGCGTGCCACGCATGTCGGTCTTCACCCGGGCACCGCGCGGGAGCGTCGGGTGGAAAGTGGCCATGCCCCAGTGGTAGCCATGGCCCGGCGCTTCAGCGGCTGCGGCAAGAGGTGAGCCCAACATCACAGCGTCGGCACCGCAAACGATCGCCTTTGCGACGTCGCCGCCTGTGGCCATCCCGCCGTCGGCTATGACGTGGACGTAGACACCCGTCTCGTCGAGGTGCTGCGCCCGCGCCGCCCTTGCGTCGGCGATGGCAGTGGCCTGCGGCACGCCGATCCCGAGGACCCCGCGAGTGGTGCACGCGTGCCCTGGCCCGACTCCCACCAGGACGCCCACCGCCCCGGTACGCATCAGGTGGAGGGCTGCCTGGTAGGAGGCGCAACCTCCGACGATGACAGGGATCTCGAACTCGCGGATAAAGCGCTTCAGGTTGAGAGGCTCGACTGTCTTGGAAACATGCTCGGCCGATACAACTGTCCCCTGCACCACGAACAGGTCCAGCTCCGCGTCGAGTAGCGCTTTGGCGTACTGGGTGGTGCGCTGAGGCGTCAACGAGGCGCAAGCCACGACACCGGCCGCCTTGATCTCGCGTATCCGGGCGGTCACGAGCTCGGGCTTCATAGGCTCGGAGTAAATCTGTTGCATCCGCGCCGTCGCCTTATCGGCGGAGAGATGGGCGATCTCCTCGAAATACGGGTCCGGGTCGTCATAGCGCGTCCAGAGGCCCTCGAGGTTGAGGACACCGACGCCGCCGAGCTGGCCGATCTGTATAGCCGTGGAGGGGCTGACGACACCGTCCATAGCTGCCCCCATCAACGGGAGCTCGAAGCGGAAGGCGTCGATCTCCCACGAGATATCCACGTCCTCCGGGTCCCTTGTCCGCCTGCTCGGGACGATCGCAATGTCGTCGAAGCCGTAAGCCTGCCGCCCTGTTTTGCCCTTACCTATCTCGATTTCCACGGTGCCTGCCTCTCGTACGCGTCACGGTGCTGTCAACACGCGAGCCTACTGGGAAGCGGCCGGCCGCCGAGGCATGTTGGGGTGGATCTGGTCCAGGCCCCGGGCGGTTAGGCGCCTCGGGTTCAGGCGCGCGACAGGCCGATGGCGACGCGGGTAGGGCGGTCCGCGCGGGCCGGTTCTCCTTGCCCATGCGGGGAGGGAGGCGGCGCCGGTTGCCCCGTCGAGCGGTCCATCTCCATCAAGTAGATCTCGGTGAGAGGCAACGCCGCCGTCTCCAGTGCCGCGCCCAAGGTCGGGTTCGGCAGAGAGGCCGCATCAGCAGCGGCTCCCAGCGCGGCACCCGAGCTAGCCCGGCCCAATGCCAGCTCCGCGCGCTTGGTGACAGGCAGCACCGGAGGAAGAGGGCGGTCATCGCGGACCGGAGCGGGAGCGAGCAGGCCCGTACAACGGGAGCAGGATGAGCGACCAGACTGGTTGTAGATGCCGCAGCGAGGGCACATCATGATTTGCCCAGGGTACCGTCCCGCGAGCCGCTGTGCCTCCTCAGGCCGCCCCCAGCGTCCTCCAGCACCCCGGTTTGCCCCCGGCGGCCCAGGACAGCCCCCAGCAGCTCTGCAAGCAGGCGGCCCGTTGCTCCCCACACCATGTCCTCGTCGAGGCGGAAAAATGGGACCGCCCGGAAAGGGGCCCCCTCGTCGGCCTGGCGCGAGGGCCACAGTTCTTCGTGGTAGGCCCCACCCGCTGCAAGCTGCGCCAGTGGCACCCAGAAGACCTTGTCGACCTCGTTCGGGTCGGGGACGAACGCCGGGCCATCGCGTCCGGGCCCAGACAACCTGCCGACGAAGCAGTGGACCAACGCGGGGCTTCGGGACGTCGTGAGCGGTGTCAACTGGCCGATGACCTCGATGTCGGCCACATTCGCGCCGATCTCCTCGTTCGCCTCGCGCAGCGCCCCCTCGACAGGGACCTCGCCGCGCCGCAGCCGCCCGCCCGGAAAGCACACCTCCCCGGCGTGGGAGCGCAAGTGCACCGGGCGCCTGGTAAGGACCACGTTCGCCTCGCCGGCTCTTTCGAACAGCAGGCACAGGACCGCAGCGGGCCTCTGGTCGGCTTGGGGCGGCAGCTCTGCCGGCATGACCGTTCTCGGGACATGGGCAAGCGCGGGAAGCCCGGCTGGTGCCGCCAGTGCCCGGCAGACCTCGTCGACCGTTATCCCGGCACGGGCGCTCTCAGGCAAGCGCTCCCATGGAGCAGGGGCACCTGGCAAGAAGCCCTTCGGCCGCGGGATCTCAATGCGCAGGTGCGCCACTTTGGGACGAAAGGCTTTCCAGCAACTCGCGGAGCCCGCCTGTTTTGAGGTTGGCCATCACGCGCCCGGGGGTCACGTCGCCTCGTTCCCATTCCATCCAGGAAGCCAGCAGCTTGTTTGCGTCGGGAGCGGGGACTTCCACGGCCGCCAGACTACCGCTCACCGGCCTCAGGCCGACCGCCCTAAGCGCTGGTGCTCCTGCGCCGCTCTCGGCTGGTACCGGGCCCTCAGCAGGCACGCGGGTCCCAGGGTTGCTCCTGGTCGGCAGCCTTGCTCACCGGGTTACCGTTCGGGGTGGGGACCGTGGTGGCTGGGGCGATGGTGGTGCTGACGCGGACTGCCGGGGAGCGTGTCGTCGGGGCGGCGGTCGTCGGGGCAGCGGTCGTTGGGGCAGCGCCGGTCGTCGGGGCGCTGGTCGGCGTCGCAGCTTTGGCCGAGACGTCGACCGTGGAGCCGAGGTCCACCTCGATGTCACCTTGTGCGAGGGAGGGGTCCACCTGCAACATGACGGCTCCCGAGAGGTACTTCATCACGTCGAGGGCCCGAGCGACGTCGCCCGGACGGTAGTTGACGAGGGTTTCGGAGACGTTCGCAGGGACCTCTCCGGCAGATTCATTGGTCACCTTGAGCCCGTGGGTCGCCAGCGCCCGCCCGGCCGCCAGTGCGGCGTCGTAGCTGCCGGCGATGCTGACTACGCTCACCGACCTGGGGGCGACAGGGGTGGGGAACACGTTGCCAGCCCAAGCCTTTATCACGTTGTTGTCAGCGGGCTGGACGGGGAAAAGCACGTCGCCCATCCCGTAGCCGCCGTAGTAATAGTCGTTGACCCCCGTTGTCGGCAACGTTGTCTCGGGCACTGCAGAAAGGTCGATGTGGCTGTAGGAAAGGATGAGGCTCAGCATCTGGCCCTTCAGGGGGGCGTCCACCGTCATCTGGCCGAGGATCGCGCTCAAGAAGTTGGCGGCCGCGACCGGGTCGGTCAGGCCCTTGGATTTTGCCGTCTGCGCAACGATCTTTAGGAACGTATGGGTCCTCACGATCCGGGCGAGGTCCGACTCCGGGTCATAGGGCCAGTCGTACCTCGGGGCGTCCATACCCTTCGGCTCGTACTGGAGGTGCCTGGCGCGCACGAGCGCCAGGGCCTCGAAACCGTTGAGGTGGTGGCAACCGCCGTTACCTATGTTGAGAAGGGACTCGGCGTCGAACACCGGGTCGGGGAAATAGACGTTTATCCCGCCGAGGGCGTTCACGCTGTTGATAAAGCCGTTGAAATTGAGCTCAATGAAATGGTTTATAGGGATGCCGAGGTCATCCTCGATCGCCGCAGCGAGGTTGTCCGGCCCACTGGGACCGTCGTTGAGGGCGGCGTCCATTTTCTGGTACGAACCAACGGGGCTGTTCGCCGGCATCGGCGAGAACAGGTCGCGCGGGATCGACAGGATCGACGCGGTGTGGTTGGCCGGGTCGAGGTGCAGGACCATCATGATGTCGGCCAGCGTCCCGGAGTAAGTGAGCGACGAGCCGAACTGGAGCTGCTGCGTCTGGGTGAGACCCTGGCGCGTTTCATTGCCGATGAGCAGGATGTTCTCGGGGTCGCCGTGAGCTGTCTCGCTCTTGGGGATCCTCAGCTCGCACTTGATGTCGAAGCAACCTGGCGGGGTGATGAACGGGCTCGGCGCGGTCTGTATGTCGTCGATCTTGTAACGCACATACCCGTAAGCCGCCCCCATAGCGACCAGGCAAACGAGGACTACCCCGTTGGCCACAATGAGGGTACGGCGAGGCCAGTGCGCCTTGACGCGCACTTTGGGCTTCTTGCCAGAGGATTTCGGCGCGGGAGGCCCGCCGGGCGGTTGCGCGCTGTGCTTGGGGGCGGGGCTGCTCACGGGGTTAATACACTTTGGAGGTAGGCGACGGTTTCCTATAGTGCTGCCTCCAGGAACGTTCGCTCACTTTGGCGCTGAAAGAGCGCTCACCGGGACAACGGTTCCGGGCGCCAAAGCGAGCGAACGTTGCCTGTCGTGGCACTAGCAACGACAAAGATAGGCCCGGCACGAATGCCGGGCCTATCTTAGAACATCGAGTACGTGGTAACGGCAGGGCTACATCATCCCCATGCCGCCGCCGCGACCGCCGCCAGCGCCGGCACCGGCATTTGCGTCCTTTTTCTCAGGCTTGTCCGCAACCGTCGCCTCGGTGGTCAGAAGCAGGGCGGCAACAGAGGCCGCGTTCTGCAGGGCGGAGCGGGTCACCTTGGCGGGGTCGATCACACCGGCCTTGAGCAGGTCCTCGAAATGACCAGTAAGTGCATTGAGGCCGACACCGCCGGTCTCACGTTCGGCTTGCTCGACGACTACAGCGCCTTCCAGGCCGGCGTTGGAGGCGATCCAGCGCATCGGCTCGTCGAGAGCCTTGCTTACGATCGTGGCCCCCGTCGCTTCGTCGCCCTTAAGGCTCTTAACGAGCTTGTCCACCGCGGCGCGGGAGCGCAGCAGGGCCAAACCACCGCCCGGGACGATGCCCTCTTCGATGGCGGCTTTGGTTGCTGAAACCGCGTCTTCGATCCGGTGCTTCTTCTCCTTCAGCTCGATCTCGGTAGCAGCTCCCACACGGATCACGGCGACACCGCCGGCGAGCTTGGCGAGACGTTCCTGCAGCTTCTCACGGTCCCAATCGGAGTCTGTGTCCTCGATCTCCCGCTTAATCTGGGCGATACGGGCCTTTACGTCGGCCTCGGGGCCAAAGCCTTCGATGATCGTGGTCGTGTCCTTGGCGATGACCACCTTGCGGGCACGGCCGAGAAGAGAGATGTCGGTGTTCTCGAGCTTGAGGCCGACCTCCTCGGAAATTGCCTGGCCGCCGGTCAGGATCGCGATATCGGCGAGCATGGCCTTACGGCGGTCACCGAAACCGGGTGCCTTGACTGCCGCGCTCTGGAACGTTCCCCGCAGCTTGTTGACGATCAGGGTGGCGAGGGCCTCACCGTCAACGTCTTCGGCTATGAGCAGCAGAGGCTTGCCGGCCGTCATGACACGCTCGAGGACCGCGATGAGGTCGTGGGCGGAGCTGATCTTCTGGTTGGCGATCAGGATGAAGGGTTCTTCCAGGACGGCTTCTTGGCGCTCCTGGTCGGTCACGAAGTAGGGCGAAATGTAGCCCTTGTCGAACTGCATGCCTTCGGTGAACTCGAGCTCGACACCAAAGGTGTTCGACTCCTCGACCGTCACCACGCCGTCCTTGCCGACCTTGTCGATGGCGTCAGAGATCACTTCGCCAATTGAGGGGTCGGCCGCCGATATGGATGCCACCTGGGCGATCTCGGCCTTGTCGTCGACAACCTTGGAGAGCTTGTGGATCGACTCGACCGCCGCCTTGACGGCCTGCTCGATGCCGCGCTTGAGGGCGATGGGGTTGGCACCGGCTGCCACGTTGCGGAGACCCTCGCGCACAAGCGCCTGGGCCAGGACCGTGGCGGTGGTCGTCCCGTCGCCTGCGATGTCGTTGGTCTTGGTGGCCACCTCTTTCACGAGCTGAGCGCCCATGTTCTCGAAGTGGTCCTCCAGCTCGATCTCCTTGGCGATCGTCACGCCGTCATTGGTGATCGTCGGAGCGCCCCAGCGCTTCCCGATAACGACATTGCGCCCTTTGGGCCCCAGGGTTACCTTGACGGCGTCTGCGAGCTTGTTGACCCCTACCTCGAGGGCTCTCCTCGCGGTTTCGTCGAACTGGAGCTGCTTGGGCACTACTTCGTCACCTTCGCCAGGACGTCACGGCTGCTCAGCACGAGCAGATCCTCGCCGTCGACGGCGACCTCGGTGCCGCCGTACTTCGAGTAAAGGACGGTGTCGCCGACCTTGATGTCGAGGGCGATCAGCTCGCCGCTGTTGTCGGCCCGGCGCCCGGGGCCTACTGCCAGGACGTGGCCCTGCTGGGGCTTCTCCTTGGCGGTGTCGGGGATGACGAGGCCCGACGCAGTTCTCTCTTCCGCCTCGTTCGGGCGGACAACGATTCGATCGTCAAGGGGGTGCAGTTTCATGATGTCGTCGCCTCCGTGGCAAGTATTTCGGACAGGGTTCTCCGGCTAGCACTCTCACCGGTCGACTGCTAACGATAGCGACCTGTGGGCGCTAATAGCAAACTTCCTGGACAGAAGAGGTGCGCGTTTGACCGCCCTGGCGCCTGACCGGCGGAGGTTGCTTACCTCCCGCAGCCTGAGGGCGCCGGTCTAGCTCGTTGCCGGCCGGTCCGTGGAGGGCAGCGCTGCGGCCGGGGCGGCCAGCGCCGAGCGTAAGAAGTCGACCTGGCTCAGCAGGAGGTTCTCGGCGATGTCCTCTCTCGCGGCTACGTGAGTCACCCCTGACAGCGGCAGCACATAGTGCGGGCGGCCGGCTGCCAGGAGGGCGCTCGAAAGCTCGAGGGTGTGCACCACGAAAACGTTGTCGTCAGAAAGCCCGTGCACGAGCAGCAGCGGCCGGACCAGCTTGGCGGCAAGAGGCACCAGCGAGCTGCGCTCGTAAGCTTCAGGCGATCGGTCGGGGTGCCCCAGGTAGCGCTCGGTGTAGTACGTGTCGTACCAGCGCCAGTTCGTGACCGGGGCGCCGGCAACTGCGGCATGGAAGACATCGGGGCGGGCGAGCACCGCCAGGGCCGCCAGGTAACCGCCGAACGACCACCCGACGATGCCTACACGCCCGAGGTCCAGCTCAGGGACCTCCTCCGCCGTGAGGGTGAGAGCTTCGACCTGGTCTTCCAACGGCGGGTTGGCGAGGTCCTGGTAAACCTCATGCTCGAAGGCCGGCCCGCGCCCGGGTGTTCCGCGCCCGTCGGCCACCACGACGGCGAAACCCTGGTCCGCAAGCCACTGAGCCTCCAACCAGGCAGACCTCGCCGCCATGACCTTCTGGTGCCCCGGGCCCCCGTAGGGCGCCATGATGACCGGCAGCTTGCCTCCTGCGTGGCTGGACGGCAGTAGGACACCCACCCTTAGCTGGCGAGGTCCCACCTTGAGGAAACGGACGACCGGGTCGACCACCGGCGTTTCCGCCCTGTCAACCAGGGCCCGCGGCTCCCTGCCGTCCATGTGGACGACCGCCTGTACGCCATGGCGGGCCATGCTCCGCGACACCACGACCTGTACCCCGCCATCGCCGATAGCGCTCGAGACACCGCCGAGATCGGTCACCTGGCAGAGGCCCGCCTCTTTGGACCAGCTCCAGGCCTCGACGACCGAGGGATCGCTCGACGCGGTGAACAGCACCGACGTCCCCGCGTGGGTCACACCTCGTACCTGCAGCCCGGGCGGGGTAACCAGTTCGTCGCCCACTTTGAGCCGCCAGGTGTCGGCGTCGGCGACCGCCCACAGGAGTTGACCGTCTTCGAGCCATGCCGGCACCCCGGGAGGTGACCAGACCCAGGCGGCGTCGCTCGCCTCGACCAGCCGTGACGTCAGGCCCCCTGCCGGGTCGACGCTCAGGACCGCGCAGGCCTGGTGGTCCCTCTGCTCTACAAGGAGCAGGGGCGGGCCCGAGCGGCTCCAATGCACGTCGACGAGGTACGGGTAACGCTCGGCGTCCCACAGGAC
>Ga0209415_10008589_pt1 | contig 17702 bp, 13 predicted proteins | sample PeaSoiSIISIP2007_FD_187696 | JGI IMG/M metagenome (GOLD analysis project Ga0209415, IMG submission 187696) | Peat soil microbial communities from Weissenstadt, Germany - SII-SIP-2007 (SPAdes) (version 2) | ecosystem: Environmental > Terrestrial > Soil > Wetlands > Peat | place: Germany... | reverse complement strand
TACGGCGTGCATCACGCTGGCATTCTGCCGCATGGCCAGATCGATGAGGATCCGTTGCGTCGCGAATAGCGTCTGCATCCCTTGCTGCGCCCAACCCGAAAGCAGAGAGAACGTCGTCGACTCTTTCGGATGAGTGGATTCATGCTTTGCTGCCGGTGCCATAAAGTGCCTCCGATTGCTGCATTGCAGCATCAGGTAAACTATACGAACCTAAGGGCTCTGTGTCAAGATATTCCTGTATCCTTGTGCAAAGCAACATGGACCCGCTTCCATGAAACCATCCGCCATCCTCATCAAGAAGTACGGCAATCGACGGTTGTACGACACTACCAGCAGCCGTTACGTCAACCTCGACGATCTGGCCGCCCACATTCGCGCCGGCCGCGAGGTGCGCGTGGTCGACGCCAAGACTGGGCAGGATCTGACTCGCGTTCTGTTAACCCAGATCATCACGGAAGACGCCAGGGACAAGCCCACTGGCCTGCCTCTGGAATTGCTGCGGCAACTCATCATCGCCTCCGATGAAGTGCGTCAGGAATTTCTCATGTGGTACCTGAAGTCCGCGTTTGACACCTACGAGAAGGTTCAGGACGCGGTGCAGAACCGGTTGAGCGAGGTCCAGTCCGCCATTCTTTCCCCAGTCGACATGATGAAACGATTCCTGGGCGCGGGGACCTCGCCGCCTGCGCGAACCGATGACCAGTCGGAAGTGGAAACTCTGCGCAAGCGCGTGGCGGAGCTCGAGACCCGGCTGGGAAAATCGTTGCGCCCGAAAGTCCGGCCACGTAAGAAGCGCTAAGCCAGGCATCGTTCCCCATAAATGTTCGGCCCGCTTGCGAAAGTCTCTTGGACAGGCAGCGGCCTCGGGGTATAATTGTGCAGTGCAGCATCCGCCCACTCCGCACGCCGATGCGGAGACCGGGCAGACACAGGGACGATTTGCGGCGGAAAACGAAAAAAGCAGCAGCGCGTCCTTCCCCGGCCAAGCGGCGCAAGCCCGCTCCGCAGCCTTATCCCAAGGCCAACACTTCCAGTTTTTGGACGGAGGCCCTGTTCGGAGCCGAGATTCTTCTGTTGCATGCCACGCCCGTCTACTACGGCTTGGGCGTGCCGCGCGGCGATGGCTCCGCCGTGGTCATCATTCCCGGCTTTCTCGGTACCGACCTTTATCTGACTGAGCTTCACGCCTGGCTCCGGCGCATTGGATACCGGCCTTATTTTTCCGGCATCGGCATCAATGCGGAGTGTCCGAACCTGCTCATCCAGCGTCGCCTGAACCAGACGGTCGAGAAAGCCTTGGCGGAGACCGGTCGCAAGATTCATCTGATCGGTCACAGCCTGGGCGGAGTCATTGCCCGCTCGCTGGCAGGAGGGCGGCCGAAGGACATAGCTTCTGTGATCACGCTGGCCGCGCCCATCCGCGGTACAGTTGCGAATCGAGGAGTTCTACGCGCCGCCGAAGCGGTTCGTCTCCGCATCCTCGAAGAGCACGGCAAGGGAGTGCTTCCCGACTGCTATACCGGACGCTGTACCTGCAATTTTCTGGATTCGCTGCGCCGCAAAGTTCCCGAAGCAATGGTCGAGACTGCGATTTACACCCGCCAGGATGGCATTGTGGATTGGCGCTATTGCATGACCATGGACCCAGAAAAAGATGTCGAGGTTCCGGGCACTCACATCGGCATGGCATTCAATCCCGCGGCTTACGCGGTTGTGGCCGAGCGCCTGGCCAGAGCACAATCGTCCGAGTAGCTCTGCGCACGAAAGCTCATCCAGATCTTTTTCAGCCAACCATCTCCAGCACCGCGCCGGTCGCGGTCTCCAATCTTTCGGCCGGCCCGCCGGCGTGTTCCAGCATAAGTGACGCCGACGCCAGGCTGTTGTTCCTCACTTCGAAGCTACCCGAGCAATCGGTCTTCAAGTAAGGAAGGCGATGCACGCTCGGGCCGCGTCCGTCGATCGAGGCATCGAACCGAAGGCCGTCTCGTGCGGCGCAGCGGAAATTCCATTGCATGTTTTTTCGGTCAACTGTTTCGCGCAGATCCCGGAAGATGTGCTGCTGTCGATCGTGCCAGAGCACGGCTTTACGAAACACCAGTCCGAACGGCATTTCATACACCAGCGCTTCCAGAGCCGTTGCCGTTCCGCCGCGAGGAAAGTACGCGTGCGCCCACGTCCAGAAGTTGCGATGTCGGTAGCCGCAGTTGTGCCCCTGCACTCCAAATCCTAAAAGCTCGCCCTGAAAGGTTCGGCCATCGAGCGAGATCTGCCCGGAAAAAACCGCATCGGAGTGCGGCGTACGCGAAAAACCGATCCAGCCTTTATTGCTCAACGTCACGCAGAAAGTGGAACGCACGCGCAGGTTCCATGCGATCGTGTGACCGTCCACTTGCAAGGCTCCCTGGCAGAAATCTTCTGCCATGGCGTTATCTCCGATCCGAAAGTAAAACGGGGCCTGTCCTTTGTGGCTGATGTCCAATCCCTGCAAAGGAAATCCCTGAATGAAGCTCTGCGGCTTTCCGCCTGCCGGGAACCACGTGGCCCACACTTGAACCGGCATCCCCTGCGGATTTCCGGCGCAACCACCTCGACCCGGATTCATCAGCAAATAACGGAACCACCATGCACCGCTGCCATCCGCCAATCCCAGACGGAGAAACCACACTTCATAACGGCGTCGGACCGACAAGTTGGAAAAAACTTCATTTAGAGTGGCCAAGGATTTCTCCCGACAACACGAGACTATCTCACAGAACCTGAAACCATCCGGTGACCGCGGTCACTGCGTATCTTCAATCCAGCGACCATAGTGTGAGCTGGTATTTCCCATGCTGGATGCGTCCGCCATCGCCGCGGGCCTTCGCCTGCTCGCACCCGACCAGTTGCGCGCCGCACTTAAGAATTTCCTGCCCCAAGGCGCCACCACCGCCGAAAAAATCAGCGCGATCGAGTCCGGACTGCGAAGTCCCGCCGGGCAGTCGGTGCGCGATGCAATGGCGCGATGGATCGTCGACGAAATCGTTCCAGTGGATGCGCTGGTTCCGCAAGCCTATATCAAGTGGCGTCCGCCCGTGCGCGACGCCATGATGTTCGTGGTGGCGCATCTTTCGCCGGCGCGCCTCGCTCCCAAACTCCTCGAGCAGATCGAGCTTCCGGTCGAGACTCCAGCTGAAGTCCGCCTGCTGCGGCTCATTGCGAAAGTGCCCGGCTTGCAGAAGCTGGGCCAGGTCATCGCCCGAAACCGGCATCTGCGGCCCGCTCTGCGCAAGGCGCTGGGCAAGCTGGAAAACGGAATTCGCGACGTCAAGCCGAAAGATATGCGGGCCATCATCCAGAAATCTCTGGCACCGCAGCTCGAGAAGTTTGCCGTCGAAATCGCGCCACGCATTCTTTCCGAGGCGAGCGTCAGCGCGGTGATGCGCTTCACCTGGCGAAATCCTGACACCGGGCGCCGCGAACGTGGCGTTTTCAAGGTCCTGAAACCTCACATTCCCGAATACTTCGCCGAGGACATGGACTATCTCCAGGGCCTGGCCCAGTACTTCGGAGACCGGCACCACACGTACGGGTTTCCGGCAGACCTCATCCCCGACACGTTTCGAAAAGTGCAGCGCTTGCTGCGGCACGAAGTCAACTTCGCGCGCGAGCAGAAGACTCTGCTCGAAGCATGGACTCTGTATCGATCGATTCCACGCGTGCGAGTGCCGCGCGTGATCCAGCCTTTGTGCACGCCCACGATCACAGCCCTAACTGAGGAGCGAGGGATCAAAGTGACCAGCGCGGCCGCGCGCCTGCCGGTTTCAGGTCGCCGCAAGTTGGCCGAGCAACTCGTCGAGGCGCTGGTCGCTGTACCTCTCTTCGCGCCGGCTCAGGATGCTGTCTTCCACGGCGATCCTCACGCTGGCAACTTGCTCTACAACAACCGTACCGGCGAACTGACCATCATCGACTGGGCACTGCGAGAACGGCTGGGCCGCGAGCAGCGCCGTCATCTCGCGCTGCTGTTTCTAATGGTCAGCTTGCGCGATCCGGTCGGCACCTGCAATGAAGTCGTAGCGCTCAGTCAGAATCGGATACGCCTGTCGTCGCCACGGGGACGGATGGTTCACGAGTGCGTGGCCGGATTTCTCGAGTCGATGCCGGCTTCCCGTTTCCCCAGCGGGGCCGATGCCATGCGACTCCTGGAGCGGGTCGCGCTGAAGGGGCTCAAGTTTCCCGGCTCGCTCATCATGTTGTCAAAGGTGATGTTGACTCTGGATGGGATCCTGGGCGACATACTGGACGACATACTGGATGACAAGGTTGGATCCGATACGGGGATGGGATTCACCCTCGCTCGGCATGTCGCCCAGCATTGGCTCAGCAACCGCTCCGCATTCCGCTCGCCGCTTATCGCGCGGGACTGGCTTACGCTACAGTGCAGTGCGTTTCTCTATGCCAGCCGCTTGTGGGTGCAGTGGGAGCAGACGATCCTGGACCGTTTTCTCACGCCCAATTCGACGTCGGCGCCGGCGACCACTTAAAGGCGCGATCGCCGGCAGGCAAACTCTCGTCACACCTGACCCGCAACCCAGCTAAACGGACACAACTTTGTGCGGACGAACGGCGCGGCCCCTTCCATGCCTCACGACCTTCTTGGGCGGTTTGATGGGAGGTTTGACCAGCGATCCGAACAGTGCTGTCTCCTTTTGCATGAAACTCTTCACGCCTTCGCCCGTGCGGGTTGCCATCGGCACCAGCCGTGCCGGCGACATGATCTTCATGGCCCGAGTCGTCGCCTCGAGGTTCACGTTCATCTGCTGGCCCATGACATCAAGCAGTCTCTTCTGCGCCTCGATAAAGGCGTTCCCGGCGTCACTCGCCAACTGCGCCACGTCGGTCTTCTTCGCAGTCTTGCTTTCGTCTTCGATCTTGCCGCTGGTGGCCTTTGCGCTCTCCTGCGCCACCACGTCGAGGAATTTCTTCTGCGCGCGGGCGAAGGTCTCCACTCCCTCACGGGCAAACTCGACCAACTGCGTGGCGCGCTTGCTCTTCCCCGCTTTCTCCGATTCCAGCCACTCCAGCGTCCGCCTGCTGGTGGAGGTCAACAACTCCTGCTGCATGCCGAATAGCGTATCCAGGCTGCGCCGTACCAGGTCGGTCATCGCAACTGCCGGCACAAAGCCGCCAATCCTTTCTTTAACTCCGTTGAGGATAATGTCGTTCTCTTGTTGTGCCAGGTTGAGGAGCGCGCGCTGCGTTTCCACGAGACTCGAAGTTCCCTCGACCGCCAGTTCCGTCAGTATGTCCAGGGGCGATTGCTCATGGTCGGGCTTGCTGTGGGTTGCCATAAACTTCCTCCGATTGCTGCACTGCAGCATTACCAATAATATAATGTCTGCGGAGCCTGCCGTCAATGAATGTCCGTCGCTTTGTGCGTCGCATCAATACCAGACGTGATCCCAGTCACTCCAATTCTGCTGCGCGCTATGGTCTGCTTCTTCTTAAAGGATTGTCCCGATGGAAAAACTTCGTGAGGTTGAGACCGCGAAAGCCTTGATGACCGAGGCCGTGGCGTGGTCGGTGATGAAGTGGCTGCGCGAAAAGAAGCGAGTGCGGAAGACTGCCGACCAGGCCAATGCCGCCCTTGATCAATTGAACCAGGCAGTGAAAGATCGCTGGCCCGACGCGCTCAAGGCGGTCAACGCCAAGAAAGTCAAGGAAGCCGATGACGAGGCGCTTCGCGCCCACCTGGATGCGGAGGCAACCTTCGATGAAGCGGAGAAACAACTGAGCACCCGCCTGGCGCGGGAAGGCTGCCGGAAGGCCATCGAGTCGTGGGATCGGCACGAAAAGGCAATTCGCAAGGCGGAAGCTCTGATTCCGTCTCCGTAACCCAAACGTACTCAAATTATTTCTTCCCGGCTTGTAGAGCTCTGCGCGTCGCCTCCAGAGTCTTGATCAAAGACTCCTCCGGAAGTTTCTGGATAATCGGTTCAATCGCCCATCCCAGTCCAAAAGGCACGTCGCGGGTCAGCGAGATCGCTCGACATTCCGCATACACGCCACCCTCGCGTTCCTCGAACCGCCAGTAGGAATACAGGCGCCACAAAAATACGTAGCCGGTGTCGGGTGGCAGCACTCGCTCCTTCGAGCCTCCCGCATTTTCCACTTCGGCAATGCGCGTGGTGTACGAGTGGCACGTGCAGCGAAATCGATCCACAGAACGGTAATGCACCTCATGTTCGGTATCGAGCACTACCGTTATGATTTTCTTCTTCAGCAGCCGCAGGTAGATTTGAAAATCGTTGCCCTCGCGCCTCATGAGCCGGGAGGCGATCACTTCGGGCTGGTAAATATTCTTGTGGTTGTCGTAGTCCTGAATCAGCGCCAACGTGCTTTCGAGAGTCGCGCCCGGAATCGAGACCGCACTCACCCAGTCGTGGATCAGACCATGCGGGACTTTGAGCGGCCCCCGGCCTGCCCAGAATTGCGCCACGATTTGTCCAGCTCGAACCTGCTGGGTTCGCTTATCCTCGAGATCACACCACAGGAATGCACCACCGGCGCGCAGATGCTGCTCTGCGGCCGTTTCGGCCTCGCGAATGTATGCCTCAAAAGCCTCTAGAGTTTCAGGCTTCAGTTGCACTGGCTTAACGGTTTGCGCCATGGAACTCGCCGTATGTGTCGTGATATGTGTCGTGGCCTGACGTGACGCCATTCCAGAGAACCACCGTCACGCTACCGAGAAGACTTCCGCATCCTTATACAAGTCGTCGATCTGCTTACGGTAGCGCTCCTCCACCGTTTTGCGGCGCAGTTTCAAGGTCGGCGTGAGAGTGCCATCGTTGGCACTGAACTCATCTGGCACCAGCAGGATTTTCTTCAACGTTTCGAAGCGAGCCAGACCCCGGTTCACTTCTGCAATGATGCCTTCGTAGAGCGCTTTGACGCTCGGGTGGGCGACCAGTTCCTGGCGCGAAGAAAAAGAGATGTGGTTATCGCGGGCCCACTCCTCGAGCAGCGGAAACGAAGGGGAAATAATCACGCAAGCGAATTTCCTCCGGTCCCCCAGCACCACTGCCGTTCCGATCAGAGCATTCAGCTTGATGGAATTTTCGATCGGCTGCGGCGCAATGAACTTTCCACCCGAGGTTTTGAGCAGATCTTTTTTCCGGTCGGTGACCGATAGAAATCCGTCCTCATCCAGCTTGCCGATATCTCCGGTTTTGAACCAGCCTTCCGAAAACGCGTCTCTGGTCTCGTCCGGCCGGTTCCAGTAACCGCGAAAGACCGAAGGGCCGCGCACCAGAATCTCCAGGTCCTGCGCGATCTGGACCTCGACATTGACGAGCGGACGCCCCACCGTGCCCAGTTTATGAGCGTCTGGTGTGTTAATCGCGATGACCGGCGAGGTTTCCGTCAGGCCGTAGCCTTCGTGGATGCGAATCCCAATGCTCGCATACCACGCCGCCAATTCCTTGCCTAGCGGCGCTCCGCCTGAAACGAAGATTCCAACTCTGCCTCCCATTTTCGCGCGCACCTGCGAATAGACCAGCCGGTGCGCCAGCTTCCATGCCAGCGAGTTGGGCACCTTCCCCGCCAGAATCTTAGGACTATGAACTCGGCCCACCGAAAGAGCCCAGCGGTAGATCGCACGCTTGGCAAGACTCTTGGTTTTCTGTTCCACCTGGTTGTAAATCTTTTCGTAGACCCGTGGCACCGCAACGAAAACCGTGGGCGCCACTTCCAGAAGGACCTGCGGCAACTGTTCAATGAAAGGGCAATAGGCCAGCGTCACGCCGCGGTAGAGCAATGCGATATCGGCATGCCGCGCGGTCACATGCGATAACGGCAGAAAAGAAACACTGACGTGCCCGCGTTGAATGTCGAAACCGTTCAGGGAATTCAGCACGTTCGAGGTCAAATTGCCGTGCGTCAGTTGCACGCCCTTCGAGGTGCCCGTGGTTCCCGATGTGTAAATAATGGATGCGAGATCGTCGGCAGCGATCGAGTGCGCGCGGGCGTCCAGTTCCGGATCGCGCCCGGCCGGGCCGTTGTGCATCAGCCGCTGCATCGACACTGCATCCGCGGTTTCCGCCGGATCCATCACCAACACTTTTTCGACGGCAGTTTGATGCCGAATGGAAAGCACTTTGTCCAGCTGCTTTTCCGTGGAGACGACCACGGCTTTGGCTCCGGAATCGCACAGAATGTAAGCCGTTTGCTGCGCGGTCAGCGTCGAATAGATGGGCACAACCACTATGCCTGATAGCAGAGCTGCAAAATCCGCGACCGCCCACTCCAGCCGATTTTCGCTGAGGATGGCCAGTCGATCTCCCTTGCTCAAGCCCCACTGGCTGAGCGCCCGCGCCACGCCAGCCACATCCCGGTAAAGCTCTTGCGAACTGATGGGCGCCCATTGAGATTGATCGCGAACCAGCATCACGCGATCCTGCCTGCGTTCCACGATGGCGTAGAAGATGTCGTTAAGAGTCTGAGGCTTCATGACCGGTTGCCTCCTGACGTCGCGAACGCGAACGGATGACCATTCGCCGTTCTTGAACAATGAAACTGGAAACTGCGTTGAGTCGCTGTCGTGCGACTGCACGACGGGAACAGATAAGTTTCGCTATAAGAGGAGAGGATTGCAGTGATGCCGGTCACTGATGGCGTGAAGCCTGCCGTCACCGGTTCTCATGGCTCGTAATGAGGAGGAGGAGGTTCCAGCCCGGCCGAGATTCCCCTAGTCGCCACTGACGCGCCGGTGCGGCGCCCGGTAGCCGAGTTGCATCGACACATGCCGCGCCGCGTCCTTCAACGCTTCCAGAATGCGCGGCATAGTGTGCGCGTTCACCTGATTCGTAGTACCGCTCAAACCGATGCTCGCTTCGATCGCCCCACTCTGGTTGAAGACCGGTGCGCCCACGCAGCGGGCTCCCATGTTGTTTTCTTCGTCGTCGACGGCGTAGCCCTGCGCCCGCACTTTCTCCAGATCCTTCAGCAGCCGCGGCAGAGTGGTGATGGTTTTCGCGGTGCGCTTCTCCATGCCCCGGTCGGCAAGAATCTTCTCCAGCCGTTCCTCGGAAATGTGCGCCGCCATCGCTTTCCCTACACTCGTCGCGTGAACCCGCATGCGCCGCCCGACCCATGTGTCCATCCGGATGAATCCCGGAGGCTCCACTTTCTCGATGTAGACAGCATCGGGGCCGTCCAGTATCGCCAGGTGGCAGGTCAGGCCGGTCTTCTCCACCAGGTGCCGCATGATGGGCAGCGCCACCTCGCGCACGTCGATGCCGCTGAGCGCCCCGCGGCTTAGGCTCAGAATCTTCAATCCCACGCGGTATTTTCCCGTCGCCGGGTCGCGGTTCAGGTACGCCTGCTTCTCCAGCGTGCGCAGAATGTAGCTGGCGGAGCTCTTTGGAATCTGGAGCTTGCGGCTGATTTCGGCGTTCGACAGCCCTTCTGGCTCCTGCGCCACCGCTTCCAGCATGGCCAGCGCCCGCTCGACGGCCACCGACGGAGATTCATGGTTGGAAGGCATGCCGAATCGTTATGGTAGCAAACCGGCAGGCCGCCAACAAAATGAATTCGTGTTCGGCATATTGAACATCGCTCTTGACGAGGCTGGGACGCCACCGTAGGATCGGCCAGCATTACGAATTAGTGTTCACTATCTTGAACACGCATGGAACGATCCAGGGAGCCCTAGAGCATGACGCCAACTGCACTATCCACGCCGGAACCGGGAACGCTTCTTAACCCTATCAACAGCACGCCGTCGGAATTCGATCCCGCGCGCGATCTTCCCGCGGGCTTCATGGACTTTCTGCTGCCGCTACACCGCCGGTTCACTCCGCGCCAGCAGGAACTCGCTCTGAAGCGGGTTGAGGTGCTGCAGCGGTCCCTCGAGGGCGGCAAGCCCGCGCATAGTTTCCCCTCCGACACGGTCCGCAACGGCTGGCGCATCCCGCTTCCCGAATGGTGCCAGGACCAGCGTAACCAGATGACCGGCCCGGCCGACGATGCCGAGCTTTGCGTCAAGATGCTCAACTCCGGCGCTCCCGGCGTGATGCTCGATCTGGAAGATTCCTGCGTCAACGAGTGGTCGCATCACGACCTGGGAGTCGCCAACATCCTGGCGTGCCTGCGCGGCCAACTCAACTACTACGACAAGAAGCGCGAACGCAACGTGGAGATAAAGGCGAGCAGCACGGTGATCTTCACCCGTCCGCGCGGATTGCACCTGAATCAAGCCGGCCTCATCCCCGGCGAACTGGTTTCCGCGTCGCTGTTCGATGTGGCCCGCATTTTCTACTCAATCGATCCCGCGGAGCTCAAGCACCCGCTCTCCATCTACATTCCGAAATCCGAATCCGCCGAAGAGGCGCTGTGGTGGCGCGATCTGTTCCAGGCGCTCGCCCAGTGGCGCGGCCTGCCGCACAACTACATCAAATGCATGGCGCTGGTGGAGTCCCATCCGCTGGCGTTTCAGATGGAAGAATTCGCCTACAACCTGCGCGACCACATCATCGGCCTGAACCTCGGTCGCTGGGACTACATGGCCAGCCTGATTCACTTCAATCTCGACGATCCCGACTGGGTGCTGCCCGACCGCAACACGATTCCGCATAACGTTGCCTTCTTCCAGAATCTGCGCGAGCTGATGCCCGAGATTTGCCACCACCGCGGAATCCTCGCGATTGGCGGCATGACTGCTCTGTATCCCAGCCGCGAAGATTCGGAACTGAATACCCGCGCCCTCGCCATTCTCGAAAAAGACAAGAAGAACGAGGCCGACTGCCTGATGGACGGCGCCTGGACGGGGCACCCCGACCAGAACGCCATTGCGGTCGCACAGTTCCCGTATCCCAACCAGCTGCAAGCCCGGCCGAAAACTGCCAGCCGCTATCCCAATCTGCGGCCTGTACCGGCGAACGTCGGCGCGCGCACGGTGAAGGGGACCCGCGCCGCGGTGCGCACCGTCATCCGCTACCGTCACGGAGTTTTGAGCGGCCGAGGGGCCAGCCTGCTCGATGGCTACATGGAAGACCTCGCCACCGACCGCATCTATCGCCTCATGATCGCGCAGCGCGTGTTGCACCGCGATCTGGTGCGCATTGAAGACGAACACGGCCACGCCGTGAAGCACACGCCTGAGTTCATCACCCAGTTGTTCGACGAGGAACTCGATCGCCTGCTCGCCGAACTCCCCACCAACAGTGCGCCAGAAGAAGCAGACCGTTTCCGCCGCGCCCGCGAAATCAGTGAAGCCATGATCGTCAACGGAGAATTTAACCCGGCTTAAGCCTTACTCACCCTTACACGAATATTTTCAGGAGAACATGTACATGTCGGCCAACGGAAACGGACACAGCAAGCAACCTTCAACTCCCCAGACCCAGATCGAGCATCCTTTAAGCTCGAAACAACGAGGCACGCAACACGATCTCGCCCAAGCCGCGATGAGCCACGATTGGGCGGCCAATCCGCGCTGGCAGCGCGTCGAGCGCCCCTACACCCCCGAAGATGTGCTGCGTCTCCGCGGCTCAATTTTCATCGAGCACACGCTGGCGCGCCTGGGCGCTGAACGCCTGTGGGAACTCCTGCAGACTGAACCGTACATCAACGCGCTGGGCGCCATGACCGGCAACCAGGCGGTGCAGCAGGTGCAGGCCGGACTGAAGGCGATCTACGTCAGTGGATGGCAGGTTGCCGCCGACGCCAATAATGCGGGCGCGATGTATCCCGACCAGAGCCTGTATCCCGCCGACAGCGTGCCGAATCTTTGCCGCCGCATTAACAATGCTCTGCAGCGCACCGATCAGGTTCACCATGCGGAAGGCAAGCCGGCTCCGTCGCAAACCTGGTTCGCTCCGCTGGTGGCCGACGCCGAGGCCGGATTCGGCGGCACACTCAATGCCTTCGAATTGATGAAGGGCATGATCGAAGCGGGCGCGGCCTGCGTGCACTTCGAAGATCAGCTTTCCTCGGCGAAGAAGTGCGGACACCTCGGCGGCAAGGTTCTGGTGTCGACCACCGAGGCCATCCAGAAACTGGTGGCGGCCCGGCTCGCGGCCGACGTGATGGGCGTACCCACGCTGATCATGGCCCGCACTGACGCCGACAGCGCCCACCTGCTGACCAGCGACATCGACGAGCGCGACCGCGCGTTCTGCACCGGCGAGCGCACGACCGAGGGTTTCTTCCGCATTCGAGGTGGAATCGACTCGGCCATCGCTCGCGGCCTCGCCTATGCGCCGTATGCGGACCTGATCTGGTGTGAGACTTCGCATCCCGATCTGGAAGAGGCGCGCCGCTTCGCCGAAGCGATCCATGCCCAGTATCCGGGCAAGGCGCTGGCCTACAACTGCTCGCCCAGCTTCAACTGGCGCAAGAATCTGGATGAAGCCACCATCGCCCGCTTCCAGCCCGAACTGGCGCGCATGGGATACAAGTTCCAGTTTGTGACCCTGGCCGGCTTCCACGCGCTCAATCTCAGCATGTTCGAACTGGCGCGCGGATACAAAATCGCCGGCATGACCGCCTATTCGCGTCTGCAGGAAAAAGAATTCAGCCGCGAAACCCAATACGGCTACGAGGCCGTGAAACACCAGCGCTTCGTAGGCACGGGATATTTTGATCAGGTGCAACAGGTCATCAGCGGCGGGCTGGCGTCGACCATGGCGCTGGCGGAGTCCACCGAATCCGAACAGTTCATGGAAAAGAAGCCGCTGATTCGGCCGGAACGTGGCCCTGATGCCGGCTGCCAGCCGATTCTCGGCGAATGTCCGCACACCCCGGTCAGAATCGACCTGGGTCCCGAGGAGATGCTATTGCCGTCCGGCGACTAACCCGTCGCCTTCACCGCGGTGATGTAAAGCAAAGGGCCGGTCCACAACAGCGGACCGGCCCTCCTTATTCGTCTCTGCCCTGCCCTACGCCCAATATGTCCGGTCTAAACTCCGGTATTGAATCGCCTCCGCAATATGCTTGGGCTGCAGGTTCGCGGAGTCTTCCAGATCGGCGACCGTGCGGGCCACTTTCAGGATGCGGTCGTGGGCGCGGGCGCTCAGCCCCTGCTGGGTCATGGCGCGTTCCAGCAGCCGCTCGCAGTCAGCCGACAGCTCACAGAATGTCCGGATATGCCGCGACGACATCTGGGCATTGCAGTAAAGTTTTTCGCGCGACGTCGCAAAGCGTGCCAGCTGCTTCTGGCGGGCGCGGATGACTCGTTCGCGAATCGTGGCCGAGTTCTCCGGCTCGTGCGTCGAGCGCATCTCTTTGTAGTTCACCGCCGGGACGTCGATGTGAATGTCGATCCGGTCCATCAGCGGTCCGGAAATCTTCGACACGTAGCGCTGGATCATCGGCGTGGTGCACTGGCAGTCGCGCGTGCGGTCGTTGTGAAATCCGCAGGGGCACGGATTCATCGCCGCGGCCAGCATGAAGCGCGCCGGAAACGTCAGCGACATCGAAGCCCGGGCGATCGACACCGTCCCATCTTCCAGCGGCTGCCGCAGAACTTCGAGCACATTGCGCGGAAACTCGGGCAGCTCGTCCAGAAAAAGCAATCCGTTGTGGGCGAGCGAAACTTCCCCCGGCCGCGGGATCACGCCGCCGCCGATCAGCCCCGCATCAGAAATCGTGTGGTGCGGCGAGCGGTAAGGCCGCGTCCCAACCAGCCCTGTGCCTTGGTCGAGCACTCCGGCCACGCTGTGAATCTTCGTCGTCTCCAGCGCTTCTTCGAACGTGAACGGCGGCAGAATTGTCGGCATGCGCTTGGCCAGCATGGTCTTGCCCGAGCCAGGTGGCCCGATCATGAGAATGTTGTGGCCTCCGGCGCACGCAATTTCAATCGCGCGCTTGGCAGTCTGCTGGCCGCGTACGTCTTTGAAGTCGACGAAAAATTGCTGCGACTCCCGCAGCAGCGAATCGCCATCCGCCTTGATGGGAAGAATGCCGTTCCCCGAATTCACGAAGTGAATCACGTCCAGCAGCGACCGCACCGGATAGACATCCAGCCCGGAGACCATGGCTGCTTCTTTGGCGTTGGCTTCCGGCACCACCATGCGAGCAATTTTCTTGCCGCGAGCTTCGATCGCAATCGGCAGCGCCCCACGCACGCTTCGCACCCCGCCGTCGAGCGACAGCTCCCCCACGAACAGGCAGTCCGGCATTTCCTTCCGTGTCAACCCGCCGTAGGCCCCGACAATGCCAAGAGCCATAGGCAAGTCGAAGCCCGAACCTTCCTTCTTGATGTCAGCAGGAGCGAGATTAATAGTGATGTGCGTCGGCGGAATGTCGTATCCGCAGTTCTTCAGCGCGGCGCGCACCCGGTCGCGGCTCTCCCGCACGGCGGCATCAGGCAAACCGACGGTGTGAAAATGATCCTGATCGCACTTGATGCCCGAGCAATCGACTTCCACCTGAATAATGTTGGCATCGATCCCGTAAACCGCGGCGCTAAGAGTCTTATAGAGCATCAAGCGAGCACTACACTGGGCAAAAGACGGCATTTCCCCGCTTCTCGCAAGAGACGCAAGATACGGAGCACCCAGACACACGAAGTCCTGATGTGCCAGATACCTACCTTACGGGTTCCCGTGCAGTGCTGGCTGTGACGGATGTCACCCCAGGCTGTGGAAAACGGGTTTCCGACGCAGGCTTTGCCCAAAACCTGCGCCTCAGGCCCTTCCAACTCGGCGGCATTAGGCCGACCCGTATAGAATTAGAAAGACCTTTAGCGAATCGACAATTTTCCTTATGAGCCCCGATTTCGACAGCTCGCCCACGCCTCGCCCTCCCGGCAATCTTGACCGGGAAGAATCTCAATTATGGCGATGGCTTCTGGGATTCATGCTGCTTCTCGCGGTCGCTCTCACCGCATTGCTCTGGGAACGGCTCGATGCTATTCCCTATCAGCTGCGCGCTATCCCGATCGGAGTGCTGGCCCTGTCCCTGTTGTTCGCGGTCTATGCCGCTGGACGGCGGCGCGAAGTTGGCGAACTCAAAGGCCTGCTGCGCGGCCTGCAGGAGCACGTCGGCGCAGCGCCTTCCGAAGAACAACTCGACCAACTCAGCCAGGTCATCATGCGCTCGCAGCGCAACTTCAAGGAATTGATCGATTCCTTTGATGACCCCGCCTGCGCCTTGTCGCTCGACGGAACCATGCGGACCGTGAACAAGCGCATCACCGAGTTGACCGGACTGAAGTACTCCGATCTCATCGGGCGCAAAATCTACGATTTGATCGAGGATCCAACCCAGGAAGAAGTCGAACGCGGCTTGGGGCGCTTTCTGGAAAAACGGCGCTGGGCGGGCACGGTGCGCATTCGCCTCAAAGCCTCTTCGCGGCCGCTCTATTTTGAGTGCGCTCTGAATGGCATTGTTAAAGGCGACGAAGTGGTCGGCGTCAGCATGCTCGGCCGCGACGTGACCGAGCAGCGCGAGAAAGAAATGCGCTTCACCGAATTATTCGAAACCTTGCAGGAGGGCGTGTACTTCAGCACTCCCGAAGGACATTTGCTCGACGCCAATCCCGCGCTCGTGAACATGTTGGGATACGTCGAAAAGCGGGAACTGCTGGCGGCGGAGCCAGCCGCCTTGAATTTCGATCCTGGACAACCGGTGCTGGGGCGGGCGATTGACGATCGCGGCGGCATTCGCACCCGCGAGATCAAACTTCGCCGCAAGGATGGAACCCCTGCAACTTTTCTGGATTCCTCCCGCGCGGTATGGGACGCATCCGGCAACATCATCCGCTACCAGGGAACTCTGGTCGACATCACCGAAAAGCGGGCCATGGAGCGGCAACTGGCGCAGCAGGAAGAGTTCCGCGCCCGTCTGCTGCAAAGTTTCCCCGATCTGATTCTGGTGGTGGATCTCGAAGAACACTATACCTTCGTCAGTTCCCGGGCTCGCGATCTGCTGGGCCGCGAACCGCAGGACATGTTGGGGAAAAAGATCTCTGAGATGGAAGATTATTCGACGGAGCTGGCGGCTCTATATCACGAGGTCGTTTCCGGCCGTCAGGTGTTCGCATCGGCGGAATACGGTGTCCGGCAGCGCGACGGAAATTGGCTCACCATGCGCGCCGCCGGCAGCCAGTTGGTCGATGCCGACTCGAAAATCAGCGGCGTCATTATTTCAGTACGCGATATTACGGTCGAACGAAAACTGGAGCAGCAGGTCGTGCAGAGCGAGCGCCTGGCCGCGATGGGCGCCATGATTGGCGGCGTCGCCCACGAACTCAACAATCCTTTAACCAGCATCATGGGCGTCAGCGAACTGCTGCAGGATACCGAGACCAACGAAACTTCCCGCAAGCAGCTCGCCATGCTGCAGCAGCAGGCACGGCGCGCCGCAGAGATCGTCCAGAACCTCACCTATTTCTCGCGCCCACCCGCTCCCGGCAAAAGCCAGATCAATCTGGTCGAGGTCGTCGAACGCACCCTGAACCTGCATGCCTATTCCCTGCGCAAGAACAGCATCACGGTGGACTTTCTCAAAGAAGCTGGAGTGCCGTATGCGTTGGGCGACCCGCACCAGCTGATGCAGGTCTTCCTGAATCTGATTGTGAACGCCGAGCAGGCCATCCGCGAGACCCGCGACAAAGGCACACTGCGCATTCGGCTGGGCAAAGGCCCCAACTCAGTTTGGGTCAGCTTTCACGACGACGGCCCGGGAATTCCGAAGGAGAATCTCTCCAGCATCTTCGATCCGTTTTATACAACCAAGCGCCCGGGCCGTGGCACCGGCCTGGGCCTGAGCATCTGCAAGTCAGTAATGAAAGAACACAACGGCACTGTCGAAGCCTCCAACTCTCCCGACGGCGGCGCAGTCTTCACCGTGACCCTGCCGGTGTCGGCCGCGGTGTAAGCGAAACTCATGTGGAGACGGCCGCCCTCGGCCGTCCAAGCTGGAGCGAAGCTCCGCGCCACTACCCGAACTCGGCCTTAGTTTCAATCAAGTCAGCGCTCGACCGCCATCGCCACCGCATTCCCCCCACCAAGACAAAGCGCCGCAATCCCCCGCTTCAAGTCCCGACGGATCATTTCATAAATCAGCGTGACCAACACCCGCGCGCCGCTCGCGCCAATGGGATGTCCGATAGCCACCGCGCCGCCGTTCACGTTGACCTTGTCAGGATTCAGTCCCAACTCGCGCATCACTCCCAGCGCCTGCACTGAAAACGCTTCGTTCAGTTCGTAGAGATCGACGTCTTCATTTTTCCAACCGGTCTTCTCCCAGATCGTGCGAACCGCGCCCACGGGAGCCATCATCACCCATTTAGGTTCCACTCCGCTGGTCGCTTGCGCGACGATGCGCACCATCGCCTTCGCACCCAGCTCCGCCGCACGCTTCGCGCTGGTGACCACCAGCGCTGCAGCGCCGTCGTTCACTCCAGGCGCGTTGCCCGCGGTCACAGTGCCATCTTTTTTAAACGCCGGCTTCAGCGCGCGCAGCACTTCAATGGTTGTGTCTTCGCGCGGGCTCTCGTCTTTGTCGAAAACTGTGGGTGCCGCGCCCTTCTTCTTCGCCGGAATCTCCACCGGAACGATCTGCGATTTGAAGCGGCATTCCTTGATCGCCGCCAGCGCCCTGCGATGCGAGTTCAACGCGAACTCGTCCTGCTCTTCGCGCGTGATGCCGTACTTCTCGGCAACGTTCTCTCCCGTGATCCCCATGTGGTAGTCGTTGTAAATATCCCACAGGCCATC
>Ga0209415_10008588_pt1 | contig 17702 bp, 12 predicted proteins | sample PeaSoiSIISIP2007_FD_187696 | JGI IMG/M metagenome (GOLD analysis project Ga0209415, IMG submission 187696) | Peat soil microbial communities from Weissenstadt, Germany - SII-SIP-2007 (SPAdes) (version 2) | ecosystem: Environmental > Terrestrial > Soil > Wetlands > Peat | place: Germany... | reverse complement strand
GGCGGGGACGACGGGGCTCGAACCCGCGACCTCCGACGTGACAGGCCGGCGTTCTAACCAGCTGAACTACGTCCCCGAGGTGTGAAACAACGTCGGCAATTGCATCTTAACATATTGTCCGATCCAGGCTGCCCACACCCGCTATAACTCGAACAGCAAGGCCTGCTTGCGCAAAACCACAGGCGCCGCCCATTCCTGCCATTCGCCGAGCAGCGGGAAATACAGCCCCAGCCGGGTGGGACGATCGGAGCGATCGCGGCGCTGCACCATCAATCGCGCGTAGCGTTCCAGTTGTTCCCGATAGCGCTCCTTCTCCTGCTCGAGGAAATTTTCCAGGTTCGCGCCTTCATGCGCGCTGGTCTTGTAATCGATAATCCACAGTACGCCGGTTTCATCGATGAAAGTCCGATCGATCACCGCTTCGCACACTTTGCCATCGATCAATCCGGCGATCGGCAACTCACTCGCGGCGTCCGAATGATTCTCGAGAACCCAGCGCCCGCGCGGATCGCGCAAGGTTCGCAAGAGGCCCGTTTCAACACGCTCGGCGGCCCACGCGAGTTCGCCCGGCGGCATGCCCAAGTTCGCGAGCACCGCTCGATAGGCGTTGCGGCGCGCGTGCACGGTAGGTTCGTCCCAAGGGATATCCCACGCCTTCAGGCCCTCGCGCGCAATTCGTTGCAAAAATCCATGCAGCGCCGCGCCGGTATAACGCGATCGATCACTCACCCAGTCAAACGCGACTTCGGGACGGAGCATTCGCTCGATCCCTGGGCGCTTCCACTTCACGGGCGGAGGCGCGGCGGGCACAGACCACGTCGCAGGCGAGCGGCGGATGGTCTTCACTCGGCGCCCTTGTTCCGCTTGCGCGCCGGGAGCGGGACATGCGAATTGTTCGGCCACCGCCGGCCAGAGCAGGTTGAGGAATGATTGGGATTTGGGCTCCTGTACGGTGCCGTCATCTTTGGATTTCAGGCAGCCGAGTAAGTGCAGGCTGCGGCGCGCGCGCGTCGCCGCTACGTACAACAGACGCGCCGTTTCTTGATCCGACTTCCGGCGTTCGATACTTGCGAGGTAGCGGTAAATCGGGTCTTCGTCGCCGCCGGACTCCGTGATTGGCGCCGCCAAAAGCTCGCCGCGATGCTCCAGCCAGAGCAGCAGGCGCTGTTCATCGGAGCGAGTAACCGAGCCGAGGCCAGGCAGGATCACGGTATCAAACTCCAGACCCTTGGCCTTATGGATGGTCATGAGTTGCAACTTGCCGCCCGCATTCGGGTTGGGCTGTGCGAACAGCGAATTTACCTGCTCCCGGAGCCAATCGAAGTCGGCTAAGTCGGCGCCTTCGGCGAGTCCCTCGAGCAAATCGAAATACGCCGCGGCATCCGCGAGAGCGGTCTCGTCCTCCACGCAGGCGGGTCCGCCGAACTGCAGCCAGGTGCTTTCCACCCACTCCCTTAAGGGACGCCGCCCACGCACGGCGATGGCTTCTTCGATCGCCGGCAGAATTCGCTGGATGCGCGCGCGCCCGTCCTCGCTCAAAGCCTGTTGCCGGCGGTGGAGCAAATCCCAAACGATCGCGTGATGGTCCGCTCCTGCCAGAGCGTGCAAGTCGTCGAGCGTAAGACCGCACCAGGGCGCCCGCAGCAGAGCGAGCCACGACACGCGATCCGCCGCATGCAAGAGCGCGAAGGTGAGCGCCATCAGATCTTCGACGACCTGCCGCTCGCCGAGTTGATCGATCTCGATCGCCTGGAATGCGATTCGATGACGCTTCAACGCGTTGACGATTTCGATCAAATGCGCCCGCGAGCGTACCAGCACCGTGACGCTGCCCTGGCTTTGAGCGGTGATTAACTCAATCACGCGATCCGCCTCCAACCTCTCATCAGCAAGCGCGTGCACGCCGATGACAGCGTTTGCGCCGCCGGTGGCCGGCACGCTCGGCGAGTAAGCCACCGCGCCCGACTCGAGATCGTCGTTCGCCGGCAGAATCGATTCGAAAGTCCGGTTGACCCACTCCACAATCCCCGGTTCGGAGCGAAAGTTCACGCTCAGCGTGAGCGGCTCCAACGTGATCGCACCGATGCCTTCGAGGCGCGCTCTCAGGAACAGGCTTACGTCGGCTTGACGAAAACGATAAATCGATTGCATCGGGTCGCCCACCAAGAAAAGCGTTCTCCCGTCGTCCGGCTCCCATCCGGCCGTCAGCTTTTGGATCAACTCAAATTGCGTGTAGGACGTGTCTTGAAACTCGTCCACCAGGAAATGCTGGATGCGCTGGCCGAGCGCCAGTGCGAGATCCTCCGGCGCGTCCACTCGCCCCAACGCGGCGGAGGCGCGGATTGACAGCTCGGCGAAATCCACGCGGCCACGCTCGCGAAACACAAGCTGCAATTCCGCGACTGCCAGCGTCAGCACAGACACGGCAGCCTCCACCGCTCGCCACTGTGCTTCTGTGAAATGCGGCAGATCGGGCAGGTAGCAGACGCGGGCAAAGCGTTCCAACAGGGCTTCTTCGCCGCGCAGACGAGCAAGCAGATCGTCGCAACGGGTCTTGAAGGGATGGCTAAGCCGCTTCCGCAGTTCGCCCTTCTTCGTCAGCAGAAAATCGGCAATATTCCTCCAACCTGCGACGTCGTCCGGGCAGCGCTCCAACCCGCTGAGGAGAGCGATCTCGGCCGCGAGTCCTTCCCCAAGCGCATCGCGCATTTCGGCGAGTTCATCGGCGATTCGCCTCGTGAGCGCGTTCTCCAGATCCGCGCGAAGATTCGCGCCCGTGTGCCGCAACCACTGATCGCGCCTCTCCAGCATCTGGCTGATAAGCTGGCGCACTCTTTGAAAATCGTTGTCCAGATACAGAAGAAGATACGCGAGACCCGGGTGGCCGCTCTCCAGATGCGTGAGCGTGTTTCGTGCGGCTTCGCGATATAAGTCTTCGGCTTTCTCGGAAATCTCCGGCATCGCTCCGAAACGCGCGAGCCATGGCATGCGGCGCGTAATGGACGCGCACAAAGCATCGATGGTCTCGACGCGCAGCCGCGCGGGATTTCGCAGCAGGTCCCACCCGAGCTGCCGCTCGCGATCGAGAACCTTGCGGGAGATTTGGAACGTGAGACGTTCGTGCTCCGCCATCGGCTCAACACCGCGCTGCGCCGATCGCAAAGCTTCCATGACGCGCGCCCGCATTTCGCCGGCGGCCTTGCGCGTGAACGTAATGGCGACCACGGCATCCGGCGTCTCGACGCTTTCAAGCAGCTTCAGATAACGCTGGATCAGCAATTCAGTCTTACCCGAGCCCGCCGGCGCCTGTACGATGAAGGACTGCGAAACATCTAGCGCCCGCAGCCGCGCCGCGCTATCCGCGATCATTCTCGAGCTCCCGAATGCGGCAGAGTGCGCGCAATCCACAGTTATCGCAAGCTCCCGGTTTCGGATCCACATCCGCTTTGCCAGCGCGATAATCTTCCGCCAGATGCTGCAGCACGCGCCTCCATTCCAGCAATTGCTCTTCAAACGGAACGGCGGGATCGATGGACATTTTCGTCAACGCAGGCAGGCTGACACCGCTCGCGGTTAAGCCGCGAAAACGCAGCTCGCCGGCGTGGATCATGGCGAAGGCGGCGCCGGCCACCGGATGGTCGCTGGTCGCGCAATAAAGCGGAAGCTGCGGTTCATCAGGCCGATCGCCTTCCCAACCGCGCGATTTGAGCTGGCCCGTCTTGTAGTCGAGAATAATTTCGCGGCCGTCGGGCAGCACATCCACACGATCGGCGCGCACGCGCACTTCCAAACCGCCGATTCCAACGACACGGTCAGATTCTCTCGCCTTCACCGAGAATTCCGAACGCGATTTCTCAATGTCCAGCCATTCCGGCAGCAGCTTTTGTAAACGTTGCTTTTCAAGGTTCCGGCCGATGCCGGGCCCAAGCTTGGCTACCGCTGCATCGGCGCTTCGTGCGATAAGCGCTTCCGCTTCCGCCGGTTTTAGCTCGATCAATCGCGCGTGCGATCCAAGTTCCTGCCAGATGAATTCGAGCGCCTTGTGGACGGTTGTTCCGCGATCGCGGTAGCTCAATCCAAGGTCGGTTTCCTCGAGCGGTCGCGCTCCCAACCGATGTTTGGCGAATGAGCGGAACGGGCAGGCCGCCATGTCTTTGAAGAGCGACGCGCCGCCCGATGAGCCACTCTCGACCAGTGCCGGTCCTGTTTCGTCCGCGATCTCATCGAATACGGCCGCGGCCTGAATGCCCGCAATCCAGTCATTGGCCGTGTCTTCATTCTGGCCGTCCAGCCACAAACCACCAGCCACCAGAGGACTCGGCGCCAACGTCCGATCCCCTTCTGTTTCCGGGTAACTCAACACAACGTCCGGCGCGCTCGCGAGCAACCGATCCATCAACATGGAGGCGAACTCCAACTCGCGCTCCGATGTTGAGTGCGGGAGCTGGTGCTCGCGCTGCAAAGAAGTGGGGAGAAACGGGTTCGGATGCGCGGGCGCCGGGAGCGCTTCATCGTGCAGGCCCATGATCCAGAGATGATCGAAACGCAGTCCCGCGGCCTCCAACATCCCCATGACTTGCACTGGAGCGCCTTCGTCCTCTACTTGAAAACGAGTGTTGGCGGCTTGTTGATGCAGCCAATCGACGACTTGCGCGAGATTCATCGGCGGCGCGGTGAGATCGAGCGCGGCAAGGCCGGATAGCAGGCCGCGCCATTCCGCGATGGTTTGAAATTCGCCGCTGCTGGGAGCACGGTCGCCCGGCCACGCGAATGCGTCGAGCAAATCTTCGATGCTACTGCTCCATTGACTCGGCCGTTGTTCCTGCGGGATCTTGCGAAGTTGTTTTTCGACGCGCAGCAGCACCCGCTGCAGTTCCGGACAACTTCCCGCGTCGTCGCGCAAGTTTGGCAGAGACACATCCCATCGGCCATTCCTCCGAAGCATGGCGTCCAGCTGTGCGCGCTTGCACCATTCGTTTTCCGAGCCGCCGAGAAAAGGCGATCGCAATAGCATTCCCGCGCGCGGCAAGGGCATTTTCTCCAATGCGAATTCCACCATGAGAAGAGCGGCACGCACCACGGGATATTCCGCGAGCGCTGGTCCCATCGATAGATGAAATGCGCGTTCGCGATCGCTGGACACAGCCCCAGGTTCCAGAATTTTGCCGAGAACCCGATCTATCTTGGGTCGCAAGCGCGTAAGGTCTGGCGCAACAATTATGCCGATCTGTGTTTCGGGATCCATATCGAGCAGCCTTCGAGCCCAAGCCGCGGCGCTTCGGATCTCCCCGGAAGAATCGCGCAACTTTTTTCGATTGGGAACCGAAATACAATCCCTCGACTCGATTGCACGCCACTCCCCGAGTGCGCCAATAAACTCCGTCTGCCTCGGCGTCATTTCGTCGAAGCCGGCGATGTAAACTGACGCCGGTCTCGCCACTTCTCCGGCGGCCATCCTGTCTCGCAGGAAATCGCTGAGGCGCGCCCGTTCCAACCAGCGATTCACACTGCACCGCCGCCGGAACTCGCGGGACCAACTCGCAAACGCCGCCCAGTCATCGGACGCCTCGAAGCTTCCATCCACGGGCAGCCGATACTCGGCAATGAGCCGCCAAGTCTCGATGGCTTGGCGCGCGGTTTCAGGGATCTGCAATAGCGATGCACCCGCCGGCAATTCGCGGATAATCTGCTCCCATAGCATTTGTTCTTGCGAAGCATTCAGCAGGATCGGAGCGTTTTCGTCCGCGCAGCGCCCCAGCCATTCGCTCCAGGTTCGATCGAGATATGCATCCAGCGGCAAGACATCCGGCCGATTCCACACCGTGCGCCCGCGCTCCACTTCCATCGAATGAAATTCGCGTGCCAGCACTCGCGCAAGCCGCCGGCCGGCCGTGAGAACGGTGGCGCCCAATTCGAGCGCGCGGAAAATCTCCTCATGCATGTGCTTTCATGATAATTTGAGCAAACGAATCACGATTGCGATCGATGGCCCGGCCGGCGCGGGCAAAAGTACGCTCGCGCGCCGGATCGCGGCCAAGCTTGGATTTGTATATGTCGATACCGGCGCGATGTACCGGGCCGTGGCTTTGTGGGCGCTGCGTAGCAAGGTAGCGCCATCCGACATGCACCGCTTGGAGCAACTTGCGAACGCGGCGCATATTGAATTCGCTCCAGGTGACCACGCGGTGTTCCTGAACGACGAAGACGTTACGGAGGCCATTCGTACTCCCCAGGTCAGCCAGGCCGCGTCCGAAGTTTCGATGGTGCCCTCGGTGCGCCGCGCGCTGGTGGAAAAGCAGCGCGAGATTGGCGGACGAGTTTCGGTGGTGATGGAGGGCCGCGACATCGGCACCGTGGTTTTTCCCGAGGCCACCGTCAAAATCTTTCTCGACGCTCTGCCGGAGGAGCGCGCGACGCGCCGCGCCAATGAGTCGGCGTTGCCGGCGGACCTGGTGGAGCGACAGATCCGCGAGCGCGACCAGCGCGATCGGGGACGTGCTGAATCGCCGCTGGTTCAAGCGCCGGACGCGGTTTATGTGGACACCACCGGGCTCACCATCGACGAAGTGGAAGCTGCTATTTTGAAAATCATCCGCGATCGCACCTCCAACGGGCGTGAACGAACTCAATGAACAATCTGCTTGTTATGAAATTCGGCGGCACCAGTATGGGCTCCGCCGAGAGAATCCGCGTGGCGGCGGCCATCTGCACGGAACAGAAAGTGCAGCGGCCCGTGCTGGCGGTGGTTTCAGCGATGTCGGGAGTCACCGATCTGCTGCTCGGCGCGCTACGGCACGCGGAGGCGGACGACGAAGCTGGAATCGAATCCAGCATTCGAAGCCTCTCGGATCGGCACGAAAAGACGTGTCACGAATTATTGCGCGAGCCTGCTCGCTGCGATCGCGCAATGGCCGGAATTCGCGAGCTCATCGCCGATTTTCAACGCATCGCGCACGGAATGCTGATGCTGGGCGAGCGGCCGCCGCGGTCGGTGGATGAAGCCATTGCCATTGGCGAGCGCCTTTCCGCCCTGATGATGGCCGAATACCTGGAAGCCGCGGGGATCCCGGCACGCGCCATCAACGCCGCGGACGTGATTGTCACTGACGCCGTGTTCGGCCAGGCCACGCCGATCATGGACGCTACCCGGCGAAAGGCGCAGACCGTTGTCGAACCGCTGCTGGCCAGCGGCGTCCTGCCCATTGTCACAGGCTTCAATGGAGCAACCGCCGACGGACGGCCGACCACGCTCGGGCGAGGTGGATCGGACTTCTCGGCGTCGATTCTCGCGGCCGCGCTGGACGCCACGGAGCTATGGATTTGGACCGATGTGGACGGCATCATGAGCGCCGACCCGCGTTCAGTCCCCGAGGCTCGTGTGCTTGACGCGCTAACGTACAACGAAGCGGCCGAGCTGGCTTACAACGGCGCGAAGGTTCTGCATCCGCGCACGCTCGCTCCGTTGATCGAGCGCCAGATTCCAGTGTGGAGCAAGAACAGCTTCCATCTGGATCATCCCGGCACGCGCATTGTATCCTCGGTCGAGGCGCCCGCAGGCCCCCGGGCGGTCACATCGATGGCCAATGTTGTCCTGGTGTCCATTGAGCCTGCCAGCGCGGCGGTCAGCGGTACGCGGCTGATGGCACGCGCGCTCGAAGCCCTTGCCGATGCAAATGCGGAAGTGCTGGCGCTGAGCAGCTCCAGTTATCGCCAGAGCTTCTGTTTCCTGGTTCGTAAAGAAGAGCTGACGGCGGTCATGAAGTCACTGGAAGCGGACCTCGCACTGGAGTTGACCCACGGCTATTTGAAACCCATCGCGGTGGACGACAATGTCGGCCTACTGGCGATAGTTGGCGAAGGCATGCGCGGCACGCCGGGACTGGCAGGGCGCCTGTTTCAAGCCATCTCGGAGCAGAATGTCAACATTATCGCCATCGCGCAAGGCTCTAGCGAGCTGACCATCAGCATTGTGGTGCGCCGCGACGGCCTGGAGAGGGCGATCCAGGCCGTGCACCGCGAGTGCCGTTAGCGTGTGTCAAACTGAAGTCGTGCCCGAATTTTGCACCTGTGGCGCGCAATTGCCGCCCGACGCTCGCTTTTGCCACAAGTGCGGCAAACCACAATACGACTACCCTGGCATTGAAGAAACCGAGCCGGCGCCACCGCCTGTCGAAGTGGCGAGTCTCTCGCAGGCGCCCTACGTGCAGTTGCCGGCGGAGATTAGTTTCCACAACGGCCTGGCGGTGCGGATCGGATTCATCGCGGCTGCTGCCGCCGTGATGGTGTGCATGATTCCGATTCCCTTGGCCTGGCTTCGATTGCCGATTGCTTTCGTGGCTGCGGGCTTTCTTGCCGTGTATCTGTACAGCCGCCGAACAGGTCAAATACTCAGCCTGCGCAGCGGTGCGAGAATGGGCTGGATTACGGGCATTTTCTCGTTCACGCTGGTTAGCGTCATATTTACGATCGCGATGGTGGCCGTCACCAGCCAGGGCGGTTTGGAAAAGGAACTTCAGAGCCAGATCTCCCCGAACGACCCTCGCTGGGAGATGGTCCGGCAGGCCTTGAACAATCCGGCGATGATCATCGCGGGGCTGGCGCTTTACTTAATGTTGTTTTTCGTCATTCTGACGGCGCTCCCCATGATCGGCGGCGCGCTCGGCGCCAAGGTTCTCGAAAAGGAATGATTAGCGGTAAAGCGGCCTGCGGCTTTGCGATTGTCGCCGCGTTCCTCGTCGCAATTCCCGCCGGCGCGGCGCTCACTCCGGAACAGCGGCAACTCAACATTCGATCCTTTGAGTATGTGTGGAGCGCGATTCGCGACAAGCACTGGCAGAGCAAGCCCGGCGGCCTGGACTGGCAAGCCATCCACAACGAGTTTCGGCCCAGAATCGAAGCGGCCGACAGCATGGGCGCTGCACGCAGCGTGCTGAATCAGATGCTCGAGCGTCTGCATCAGACGCACTTTGGCATCGTCCCCGGTGAGCTCTATTCAAACGTCGACGCCGCGCACGGCGGCGATACGGCAACCGGTGTGGATGTTCGTGTGGTGGGCGCGCAGGTGCTGGTCACTTCCGTGGAACCGGATTCATCGGTCTTCCGGGAGGGGGTGCGGCCTGGTTGGGAGATTGTGAAGATCGCGCGTATCGATCTCGCACCGGTGGTAGCGAAATTGAACGAGGTGTATGCTAGCTCCACACTGCGCGATCTCATGCTGCGGCGGGCTGTTCTAGCGCGTTTGGAAGATGCAGCCGGCTCGGCGCCGGTCGAGTTCGTCGACGGCGATGGCAAGCACGTCAGCAAAAAGCTCGCGTTAAGCCAACCGAAGGGCGACCGTGTGCAGTTCGGGTATCTCAACCCGATGCGGGTTTGGTTCAATTCGTCCAGGGTGGGTGACGGGAACATCGGTTATGTTATGTTCAACGTCTTCCTCGACGCGCAACGGCTGATGACCTCGTTTGGCGATGCCGTCGAATCCTGCGAGAAGTGTGAGGGCTTCATCGTCGATTTGCGCGGAAATCCCGGCGGCATCGGGATCATGGCGATGGGGATGGCAGGCTGGTTCATCGCGCAACCGGATCAAAAACTCGGCACTTTGTACCTGCGCGACACGACGCTGAATTTCGTGGTGAATCCTCGGCTCATGACTTTTGCTGGACCGCTCGCGATCCTGGTGGACGGAACTTCGGCCTCCACGTCCGAGATCATGGCCGAAGGCCTCAAGGATTTGGGACGCGCGCGCATTTTCGGAACACGCACGGCTGCCGCTGCACTGCCGTCGCTGTTCGAAAAGCTTCCCAACGGCGATGGGTTTCAGTACGCCATCGCCAACTATATTTCGGAAGGTGGCAAGCCACTGGAAGGGCTGGGTGTGACGCCGGATGTCGAAACGCCGCTCACACGGCAGGCGCTCCTGGCGGGTAAAGATCCGGCGCTGGACGCGGCGGTCGAGTGGATCGAAAGCCAGAAGCAAGCCACGAAATAGGCAAGTTAGCTCAGGCGTGGATGGGCTGCTCGTCCAGCATGGTCACAATGCGGTCGCGCAGTTCGGCAGTGATGCGCATACGGTCGCGCAGTTGGAGGGGATCGGTTGGAATTGGTTCGCCAATGCGCATGGTCACCGATCCGCTGCGGACATGTCCTGAGCCGAAGGGCAGGACTTCGCGCGTCCCTTTCAAAGCGATCGGTACGAGCGGAACACCCGCGCGGATTGCGATGTAGGCAGCGCCTTCCTTGAACGATGCGAGCTCGCCGCTGTGCGAGCGCCCGCCTTCGGGGAAGATCAGCAACGAGATGCCGCGTTCGCGGATCGCTTGCGCCGCGGTGGCCATGGTCTTGACCGCCGCTCGGGCGTCGCCGCGCGGAACGGGGATGTGGCCGGCACGGGCCAAGTGCGTGCCGAGCAACGGAATCTGGAACAGACCGCGCTTGGCTAAGAAACGGAACTGGACTGGAATGTTTGCGAGAACAACGGGCGTGTCCATGTAGCTGAGGTGATTGGAGACGAAAACGTAACTTCCATCGAGACGAATCTTTTCCAGGCCTTCTATTTTCACCTTCACTCCGCTCACACCGAGCAGGCAACGCGCCCAGGCCCGCGCCACCGCGATCTGCCGCCGGCCACTGGTCTCAAATAGAGAGACGATCAAACTCACCAATCCGAACGCGATGGTAGCGAGAACGATGAGCGGAGCGGTGATGAAATACGCCCGGAAGAATGACACTGGTTCCATTTTACGGGTTCTCTTTTATGAACAGAGCACGCGCCTCGCCCGCCAGATAGAGTGACCCGGCAATGAAGACGGCGTCTTCCGGCGCGGCTTCACTGAGTTGTGTGAAGGCCTCGGCGATAGAATGCGTCAGGAGAGCGCCCGGCGCGGGAATGTCCTCGGGCGGCATGGCCCGTGAATTCGCGGGCGCCGTCACAATCACCCGATCGGCCAACGGAAATAATATCGACGTCATTTCAACGACGGCCTTGTCGCGGAGCGCACCGTATACGATCCAGATACGGCGTCCCGAATAGAACCGGCGAATGTAGGCCGCCAGGGCACGCGTTCCGGCGGGATTGTGCGCTCCGTCAATGATAATCTCGGGCCGCACGGAGACCTGCTCCAGACGTGCGGGCCAGTGCGTGGCGGAGATGCCGGCCGAAGAAACGCCGAGCTGCACCATTGCGATTGCGGCGACGCGTGCATTCTCCACCTGATGCTCGCCCGCGAGCGGGCACAAAATCTCGACGCAGCGATCGGGGCCACGTAGGCGGAAGCGGCTGCCGCGCGCGTCCATTGCAAGATCGACGATCGGCCATTCGCGCGAGAGCGTGTAAGGCGCTTTGGCCTGCGTCCGGAGAATCGCCTCGGCTTCCGGCCGCTGCTCGGCGAACACGGCGGGTACGCCTGGCTTCAGAATCCCGGCCTTTTCGGCCGCGATCTGCTCGATCGTGTCGCCGAGAAAGTTCTGATGATCGTAGTCGATCGGTGTGATCACGCAAAGCTCGGGGGTCGCCACGTTGGTGGCATCCAGGCGGCCGCCCAGCCCCACTTCCAGCACCCCGGTGTCCAGCTTTGCATCCGCGAAGAGCACGAAAGCCATCGCCGTGACCGTTTCAAAATAGGTCGGGTGCATGTCGAGTTCGCCGGACGCGAGCATCCGCTCGGCAGTTTCGTGAACCTTCAGAAACGCGCGCGTGAATTGCTCCCGGCTGACTGGCTGGCCGGAGATTTGAATGCGCTCGGTCGGTTCCAGCAGGTGAGGGGAGATGTACAGGCCCGTGCGAACCCCGGCCGCGCGCAAGCCGGCCTCGATCATCGCGCACGTGGACCCCTTGCCGTTCGTTCCGGCGACGTGCACCCAGCGGCACGCACGGTGCGGATTGCCGAGAGCCTCCAGCAGCCGAGTGATGCGCTCCAACCCCAGCTTCGCCGTCAACACTTCGTTGCCGAGCGAGTAAAGATAGCGGACCGATTCGGCGTAGGTCATCGGCAGGCTAGGGCATGATCGATGGCGTCCAGGAGAGGCTTCGTCACAAATGGTCATCGTACACTAAGGAAAGGGCGACCCGAAGAGCAACCATGGCGACAACTCCCAAAACGCTTACCTACGAAGAATGGCTCGCGCTTCCGGAAGTTGAGGGCGTCGAAGAAGTGGTCAACGGCGAGATACGCAAGATGCCCCCAAATAAACTTCCTCACGCTTACACTGTGGAAAATCTGGCCGACCTGTTGAAGGCGAAAGTGGATCGCAAGAACGTTCAAGTCCTCGTCACCACTTTTGGGCTAGTGATACGCCGCGAACCGATAACTACGCGGGTTCCAGATATTGCTGTCTTTATTCGAAGCAACGTTGTCGAACAGGACGGCTACATCCACTCTGCCCCCGAACTATTGGTCGAAGTGCTTTCTCCTGCCAACACGCGCGCCGAGCGCGCCGAAAAACTGCGAGATTACGAAAGCCTTGGCGTGCCCGAAGTCTGGGTGGTGTCTCCGGAGGCGCAAACAGTCGAGGTGCTGCTCCTCCAACAGGGACGCCTCGCAACTGCGGCGTTACTGCGGCAAGGTCAACTGAAGCCGACGCGTTTCCCCGAGGCTGCGGTTGATATCGACGCCATCTGGGCGAAATGAAGCCGCCTCAAATGAAAAGCGCCGAGTGCGGTGAAGCACCCGGCGCCGGAAAACAACTGCTAGCTCAACTGCCGCTTACTTGGGGCAACCGATCCTCTTGAGATCGGCATCCGGCAGCTCCTTGGCGTCGCGAGCCGCGGCCGGCAGAGCCAAGCCTTTGGGAACCAGCCAGATTTCCACTCGCCGGTTCTTGGAGGTGTCGGTGTCTCCGATCGCTGCGCCTCTGCGCTCCTTGGGAGCCGCGGTCGATAGGGCGCAGGAAGTCGGCACCGACGGTGTTTCCTGCGTCGCCCCAATCCAGCTCCCCTTGATGCGGGATGGATCGAGCGAACTGCAAGTACCGCCGCCACCACTCAGGACGCCGGCAGTTTGCAGCACACGCTCCCGGTCCAGACCGCGCGCTTGACGGCCCCGGCCGATGCGAGGCGCTTCGCCCTCACCGATGTGGCCGACCAGCACGACATCGTAGTTCGGATTGGCAGTGAGCTGCGGATACAATTGCTCGATCAGCACGCGCTTGCCGCAATTGTTGACTCGCGCGCTATCCTTCGGGAACACGATATCGCCGAAGTGCCTCGCTTCGGCCCCGAGGTTCACGGTGATCGCTGTGGAAGCACTCGCGGATCCGCCCTTGCTGTCGGTCACCGATGCAGTCACGGTCACCTGCTTGGACTGTGGACGGCTGCGATCGGCATCGTTAAAGGATACCGAGCTGGAATCGAACTGCGTGTTTGTACCGGTACCGGTCACCCTGCCCTCAGACGCGGCCCAGCTATAGGTAAGCGTGCCGCTGCAATCGGAGCCCATGCCGGCGGCTCGCAGCATCGCCATCTGTCCGCGATCCAGTTCTGTGGGATTGGCCGCCACGCTGACCGTTGGACGGTTGTAGGTATTGACGTGTACGGTAACCGGACTGGCATCCGCTCCGCGCGACGGGTTGTTCGCGTCGGAGACATGCAGACCAATCCGTATATCGCCTGACGAATTCGGCGTGTAGGTGTACTGCGCGCCGCTTCCCACTGAGCTGCCGTTCGCGGTCCATTGATACGCCAACTGACGCCCGCTGGGATCGTTAGCATTTGAGCTGAGACGCACGGCATCGCCCGGACAAACGGTTGCCGGACTGGCGCTGATGGTCCCCGGATTAATCGCCCCGAGCGATGGTGGCGGAGGCGGAGGCGGCGGAGGCGGAGGCGGTGGAGCAACTGGAAGCTCACCGCGATGCCCCAGGTAAAGCGTGAGGCCGCCGGTGGCCTCAATGCCGTTCAGGATTTTACCGTTCGGTATGTACGTGGTGCCAATGTTCGGAGGCCCGGATGATAGACCAAACCGTGGTGCAATCCCGGTGTAGCCGCGAACGTCAATGCGAATGCCGAACCACTTGTTCGCCTGGTACTTGATTCCGCCTCCGTAGTTGCCTTGAAAGCGCTCGTCGGACTTAAATCCGCCGAACCCGGCAGAGGCAGGCTGTGAATTGGCAAAGTTCACCGAGTTCTTGCCCAGCACGTCGAATGTTCCGCCAATGCCTGCCAGGACGAACGGCCGAAACTTGTGATCGCGCGGCGTAAAATGCAAAACGACATCCACGGCAGGCTGGAGAGTGTGGATTGGGAATGGCTGGTACACCAGCGGCGTTCCATTCGGCGGATTCGACAGGAAGAAATACTTATTCCAGGAATAGGCGTTAAAGTCCTCTTCGAGAGCTACATAGTTCCAGAAATTCTCCGTTACCCGCCCGCCCAGGATGGCGGCGCCATCAATCTTGGCGCCTAAGCCTGCGGGGATCCTCTTGTAGTCGGAATATCCTGCGTAGACGTTTAATTCAAAGAGGTTGTTGTATTCGTCTGATGAATGTGCCGCGGCGTTTTGCGCCCGCGCCGGATTCGGGATCCCCACGGCGCCCAATAGAACTAGCGCCAGAACCGGATACCTCCATACTGCTCGCATGTTTTTCACCTTTCCTCTGATTCATTTACTGTTTGCAATGACAGCGTGATCATCCTGTTGGGCCACAGTAGCCTGAGGCAGATCGAAAACCAAAGCCCCCCGAGCGGTGCTGAGCGCGAAAATCCGTCGGGGAAGATCGGGTGCGAACCACAGCATTCGAATGGCGGCGCCCTGCAGTCCCTCGTTGGAGAAGGCCTGCCAGGAGTCCCCCCCATCCACGGTGCGGTACACGTTGCCGTATTGGACCAGGAAGGCTTCGCGGCCTTCCGAGGGATTGAAGCGAACCGAGTCTACCGTAGCCGCCGGAACACCTTCCGTCACAAGCTTCCATTGTGCGCCTTCATCGGTAGATTGCAAAATGCCGCGCGAAGTTGCAGCAAGAATTGCGACCTCGCGTTCTACTGGGAGGGCCACATCGTAAAGGTAGTACCCGTTTGGTACTAACGCCGGCTGCCACGTACGGCCGGAGTCCTCCGAAATGAAAAGACCGGAGTCGGTTCGGGCGGCCAAACGGGAGGCGCCGCTCGGAGGCGCGTAAATCGCCAGGACCGGCACGCCGCTAACTCCGGCCGCCTTCACTTGCTCCCAAGTCATTCCAGAATTGGAACTTCGGAACAGGCCTGCGTCAGTTCCGGCGAATAATACCACTGCTCCCTTCCCGAATAGCACCGCGCGAAGCGCTCGAATACGTACACGTCCAACGCTCGGAACCCGCTGAGCTGTGCCGGCAATGGGCCGGGCGGCGACAGCAACCCGAGGCTCTGGCAAGGACGCCCAGGTTTTCCCCCCATCCGTCGATTTCAAGACCGCATCTTCGCTGGCAGCAAACACGAGGTCAGCGTTAGCGGGAGACGCCGTCAGGCTGTGGAGATTCCGGCCGTGCAGCGCTTCCTCGTTGGCGCGCAAGGACCACTGAAGGCCGCCATCACTGCTCGCGAAGACTCCGCCGTACAGCCCTTCGTAGGTGCTGCTGGCGTACAGGCGCTTACTGTCAGAGGTGATTTCCGAAAGGCGGTGATTCGCAAAGCCTTCATTCACCGGCCGCAGTGTCTCGCCGGAGTCCGTACTCTTCAGAATGCCGGCGAACTCGGTCGCCAGATACAGGGTGCGGGGGTCGCCTGGGTCGAACACCATCCAGTTGACCTGTTCGGAACTCAAATGCCGCCACGTCTTGCCGCCATCCGGCGATTTGAACAGCCCTAGGGTCGTGCCGGCGAAAATCGTGTCGGAATTGCGCGGGTCCTCCGAGATGATGTGCGTGCGGCGATGGGTCCCGGGAATGCCATGGATCTTGAGCCAGGCCTCGCCCGCGTTGTCGCTCCGATAGATACCGCTGCAAGCGCTGGCGAATACCAGTTTCGGCCGGCTCGGATCCACGCGAATGGAGAAGATATCGGAATCGTCAATCAGGCCGGTGGAAATCGAATGCCAGGTGGCGCCGCCGTCGGTGGTTTTCCAAGGCAAGTGCGGTGTTCCGGCGTATAGCACGTCCTTATCGGCCGGGTCGAAGGCTAACGCCGTAATGTCCTGCATCTCAGGGTCGTCCGCTCGCGAGATTCTTCGCCAGGTGGCGCCGCGATCCATGGAGACGAAAACGCCCTTCGATGTTCCCGCGGCGAGCGTCGCGGGATCGATCGGCGACATCGCGAGCGCTCCAATGCGCGATCCACGAATGCCGGCCAACTCCTGCCAGGTATCGCCTCCGTCTTTGCTCTCGTAGACACCGGAGTCCTGAGAATCACCGGAATCCAGACCGGCATAGTAATGCATCGATTCGGCCGGATCGATCAGGACCGAGTTGAAGACTCCAGGAGTTCCGCGCGGAAAAGGCAGTAAACGCCAAGATGCGCCTGCATCGTCGGAGCGAAACAGCAACGAGTCGCGCGAACCAGCGACCAGCGTGCGGCCGTTCTGCGGATCAATCGCGATGGCTCGCGCGCTGCCGCCGAACGGACCTGCCAACTTCCACCCGCCAATCACAGGAAGCGCGGCAACCAAAAGCACTGCGAGACCGAGGGCTGGTTGCCTCCCCAGCTTTCTTAGTGGCACTCTTTATTACCATAGCAAAAAGCGCGCCTCCGGGGAACAAGTGATGACGGGCGAAGTTGTTGAAACCTCAATTGTTACAGGGATTTAATGCAGCCCAGTGGAGGCGGAGTGCGCAGAAGCGTCGGTGATTTGCTCGGCCAATTCGCGAGGCCGATCCAGATTTTCTACGATTAACCTGCTGTTTTCTCCCGCCGTTTCGATGGAGATATCTCCGACGCCGAACATTCGCTGCCCGAACGACTGAATCACCCGCACGTCCTGGACCTTGGAGAGTTGAATAATCCGCATGGATTTCGAAGCGAATCCGGTTTCGTAGCGCAGCTTGTCTCCGGCGATGGTCAGCTTGACGGTTTGCCGCCGCAGATGCCGCTTGATCGGCCAAAGCAGGATCAACAGGCTGGCGATCGGGAGATAGGGATACCGTTGTTGCGGATATTGATCCACCAAATATTTGTAGTGAACGAACACCGCCGCGCACATCACCAGAAAGGCGCAAATATACCCAGTTTTGATGAGCTTCATGCTCGGACGGATGACGATGTCGGCCATGGCTGGTAGTGAGAATTGTACCGCGCCCGAATAAGGGACAATTGTACTTAACGCGATGAAGCCGGCCAAGTCCAAGAAATCAGGCGGAAGGGTTGCCAGCTACGTCATCTCGTTGCCGGAACGCGTGGTGCGATCCGCGGCGGCGCTGGCCGGTGGTTTGATTCGCGAGATCGGCGATGTTTCGTTGCCCGCAACGGTTCGCCGCACGAAGACCTACGAGACGATGGTGGACATCGCGCTGCGGTTCATGATCGAGCAGGTGGGTGAAGTGAAGGGTGTCTATCCGTCAGGAGACGGACTCGCGAGCGATTTTCTCTTGCGCCGGACGGCTGGACACGGTATTGAACTGGCGGGTTTGCTTGCGTTTCGCGCATCGCCGGTGTGGATCATGGCCGCGCTGGCGGATGTTTCGGGCGCCGGGCGCCACATCGTACAAGAAATAGCGGAGGCGCTGAAACAGGATGGGCTGCTCGCGGCCGACGCCCGATTCGAGAACGTCGATCAGCTCTTGGAAGGCCTGGAGCAGACCGCGGG
>Ga0209415_10008587_pt1 | contig 17703 bp, 11 predicted proteins | sample PeaSoiSIISIP2007_FD_187696 | JGI IMG/M metagenome (GOLD analysis project Ga0209415, IMG submission 187696) | Peat soil microbial communities from Weissenstadt, Germany - SII-SIP-2007 (SPAdes) (version 2) | ecosystem: Environmental > Terrestrial > Soil > Wetlands > Peat | place: Germany... | reverse complement strand
CCGTGCGCGTTTCATCGGCGAACCCTTGTTTTGCCGCTCGAATCTCGAAGCGCCCCGGAGGCAGGCCGGACGCCTGAAAGTGCCCCCCGCCGTCGGTTGCGATCGTGCGCGTTGCACCTGTGTCGGCGTTCCTGATTGTCAGCGCAACACCGGGAAGGGCTGCGCCGGTTTGGTCCGTGACCACGCCGGAAAGGCTCGCTCCCGTTTGGGCCTGAGCCAAGAATGCCGAAAGCAGAAAACCAACCGCCGCGATCAACAGGCGAGCCTTGCGCATTTCTACCTCGAAACAAAATCATTGGTCTTGGACAGAAGTCGGAAGTGTACATGAAATACGATTCTATTGTCCAGAACTGTACGATATAGTCTTTTTCGCAACGAGCCCGTTGGCGAATGCTACGGAGTTGACCGGGAATTTCGTTGTCGTTACGATTGTGTCCCGATGCAGAAGAACGGCAAATCCGAAGGGAATATTGAGGGACTGCTGAAGCTTCGAGATGCAGCTTTGCAACTGGGAATCAGCTTCCCGACGATCAAGCAGTGGATTTATAAGAAAAGGATTCGCAGCATCAAGACCGCCGGAGGGCATCATCGCATCCCTCAGACCGAGGTGGACCGGCTGCTTTTCAGGACGCGAGGCAAAACGGAAAAAGAGCGGAAGATGGTAATCCGGCGCGTCAGCGGACGGAATCAGCTCGTGGGGCGGGTTGATTCTGTGCGGATTAGCGGTCTGATGGCGGAGATCAAGATTTCGATTGGCGGCCAACAAATTACATCCATCATTACGGCAACCTCAGCGCGCGAAATGCAACTCAAGCCGGGACAGACCGCGGCAGCCCTCATCAAGGCAACCGAGGTGATGATTCTTCGTGTGTGAAGTGAGGAATCCAAAAATTCTTCCGGTTCGCTCTTTGCTTTGAGCTTGCAGGCCGCGCGTGCAGGCATGCGGGTTGGGCATGCAGGTTGACCCGAGCTTTGTCAGCGGCCTAACATAGCGACCGACGGCACTGAGGCCTTTAGAATGATCGGCCAGACGGTCTCCCACTATCACATTGTGGGAAAGCTCGGTGGTGGCGGCATGGGCGTAGTGTATGAGGCGGAAGACACGCGCCTGGCCCGCCGCGTCGCCCTCAAGTTCATTCCCGCCGAGATGGTCCACGACCCTAAGTCACTCAACCGCTTCGTGCGCGAGGCCCGCGCCGCATCGCAGTTGAACCATCCCGGGATCTGCACCATCCACGATATCGAGGACAACGGCGGACATCCTTTCATCGTCATGGAGAAACTGGAGGGGGTGAGCCTGAAGGAGCGCATACAAGAGAAGCCGATGGCGGTCGACGAAGTCCTCGACATTGGCATCCAGGTGGCGGATGCATTGGCGGCTTCGCACGCCAAAGGGATCATTCATCGCGATATCAAGCCGGCCAATATTTTTGTGGGGCAAAACGGTCAAACCAAGATCCTCGATTTCGGATTGGCCAAGTCGGCCCACGAAAAGGGATCGAGCGATGCCGCCATGGAAGACTCGCTGACCGCGATGGGAGTGATTCCGGGAACCGCGGTTTACATGTCTCCGGAGCAGGCGCGCGGCGAAGAACTGGATCCGCGGAGCGATTTGTTTTCGTTCGGGGTCGTGCTGTACGAGATGACTACCGGCAAGAAGCCTTTTTCTACGGGCAACGTAATCAGCACGCTGGACGCGGTCCTAAACCAGAAGCCGGTTTCACCGCTGAGTCTCAATCCGAAGCTGCCGCCGGATCTCGAAGGCATCATCGGGCGCGCCATGGAGAAAGACCGCGGGCATCGCTACCCGAACGCGCTGGCCATGAAGGGCGATCTGCAGTCGTTGCGGAAGGAAACGGAATCAGGGTTGACCAAGAGCGGGTTGCGGCGGCCAAGGTTGCCCTATCGGTTGGCCACCACCACGTTTCGGACCTCGAGCAAATTTTCAACGTATCTTCTGCTGGGAGTGAGCGCGCTGCTGCTTACAGTTCTGGTCGCCGTAGGAGCATGGTGGTTCAAACAGCGCCAGGCGGGCGCTGGCGCGCCCAAGAACACGATCGCGGTGCTGCCGTTGCAGAACATGAATAACGACATCAGCGTGGAGTTTCTGCGCTTCGCGCTGGCCGATGAAATCGCCAACACGCTGACCTACACCCGGACGCTGGACGTTCGGCCATTGCCGGAAAAAATTCGCGTGATCGCCGACGCCGACCCGCAGCGTGCCGGCCGCGAAGTGCATGTTGCCAACGTGGTGACCGGGCACTTCCTGAAACAGGGCGACCACCTTCTGATTACATTGGAAGCGATCCAGGTTGAGGGGAACCGGTTGCTGTGGCAGACCACTGTGAAAGCCCCCGATCAGGACCTGATTGCATTGCAGGCTCAGATGGCGGCCCAAATCCGCCAGGGTTTGCTGCCGGCACTGGGTGCGACCGGCGGTTTTCTCGATACCGGCACCCGCCCGAAAAGCGCCGAGGCCTACGATCTCTACCTGCACAGCCTGGCTCTGCCTCACGATGCCGGGCCGAACAAGGATGCCATCGCGGTGCTGGAGCATGTGGTGGCCGTGGACCCAACCTACGCGCCGGCGTGGGAACAACTCGGAGTACGTACCTACTTTGATGCGGACTATTCCGATGGTGGCGAGCCCATGTTCCAGCGCTCCAACCAAGCCTGCGAACGCGCCCTGGAACTTGATCCGAATCGGGTCACGGCCGCCAGACAGTTGATCGCTAACCGGGTGGAGCGAGGCGAACTGGGCAAGGCGTACCAGGCGGCGCAGGCCCTGGTGAAGCGTCGTCCCGAGAGTGCCGAGGCCCACTTTGCCATGAGCTATGTTTATCGTTATGCCGGGATGCTGGAGCAATCGACGGGTGAGTGCAACACTGCGCTCGCGCTCGATCCTGGTAACTACCTCTTTCGTTCTTGCGCCTGGGCGTTCATGGAGTTGGGTAAGACCGAACGGGCCACGGATTTTATCCGGCTGGATGAGGGGTCGGAGTGGGCTGCGTATGCCATGCCGTCCGTCCTGCTGCGCGAGGGAAAGATTGCCGAAGCACGACAGGCGGTCAAGCTCATGCCGAGTACGCCGCGCTATCACCGCGATCTGCTGGAGTCTTGTTTGCAGTTGCGGCCGGCAGCGGATCTGGACCGGATGGCGCAGGAAGCGGAAACCAGCTTGCCTACCGAACTGGACGCCGAGACGTGGTATTACCAGGGAGCCATCTTCGCGTTCTGCGGCAAGAAACAAGCCGCTCTCCATCTTCTCGAGAGCGCAGTCGAGCAGAATTATTGCGCATACTCGAATCTGCTTTCCGATCCGCTGCTGGCAAAACTCCGCACAGAAACAGCCTTTGACAAAGTGTTGACCGCCGCGGGCAAATGCCAGGATGCGGTACGAGCCGCAGCCAGCACCCCAACCCCGTGAAAACGTAATTAGTGTTCGGAGCAGCGGCGCATAGGCTGATACAATCCGCTTGTCGAAATGGTTTCATGTCCGCTAATTGTTTCCGCAAAAAAATCTCCAAGAGGATGCCTTATGATTTCTATCCGAAGTTTCTTCGCGGCCCTTCTTCTCGGTTGTGTCATCGGCAATGCCTACCTGACGGCAGCGCAGGAAACACAAGAGGGCCGCTTGCTGCGTTTTCCCGACATCTATAAAGACAAGATTGCATTCATGTACGGGGGTGATCTCTGGCTGGCGTCGAGCGCGGGAGGCACAGCGCGCCGCATTACTTCCCATTCCGGGCGGGAAGTATTTCCGAAGTTCTCGCCGGACGGAAAGTTGTTGGCTTTCACCGGCCAATACGATGGCAATTTTAACGTTTATGTCATGTCGTCCGAGGGCGGTCAGCCGAAGCAGTTGACTTTCTATCAGGGATCCGCGCAGCCGCTCAGCGACCGCATGGGTGTCCTCAATCAAGTGATTGGCTGGACGCCGGATGGGAAGAGCATCGTCTTCCTCTCTCGACGCGATGCTTCGAACGGTTGGATCAAGCGGCCCTACACAGTGAGCATCGAGGGTGGATTGCCGCAGCCCATGTTCATGGATGAAGGCGGCTTGCTTTCGTTCTCGCCGGACGGCACCAAGATCGCTTACAACCGGATTTTCAGCAACTTCCGGCCGTGGAAACGCTACACCGGCGGCATGGTGCAGGACATCACCATCTACGACCTCAAGAATAATGTTGTTGATGGAGTCATTCCGCATACGGATTACACCGACACATTTCCGATGTGGCGTGGAAACACGATCTATTTCACTTCGGACCGCGGGCCCGAACACCGGCTCAATCTCTACAGCTACGACCAGGGCAGCAAGCAGGTTGAGCAACTCACCAAATTCGATGACTTCGACGTCATGTGGCCGAGCCTTGGTCCCGACTCGATTATTTTCGAGAAGGGCGGCTACCTCTACACCTTCGATCTGCAGACGCGGCAGCCGAAAAAACTCGTCGTTTATGTGAATGGTGAGCGCGACCATGCCATGAAGCATTGGGTAAGCGCGAACAAACAGATCACCGACTTCGATATCTCGCCCGACGGGAAGCGAGCCGTATTCGCGGCGCGCGGAGAAGTCTTCACCGTTCCCGCCAAGGATGGAAGCATCCGCAATCTGACGCATTCTCCCGGGGTTCGCGAGCAAAAGGTGGCGTGGTCGCCGAATGGGCAATGGATCGCCTATGTTTCCGACCGCACCGGTGAAGACGAGATCTACATCGCGCAGCAAGACGGACTGGCTCCGGAAGAGCCGATCACCAGCGGGCACAAGGGATTCATGTTCCAGCCGGTCTGGTCTCCCGACAATTCGAAGATCGCCTGGGCCGACAAGGACCTGAAACTCTGGTACGTCGACATTAAAGAGAAGAAGCCGGTCGAAGTGGACCGCGCCAAGTTCTTCGAGATTAGGAATTACAGCTGGTCTCCGGACAGTAAGTGGCTGGCTTATGACAAGAACTTGGAGTCCGGCTATTCGGTGGTGTATCTCTACGGGTTAGCCGACCGCAAGATCACGGCCGTGACCTCAACGCTTGAGAATAGTTACTCTGCCGTGTTCGATCCTGATAAGCGATACCTGTATCTCCTTTCTGACCGCGACTACAACGAAGTGCTGGGTAACGTCGATTTCGAGTTTGCGAATCCGAAAACGACGCGCGTCTACGTGGTCACGCTGACCGCGGACGAGCCTTCGCCTTTCCCCGCCTTGAGCGACGAGGTGAACGTTAAGAGCGAAGAGCCAGCGGCGGCCGCAGCGGCGCCAGAGAACAAGAAGAACGCAAAGCAGCCAACCAAGAAGGAAGAGAATACCGAAGAGAAAGCCGCGCAACCCGAGACCAAGGAGCCGCCCAAAGTCTTCAAGATTGATCTGGACGGCATTCAGAACCGGATCGTGGCGTTGGCCGTTCCACCCGCTGTGATTCACACCTTCGACGCCTCCAAAGACGCGATCTACTACTCGACCTCTCCCATCCAAGGACTGTCGGGACCGCTGGCCGGAGAAAATCCCGCCATTCATGCCTACGATCTGAAAGAGCACAAAGACAAAGTGCTGTTGGATGGCGCGGATCGTTTCGCGCTTTCCCATGACGGATCGAAGCTGTTGTACCGGACCGAGCACGATGGTCCGATTGGGATCATTGATGCCAAGTTGCCGGGAGGAGATTCCAAGACTCCCGAACCGCTTCACAAAGTGGGAGACGGTGCGCTCAAACTGGACGGCATGCGAACCGAAGTCGATCCTCCGCAGGAATGGAAGGAAATTTTCAACGAGGTCTGGCGTCAGGAACGCGATTACTTCTTTGAGCCCTCGATGAATGGAGTGGATTGGCAGAAGATCAAAGATCAATACGCGCAATTGCTCCCGCATGTGGCCGATCGTTATTCGCTGACTTATATCCTGAGCGAAATGATCGGGGAATTATCGAATTCGCACACCTATGTGGGCGGCGGCGATTTCCCCGACTTACACCCGGTGAATGTCGGGTTGCTGGGCGCGGACTATGAAGCCGACGCGGCCAGCGGCATGTACCGCATCAAGAAAATCTTCTCCGGTGAAAATTGGGACGCGCATGCGCGCTCTCCTTTGACTGAGCCGGGCGTCAATGTGAAAGAAGGCGATTACCTGATCGCGATCAACGGGCGCGACCTGCGCGCTCCGCAGACTCCCGACGAACTGCTGGTGAATACGGCCAATGAGGTGGTCACGCTCTCGGTTAACTCCAAGCCCTCGGCCGACGGCGCCCGCAAGGTGGTGGTGAAGCCGATTGGCGACGAGTACAGCTTGCGCGAGTTGAACATGATTGAGACCAACCGCAAAAAGGTGGACGCGGCTAGCGGCGGCCGCATCGGTTATGTCTACCTGCCCGATATGGGCGACCCGGGACTTAACGAGTTCGTGCGGCAGTACTTCCCGCAGATTCGCAAGGAAGGCATCATTTTCGACGTTCGCTATAACGGCGGCGGCTTCGTGGACGAACTGATCTTCGAGCGGCTGCGGCGCATACTGGTCGACATGGATGCGGCCCGTAACTGGGAGCCGGCACGGCGCCAGAATGCTTTTTACGGATACATGGCCTGTGTGACCAATCACTACGCCGCGTCCGATGGAGACATCTTCAGCTACATGTTCAAGCAGTACAAACTGGGACCACTCATCGGCGAGCGGACTTGGGGAGGAGTGCGCGGCATCCGCGGTTTTTTCCCGCTGATGGATGGCGGTTTCATCACGCGGCCGGAATTCTCGCTGTATGGAATGGATAGCAAGTGGGTGATCGAGAATCGCGGCGTGCAACCCGACGTGGTGGTGGACAATCCTCCCGACCTGGTCTTCAAGGGGCAAGATCCGCAACTCGAAAAAGCCGTCCAGATGCTGATGGACGAGATCAAGGCCAATCCCAAGAAACTGCCGGCGCGGCCTCCGGATTTGCCGACTTATCCGGAGGGGCCGGGGCTGTAGCGCTGAGTCAGTCTGGGGACGGGCTCGTGTGGAGACGGGCTCGTGTGGGGACGGGCGACCTCGCCCGTCCGGACGGGTGGCCGACTCAAGCCCGGCATTGGCTTGAGTGGGGATGTCCATCCGCCGCGAGCACACCCCGCGTTGTGAAAGGGTGGCAGTATTTTGTCATCGCCACCATTCGTGATCGAAATCCGTTGACTTAAGACCTACCCCGCGCAACGATAGAGATCTGATTGGGGCAGTTCCGAAGTCCGTCATCAAGGCGGCCCTCGAAACTGCCCCAAACCCATTTTCAGCGATCTTTGACAAGTTAACTCGTTGGTTCTTAAAGACTTTACCAGCAAGTCCTTTAAACCCAAAGGCCTGGCGGTTGCTTCCCCCCTAAGTCTTTGATTCCAATATACCGGGTGGGGGAGGGGGGTACCCCTTCTGATTCGTTCATAATGACGACTTTATGGAGTCCCCGCTTGTCAACCGGACGGTCGGTCGGATATTATTATGTGAACTAGTTGGTGCAACCGTGATGAAGGGTACCCGTGTATCCGTCAGTCCCGGTGTGGGGAATGAGTGAGCTGAAAAGCTGGAAATCGTAAGTGCTCCTGAATCCCACCCGCCAGAAAAGCTGGCATGGTGGGTTTTGTTGTTTCCGGGAGGGTGCTTTTGTCCAGCCCCCGAAGGGGATTTCGATTTCGAAGAATTGTGGTATCGCTAAACCGATACCCTGATACGAAGCCTACGGACTGATAGAGAGTTTTTATGACGGATCCGAAAAACACGCCAACCGCCGCCACGCCAAGCACTGGCAAGACGAAGTCCGAGTCCGAGTCAAAGACCGGCTCCAAGACCATGACCGGGGCCAGCATTCTTTGGGAATGCCTGGAGCGGGAAGGCGTGAGGGTTGTATTTGGCTATCCCGGCGGGGCCATTCTGCCGGCTTATGACGCTTTAAAGCATAGCAAGATTCATCACGTGCTGGTGCGCCACGAACAGGGTGCGACCCACATGGCGGACGGCTACGCGCGCGCCAGCGGGGAGGTGGGAGTTGCGGTCGCCACCTCGGGGCCGGGCGCGACCAACATGGTCACGGGGATCGCCACGGCGATGCTCGATTCCATACCGATTGTCTGCATTACCGGACAGGTGGGCAGCAAGCTGATCGGGTCGGATGCATTTCAGGAAACCGACATCACCGGCGTTACGCTTCCGATCACCAAGCACAACTATTTAGTTACGCACGCCAGCGAAGTGGCACGGACTATTCGGGAGGCTTTTTATGTGGCGCGGTCGGGGCGTCCGGGGCCGGTGCTGGTGGATATCACCAAAGATGCGCAGCAGGGCACGTGCGAGTTCGACTGGGAAGCGGCCAGGCCGCAATTGCCGGGCTATCGTCCTGATCTTTCGCCTGCTCCGGAGGAGTATAAGCAGGCGCTGGAGTTGATCCACACTTCGAAGCGGCCGGTGATTCTTGCGGGGCACGGGATCATCGTTTCTGCAGCGATGCGCGAGGTGCGCGATTTTGCCGAGCGTGCGGGCATTCCGGTGGCGATGACGCTGCTTGGCCTGGGCGCGTTTCCGGCATCGCACCCGCTGAATCTCGGCATGATGGGCATGCACGGGGAAGCCTGGGTGAACCATACCATTCAAGAGGCGGATCTGCTGCTGGCTTTCGGCATGCGCTTCGACGACCGCGTTACCGGCAACCTGAAGAATTACGCTCCCAACGCAAAAAAGATCCACATCGAGATCGATCCGGCGGAGATTAACAAGAACGTCAAAGTCGATGTTCCGCTGGTGGGCGATTTACGGGAAGTTCTGCTGGAATTGTTGCCGCATGTCGAATCCATAGATCGCAGCGAGTGGCTGGATTCGATTGACAAGCTGAAGGGCGATTCGGCGGTGCGCGATATCCAGAACCTGCCTGACAGCGGCCATCTTTATGCGGCGCATGTGATCAATGATTTGTGGCATCAGACGCGCGACGGCAACACCATAGTCGTCACCGACGTTGGTCAGCACCAGATGTGGGAGGCGCAGTACTACAAGCATGAGCGTCCGCGTTCGCTGATTACTTCTGGCGGATTGGGCACGATGGGCTTTGCTCTGCCCGCCGCCATCGGCGCGAAAGTCGCTTGCCCGGAGGCTGAGGTTTGGGTGGTGGTGGGCGATGGCGGATTCCAGATGACGATGTGCGAACTGGCGACGCTGGTGCAGGAGAATCTGAAGATCCATATTGCCATCATCAACAACGGATTTCTGGGGATGGTGCGGCAGTGGCAGGAATTTTTCTACGACCGCAACTACGCGGCCACGCCCTTGCTGAATCCGGATTTCGCCAAGTTAGCCGACGCTTACGGCATACGCAGCATGACCGTCTCGACGCGTTCGGCGGTGGTGCCCGCGGTGGAAGCGGCTCGCCAGCACAACGGGCCGATGCTGATCAATTTCAAGGTGGAACAGGAAGACACGGTCTATCCGATGGTTGCGGCCGGGGCGGCGCTGCACGACATGATTCGGCGGCCGAGTCCGATTGTGGAGACGGCTGAGGACTAGGAATGCGCTGCTAGCTGCTGGCTACTGGCTTAGCTAAAGACGATCAAACTTATGTTGAATACATTCATGGTGTACGTTGAGAATAAGCCGGGCGTGCTCACGCGCGTGGCATCGCTGTTTCGACGCCGCGCTTTCAATATCGATTCTCTGACGGTGGGACGCACCGAGAAGCCCGAAGTGTCGCGCATGACCATTACGGTCGACGCGGACCGTGACCAAGCCCGCCGCATCGAAGCCCATCTCTACAAGCTGGTGAACGTGCTGCTGGTCGAGAACATCACGAATCAGCCGGCCATTGTCCGCGACCTGGCCTTGATCCGGGTGTCGGCCACTCACGATGCTCGCTCCCATGTGCTGGAACTGGCGAGCGTGTTTCGAGCGCGCGTGGTCGATGTTTCTCCCGAGTCATTGACCATTGAAATTACCGGTGGAGAAGACAAGATCGACGGGTTGCTCGAAGTGCTGCGTCCCTACGGGATCTTGGAAATGGTGCGCACCGGCATCGTCGCCATGCGGCGCGGCAGCAAGTCGAACGGCAACGCTGTGATGGACAGTACGGCTCAAAGCGCGGCCAATGACGATGTCTCTTACTCGGTATAAAGCGGTTGAGTAAGACTACGCTCGGCTGATTTCGCAAGGCGCGGCCAATCCGAGGTTCCCGAATCCTTTCGGGAAGAATGTAGAGTTCCCTGCCGGGGCGATGGATTCTTTGCCCCTCCCTAAAGTTCCTCCACCGTCCAAATTCGATCGCAGTCCTGCACCTTGGTGCTCAAGCGAGAGCAGGCCGCGCCGATGGAGAGGGTATTCGCGATGAATGATTCCGGCGACATGGTCAAAGAGTCTCTGGTCGACAACTGCGAGCAACGTCAATGTCGTGGGAGCCCTTAAGACTGGCGGCGCTTTAGGACAGGAGACATGCGACCGGTTCGCATATTGATTGTCGATGATCCGGCGGTCTTTCGAAAGGTGCTGAGCGATCTGCTGGCGTCCGATCCGGAGATCGTCGTCGCCGGCACGGCGGGAAACGGCAGTCAGGCGCTGGCCCGGATCGCAGAAATCAAGCCGGATGTGGTCACACTCGATGTTGACATGCCAGAGATGAATGGAATGGAAGCCCTGGTCGAGATCCGCAAACTGTATGCGAAGTTACCGGTGATTATGTTCAGTGCTCTTACCGAGCGTGGTGCGACGGCAACCCTGGATGCGCTGGCGCGGGGCGCGAGTGACTATGTCGCCAAACCCTCCTACAGAGAGACTCCGGAAGGCTCGCACGAACGGGTGCGGAAGGAATTGCTGCAAAAGATCAAGATTTTGTGCGCGGAGCACGCGCCGCGGCCACAGCTCAGATTAGCATCCACCTTGGTTCCAGTTCGTGCCGAGCCGCGCATCGACGTGATCGCCATCGGGACGTCGACGGGTGGACCGGGTGCGCTGTCTGAACTGATTCCGCAATTTCCCGCGGATCTGCCTGTGCCGATCGTGATCGTACAGCATATGCCGCCGCTGTTCACACGCCTGCTGGCTGAGCGTCTCAATACCCTTGCCCCGCTGGAGGTGCGCGAGGGCACGAACGGACAGAAATTGCAGCGCGGCCAAGTGTGGATTGCACCCGGCGACCAACACATGACGGTAACACGCAAAGGAGTTGATTTTCTGCTGAACCTGAACCGTGATCCACAGGAAAATTCCTGCCGTCCCGCGGTAGATGTGTTGTTCCGCTCGGTGGCCCAAACCTACGGTGCGAATGTGCTGGCGGTAGTACTAACCGGCATGGGATCGGACGGCACACACGGGGCGGCGGTCATACGGGAAGCGGGCGGAGAGGTCCTCGTCCAGGACGAAGAGTCTTCGGTGGTTTGGGGCATGCCTGGGAGTGTGGTCGCGGCCAGCTTGGCCGATCGCGTCTTTCCGCTGAGCGGCATCGCACCGGAAGTTATGCGCAGGGTGTCGATGCGGAGAGCGGTCGCGGCCGGCGCTCGGGTGTAAACGGGGGGAAATAAAGAACGCCCTGAGCGTTGAAGCTCAGGGCGTCTCCGGCAGCCCTCCCCCAGAACTGCCAAACCACGTGCCTATCCTAGGTCCGTTCGGCTCTACAGTAAACGGCACTTTCGTAATATAGAGCTTATTCCTGAGTACCGCGGGTCATGTACTTAGGTAATCGTATTCACGGAGTTACCGGGCGCTATCGGTTGTGGCTTTTGCACGAAATACGGGCTGCGAGGAAGCTCGCAAAGCTGAAGGTCAGAGACGCCGTGATCACTTTTTCTCCCAGGTTTTTCCGTTGTCCGGGCTGGTCCAGATTGCGTGGTCACTGGTGGAAATTACGACCTCGGCCGGGGCGCGCACATCAATGTGAGTTACGTCGGAGGTAAGGGTCTGGGAGTTGATAGAAGGTTGGACGGGGGACCAGGTTGCGCCGCCGTCGGCGGAATGGAACAGCGTTCCCGCCAGTCCACCGGCCCACACATCCTGGTCGTGAAGGGCGTAGCACAACAATGGATGATCCGGATGCAGCGAGGTTTGCCAGCTCTGACCGCTGTCCAGTGACCGTTGCAGAACGCCTGCCGCAATCATCCAGGCGACATTGCGCATGCGTGGGCTGGTGGGCGCTGCCAATTTCGCCATCGACATCACATTCCTGCCCTGCAGAGAAGCTTCAGCACCGGTAGCCACGAGGACGTTCTGCGACTGACTTGCTTCAGTTTGCGGGGCCGGCTTTGCTTTTTCAACGGCCCGCGCCCCGTTTTGCGCGTCCTCGGAGGAGACGTCTGCCTGCACGGTTGGAGATTCTGCAGTAACCTCGACGGCTTCACTCGAGCTTGGAATTGTCCGCGTGTCGTAATTGAGCGTCCGGGCTCCGGCCGATGAACCCGCTGACAGTTTGTCCGCCTCCTTCAAATCCTGCCTGTTGCCGGCAATCTCGCTTTCCGCCAACCGTATTCCGGACCCCGGAGGCGATGGGGTGACAATGCCGCCAGCTTTGAGTTTCTTAGAGGGCTGCAATTCGGACTTTAGCGGTGCTGCCTGAGTGGTCGCGGAAATTGCCGATTGGTCCATTGCCGACGATACTGGTGGCGGCGATGCGATCTGCGGAGTGGAAGCTGGCTGCGCATTGGCAGCGACCTGCGAGTTTACGGGAGGCTGCGTGGGCTGGTTCAGCTTTCCGGGATGCATCAGAAGCACCGCGGCAGCCACGACGACTCCAGCGGCCAGAGCGGCCCAGCGCAGACTGGGCCAGGCAAAACTCGGCCCCCGCCGCGGGAGCGTTGCTGGCCGCTCGCCTTCAGCCTCGGCCGGAGTTGCTGCCGTGTCAAGGGCCGGGAGCGCCAGAGCGATCAGTTCGCGGCAGTCTCCGCAACGCGCCAAGTGTTCAAGCACACCTTCGCGCTCGGTTGCCGAGAGCGCCTGCTCGGCAAAAGCTGTCAGCAGGTCGGCATCGGGATGGGATGCCCCGGTTACGGCCTGGTCCGGCAAAGCGGCCCGCAGGCGGTCGTGCACGATTTTAGGGATCTCGGTCATCTTCGTCTCGTCAATGCTTTCCCTCAGGGAACGTTTTTGCACCGGAATCTTGCGCCAACCGCGAGCGTAAATTCAACTGCAGGTCGCGGACGTCAGTTTCCAGCGCCTCGATAGCCTGGGCATGGCTCATTCCGCGAGCGCGCAGCCCGGCGAGAATGCGCTTCCGGAGGCCGGTGGAGAGCCGATCCAGCCTGCGGCTTACGCTCGATTCGTGCAGTCCCAGGGTGCGCGCGATTTCGGCCAGCGTCCGGCCATCCAGATAATACGACGCCAGCGTAAACCGGTCTTCGGAGGAAAGTTCGGCCAGCGCTTCATCGGTGGTTTCTTCCAGACGTTGGTCAGAAGCGCACACCGGCTCAGGAACCGCCGCCGCAAACTGCATGCCGTCTTCTGTTTGTTCTTCCAGACTGACCGTGCGTTTCTGCTTACGATAGCGATTAATGAACTCCTGCGCCATCACCGTGCGCAACCAGCCTTCGAGCGAGCCGCGGCCGGTATAGAAGACGAGCTTGGAACGGCGGACGCCATCGCGCGCGTTCACACCATACAGATCGGCGAACAGGGAATCGGCCAGCTCTGCGGCGTGTGCGCCGTCGCGCGTAATGGGCAACGCCATGTTGTGCAGCTTCTGCCGGTAGCGGCTGATGAAGTCCTGCCAGGCCCGCTCGTTTCCCGCCGCACAGGCGCGTGCCAGTACCAGTTCTTCCAGACGGAGTGCGGCGCAAAAGTCCGCTTTCTGTTGTGCCGAAGCGTGGGCAGTATTCGCCAGAAGATACTTGCGCAGAATTTCATCGAGGATGGCGGCGAACTGGTCGGCGCTCATGCCGTAGGCCGCAGCTCCGCTGCGCTCGTAGAGAGGCGTGGCGAAATCTGCTCCCGGGCCGGATTGGGCGGGGCTTGGCATGTCCCCCATGATGCTAGCAATTATTTAGACGCAAGGAAGAAGAAATCGTACGTTCTTCGATCAGCGAGCAGAGAAGGACACTCCTGGAAGACTCGCGGCTGGGTTCCCCGGCACGCTCGAACCAGCCGCCGAGCTGGGCTCGGCTGGACGGGCGAGGCGCCCGTCTCTACACAGGCGGTGTCTTTACTGCGGGAGGATGAATTATGCGGCTAGGTATCGCGGTTGCTGGAATTGTTCTGTTAGTTGTGGCGGCAGTTGTGGTTCCGTGTATGTTACAAGCGGGCGAGGTAACGCCAGCCGCTGGCTACTCGCTGCTCAGTCCAATTCGCAGCGGCAACTTAACAGTCTTTCCCGTTGTGGCTGGCAAGTCGTACGACACGGCAGAGTTTCTTACCCTGGATGAAGGCTTGCGCAGCGGTGAGGTTGTGGTTACGGAAGCGGATCAGGCGCGCGGCCTCATCCGTCGCCGTCCGGGCGAGCCGCCCATCGTGCATCCCATGCATGTTCTCGGCGCACAAGTGAATCAACTGGTCCTGGTGAATAACTCGAAGCGGCCGTTGTTACTCCTGGCAGGCGAGATCGTTACGGGCGGGAAGCAGGACCGGGTCATCGGCAAAGACCGCATTGTGCCTGCGGAGAGCGATCCGGTGGACCTCAGCGTTTTCTGCGTTGAGCCGGGACGCTGGGTGCCGGCGAACGGCAAATATGAATTCAGCAGTGCGGCGGGCGGTCTCCCGGGCACTGCCGGCCTTCTTGCTGCTCCCGTGGTACGCAGCAAGGCCATGGCTGCGAAAGATCAGCAGCAAGTGTGGGACAGCGTCCGGACTTCGCAACGCGCCATGTCGGAAGCAGTAGAGGTTACGGGTGGCGCTCCCGCAGTCAACGCGACCACGTCGTACGCGCAGGTTATGGACAACAAGGAAGTGCAAAAACAGGTGGATAAGGTTGCCGAACCTGTCGAGCGCAACTATGAAAGCGTGATCCGCCAACTGCGGGACAAGAATGCGGTGGGCGTTGTGGTCGCGGTGAACGGAGAAATTGTCTGGGCCGACATATTCGCTAGTACTCAGCTGCTGCAAAAGTACTGGCCGAAGCTGGTACGCTCCTATGCCATCGAGGCGGTGGTGACGCGCGCCAAAGGCGGAGAGGCCAGCATCAAAGATGCGCAAAAGTTTCTCAACGATCTGGAAGGGCGCCACGAAACTGCCGAGACCGAGCCTGGGCTTTATCGCCAGACTGAAATCACCGGTGACGGCTTCAAGGTATTCGAGTTAACGTCGCTGCTGCCGAGGACGGGCTTCGCGGTGCACGTGGCCAAGATGGCGGACTAGGACGTTTCACTTCCCTGTGGCAAGCAAGTAAGCTGGAGGTGTGTGAGTTTCAGAAAATCGATGAAGCTTGCTATGAAACTCACGCGCCTTCTCATCGGCACTGGTGCCGGAATCCTGTTTGTCTGGGTATCAGCATGCCTTGTAAACGTCTTCCGTTTTTGCCGGTTTGAATGGTTCTATGCCCATTCTCGGAATTTCCTGTATTCGGGGATTGTGCTGTTTGTCTTGGGCGGAGCTCTGCGTCTGATTCTTCGGCGACAAAAAGCAAACTGAGACATCATCAGCCAGTCGTGGTTTCAAAATTTAGATGTCGAACGCGCCAGTCCCTTGAGGACTACATCATGGGCATCGTAAGCGAGATTCAGCGCGGGCAATTCGTCGCGCGTGAACCAGCGGACATCGGCCGCATCGCTTCCGGCTTTGAGATCGCCGCCAAGGGGACGGCAGAGGAAATCAAGCAGTACATAGTGATAGCGCACTCGTCCCGCGTCGTCTCGGATCACGCGCTCATACACGCCCAGCATCTCGCCCGTCTCGACCAGCAATCCGGTTTCCTCGCGAGCTTCACGGGCCACCGCTTCGCGCAGAGTTTCACCGCATTCGAGAACGCCGCCGGGCAGCGACCACTCGCCCAGCAGCGGCGGTTGGCCGCGGCGGATGAGCAAGACGCAGTTCTCCTCGACAATGACTGCTCCAACTCCCACCAGCGGACTGTCAGGATATTCGCGACCCATCTAAGTAAACCGCCGGTCCCTCAGGGGCTAAAGCCCTCGTCGTTATTGGACGGGGGGCGGCACGGCTGAAGCCGTGCCCTTCCCGTTCGTGGAGAAGCGTGAGTTTTTCCCCGGCGTGTGAAACCCAGCGTTTCCCAAGGCGATTTATGGCACAGCTTACAGCTATTTCGCGCCTGCTTGATACTGCTCGATCTTGCCGTCGGGCATGATTCGTTCCCAAACCATGACCGTCTTTTGCGGAAAGCGCACTTCGAACGAACGGAACGTCATGCCTCCGCGATCCTGCTTGTTGGTCTGCGTAAACTCGGCCGGCGATCCCAGCGGCCCCAGGCTGCTGGCGAAATCTCTGAGAGCCTGTTCGGTGAAGTAGCTGTTGCAATTGTCGGTGAACAGGGCGCGATTAATCTTCCCTTGCTGCAAGGCCGCGAAAATCTCGCGGGACTGATCTTCCTGCTTGCCGGCATCGGCCTCGCGGAAAAGCAGAGCCGCTATCTGGCGGGCAATATCACCCGAGGCTGCGGCCGAGTCTTCATTGACAAGGACGACCACGGCCATGCGTCCGTCCGGAAAGACCGTATTCTGCGCGGTAAAACCGGATACTTCTCCGTCATGCTCGATGGCGCGTTGTCCGAATTCCTGCCTTACGTCCACGCCCAGGCCGTAGCGCGTTCCCAAACCGTTCTTAAGAACGACTTCTTTTTCCATCTGGGCGTAGGAGGCAGGCTGGAGCACAGTGTGATTGATCATGCTGATGTCCCACTTTGCCAGATCTTCGGCGGGCATGGCCAGTTCGCCGGCGGCAAACAGCCAACCCTTCCCCTCTTTCGGAGCCGGTCGCAGTGGACCGATGGCATAGCGCAGGTAGCCGGTCGCGTCGGTTTCGGTGAGCCGATTCTGGTCAATGTTCATGACGCTCTTCATGCCCAGCGGCGTGAAGATGTGCTTGCTTAAGAATTGCAGCAGCGGCTCACCACTCGCCTTCTCAACAATCAATCCCGCGATTACGAAATTGGTGTTGCTGTATTGCCACTCGGTGCCCGGGTCGAAATCGAGCGGCTTGCGCGCCCACCGGTCGAGAATTTTGTTTGCCGTGATGGGCTGCAGCATGAACGGCGGAACGTAATCTTGCGGCCAGTAGTCCTGGTAGCCGGACGTGTGCGAAAGCAATTCACGAATCGTAACCTCGTTGCCGCGGGTGAGGTTGGGCACGAATCGCGACACCGGATCGTCGAGCGAAAGCTTACCCTGTTCCGCCAGCAGCAGCACCGCGGCCGCCGTAAACTGCTTGCTGATCGAACCGATACTATAGCGCATGGAAGGCAGAGCGGGCATGTGAGGCTCGATGCGGCCGTCGCCGTAAGCCTCGAGATAGGAGAGCGCTCCGCTTTGGACGATGGCGATCGAGGCGCTGGGAACGCCGGTCGTGGTCAGCGCCTGGCGAACGATGACGTCCACTTTCTCGCGCAATGCGGCCGACAGCGACGCAGGGGTCTGGGCTTGCAGAAGGGATGCGGTGAGTAGAATAAGAATAAAAACAGCGCGCAGACTTCCGGACCACGGCAGCCGATTCATTAATCACTCCTCAGAACCGGAACAGTATACGGCCTTGGGTTGGCAGTCTGACGGTCTCTGTAGTGCATCCAGAGTTGCCATGGTGCGGACAATAGCCGAGCTTTGCTCGGCTTGGACGGGCGAGGCGCCCGTCCCAAC
>Ga0209415_10008586_pt1 | contig 17703 bp, 16 predicted proteins | sample PeaSoiSIISIP2007_FD_187696 | JGI IMG/M metagenome (GOLD analysis project Ga0209415, IMG submission 187696) | Peat soil microbial communities from Weissenstadt, Germany - SII-SIP-2007 (SPAdes) (version 2) | ecosystem: Environmental > Terrestrial > Soil > Wetlands > Peat | place: Germany... | reverse complement strand
CAGCAGCGGGACACGGGTCATCGGCCATCCTTTTCCGGGAGAGAGATGCGGCATCATGGGACCGTGAGCAAGCGGACGAAGCTGGCGCTGATCGCGCTGGTATGGGCGGTGACCGCCGCCCTGATGGTGCTGCCGCTGGTATGGGCCGCCTACGCCCATGCCGTCGTCCCCGTCGTCGCACGGGAGTCGCTCGGGATCGGCATGGCAATTGGGTGGTTTGCCCGCGGTGGACCCCGCCGCCGCTAGCCCTTCGCGGGCAGCGGGACCAGGCTGAGCGTCCGCGCAGCCCAGCTGAACGTCAGCGTCTCGGTCCGGGCGAGGAAGAACGGCAGCCCGAGCAGGCTCTGCCCTGCCAGGTCAAGGTCGATCGCGGACGGCTCATCCGCATAGGTGATGCCGTCAAACGTGATGCTGGCCGTCGTCTCGTACGCGGAGGACTGGCCGCCCGCACCTTCGACGCCGAACGGCTGACCCTGCACCAGGCCGAGCCGGGCCGCTTCGGCTGCGGTGAACGTCGGGCCGATCGCGTCGCCCGTGTCCAGGACGAACACAGCAGGCTGGCCGTTGACCGCGGCGTGGATGACGATGGAGCCGTTCACGATCTCGACCGGGACGGTGGTCACGGGGGCGGCCTGCTTTCTGGCTGGCGGGGGTGTAGGCGGTTTGGCCTGCGTGTCCCAGAACGGCAGGCCCGATTTCGCCTCAGACTCGTCGTAGGCGGCGAATGCCACCCACTGGGTCATCACGCTGCGCCCGGCCATGTGGACGGCCCCGGTCCAGTCCGCAGCCCAGTACAGGCCGTCCGGGTTGTCGTTGCCCATCACGGTGCTGTCCGAGCCGTACACGATCAGCTCGTAGCCGTGGGCCAGCAGGCCCGTGTAAACCCCGGCGACGTACGTCTTGTCCGCCGCGGTCTCCATGTCCCAGGCGACCAGCGTCCCCCTCGGGGCGCCGATGGCCTTCAGCCGGTCCACGGCGGCGTTGACATCGGGGACGACACCGGCGATGCCGCGCGGGTCCGAGCGGACGAACACCGGGAGCCGGTAGCGGGCTTTCTGCGCCGCCCAGTCCTCAGCCGTCCACACGTGCGGGGTGTCGCCGCCGATGTAACCGGCCACACCGTCCGATTCCGGCGGCGGTGTCACCGGCCACGCGGAGTCGTAAAACGTCAGGTAGCCCGTCATAGCCTGCTTCCCTCGCTGCCCTTGGGCGGGATGCGGCTGCCCATCCCCGCCGCCGCGGGCCTGCCCCCCGCCGTGCCGGGACCGCCCGCAGGTGACGGCACGGCGGCCTCCTGCTCCGGTTTCGCGGCCGCGACAGCAGCAAGAGCCCGGACACCCGCGAACGCCGCCTCAGCTGAGGACCGGGCCGCTTTCGCGTCAGCGGCCACTGCGGCGTCATGCTGCGCTCTGGCGGCCATCACCTGCTGGACTACTGCGGCGAGGCTGGCGACCGTGCTGCTGAGGGAGTCGATCGCCTTCAGGACCTCGGCCTGCCGCTTGGCGTGCTCATCAGCGTTCGCGTTCGCTGCGGCGACAACCGCGTCGAGGGCTGCCTCTACGCCGGCGAGCCGGTCACTGCGCTTGCGTCTCATCGCCGCCCTCCTTCAGTGCCGCACGATGCATCCGGTGGACATGCTCTACGGTCAGGTGGCCGTCAGGGTGATGACGGCGGCAGACGTTATGCCCTGCGGCTGTCCCGTGCCGGCCGAGCCGCCAGCAGCGCTTTACCTCGCAGTTGTGACGGCGGACCACCGTCACGAGCCCGGCGATGATCGCCAGCTCGCTGATATCCGACCCGGTGCCGCTCAGGAATCCGTAGTAGGAGCCCGCCTCGTTATCCGCCCCGGTGTGGATGGCGAGCCAGTGCTGCAGCGGAAGCCACCAGTGCCACCACCACATCAGGCCGCCGCCCCCGGCAGGAACAGACCGCACACCAGCACCACGCCGAAGATGGCCAGCAGCACCCCGAACGTCTCCACCATCGCCATCCCCAGGCCCCGGTTAGGCCGCAGCAGTGACACGACGGCACCGATCAGCACGCAGATCATGACGCTCAAGGCCACGGCTGCCGGGCCGGTCACGACCGCATACGGGAGTGCCGGAAGGATCGCCCCGAGCCCGGTCGCGCCGCCCATGACACACGACGCGGCCAGGCCGTTCTCACTGTCGGACAGCCATTCCCCGCCCGCCATCGACAGGGCCGAGGAGATGCCGCCGGACAGGGCGGCGGGGAAGATGAGGGACTGGTGGCCCATCAGGTACAAGATGACGCCGAGCAGGCTCATGGTGCCATCCGCCAGCCCGAAGATGGCCGGCCGGGCCAGCTTGCCGCGCCTCACGGGCCGTCCCCGCCGTCCTGGCCGTCCCTGGGGAGTTTCCCGGCCCGGTGCAGCCGCAGCCACACCAGGCTCCGCCACCACATCACCGGGGACACCAGCCCGATCAGCGCCGCCTGCACCCAGCCGGCGGCCCAGGAATCCGTCCGCGACAGGTGGAAGAACAGCGCCAGGGTGGTCGGGATGAACAGCAGCGCGATCAGCGTCGTCTTCGCGACCAGCGTCCGGCCGATCGGGTCCTTATACCAGGCCGCGAGGGCCGTGTAGAGGGCAACCCAGCCGGCGAGGGAGCAGAACCCGGAGATCAGCGCCACCTTCAGGGCCAGGATCAGCAGCTGTTCCTGTGTCACTGCCGGCCCCTCATCAGCTGCTCGGCGATAGCCGCAGCGAAATGGTTCTCCCGGCGGATCCGCTCAATGTCCTGCGCGATTGCCGCAGCATGCGCGGCGCCGGCCCGGGACCGTTCCTTCTGATCCCGGGCGTCGCTGATGGCGGCCTGCCGCTGGTGCCGGAGCGGCCAGGGGAGAATCACGGCCATCATCCTCCTGAGGGGCCTCACGGGACCGGCCCTGCCTTCTGGTCCCGGCCGAGCTGGAAGGCGGCCAGGATGTCCCTGGTCGCTGACGCGACGGTGACCGCGGTGTTGGCCCGGTCCCGTTCTGCTTCAAGCGCGGCCTTGAGCTCGGCGATCTCGGTGTTCTTGTCGGAGATGACGGTCTTGGGGTAGATCAGGCCGGCGACGAAGAAGATGCAGAACACTCCGGCGACCCCGGCGGAGGACAGGATGGACAGCAGCGCGGAGTCCGGCACGTGCGATCCCCCCTTACCGCACGGTGGCCTGCGGGGTCTCCCGCCTTACGTCCAGTACCCCGAGGGAGGCACAGGGTTCAGTGAAAGGGTCACTTTGGCTGCTGTCGCGTTCCCGTTCGCGCCGCACGCGATCATCCGGGAGACCGATGAGATGCGGTAGGTGCCGGAGGTGACCGGGGCGCTGAACGGCTGGTCGGTCACCTGCACCAGGTCCCCGAGGTTGCATCCGGCGACCAGTCCCCACGCGGCGGGGTGTTTCGCCGCGTCAACCTCCACCACCTCGACGCGGCGGCGCATCGCCCCGTAGAAGGAGAACAGCCCGTTGGCCTGCGACTGCTGTTCCGCAGCGGACTGGAGGTAGGAGGTGACCTGCAGCGGCCGGGCCCCGTACTGGGCCTGCGCGGCGGTCACCGCCGCCGCGCTGGCGGGCACGAGGTCGGCGAGGGTCGCCCCGTCCGGAGAGTAGGGCGACACGGTGATGGCGGTGTACGCCTTCTGGGAGTCGGTCCCGAACCCGACGCTGGCCGCGTAGGGCAGCTGCCCGGCCGCGGTGCCGGGGCCGAGCTGCCACACGGGGGTGTCCGCGTTGAGGTGGGGGCGGTCCCGGTAGTTGAGCAGCCCGGGGCCGTCGGTGAACCACCACCCGGAGTCGGAGGAGACGATGTTCTGGATGGCCGCGCCGGACTGGGCGCCGCCGACGTCGAGGGCGGCCTGCACCTGCAGGGATGCCGGGTCGATGGCGCGGGGCACCGGCAGGCCGGCGTAGCCCAGGATGCGTTCGAGCCGCTGCTGCACGGTGTCGCCGAGCGCCGACGGCCCCGCGGGGGGTGTGGCGCCGGTGCCGGCGGAGACGTGGCAGACGCCGTTGCCGGTGGCGCCGGACCCGTACCCGGCGGTGAACGACCCCCCGGACCCCAGGTACGCGGCAGCCTCGGTTTCGGCGTCGGCCGATGCGGCGGTGAACACCTTGACGAGCGGCGCCAGGGCTGTCCATCCCATCCACACGGCGGCGCCGTACGAGGAGCCGGGCTGTTTCCCGAATCCGGCCTGGACGGTCCGGACCGACGGCCCGGACGTGTACGGCCCGGCGACGGCGGCAGCCAGGCCGCAGAACGTCCAGGAGGTGATCCCGGCGCCGGCGACCCCGTACGACCCCTGGTACTCCTGGCCGTCGGGGGTGAACCCGGTCGGCCCCCCGTTCTCCGTCGTGGACGATGACAGGGCGGTCGGGGCGGGCAGCAGCCCGAACCCGGTCACTGCGGCGGCGTAGTGGGCGTAGATCCGCCACGCCGGCAGGACCTGCGGGTAGATCTTCAGGTGGGAGACGGACACGTTGCCGCCGTGCTGGATCGCGGTCAGGGTGGACCCGCCGGCGGAGCCCAGGTCCCCGTTGGCGAGGAACCACGACCATGAGGTGGGGGAGATCGTCGCCGTGCCGGTGACGGTGGCGGTGAGGCCCCCGTTGACGTACACCTGCCACGCTGTGCCGGTCAGGGTGACGGCGACGTGGAGCCAGGACCCGCACCGCAGGTCAGAGGCGGTGTAGATGGCGTGGCTGGTGCCCGTGCCGCCGTTGTAGGTGATCAGGTTCAGGTGACCTGAGATGTCCAGTTGCAGGATCGCGACGGGTGCGGTGGCGGTGGCGAGCTCGAGCAGGGTCAGCGGGCAGTACGGCTGGGCGGCGGCGACGTAGTTCGCCGAGCCGGTGTTCTGGTCGGTCGCACTGCCGAGGAACGGGTAGTTAAACCAGCCCACGGCGGTTACGCCGGCGGTCAGGGACGGGTAGGTGTCTTCGGCGGCGAGGAACCAGCCGTGCGCCCCGGTGTTGCCGAGTGCGCCGGTCTGCTGCCAGGCGGCGGAGCCGGGCTGCGCGGTGACGGGGTTGCCGGTCTGCGCGGACTGGGGTGAGGAGGACGGGTCGCCCCACATCCACCCGGAGGCGGCGCCGGCCTGGTAGATGGCGACGGACGGGAACGCGGACTGGTCAGCGCCGCCGGAGATCGCGGCGGCGGTCAGGTCGGTGCCCGCCGACCCGCCTTCGTACCCGGCGGCGGAGTACAGGTCCTGCCCGGTGACCCCGTTCGGTGACGGGACGATGGACAGGACGGTGCTGGAGCCTTTGGCGGCGTTCCGCAGCGACGTGGGCTGCACCCCGCCGGACAGCGGCTGGTCGTCGCACGGCCACCACCAGCCCGGATTGTCCTGCTCAACCTCCCCCCGGTACGGGGCCGGGCACGATGCGGACGCCACGCTCCACGCGTCGGTGATGGCGGCTTCGACGTAGCCGCGGTACGACTTCGGGGTGCGTTTCTCCGGGTAGGAGTTCACGTTCCGGGAGATCACATACCACCGGTCATAGGTGATCCCGGCGATGGTGCCGAGGGCGAGCCGGAGCCGGACGGGGACACCGGAGGCCAGCAGCCCTGTCGTCACGGCCGAGGAGCCGGTGACGAATGCGGCTTCCGCCACGAAGAACGGCGCCGAGGATGCGGGGGTGCCGGCGAACTGGGTGATGATCCGCGCGCCGGCCGTCCCGGCGGGTGCGGTCTGCGCGAGGAGGGTGACCTGAGTCCACGTCGCCGCGGGGATCGCGAGTGCGGTGGCGGTGCTGGTGGAGATGGTGCCGCCGGAGCCGTTGAGCCACCGGATCGCGACCTGCGCCCCGGACGTCCACCCGGCCGCCGACCAGAACCACGCCGACGCCGAGTACACGCTGCCCGCAGCGGCCGTGACATCCTCGGACACCGCGCCCGGCGTGGCGGTGATGCCGTCCGGGGTGACCTGCAGCGAATACAGCGCCGACGCGTCCGGGGCGGAGGCGTACGCCTGCGCGGATGACTGGGCGAGGGTGGTGTTGTCCTGCGCGGTCCAGGGTGCGACCCCGGACTGGAAGCTCATGTTGGCGTTGAGCGCCGTCGAGTACCAGATGCCGCCCGGGTTGCTGGGGCTCAGGTTCCCGTCGAAGTTGTCGAGCTGGGTGGTGCCGGAGGCGGCCTGGTACTGGCTGAGACCCCACGGGATCGCGGCCTTGTCGGCCCATGACCACAGCCGTCTGACCGTCCCCGGTGCGGCGGCCGAGTCGCTCAGGGTCACCCACTGGATCTGGTCCGGGGGGGACTGGAATCCGTAGCCGGGGGCGAACTCGCAGATGGTCCGGGACGCCCACCCGGGGGCCACGCTGCTGGTGACGGGGATGGGTGACGGGGCGGAGGCCAGGACGCCGATGATGACGCCGGACAGGTCCGACCCGGACCCGGTGGCGGTCACCGAAACGGCACCGCTGGTTGTGGTGCATGCCGCGGTGAGCACCGCGTCGCACGTGTGACCCGCGCCGTTCGTCGCGGTGACGGTGGACAGGGCGGTCCACCCGGCCGGGGTGAGCGCCTGGCCCACCGCATCGGAGTCCCCGCAGACGGCGGCGAGGATGAACGCCTCCGCTGAGGGGGCGGCCAGGGCCAGGTTGAGGCTGGTGGCCGCGGCCGCGTAGTTGCTGTCAACCCCGGTCACCGTGTCCCACGGGCCGAGCCCGGACACCTCGATGACCGTGACGGCGATGCCCGCCTGGATGCCGTTGGGGGCGGTGTAGACGTCGCCGGCTGCGCGGGCCAGGTTCGGCGTGTACCAGACCGACGTGCGGGCCGCCCCGGACGCGGTGCTGACACTGACGGCGGCCGCCGTGATCCCCGTCTCGTCGAGGAGATCCCCGCCGCCTTCATCCTCGATGTCTGCGCCGCTCTCGTCGAGGATGTCCCCGGCGGCGGCGGCGGAGACGGCGGGCCGCCACCACGAGTGGATGTCGTCGCCGTCGGACACGGTGGAGGCGGGCAGGCCGGCCTGGTTCCAGCCGGCGGCGCAGAACAGCCAGTTGCCTGCGGACGGGTACCCGGACCCGCTGCCGACCGACGCCGCGGGGGTCAGGGTGATCACGCTGGATTGCAGGGCGGGCGGCATGTTGCCGAACGTGGACGGCTGGGCGCTGGAGATGGCCCACTGGTTGACGACGGCGATCCGCCGTGCCCCCCCGGCGAACCCGGCGTAGCCTTTGACGGCGGTGGTGGTCTTCTTGACGGCTGCGGCCCGCCCGGTGAACCCGGCGTACCCCTGGGGGCTGATCGTGATGACCGACCAGATGATGATGACCTGGCCGGCCGCGCCGGTGCCGCCGGTGTGGTTGGAGAAGTTCGACCCGCCGCCGCCGCCGCCGGAGCCGGGGGCGATGCCGTTGCTGCCGTTGGCTGAGGGGCCTCCGCCGGCGCCGCCGGCGGCGCCGGCGAGGGACGGCGGGCCGGCCGCACCGGTGCCCGCTGTCCCGGCCGTACCCCCGGCGCTGGTGGTCCCGGCGCCGCCGGTGCCGCCACCACCTGTTGAGCCTGCCGAGCCGCCGCCGCCGGACCCGCCGAAACTGGTCCCGCCGACGCCGGACCCGCCGTTGCCGCCCGCCTCAGCGACCGTGTTAGACCCGGCCGCGCCCCCGTTCCCGGCGGTGTTCCCTGACGCGTTCCCGCCGTGCGCGCCGGTGACCGTGACCGAACCGCCGGTGACGGTGGTGTCCGTCCCGGTGCCGCCCGTCCCGATCGTGACCGTGAGGGTCGTGACCCCGGCTGTGACACCGCCGAGGTTCGTCTCCCCGCCCACCGCGCCGCCGCCGCCGCCGCCGCCGGAGTGGACGCCGTTGGAAGCGGTCCCCCCGGTGCCGCCCTCACCGGTCGCGTAGACCCGCAGGGAGCCGGGCGCGAAGTTAGCCGGGACAGGCCACGTGCCGGAGGACGAAAACGTGGCGCTCGGCATGCCCTCGCCCCCTCCAGGCAGCGAGAAGGGGCATCACTCGGGACCGGACGCGAAGAGTGCAGCCAGCCTCACACGCCCGTGACCGTGACTCCCGTCACGGAATATGTACCGGCTGACGAGAACGTCTCCGGGGTGATCACCTGCACGAACCCCGACCCGTCCGACGACAGGCTGACCGCTGACCCGCCCGACGTAGTTGACACCTCAAACGTGTCCGACGACACGCCGATGATGTAGTAGACGGCGCCTTCGGTGATGCCGCCCGGCAGGACCGACCCGGGCACCGGGAACATGACGGCTTCCTGCCCGTTGCTGTACGTCGACCCGGGGGCGAGGAACACGCCGGTCGACTGGGCGGCGGCGAACGTGTAGGCGGGGGCGTTGCCGCCGGGGAACATCCCCGCGAACGTCCCGCCGCTGGCAGCGGACCAGAACCCGACGAACGCGGCCGTGGATGATGCGGGGACGTTGATCGTGTACGGGGTGCCGGACAGGGCGATGGCGCCGCCCGCCGGGCTGCCCCAGGTGACCGCGACCCGGGCGTAGGACCCGCCGGACAGCTCATTCGCCCCGCTGGCCGACCAGGCGGAGTGCGCCGACATGTAGGGGACGCTGGTGGCCCAGGTGGACAGCAGGCTGTTGATGTCCGCGGTGGAGAGCGGCATCCGGGTCTCCTTCCGGGCGCCAGGGCGAGGTGCAAGCCCAGTTCAGGCGTTCTGGCCGGTGACTGCGTAATCCCAGGACACCGCCTGGCTGTCAACCCCGGCAGGCGGTGTGGTCGCAGCCGCGACCGTAAACCCGCTGTTAGTGACGGTCACATAGGTCGTGATCTGCGCGGCGTAGATGTTCGACGGGGTAATGACAACCGCCGGGGTGTTCGTGAAAGCCGTGTGGAAAGTCACGACTATCAGCGACCCGGCTGCGGGAGATGCGGTCATCGTCGCCGAGAGCAGCCCCGCGATGTCGCTGGAGTCAGCCCCGATGGCCGCGCCCGTGCAGTACGTGCCGTTCGCCACTCCGGGCAGCGTGCTGAGCAGTGCGACGAAATGACCGCTCAGCTGCATAGCGCCGCCGGTATGCGCCAGTGTCCCGCCGTTGGTGACCTTCGTGATCAGCGTCCCCGACGAGTTCCTCAGATCGAGAACATCATTCCCGGACCCCTGGATAAGCGCGCCTGCGTTTGACAGCCGTACCGCTGAAACCGTGTTCGACTGGGAGTTGACCAGGCCGCCCACGGTATCGGGGCTGGCCGTGTCGGCCTGCCCGATATTGCCGGCGATGATCCCCCCGGACCCCGACCAGGACTCCACGTCAACGCAGTACGAGCACAGATTCGATACACCGGAGTCCAGGGGCCCGAACGTATTGTCATCGATGACAACGCCTGTGACCCCGGAGGCGAGATCAATGTGGGCGTAGGTGTTGTTTGCGGCCTGCCCGTTGGAGTGGAACGCGTTCCCGATGATGACATTGCAATCATCGTTGTAGACGGTGATGCCCTGGTAGTTGTTCCGGTCGATCCCGTTCCCGACGATCATCGACCGGGTGGCGTTAGACGGGATGGCGATGCCAACGTTGTTACCGTAGATGTCGTTGTTGAAGATGTGGGTGGTGGTCGAGTTGGTGTTGCTGCCGAACGAGGCCCAGTTCTGCGTGACCGTCGAGCCGAGGTTGATCCCGGCGCGGGCGTTCGACCCGATGATGTTGGACATGATCAGGTTGTCTGACCCGCAGACGGTAATCCCGTCGGACCCGGAATAGTTGAATACCCCGTACTGGACTTTGTTCGCGCGCCGGTTGCTGCCCAGGTACAGGTTGGAGCCGGGATTGTCGTGGAAGAAGCACCGCTCGATGATGATCTGGGTTTCCTGCCCGGATGCCCCGTCCTCGATGTTCATGCCGATGCCAGACGAGTTGTTGCTCTTATTCCCGTCGATGGCGATGTCCTGGATGCGGCCGTAGTTCGTGCCGTCGGGGACCTGGATCACGTCGCAGTTCGCCGATGCTGCCCGGTGCAGGTAGGTGACACCCGTGATGGTGTCCTCACCCGGGTAGGTCCCGGCGTAGTCGCCGAAGACGACCAGGCCGGCCTGCCAGGTGAGGGAGGTGCCCCCGGTGCAGACCAGGTAGTCGCCGGCGGGCATGTAGACCGGTTTGCCGCTGTCCCACGCCGCCTGGATCGCCGCCGTCGAATCGACCGAACCGGTCGGGTCGGCGTTATACGGAGCGTGGGTGACGTTAACCCAGTCCACCGGCATGAGGTTCCCGACCGTGATCTTCTTGGTGGTCCCGGTCGGCGCCATGGTGGTGTCGTGGACGTCGACGATCGGCAGGACGTCATCGGGCTGCGGTGTGGACAGCGACCCGTACGCGGTGATCTTGCTCAACAGCCCTCCCGCACGGGGGCTATAGCGCCCGGCCGGGCAGGACGAGTCCGGCCTGCCAGTTGTCTGAATTTTTCGCCAAGACGACGGTCTGGATGTGGTCGGCGAGGTCCTGCTGGGCGATCACGCTGCCCGCCACGTGGACATGCGTCACATGCGTCACATGCGTCGTGGTGCCGCCGCCGGCGGACCCGCCGCCGCCCATCGGCTGCAGGGCACCGCCATGGCCGCTGCCCGGTTTCGCGGCCGGGGTGAGCGCCGCCGTGATCTTCCCCAGCGCACCCGCCGCCCCGGACGCCGCCGCAGACAGGCCGGACAGCCCGGCCGCCGCGGAGGCAGCCGCCGACGCCACACCGGACAGGCCGGAGGCCGCGCCGGACGCCGCCGGGCCGATCTTCCCCAGCCCGGCCGTGCTCGCCGCAGTGGCAGCCGTCCCCGCCGTCCCTGCGGTACTGCTGGCCGCCGTGCTGCCCGACGAGGACGACGAGGACGAGGCGGTAGCCTGCACCTTCTGCACCGCCTTGATGACCGCGTTCGCCTCCGCGGTCATCTCCTTATCCACCTGGGCCAGCTCATCCTTCAGCCCCTGGGCGAGCTGGTCAGTGACCTGCAGGCCCGACTGGTACATCGCCGGCCCGGCGGTCGTGCCGATCGACTTGGACGCGCCGATGATCTTCGCTTCCAGTGCGTTGATCTGCGCGATGGCGCCCTTCCCGCCGGACACCAGCCCCTCGGTGATGGGCAGGCCGGCGGTCGCGCCGCCCTGCGCCAGCTGAGACAGCGACGTGGCGTTCAGGCCCATCTTCTGCAACTGGGCCAATTGGGCGGCGAACTGCTGCGTGTCCGCCGACATGTACCCCATGCCCGTGATGGTCGACTGCGCGGACTGCGGCCCGCCGGACTGGGCTATCGCCGGGGTGTACGCACCCGCGCCCGTGATCGACGAGGCGGAGATCTGCTGGGTGGCGGCCTGCTGCGCGTCGCTGATCTGCGCCATCAGCGCACCCTGCCTGTTCGCCAGCGAGTCCAGTTTGGTTTGCTGCTGGCCGAGCCATCTGACCAGGCCGGTGTCTTTCCCGGCGGGGATGTCCTGGGTGAGCTGCTGGATCGTCTGCTGGATCGTCGTCACGGCGTCGGGGTTGGCCAGCGCCCCGTACAGGGCTGCGGTGGCGTTCTGCTGGTTGGACTGGCCGCCCTGCAAGCCCTGGAGGAGGCTGGCCACACTGTCGGACCCGATCGACGCCGTAGCGGCCTTGATTGTGCCCGCAGCGTTCTGGGCCAGGCCGGCGGCGGCGGACTTGACGGCGCTGCTGGCCTCGGTGAGGCCCTTGGCCAGGCCGGTGCCGCTCTCCTCGCCGATCTTCTCCGTCACCTTGGATGGTGAGGAGATCTGCAGGTGGACTTTCATCGCTGATTCGGCTGCGGCGGCGAGCGCCGCACCGGCTGCGGCGGCGGCCCCGGTTTCGGAGGCGACCCCGGCGGCGAACCCGGCCCCTGCGGCGGACCCGGCGGCCTGCGCCTGCCCCTTCGCCGCGTTCAGCGCGGACAGGTCCGGGGCGGGTATCTTGATCGGCGCCGGGTGCACCGCGGACAGGGCCATCAGCGCCGCCGAAATCTGCGACTTAGCCGCGTTCATCGCGGACAGGTCCGGCGGCGGCATTCTGACCGGCTGCAGGTGCATCGCCTGGGCGAGCTGAGCGGTGAACCCGGACAGGTCCGGCGGCATGATCTTCGGCTTGATCTCCGGGCTGCCGTACGGCAGCCCTGCGGGCCCGAACCGGCCGTACCCCGGCTCGGCGACACCGACGTTCCGAGGCGCGGCAGGCAAGTTGCTGGGCGCGGCCGTGGATGGCTTCCCGATACCGAAGATACTGTCGATGACCCCGCCGACCTGCTGGCCGATGTGCTGCGTCATCCAGCCCTCGAACCCGCCGAACACGTTGGGGTGCAGCTGCGACGCCGGCCCAGGGCCCTGGGCGGCCTGACGCTGGAACATCGCATTGTAGTTCCCGGCCGCGCTGCCTTTCGGGGCGAGTTCGTCGCCGAGGCCCTTGATGATCAGGCCGAGGCCGATGCCCTGCATGACCGGGCCGGCCATCGCGGACAGGGTGCCCGCCGCGCCGCCCTTCCCGAAGATCTTGGCGAAGATGCCGGCGCCGCCCGCACCTTCGGCTGCTGCTGCGGCGTCCCCTTCGCCTGCCGCCGCAGCACCCTCAGCCCGGCCCGCCGCGCCGGGAAGGCTCCCCGGCGCCCCCTCACCCTTCAGTGCCGCCGCGGCCCCCTCCAAGCTCCCGGCAGCCCCTTCCAGGCTGCCTGCGGCGCCGGACAGGCCCGTGGCCGCCCCGGTCAGGCCCGAGTCCTGCCCGATGTTCGCCAGTTTGGACAGCCCGGGGATGTTCAGCTTCTCCGCGACCGTCCCGACCGCGTGCAGGCCCGTCATCACCGGGGACGCGACCTTGCTGGCAAGATACCCCGCGCCGAGAACACCCCCGGCGGTGGCGGCGACCTTGGCCAGTTCCGGGTTCGACGCGAGGAACCCCGCCACACCGGACAGGCCCTTCATCACGTCCGTCGCCGCCGGCAGCGCCGCCCCGCCGACCTCGGTGGCGACCGCCTCCAGGCTCTTCTCAAACGACCCGATCTTGAAGTTCAGGGTGTCCTGGACCTGCGACCAGCCTTTAACATCACTGCCGGTCTGCTTGACCGCATCCCCGGCGGTGTTCACGTTGTCCTTGAACGTGCCGAGATGCTCACCCATCAGCGACATGAATGTCTGCTCGCCGACCGACCCGCCCATGATCTTGCTGATGGCCGCCTGGTACGCCATCGCGGCCGGCTGACCGGCGGCGAGCAGCGGGTTGAACTGGTGGGCCTTGTTGACGTTCAGGCCGAACTGCTCAAGGTCCGCCTTCGCGATGCCCGATTCGCCGCCCTTGAACATTTCCTGCTGCCACTGCGCGGCGGTGACCTTGCCCTGCTCATACTGCTGGGCGATCCCCTGAACGCTCTTAGGCAGTTCGGGAAGCATCCGGTTGGCGTCGTCCAGGTACGACGATGCCTGGTTCATCGCCTTGAGCATGACCATGCCGGATTTGCCCATGTGCGACAGGACATGGGTCTGGATCTGGGACAGGGTGCCGGTCAGGCCCTGAGACCCGAGGTTCTTCGCGAGTTCGTTCGGGTTCAGGCCGAACTGCTGCATGTACAGGGACTGCTGCTGATTCGGGTTCTGCAGGGCGCCGATCGTGTGGGAGAGGTGCTGCGCACCCCACTGCGCGGAGTACCCCATCCCGGTCATCGTGGCCAGCGCCCCGCCGACCTGGCTGAACGAGATCGGCTGCCCGCCGGGGGCGTGGGAGGCGGCCAGCGGCAGCACAGCAGGCAGCGCGGTGGCCAATTGGGCCATCGTCATCTTGCCTTCGCCGACGACGGCGAGCATCTGGTTGACGGCCTGCATCGCCTGCGGGCCGGTGCCTTTCATCCCGTACGCGTTCATCAGCGACGTGGTGGCGTTCGCGACGTCCTGCAGCGGGGCACCCTCCGACTGCGACCCCTCAGCGACGGCCTTGAGGATGTTCAGCGCGGACTGCCCGTGGAACCCGGCGGACTCCACCCAGTAGGCGCCCTGCGCCAGCTGCGCCTGGCTGGTATTCGTCTGCCCGGACAGGCCGAGGATCCCCTGGGTGATCATCGGGAGGTTCTGCTGGGATTCCCCGGCTGTGGTGTACAGGCGGGTGACCTGGGTTTGCAGCTGGGCGGCCTTGTAGATGCCGTACCCGGCGGCGGCGGCGACCGCCAGGAGGGCCGTCTCATGCTTGGACGCTGACGCTTCCGCTGACGCTGCGGCGTCTTCCTGGGCGAGCTTGGCTGATTTCGCCGACTGGGCCATCGCCGCGTCCTGCTCGACCGACGTGGTGCCGAGCGAGGTCTTGGCGTCGGCCTGCACCTGGGAGGACCGGGCCATCGCCAGCGACGCGTCCGCGCTTACTTTCGCTGTCTGCGCCTGCATCGCCGCAGAGTCGGCCATGACCTTGTTGAATTCGGCCATCTGCGCCGCACTCAGGTCCGCGCCGGCGCCGATGCCTTTCAGGCCGTCCGCCGCCCCGGCGGAGGTGTCTTTCAGTGCGGCTGTCGTCTCCGCGGCGGCCTTGCCGGCGTCCGACAGCCGGGACAGCCCGGCCGCCGACGTGTCCGCGGTCCCCCCGAGCCCTTTCAGGGTGTCGTCGGCCCGGCCGACGCTGGCGGCCATCGCGTCAGCCTCAGCCGCAGCGCCTTTCGCCGCGTCGCCGATCTTCGCCAGCGACGCCGCACCCGCATCCCCGCCGGCGCCGGCTTTCCCGATGTCGGCCATCGCCTTGTCCAGCGCGTCGACCTGCGCCTGGATTTTGCTGAGCGCCGCGGACATGTCTGCGGCCATCTTGTCCATGCCCGCCGCGCCGGCAGACGCGTCCAGGCCCTTGCCGAGCGACGCGTCGAGTTTGTCGACTGCGGCGGCGGCCCGTTCGGCCGCGTCGGCGAGCGCGTCGAGACTGCCTGCACCCTCAACATCAACGGTGATCGTCGTGACAATATCGCCCACGGCAGATCACCACCCCAGGCAGAAACCGCAGCGACGGGAGAGGCCGCCTAAAAGTCGAGGAACCCGGCGATGACCACTTCAGCGGTGCCGGTCAGGGCACCCCGGCCGATCGCCTCCGCTTTCTGCACGTAATGGGCACCCTTCTGGGTGACATGCAGCGGGAACCCTCCCCCGTCCCAGTGCAGCGTATGCGGCCGCAAACCCATCCGCCCCAGCCCGGCATGCGCGGAGATCGTCCCGCCGTCGTTGCGGAACTCGGCGTAAATGATGTGCGGTGACACGACACCCACCGCGTGGGTCCCGCCGCCGGACACCCCGTCGACCGCCTCGGATTCGGCGAGTCTCCCGGTCTTTTTCGGGGTGACGGCCCGTTCGATCGCCAGGAAGTCCTTGGACTGGGCGCGGGCCACCTCGATGGCGAGGTCCGCCTCGATCCGGGCTGCCGCCGCGGCGACCTTCTCCGCCCACGCGGACAGAGCGCTCACGGATCACCGTCCCCGCTTGGCTGCCTCCGCCACTGCCACCGACACCGGGCCTAGCAGACGCGCCACCTCGAGCGGCACATCCCCCGGCCCCCTGGGGTGATACCGGCCCGTCACGATCCCTATGGCGTGCCGGACGGCACCGCCGCGGGCGCCGGGAGGAGGCTCGGCGTACCGTCCGGCGACGTACCCGGCGAGCCACCGGAGCCATCCTGCTCCTCCGTAGGCGTACTCCCCGGTTTTGGGACGTCCTCCTCGACCGCGCCGGACAGGGCGGAGCTCATCGGCTCCATCGCCTTGTACAGCACGTTGCACACCGTCAGCGGCAGGGCCCGCCGTGTCTCCCGGGTGAGCGGCAGCCGGGCGTCCAGCGACCATGAGGTGATCAGCCGGCCCAGTGTGGAGTCCCGCAGTTCCCGCAGGTCCCCGCCGGTCAGGGTTCCCGGCACGGCGGGCTGGGCGGGGAGCATCACCGCCGGGTTGGCCGGGTCGGGGCGTTCCGGCAGGCCCGGTGTCTCCCGGCGGGCCCGGAGGTCGTCAAGTTTGTCGTAGTAGGCGTCCTGGTCGGCTCCGGTGAGGTCGCTGACGTCCCGCATTTCCGCCCAGTCGCCGCCGGGCAGCGGGACTTTGATCGTCATGGCGCTCGCTTTCAGTACGTGGGTGTCTGGTTGATCAAGGTCACCATGAGCGGGCTGTACCCCCCGCTGTTGCCCGCGTTGGTCGTGCTCGCAATCAGGCTGCCGGCCGTTTTGAATCCCCAGAACGACTTCATAATAGACAGCGGCGTGTTCTTGAATCCGGCCAGCTGCGATGCGATGGAGAACGAGTATTCGCTGGTGCCGGTGAGCCCGTTGCTGATCGTCCACGAGAACGTCGGCTTGGTGTTGCCCTCCAGGTAGGTGAGGACCGTCTCGTTCGCGGCGACGTCGAAGTCCAGGTTGAACGTGGCGGTGAGCGGGCCCGTGCCGATGACGTACGGGTCCTGCACGCCGTCCGCGGCCGGGACGGTATCCAGGTCGCGGCTGAGGTCGATCGTCAGGTCGGTCACGTTGAAAACCTGGCCGCCTGCCAGGCTGACGGTCGACCGCCACGTCGGCAGCCCGGTCACCGTCGAGAACGACGGGGTGATGTTGGAGGCGGGCACGCTCCTGACATAGGAGGTGACCTGGCCGTCCCAGACGAACCAGCCGTCTTTTTTCGCCTGGAATTTCAGCTTGCTGAAATGCCCGTACACGTACTGGTCGGCGCTGTACGTCGGGGCGATCCCGTTGCGGTGCAGGACCGTGTAGGTGGGCGGCTGCGCGCTGGTGCTGCCCGTGCTGGACGTCATGTTCAGCACGGAGAAATAATGCGTGTAGGGGCCGGTGACGGTCGTGACGGCAATCCCGGTCAGGTGGGAGAACCGGATCGGCGTCGACGAGTCGATGACGATGGACGTCGCGGTGGACCCGGTGCCGACCTTGACGACCTCGGTGTCGCCGGCCGTGGAGTCGATCTGGATGTACGTCCCGGCGACCGCGGATGACCCGGACGTGACCGCGACCGGCCCGGCACCCGGCGACAGGGCACCGGAGGTCGTCCACGTCGGCGAACCTGCGGTGCCGGTGGAGTAGTAGTCGCCGAGGCAGCCCAGCAGCGGGATTCCCACCGTGTCCGCGTAGCAGGGGGATTCGGGGATGGTGATCTCCGCCCACCGTGACCCGAACTGAAGGTCGAAGACCTTGACGTTGCTGCCCCGCAGGTTGTCGTCTTCGAGGGGCGTGTAGTGGGGGGCGATGGCGAGCGGGCCGGTGGGGATGCCGGTGAACGCGGTCGCGGCGGTCCCGGGTGAGGATGCGCCTTCCTTGCCTGCCAGGAAGCTGGACTCGAACACCGGGTAGAGCGAGGTCGGGATCGACGGCGGCACCTAAACCACCCCTTTTCGGGCGTTGCTGACGGGGGAACGGGTGGGCTAGGCGCCCGGGATGACTGCTGGTGCTGCGGGCTGGGGACCATCAGGTGCGGGCTCAGGTGCCGCAGGCTCGGCTTCCGGCTCCGGTGCGGCCTCTTCGCTGTCTGCTGGCGTCCACATGCCGTCCGGGGGCGCCTCAAACGGCCGCACGTCGCCCGGCTCGACCAGGCCCAGGTGCCTGCCCGCGGCGTCCCTGGTCTCCGGGTAGACACGCTCGGTGCCGGTGAATCGGTACAGCACGGGACGGCCTCCAAAAGACGCAGCGAGAAGGGGAGCGGGGCTAAGGTGGCGGCCATGAGCGGCGACGGAGAGCATCTGGCGGCGTTCCTGGCCGCCCGGCTGGACGAGGACGAGGCGATAGCGCGCGAGGC
>Ga0209415_10008585_pt1 | contig 17704 bp, 18 predicted proteins | sample PeaSoiSIISIP2007_FD_187696 | JGI IMG/M metagenome (GOLD analysis project Ga0209415, IMG submission 187696) | Peat soil microbial communities from Weissenstadt, Germany - SII-SIP-2007 (SPAdes) (version 2) | ecosystem: Environmental > Terrestrial > Soil > Wetlands > Peat | place: Germany... | reverse complement strand
CATTCACGGCAACGCAAGGTCTGGTCGACGGCCAACGCCTGTGCTCCTAAAGTCCGGCGCTGAAACCGTCGCCGGGTTGGATATACGTGCTGGATACAGTACACGGTGAGCCAGGTTCCGGCTAGTGACGGCGCGGTTTCGAGCCCGGCCTGGTAGGATCGGCCCCATCTCGGACAGGAGTGGGCCGGCGCCGCGACAGGCGGGCCGGTGGCCGCCGGTGAGATCGGAGGAGGTTCCGGATGTCCCCCCATCACCCCCACGGGCTGCAGAAGCGGCTCTTCACCTCGGAATCGGTGACCGACGGCCATCCCGACAAGATGGCCGACCAGATCAGCGACGCGATCCTGGACGGCGTCCTGGCCAAGGACCCCCTGGGCCGGGTCGCCTGCGAGACGGCCCTCTGCACCGGCACGGTCCTGGTCTTCGGCGAGATCAGCACCGAGGCGTACGTCGACATCCCCGGCATCGTCCGCCAGACCATCCGCGACATCGGCTACACCCGGGCCAAGTTCGGGTTCGACTTCGAGACCTGCGGCGTCCTGGTGTCCATCGACGAGCAGTCCCCCGACATCGCCCAGGGGGTCAACACCGGTGGGGCCGGCGACCAGGGAATGATGGTCGGCTTCGCGTGCGACGAGACCCCCGAGCTGATGCCCGCCCCCATCCAGTTCGCCCACCGGCTCGCCCGGCGGCTCTCCACCGCCCGCCGCGACGGCACCCTGCGCTGGGCACGGCCGGACGGGAAAACCCAGGTGACGGTCGAATACGACGACCACGGCCGTCCCCGCCGGGTCGACACCGTGCTGGTCAGCGTCCAGCACTCGGACGAGATCTCGAACGAGCAGATCTTCGCCGACGTCCAGGAGCAGGTGGTCAACCCGATCATCCCGGCGGAGTGGCTGGACGCGGACACCAAGCGCTATGTCAACCCCACCGGGCGCTTCGTGGTCGGGGGTCCCCAGGGCGATGCCGGCCTCACCGGTCGCAAGATCATCGTCGACACCTACGGCGGCTACGCCCGTCACGGCGGCGGCGCCTTCAGTGGCAAGGACCCGACCAAGGTCGACCGCAGCGCCGCCTACGCCGCACGGTGGGTGGCCAAGAACATCGTGGCTGCCGGCCTCGCCACCAAGTGCGAGATCCAGGTCGCCTATGCCATCGGCGTCGCCAAGCCGGTGTCGGTCCTGATCGAGGCCTTCGGGACCGAGCGCGTGCCGCTGCACCAGATCGAGGCCCTGGTGGACGAGTATTTCGACCTCTCCCCGGTCGGGATCATCAGCGCCCTCCAGCTCCGCCGTCCGATCTACCGCCAGATCGCGGCCTTCGGCCACTTCGGCCGCAGCGACCTCGACCTTCCCTGGGAGCACACCGAGGTCGCGGCCGAGCTGGCTGCGGAGGCCGGGGTCGAGCCGCTGGTGGGCGCGGGGCAGGCCCGATGACGGCGCTCTGTCTGCACGCCGCCCGGCGCTGACCGCCGCCGAGCCACCGTGGGCTACCACATCCTGGTCCTGGCCGGAGGCAGCGGCACGCGTCTCTGGCCGCTCTCGCGGTCCGGGATCCCCAAGCACCTGCTGCCGCTGGACGCCTCGGGGAGCACCCTGCTCCGGGCGACCGTCGAGCGCGTGCTGCCCCTGACGGAGTCAGTGCGGATCGTCACCACCGCGTCCCAGGCGGACGCCTGCCGGCGGGCACTGGAAGGCCTCGGCCTTCCCTCGGACGCCGTCATCGCCGAACCCCAGGCGAGGGGCACCGGGCCGGCCCTCGGGCTGGCTACCGCGTGGGTGGCCCACGACGACCCCGACGCCCTGATCTCGTCCGTGCACGCCGACGCCCATGTCGAGGATGGCGACGGCTACCGCGCCGCCGTCCTCGCCGCCGCCGGGTGGGCCGCGCTCTCGGACGGGCTGGCCACCGTCGGCGTCAGCCCCGCCCACCCGTCGACCGGCCTCGGCTATGTGGCGGTCTCCGGGGCGCCGCTGCCCCCTGAGGCATGGCGCGCCCCCCTCGGCGCCCGCGCGGATCCCGCCGTCTGCGCTGCGGCCGCCGCGGTTCCCGCCTTCGCCGCCGCCGGCTTCGTCGAGAAGCCGTCCCTGGAGGTCGCCCGGGATTACGTCGCCGGGGGCCGCCACCTGTGGAACAGCGGGCTCTTCGCCTGGCCCGCCGTGGTCTTCGCGAAGGAGCTGGCGGCCGCCGACCCGCGCCTGGCCGAGCGGGTCGCCGCGGTGGCCGCGGCCCGGCGTCGCGGCCAGGAGACCCAAGCCGCCACCCTCTACGGCGCCATCGAGCCGGTGCCCGTCGACACCCTGGTGTTCGAGCGGACCCGCCGCCTGACCGTGGTGCGGGGCGCCTTCTCCTGGTCGGACCTCGGCACCTTCTCCGATCTCCACGACACCCGCCGCCACGGTGAATCCGACGCCGCCGGGAACGTCCTGGAAGGCGAGGTCGTCGCCGTCGACACCTCCGACAGCTTCGTGGTCGCCCGCGGCGGCCGCCTGGTGGCGATCGTGGGCGTCGAGGGGCTGGCGGTGGTGGACAGCGGCGACGCCCTGCTGGTGATCCCGCTCGATCGCGCCCAGCGGGTCCGGGACGTCGTCGAGAGGTTGAGGGCCGAGGGGCGTTCTGATCTCCTCTGACCGGATGCCGAGTGCGCCCGCCCGGCTCAGGTGGCTCTGCCTGTGATGCGAGGGGGGCGGCGACGCCCCCCTGTTTGGACGCGGGGACCCCGCGCGGCCTGCCGCGCAGCGCCAGGGGGTGAGCATCAGGTGGCTCTGCCAGCGATGCGAGGGGGGCGGCGACGCCCCCCTGTTTGGACGCGGGGACCCCGCGCGGCCTGCTGCGCGGGGCACAATGGCTGCCCATGACCTCGCCCATCAACTTCGGGACCGACGGGTGGCGCGCCGTCGTCGCCGATGACTTCACCTACGAGCGGGTTCGCGCCGTCGCCCAGGGAGTGGCCTGGTACCTGGAGGGTGACAGCCGGGGCGCGGTCGTCGGTCACGACACCCGCTTCTCCGCCGAGCTCTTCGCCCGTGAGGTGGCGCGGGTGCTGGCGGCCAACGGTCAGCACGTGCTCGTCCTCGACCACCCGGTGCCCACGCCGACCATCACCTGGACCGTGGTCGAGCGGCACTGCGCGGGCGCCGTGGCGGTGACCGCCAGCCACAACCCCGCCGAGTTCAACGGGCTGAAGTACAAGCCCGACTACGGGGGTTCGGCGTCCCCCGAGGTGGTCGCCAAGCTCGAGGAGCTGACCCGCCGCGCCCTGGAGGAGGGCGTCCGCGCCGTCCCGTTCGACGAGGCGGTGGCGAGCGGGAGGGTGGAGGTCGTCGACCCCGTCCCCGACTACCTGCGCCAGGTCGCCCGGCTCGTCGACATCCCCCGGCTCCAGGCGTCCGGCCTGCGCATCCTCCACGAGCCGATGTACGGGGCCGGTACCGGTCTGATCCGGGCCGCCGTCGGGGGCGGCAAGACCACGGTCACCGAGCTGCACTCCGAGCGCAACCCGGGCTTCGGGGGTATGCATCCGGAACCGATCGGCAAGTACATGCCCGAGGCGATGGCGAAGATGGCCGCCGGGGGATACGACCTCTGCATCGCCAACGACGGCGATTCCGATCGGGTGGGCATCATCGACGAGACCGGCCGCTTCATCACCCAGCTCGAGGTGCTGGCCCTGCTCGCCATGTACCTGCTGGAGAAGCGTGGCGAGCGCGGGCATCTGATCCGCTCGCTGACCAGCGGGGTCATGCTCGACCGACTCGGCGAGCGGTTCGGCGTGCCGGTCATCGAGACCCCGGTCGGGTTCAAGTACATCGGCCCGAAGATGATCGAGACCGACGCCCTGCTCGCCGGCGAGGAGTCGGGTGGCTTCGCCTTCCGGGGCCACATCCCCGAGCGTGATGGGATCGTCGCCGGGCTCACCGTTGCCGAGATGGTCATGGCCTACGAGATGCCCCTCTCCGCCGTGCTCCAGCATCTCTTCGAGCTGATCGGCCCGCACAGTTACGCCCGGCACGACATCCGCTTCGAGCGAGCGGGCTACGAGGAGCGGAAGCGCCAGGTCGCAGAGCGCATGCGCGGGCAGCAGCCCACGCAGATCGCCGGTGTCGCCGTGATCGGCACCCGCACCGATGACGGCTTCAAATTCTTGCTCGCCGACACCAGCTGGGTGCTGGTGCGGATGAGCGGAACCGAGCCGCTCATGAGGGTGTATGCGGAGGCGACCTCGCCGGAGCGCGTCGACGAGCTGCTCCACGCCATGGAGGAGATGGTCGGGATCGAGCCGCCGCAGCCCGGCGGTGGAGCGGGATGAGCGACACGACGGCCTCCGCCGACGTCCGCGCCGCCGGCGCGGGGCGGGTGGACAAGCCCTGGGGATACGAGCTGCGCTGGGCGGTCACCGACCGCTACCTGGGCAAGCTCATCCATGTCGAGAGCGGGCACGCGCTCTCGCTCCAGTATCACGTCCAGAAGGACGAATCCATCTTCGTCGCCTCAGGCCTCCTCGACCTGGAGCTCGAGAGTCCCGATGGCCGGCTCGAGACCCACCGGCTGGCGCCCGGCATGAGCGCGCGAGTCCGTCCCGGACGCCGCCACCGGATGGTTGCGGTGGAGGACACCGATCTCTTCGAGGCCTCATCGCCCGAGATCGACGACATCGTCAGAATCGAGGATCGCTATGGCCGTGAGGGGTCCTCTGCGCCCTGAGCATCCGCGGCGGGGTGCTGCGGGCGCAGCACCGCCGCGCCGCCGCGCGGCGGAGATCCCGTCCCAGAACGGGCTCCCCACGCGGCCTGCCCCGCGGGGTCACGCCTACTACGCCGCCGAGGCCCGCCGTGCCCTCGGCATCTCCGCCGAGCCCCGCCTGGCCGACGTCCCCTTCCCCATCATCCACGCCGCGCTCGGGGTGGCGGCCTGCGCCGTGGCGGTCGCGCTCCGCCCGGGAGCCGTCGGGCTGGTTTTCTCGGTGGTCGGCGTCGCCGGCCTGTGTGCGGTCACCGGGGCGGCCCTCGCCGTCTACGATCGGCTCGTCTATCCACCGGAGTTCCGGCCCTCGCTGGAATCGATCGCCCTCCCGGTGGCGGCGCTGGGTGCCTTCTCGCTGGTCCTCGCGGGGACGCTTGACATCCGGACCCGGCTGGTCGCGGCGGCGATCGCGGTGGCGGTGTGTGGCGGGCTGCCCCATCTCGGAGGCCTGCGCGCCGCCGGTCGAGAGGGTTGGGGCGCGCGCTTCCTGCGCGACGCCGCGGCCATCGCCGTGCTCGTCCCCGTCCTGCTGGCCTCGGCCAGCCAGAACCTTCCGCTCGGGCTGCGGATCGGCGTGGCCCTGGTCGGCGTCGGCCTGGTCACCCTTGACGGGCTCCAATCCGAGGAGACGCGCCGCCGGCACGCGTTCACCCTCGCCGCTCTGACCAGCGTGGTGGTGACCGGCGCCATGGTGGCAGTGGACTGGGCGGTGGTCACCCCGGGTGTCGTCGCCGCCATCACCCTCGTGATCTGGTACGGCACCCGCGGCGTGGCCGACAGCGCCGCCTTCCCGCCCCGGCGCCTCACCGGCGCGGCGGAACACCTCGCCGTCGTCGCGATCGCGCTGTTTGGCCTCTATTGGGTGACCCGCTGAGGCTGCCCCTTGGCATCTGGCTCAAAGGGGGCTAAGTTTTTACCACAGTGCCTGGCCTGTTGCCTAGACGCAAACGTCCCTCAGATGCGGGACATCGGGGAGTTCCCGGGGTGCCGTCCCCCAGCGCAAGCTCTCCCCAGAGTGCAAAGAGCACGGGCCCGGAGGGGCGCCAGATGAGCAGTGGCATGATCCCCCGCCCGCGGGTGGGTCGAGCACCGCGGGTGCTCGTGGTGGAGGACCACCGCTACCTGGGAGGCCTGCTGCGCGACGTGCTTCCCCAGGGAGGCTTCGAGGTCAGCCTGGTCACCGACACCGCCGGCCTCGAGGTGGCGTTGGAGACCTTCGAGCCCGATGTCATCCTCGCCGACTTCCGTCTCCGGGGAGAGGACGGGCTGGACCTCTGCCGGAAGGTGCGCAGCCACCCGCTGAGCGGCGAGGTGCCCGTGATCCTGCACACCGCCATCGACCCGCGCAACCTGCGCCTCCAGGAGGCGCTGACCCTCCCCCTGGTCACTCTCCTGCTCAAGCCGGCCGACTTTCAGACCATGGTCGCCCTGCTCCGGGAGCAGATCTCTCACAACCCGGGCAACGCGGAAGCCGCGACCCCGCTGCGCTAGCTCCGATCCGGCGCAGCGCCGCCTGGCGCGGCGCGCCCGGCACCGCGGTGGCGGCGGAGCCCTCAGGCCTTGGCCCGGATCGCCTCGCGACGGGCGTAGAGGGCCTCGTCGGCACGGCCGACGAGGGTGGCCGCGGTGTCACCGTCCTCGAGCGCCGCCAGGCCGGTGCTCACCGACCGGCCGGACGTCCGATCGCGGACGTGCTGCTCGATGTCCGCCAGCGTCCGCTCCGCCTCGGCCCGGGTGGCGTCCGGGAGCACGCACACGAACTCGTCGCCTCCCCAGCGGATCACCAGGTCGTAGGCGCGCAGCCGTTCCCGGATCGCGGCCACCACGTCGGCGAGCAGGGCATCCCCAGCAGCGTGGCCTTCTGTGTCATTGATGCGCTTGAGACCGTCGACGTCGATGAAGATGGCGGCCACCCCCTTCCCGCCGAAGCGGTGGAAGCGGGCGATCTCCCGGCTCAGCGCCTGGAGGCCCGCCCCCCGCCGGAGCGCTCCGGTGAGATCGTCGACCGCCGCCGCCGCCGAGAGGCGCTGGATCTGCCGCACCAGAGCCCGCAGGCGCGCCAGCCCCGCGGCGATGTCATCGTCGCTCAACCCCGCCAGCTGGGCCTGTCGCAGTCCCAACGCGGTGGAGAGCAGCTCCCGGGCCAGCTCCGGGCTGACCGGCTCCTCGGTGGCGAGGCGATGGCCGGTCGCCCAACCGACCAGGTCGACCGGCAGGTCGCCTGAATCTTCGGGGGTGCGCTCGGCCTGAGCCGGCTCAGGAGGGGGAGACACGCGCGGTGGAACCGAACTCAGAGATGGACACTCCGTAGGATACGCCGCCGCACAGGACTGCCAGGCATCCGCCCGCGCCCCCACCCTTCGACCCCATCGTTGTCAATCATGATGTCACAGTTTCCACGGTTTGACACGTTCCCAACCCGGGGACCGTGTGACCATCCGGCGGCGGCGTCCCACTCTCGTGACGGTCACCACCCCGAGTGTGTTATGGCACCGCAGCGTGATCAACCTCGCCGGCCTTGCCGCTCTGCTCAGTCTCGTGTTCGCCCTGGTGGTCGCCTCCCGATGGCTGCGGAGCCACCGTCCCTCCTTCGCCTTCTGGGCGCTGGGCCTGCTCATCTTCGCCGCCGCGGCCACGGCCCAGTCGCTGGGGGAGTCCCAGGGCTTCCAGCAGCACGTCGCCCTCTTCCGGATCTTCTATCTGCTCGGCGGCGCTCTGGGGGTGATCTACCTCGCCCTCGGCACGCTCTATCTGCTCGCCCCACGACGGGTGGCCGATGTCAGCGTCCTGGTCCTCCTCGCCCTCACCGTGGTCGTGGCGGTGGACGCCTTCGTCGCCCCGGTTGACGCCGCCAAGCTGGCCACGCCGTGTGGCCTCTTCGGTGGCGCCTACAGCTCGACCGCGCCGGTGGCGCTCGCCGCCGTCTTCTTCAACATCGTCGGCACCGTCGTCTTCGCGGGGGGCGCCGCCTGGTCGGGGTGGAGGTTCGTCCACCAGGGCTCCCACCTCGACCGGATCGTCTGCAACGTCTGCCTGACGGCCGGTGCCCTGGTGATCGCCGCCGGCTTCAGCGCCGCCAAGATCGCCAGCTCGACCGGTCACTGCACGACCGGCTCCCTCGACTATCTGGGCGCCTACGAGGCCATCGGGATGGCGGTGATGTTCGCCGGCTTCCTCTCCCTGGGCAACCGGCGCCTGGCCTCGCCGGGGAGGAGTACCCTGCCTTCGACAGACGCCGGCACGTCCTGAGCCGCCGTCGTGGTCACGTGCATGGAGCTGGTCTGTGAATCCACCGTCCGTCGATAACCGCATGTCTGTTGCCACCCTGCTGGAGAAGGACCGCGAGCTGATGTCGCCCGCGTTCTCCCGCTCCAGCGATCTCGTCGTGGATTCCGCAGAGGGAGCCTGGCTCCACACCCTCGACGGCCGGTCGGTCCTCGACTTCACCTGCGGCATCGGGGTGACCAATCTCGGCCACCGTCACCCCGCCGTCGTGCGCGCGGTGCACGACCAGGTCGACAGGCTCTGGCACGTCTCCGGGACCGCGCACCATCTGCCGCTGGTGGAGGCCGCCGAGGCCCTGGTGAGCGTCGCCCCCCCCGGTCTCAACTCGGTGTTCTTCGGCAACAGCGGCGCTGAGGCGGTGGAGGCGGCGCTGAAGCTGGCGCGCCGGGCCACCGGGCGGAGCGAGATCATCGCCTTCCTGGGCGCGTTCCACGGGAGGACGTACGGGGCGGTGACCCTCACCGCCAGCCGGGCCAAGTACCACACCCAGATGGGGCCCTTTCTCCCCGGGGTCCACCACGTCCGCTATCCGTACTGCTTCCGGATGTGCAGCCATGGCCCGGCCGAACCTTGTCCGATCGCGGCGGGCGAGGAGCTGGACCTCCTCTTCCAGACCCTGGTGCCACCCGAGTCCGTCGCCGCCATCGTGGTGGAGCCGATCCAGGGGGAGGGCGGCTACGTGGTCCCGCCGGACGGCTTCCTGGGCACGCTGCGCGAGATCTGCGACCGCCACGGCATCCTGCTGGTCGCCGACGAGGTGCAGACCGGGTTCGGCCGCAGCGGGCGGATGTTCGCGGTGGAGCACTCGGCGGTTGTCCCGGACATCATGTGCGTGGCCAAGGGCCTGGGCAACGGGCTGCCGATCGGGGGGATCGTCGCCAAGGCGTCGCTGATGTCGAGGTGGCACCCCGGTGAGCACGGGTCGACTTACGGTGGCAACCCGGTCGCCTGCGCCGCGGCGGCGGCGGTGATCGAGACCCTGCGCACTGAGCGGCTCCCGGAGCGAGCGGCGTCGCTCGGGGAGCGCATCCTGGAGCGGGCCCGGGGCTGGCGTGCGGGGCATCCGCGCCTCGGGGACGTGCGCGGGCGCGGGTTCATGATCGGTCTCGAGTTCATGGACGGGGGACGGCCCGCGCCCGAGCTGACCCAGCGGATCATTCACGCCGCGGCCAAGCGGGACCTGCTTGTGCTCAGCTGCGGGCTCGACGAGAACGTGATCCGGCTGATCCCCCCGCTCACCATCCCCGAGGACGAGCTGGAGCAGGGCCTGGACATTCTCGAAGCCTCGCTCGCGGCGGCGGGGGCGTGATCGGGTCCAGGTCGCCGTGCCCGGCGCGGGGTCCGCACCGGTAGCCCGGCTGAGGTCCGATCTCCCCGTGGAGGAGCGCTTCCTCGACTCGCCCCGACGGCTTCGCTACCTGATAGGCGGCGAAGGCCCCCCGCTCCTGCTCTGCCACGGCTGGCTCGGTTCCGCCGAGAACTTCGAGACCTGGTTCGAGGACATCGGACGTCGCCGCACCCTGGTCGTCCCCGACCTGCCCGGGTGCGGTGACAGCCCGCCGCTCCCCGGGAGCCACACGTGCGCCGCGCTGGCGCGGTCGCTCGAGCCCCTCATCGAGGCCCTGGGGCTGGAGCGGTTCGACCTCGGGGGTCTCTGCCTGGGCTCGGGGGTCGCCTTCGAGCTCTTGGCCCGGCGGCCGCAGCGGGTCGACCGGCTGATCCTGCACACCCCCCTGCTCGACCCCTCCGTGGTGCGGGCCCGCTTCCATCTCCAGGCGGCGGTCATGATGTCCCCGCCGGTCTTCCCGGTGATCAGCTGGCTCGCTCACCGCCGCCTGGTGAGCGACCTCTACAAGCGGCTGGTCGTGGAGGGCGCCGACGTCGACCCCGCCCAGGCCGAGATGAACTTTCGCAACCAGCAGCGGGCCTCCCACCGCGCTCAGCGAGAGTGGGCGCTGGGTGGCCTGCGCCGTCACGACGCCGGGCTCCTGGCCGCGCACGGGGGAGAGAGCGTGGTCCTCGTCGCCGGCGACGACCGTCTGCTCCGCCGCGAGGCGCTGCAGCAGCTGGTCGCGGGGATGCCGCGGGTCCGCTACGCCTGCATCGACGAGGCCGGCCACGGCTGGAACGAGGAGTTCATCCGGCGCCAGCTCGACGTCGTGGGCGCCTTCCTCGATGGTCAGGTCCCGCCGGGAGTGACTGTCGCGGCCTGAGCAAGGGGACCGGCGCGGCCGGCCGGCGCCGGCATGCGGAGGGGTCAGGTCACGGGGCCAGGTCCACCAGGTAGTCCTGGGTCACCCAGCCCTGCCCCTGGATATGCCACCAGATGGTGCCCTCCGGCTGCTGGCTGGTGGGGTCGGTCTCGGGCGTGTACGTGGGTCCCTGGTCGATCGTGTAGCGGGTGTTGTTCACCCACGCGGACCCCGTGTAGGCGCCGAAGGCGAGGCAGCCGACCACGGTGGACGAATGGCTGGGGCTCGAGTAGACGTCGGCGCAGCCGGTGCTAGTCGGGCCGAATACGGAGCCGTAGTCGCCGCCCTGGCTGAGTCTGGGCAGGTAGCCGGACGCCTGGGTGCAGCCGGTGTCGAGCACGTGCCAGCCGGCGCTGTCCTGCCAGAGGTAGGTGAACGCCGCGCAATCGGGCCCGTCGTAACTGACGACCGCCGCATTTGTGCCGGTGCTCACCGTGTAGATCGGATTCGCGAGCGGCCAGCCCGCGTAGGTGATCCCCGCGAATTCCTCCTGGCTGGCGTCCTCCGCCGCTACGGTCGGCGTCGCGAATGGCTGGGGCGCGCCTGTCTCGGTGATCATGCCCAGCTGGACCACGCCGTTGCAGGGGGCCATGGTCAGCTCCGCGAAGGAGTCGGCGAGCGATCCCGTGACGCTGCCCCCTCCGGGGAGGGACAGGCTGACCTCGCCCACCGACGGTGCCGCACCCGAGCACACCCCTGGCTGGACGTCGCCGGTGTGCCAGCTGACGGTCACGGTGGCCTCGCCGGACTGCGGCCAGAAGGCGTCGAGGGCGACCCGATCGGGCACCAGCCAGGCGCTGCCGGTCGGAGCGGGGCTCTCCAGGCTGGTGGTCAGCGAGCCCCCGGTGCTGGTGAGGAGCTGGGCCTGGAGCGAGCCGTTGAGCTGGCAGGCCGTGCCGGAGTCGTTGGCCAGAAGGGCGGTCATGCCCTGCTGACCTCCTGCAGCCGAGCTCTCGGCACCGAAGAGCACGTTGAGGTCGCTGCCGGTACAGGCAGCGGCGGCCGGTGTGGGAGCGGGTGTCGGTGTGGCCGTGGCTGTGAGAGCGGGGGTGGCTGTGGCTGCCTCGGTGGGGGAGGCTGTCGGGATGCCGCCGCTCGGGGAGGTCGACGTCGTCGAGCTCCCGCCGCAGGCACTGAGGCCGAGCGCGAGCAGAAGCATGCTGAGACAGGCTGTCCGGGTGCGTACGGTCGGGGGTGTGGGGGATGACATGTCGGCGCGAAGCATGCGCTTCGGATGAGGTGAGAATCGAGGGACCCGTCCTCAGGCGAGGACCGAACAGCCGCGACGGACCGACCCCCGGCGTCGACGCGCGACGCCGGGGGCCGGTCGGGCTCAGGAGCTGGGCAGCGTCAGCGGGTTCGGCGGCGCGGTGATCGCCGGAACGCTGTTCCAGGTGGAGAAGTTGAAGGTCCCGGCGGTGGAGCCCGTCTCTTTCGTCTGCACCGGGTAGGCGGGCCCGGAGGTGGCGATGGCGAGGGTGTCCCCGCTCGTGTCCTTGAGGATGACGACCGCCTGGCCGTTGACGGTTCCGGTGCCGTTCGATGTCACCGTGCCGCTGGGCGTCAGCTGCGACGAGATGTCCGTGAAGTTCGACAGGCTGGAGAAGTCGCTCGCATACGAGGAGCTCGCCGGGATCTCGACCCACTCGGGTGCGAGCAGCGCGGCCTCACCGCTGGTTGCGCCCTCGCCCGTGTAGAAGGACGCCGGTGCCTTGATGTAGATGTTGCCGGCGACGTCCACCAGGTCGACGGTGGAGCCGCTCAAAACGTACGTTCCGCTGATGCTCGTGCCCACCACCTTGAGGTCGAAGCCGGTGACGCCGCTGCCGAAGCTGCCCGTGCTGCTGATCTCGTAGCTGGTCGCGCCCTTGGTGGCGGACACCGCGGCAGCCAGGATCTGGGACGGCGTTTCCGAAGCGAGACTGCTGCTGCTGCTCCCGCAGCCGGCGGCAAGCGCGGCGGCGACGGCAACGACGGCCATCGCGCCGGGGATTCCGTGACGCATGGGGGTCCTCCTCTCAACCAGTCGGGCGAGGTCCACGGGGGTCCGGCCAGCTCCCCGACCACAGTCGGCGGCCGGATTCTACCGCGCCAGCTGAGGCACCGGCGGAGCACTCCAGGGTCGCTCGGAGCGCCGGTAGACTGGGTCCGATGAGCCATCCCCGCGCGGTGACGGTGCCCTGAGAGCCTTCCTGGCCGTTCCCGTCAGCCCGCCCGCTCACGGCCCGCTCGCCGCCCGGATCGAGGGGCTCCGGCAGCGGATCGGCGGCGTGCGCTGGGTCGACCCCGCCACCACCCACGTCACCCTTCACTTCTTCGCCGAACTGCCCCCGGAACGGACGGCTGCGGTCGTCGACGCGGTGGGGGGCGTGGTCGCCGGGCAGGCACCCTTCACCCTCCAGCCGGGCGGGTACGGGAGCTTCCCGGGGGGCACCCGGGCGCGCGTGCTGTGGCTGGGGCTCGGCGACGAGTCCGGGGCCCTGGCCGGCCTGGCGGCCGGCATTGCGGATGCGCTGGCCGGCCGTGGCTTCGAGGTGGATCCCCGACCCTTCCGGTCCCACATCACGCTGGGCCGGCCAGGGCCGCGCTTCGACCTGCAGGCGTGGCGTCGGGAGCTGACAGAGCCGGTGGAGCTCCCGGCCTTCACCGCCCGCGAGGTCCTCCTCTACGAATCCCGCAACGGGCACCACGTGCGCGAACGCCTCCCCTTCGGGCCGGCCGCCGGGGAGCCGGCGACAGCACCGGGAGACGCAGCCGATGAGCGCTGACCATCCTCGCTGGCTCTCCCTGGCCGAGCTCCGCACCCGGCGGAGCTACAAGTGGCGGGCCCATCCCGCGGACGTCCTCCCCACCTTCGTGGCCGAGATGGACGTGACCCTCGCGGATGCTGTGACCCGCGTCCTGCAGGACGCCGTCGCGGCCGGCGACACCGGCTACGCGACCCTCGATCCCGAGCTGGCCGAGGCGGTCGCCGGCTTCCATCTCGCGCGCTTCGGGTGGCACCTCGAACCGGCCGCCGTCCGCCTGATCCCGGATGTCATGACCGGGGTCACCGAGGTCCTCCGCCAGGCGGTGCCGGCCGGGAGCGGGGTGGTGGTCAACACCCCCGTGTACCCGCCCTTCTTCACGCAGATCGCGGCGGCGGGTTGCCGGGTGGTGGAGGCTCCGCTGGCGCAGGCCGGGGACGGCTGCGCGCTGGACCTCGACGCCGTCGAGGCGGCCTTCGCCGCCGGTGCACCCGTCTACCTGCTCTGCAATCCGCACAACCCGACCGGGCTGGTGCTGGCGGCCGACGAGCTGCGCCGGATCGCCGAGCTCGCCGAGCGCTTCCAGGTCCTCGTGCTCGCCGACGAGATCCACGGGCCCCTGACCCTGCCCGGGGCCCGGCACACCCCCTACCTCTCGCTGCCCGAGGCCCGCCCCCACGGCATCGCCTTGGTCTCCGCGAGCAAGGCCTGGAACCTCCCCGGCCTCAAGTGCGCCCAGCTGGTCACCGGGTCGGACCCGATGCGGGCCCTGGCCGCCCGCCTGCCCGAGGAGCTCGTCTACGGCGCCGGGAACCTGGGCGTCATCGCCTCGATCGCCGCCTACCGCGATGGCGGAGAGTGGCTGGACGGGCTGCTGGCCCTGATCGACGAGAACCGGCGGCTGCTGGGCACCCTGCTCGCGGACCGGCTTCCGGAGGTGGGCTACGTCGCGCCGCAGGGCACCTACCTGGCCTGGCTCGACTGCAGCCGGCTGGGGCTGCCCGAGGAGCCGGCCCGCGTCTTCCTGAAGCGGGGTCGCGTCGCCCTGCGCCCCGGCCCGGACTTCGGCACCCTGGGCAGGGGCTGGGTCCGGGCCACCATCGCCACCGCGCCCGAGATCCTCACCGAGATCGTCGAGCGGATGCGTGCGGCGCTCCGGTAGCGGTACCGTCAGCGGCGATGAAGATCCTGGCGCTCGAGCGGGATCCGGATGGCGCGCCGCGAGCGACGGCTACCCCTGAGCTGCTGCGGGCCGAGGCGGCCACGGCCTGGGATCTCCAGCAGTCGGGGTGTCTTCGAGAGCTCTACTTCCGCGGCGATCGCCCCCAGGCAGTGCTGGTCCTCGAGTGCGCGAGCGCCGACGAGGCACGGCGGCGGCTGGGGGAGTTGCCGCTGGTGCACGAGGGCCTGATCGACTTCGAGGTCATCCCGCTGGTCGCCTACCCAGGCTTCGCCCGCCTCTTCGCGCCCTGAGGACCGGCGTCGATGACCGGGGTCGCGGTGACCGTGGGCGTGGACGTCGCCTCGCAACCAGCGGGGACCGCCGCCTGCCTGGTGCGCTGGGACGTCACAGGCGCCACCCTCGAGTCGGTCGAACACGACGTCGACGATGCCCGCATGGCCACGATCCTCATCGAGCCGGTGGCGAAGATCGGGCTCGACGTGCCACTGGGCTGGCCCCGCGACTTCGTCGCGGCGGTGGCCCGTCACCATGGCGGCCGGTCCTTCGGCGTGGCCTCTACCGAGCGGCTGGCCAGGCGCGAGACGGACCGCTGGGTCAAGACGGAGACCGGACAGCTGCCCCTCAGCGTGAGCACCGATCGCATCGCCTATCCGGCCATGAGGATGGCGCGCCTTCTCGGCCAGGTCGCAGGGGACGCGGTCGATCGGACCGGGGCGGGGAGATTCGTCGAGGTGTACCCCGCCGCCGCGCTCCGGGTGTGGGGAATGCCCTACCGCAGCTACAAGCGAGAGGCGAACCGAAAGGTGCTCCGCGATGTCTCCGAGCGGCTGCGCCACCGTTGCGGCTGGCTGGTCGCCGACGACGGGACGTGGAGCGATGTCACCCATTCCGATCACGCCTTCGATGCGCTGATCTGCGCCCTGGTCGCGCGCGCGCACCAGCGTGACCTCTGCCACCCGATACCCCGCGACCTGCACGCGGCAGCCGCGCGGGAGGGCTGGATCGCCGTTCCGACGCGAGGCAGCCTCGACCGGCTGGTCGACGTCGCCGCGGCGCCGGAGAGGTACCGCTGACGTAGCCCGGGAGCGACCATGGAGCGCGGGGGAGGAGCTCGCCATCTGCGGCCCACCACTCGTCGTATCGGCCGGCTGGCTCCGGGGCGCGGCCACATCGCAGGTGCACACCGGCTGACCTTCTACGACGCGGCGTGGGGGTCAGGGACGAAGCTCAGGTGCGCACGCTGGCCCACCGGTTGCGCGACCTCGACCAGGTGGGGGGATTGGAGGAGCTCTTCCCGTGCGCCCCTCCCGAGGCTGCCGAGGAGGTTGGATCCTGGGGGTCGGTCGGGACGGGACCAACCTCCTGGTACCCGGCGACGGGCGGCCGGCGGCCGGTGTGATCCTCTGACATAGAGTTGACGGGTGGAGGCCGGGGAGAGGGAGCAGCGCTTCATATTCGGCGAGGCGGCGGAGCTGTACGACCGCGCGCGCGCCGGTTATCCGGTGGCGCTCGTCGACGACGTGCTGAGCTTCGCGCGGATCGATGGCGACCGGCTGCGCGCCCTCGAGGTCGGTGCGGGCACCGGCAAGGCCACGGTGGCGTTCGCCGCACGCGGCATCGAGATCCTCGCCCTCGAGCCGAGCCCGGCGATGGCGGCTGTCGCCATGCGCAACTGCCGCGGGTTCCCCCGAGTGCGGATTGCGGTTTCGACGTTCGAGGACTGGCCAGCCGAGACGGGAGTATTCGGTCTGCTCTTCGCGGCCCAGTCGTGGCACTGGGTGGACCCGGCGGTGCGCTGGGTCAAGGCGGCGCAGGCGCTGCAGGAGCGGGGAGTGCTCGCGCTCATGGGGCATCGCGTCAACTGGCAGGGAGAGCCCGTCCGCGACGAGATGGACGAGATTTACGCCCGCGTCGCGCCCGACCTGCTCGCCCACAACCCGGGGCTCCCGGGGCTGCGCCGCGAGCGCGACGACGGTGTCACCGACGAGATCATCAGAACGGGCGACTTCGATGACGTGACCGAGCGAGCCTACCAGTGGTCGGCGCGCCTCACCGCCGGCGGGTTCGTGGATCTGCTCGCCACCCAGTCGGACCACCGGCTTCTTGCGGAGGCGGTGAGGGCGGAGCTCTTCGACGCTCTGCACGCACTGATCACCGCGCACGGTGGTGAGGTCGTCGTTCCCGAGCTCACGAGGCTGAGGCTCGCCCGCCGGCGGGCAGCGTGACCGCGCCGGTGCCGCGGCTCGACGCGCACCTCGAACCCCCGGCGAAGCCGCGCCGGCCGGCGGGCTCTCGGCCGACCGTACACTCGCCGTCATGACCGAGGTCGAGCTCGTCCGCCTGCACCCCGCCGACTGGACCGCGTACCGCGAGCTCCGCCTGGCCGCCCTGGTCGACGCCCCCAGCGCCTTTGGCTCCACCCTGGCCCGGGAGCGGTCCCTGACCCCTGCCGATTGGCGGGAGCGCCTGCGGCGCCGCTCCACCTTCGCGGCCCGAGTACGGCACGGCCACGTGGGCATGGCCGCCGGCATCGAAGGCGGTGAGCCGGGCCATGCCGAGCTTGTCGGCATGTGGGTGCACCCGCACTGGCGGGGCCGGGGCGTGGGCGACCTGCTCGTCGACGCGGTGCTGGAGTGGGCGGCCGCCGGCGGGTACGACGCCATGACCCTCTGGGTGTCGGTTGGCAACGACCGCGCCGAGGCCCTCTACGAGCGCCACGGCTTCGTCCCAACCGGCGCCACCCAGCCGATCCGCGAAGAGGACCCGACGCGCCTCGAGCTGGAGATGGTGCGCCCCCTCTGAGCAGCGGTGAAGACGAGCCGGTCGCGGCCGGCCACCACCCGCCGAGCCCGCCCTCAGCGCACCCGCGGCTCGGGCAGCTCGGTGTCGATCTCGTACTGCTCCAGCGCGGCGGCCACCTCGTGGCGGGGGATCTCCCCGGCGCGGGCCAATCCATCCAGCACCGCCACGGTGACGTGCTCGGCGTCGGTCTCGAAGTGGCGGCGCAATGCCTGCCGGGTGTCGCTGCGCCCGAAGCCGTCGGTTCCGAGGGGGATGAAGTCCTGGTCCAGGAAGCGGGCCACCTGGTCGGAGACCGCCTTGAGGTAGTCGGTGACTGCGACGATCGGTCCCGGCGCCTCCCGGAGCTGCTGGGCGATGTGGGAGACGCGCGGCTCCTGCTCGGGGTGGAGCCGGTTCCACCGCTCCACCCCCAGGGCGTCGTTGCGCAGCTGCTGGTAGCTGGTCACGCTCCAGACGTCGGCGGCCACGTCGTGGTTCTCGGCGAGGCGCTGCTGGGCGGTGATCGCCGCCGCCATCGCCGTCCCGCTGGCGAGGATGGTGGCTCGATGCGCGCGACCGTTCCCCGACGCCGCGGCGAGGTAGAGGCCACGCAGGATGGCCTCGTCCACCCCGTCGGGCTTGGTCGGCTGGGCGTAGTTCTCGTTGTAGAGGGTGAGGTAGTAGAAGGCGTCCTCGTCGTCCACGCACAT
>Ga0209415_10008584_pt1 | contig 17705 bp, 14 predicted proteins | sample PeaSoiSIISIP2007_FD_187696 | JGI IMG/M metagenome (GOLD analysis project Ga0209415, IMG submission 187696) | Peat soil microbial communities from Weissenstadt, Germany - SII-SIP-2007 (SPAdes) (version 2) | ecosystem: Environmental > Terrestrial > Soil > Wetlands > Peat | place: Germany... | reverse complement strand
CAATCTGGAACGTGTGTGGACCGGATCGGTCGTCTGCACCCGAAAAAAGGCCGAATTCCAGCCATTCTAACGGTGCCTTAACGTCGTTCTTGGGGTGAAGGCGAAAATAATCATCATTACAGGCACGGGCTTGGGTAATCCTGTTCAGCAACGAGTCGCAGAGATAAGGAGACAATGATTTCATTCTCTCAATTGTCGGAATGCCCCCAATAGGTCGAGACACCAGCTGTTGATAAAGCCTCCGGACGGGAACGTCAGCCTGATTGGATAAATCGACTCGGTGATGCTCTTGCGGAGTTTGGCCATAACCGATTAGCTGGATCAGGCACAGGAAAGCAACACAGCGAAGAATGCTCATTTCCATCTCCTCGACTTTTTTCACGGCTTTGGAACTAGGATCACGCTGTGAGAGCTTTGGAAAGGCCGGCTAGGGATTGCTCAGGGAATACATGCAGAGGCTTAGCAGTTCACGCCCCTCCGCCGGTTCATCCCCACGCCGGCTTAGCCCCCAAGAATGTCCTTCATTTTGTCCAGCAGCGAGCGTAGCAGGGGTTGGTTATCCACTTTGGCGGTGGTTTCAAGTTCCTGCAACAATTCTTTCTGGCGCTTGCTCAGCTTGGAAGGAATCTGCACGCGAACCTGCACATATAAATCTCCGCGGCCGTGTCCGTTCAGTACTGGCACACCTTTGTGCTTGACGCGAAAAGCGGTGCCGGGCTGCGTACCCTCGGGAACTTTGAGCAAGTGCTCACCTTCCATGGTGGGCACGCGAATTTCCGCACCCATGGCCGCCTGGGTGACGGAAATCGGCACCACACAGTGCAGATCGTTGCCCTCGCGTATGAAGAAGGGATGCTCTTTGACGTGCAGCACAACGTAGAGATCCCCGGCGGGCCCACCGAACTGGCCAACTTCTCCGGCTCCCGAGAAACGAATACGGGTTCCGTCTTCCACTCCGGCGGGAACCTTGGCATCGACGGTGCGCTGCCGCAAGACGCGTCCTTCGCCCTTGCACTTGGGACAAGGATCGGTGATCACGCTGCCCGTGCCCTGGCAAGCCGGGCAGGTACGGGCGATGCTGAAGAAGCCTTGCTGATAGCGCACCTGGCCGCGCCCGGCGCACGACTTGCAAGTTGTGGGACCTTTGCCGTGAGCGGCGCCAGCACCACGGCATTCTTCGCAGGCCTCATGGCGGCGCACCGCAACCTTGGTCTCAGTGCCGAAGAATGCCTGTTCAAATTCCAGAGACAAATCCTCGCGCAGGTCGGCTCCACGCTGCACCCGGCTGCGCCGCCGGCCGCCACCGCCACCGCCAAAGGCATCGCCAAAGCCGAAGAACTCGCCGAAAATGTCGCTTAGATCCTGGAACCCCGAGGCATCGAAACCACCGCCCTGGCCTCCGCCACCCAGTCCCGAATGACCGAAGCGGTCGTACACTGCGCGCTTTTCCGAGTCCGCGAGGATGGTATAGGCCTCGCTGACTTCCTTGAATTTGTCCTCTGCATCGGGATTATTCGGGTTGCGGTCGGGATGAAATTGCAGGGCCAGCTTGCGGTAAGCGCTCTTCAGTTCTTGCTCGGTGCAGGTGCGGGCCACGCCCAGCACTTCGTAGTAATCGCGTTTTGCGTTCGTCGTCAGAATAGGCCTTTCCCGATGGGGACTAAAGCAGGATGGAATCTACTTTCCAGGATTTCTTGCCACCTTGACCATCGCGGGCCGCAGCAGCCGGTCTTTGAACTTGTATCCCCGCTGCAGTTCTTCCAGCACCTCATGATCGGGAGTCTCGTCGGTTTCCACCATCTCAATGGCTTCGTGGTAATGCGGATCGAAAAGCTCGCCTACAGCCGGAATAGGACGAACTCCCAGCTTGGCCAGCGCATCCTGCAATTGCTTGTAGATCAACTCAATACCACCACGGAAATCTCCGGCGTCGGACTTCGCGCGCAAAGCCCGCTCAAGGCTGTCGATGACCGGCAGCAGCGATTTGATGGCATCTAGCGTGGCATAGTCGCGATACTCCTGTTGCTCCCTGCTGGCGCGGCGGCGCACATTTTCGAACTCAGCCTGCGCCCGCGCCAGGCGGTCGAGCAGCGAATCGCGCTCGGCCTTCACCTTTTGCAATTCGGTTTCGAGGGCAGCACTCTCCGCAACCGCGGAAGAGTCGGCACCCTTCGCCGCCGCCGAGGACTGGTCATCGCCATTTCCCGCAGGCAGTTCGCGCTCCAGATCGAGCGCTCCAGCTTCTGATTCTCCGTTTGCTTTCCCCACTGATGGATTACTCCGATTCATTCAGGATATTGTCGAACAGCCGCGCAATATAGGAAACCGCGGTGATGGTGTGCTGATAGTCCATGCGTGTGGGACCGATCACTGCCAGCGACCCCATCACATCATTCCCGGTACGCGCCGGGGCGCCAATCAACACAAAATTCTGCATCGAGGGCAGCGCCTGATCGAGCCCGATCACGACCCGCACCGCCTCCTGCTTCACATCCAGGTAGACGCCCAGGAGTTGCGCAACCTTTTCTTTTTCCTCGAGCGTCTTCAGCATCTCCTGCAGACGCTCCCGGTCTTGTTCGCCGGTTACCAGGTTCGCCGCGCCTTCCACGAACACGATCTGCGTACCTTGCTCGGCGGCCAGCGCGCCTTGCTTATAAAGCTGCTCGATCGAGTGCATCAGGCGGTCGTATTCGCTGCGTTCCTGGTCGATGCGCCGGGCGAGTTCGGAGCGCGTTGCCTCCATGGTCCAGCCGCGAAAATTTTCGTTGATGTAGCGCGCCGCCAAGTTGAGATCGTCTTGCGACAAATCCAGCCGCAGCACGCGGTCGCGCACCAGTCCGGAGCGCGTCACCAAAACCGCCAGCACTTTCTGATCGCCGAGACGGGAGAAATATACGTGCTCCAGCGCATTCTTGGGTCCGCTGGTGGCCACGGCCACACCCACGTTGCGCGAGATCAGCGACAGCACATGCGAAGTGCGCTCCATGAATTCCTGCACGTCGCTGATGCCGGCCAGTGACTCGGAAATCATGTTCTCTTCCTGCGGCGCCAGACTGGCAGTGCCTGATATCTGCTCCACGTAGTAGCGATATGCGTCGGTAGTAGGAACGCGCCCGGCGGAAGCGTGCGGCTGCTCCAGAAACCCGGCCTCCGAGAGGTCCGCCATCACATTGCGAATGCTGGCCGCGCTGAGACCCTCGCGATTCGAACGTGCCAGCGTGCGCGACCCCACCGGTTCGCCGGTCGAAATGAACGTTTCGACCAGCGCGGTCAGAATCTCGCGTTCGCGGTTGCCGATGTTGGGATCAGAGGGCATGTGAAATACTGGTCAGCAAAACTGGAGCATAGTCGCCGTTGCCGGAGCGGAAGCCGGATCCGTACGCCTCAGCTAAGTATTTTAGATGCAGAAACTTAGCTTGCGGACGCAAAACTGCGGCCCTGCTTCGATTCTAGGAACGCCGAGAAGGGCTGTCAAGCGCGGGATTGGCTTCCGTCCAAAGCCTTTAACCGCGGAGAACGCGAAGGAAAGCCGCAGAGGACGCAAAGGAAGATAACGGCGCTCTTCTCAGCGTCCTTTGCGGCTCTTCTTTGCAACCTCTGCGATCAAGAGTCTTTTGGTCGTCAGCCGTCGAAAAGCTATGATTGAGCGGCGTTGCTTTCCCTGAAAACGATGAAATCCAAACCTCACATGGCTGTTGTCGGCGCCGGGGCTTTCGGTGGATGGACGGCGCTTCACCTTCTGGAGCGTGGTGCCCGCGTGACTCTGCTCGACGCCTGGGGACCGGGAAATTCGCGGGCTTCGTCGGGCGGGGAGACGCGCATCATGCGCGGGGCGTATGGGCCGGACCAGCCTTACACAGAGATAGCCGCGCGGGCGCTCAAGCTGTGGGCGAGATATGAACGCCGCTGGAAGCGCCGCTTCCTGCACCGCATCGGCGTTCTGTGGATGGCTCACAGTAACAATGACACCTTCGAGCGCGGCTCGATCAAATCACTGCGCCAAACGGGAATAAAGTTTCAGGAACTTTCGGCGCGTGAATTGAAGAAGCGCTGGCCCCAAGTTTCTTTCGAGGGCATCGACTGGGGCATTTACGAGCCGGAATGCGGATACCTCGAAGCTCGGTCCAGTTGTCTGGCCGTGGTGGAGGCTTTCGTGGCGGCGGGCGGCATGTACAAGCAATTCGCCGTGATGCCGGATGGACTTGACGGTGCCGGTATTGCCCACGCTCGACTCGGCGGCCTGGTACTCTCCGATGGCTCCCGGCTCAAGGCTGACTGTTATGTATTTGCCTGTGGCCCGTGGCTGGGAAAACTGTTTCCGGAGACCATCGGCGACCTGGTGCAGGCTACCAAGCAGGATATTTTCTTCTTCGGCACGCCGGCCGGCGATCCGCGATTCAATGACACGCATCTGCCCGTGTGGGGCGATCACCGCGAACATTTTTTCTACGGCATCCCGGGCAGCGACCGCCGCGGGTTCAAAGTGGCCGACGACACGCGCGGGCCGGCCTTCGATCCAACATCAGGCGAACGCGTGGTGAGTCTGGATACGCTGCGCGGCGTGCGCGAGTATCTGGCTTTCCGCTTCCCTGCCCTGAAAGATGCTCCCTTGATCGAGACGCGTGTTTGCCAGTATGAGCAAACTCCAGACGAACACTTCATCGTCGACCGGCATCCGCGAATGGAAAATGTGTGGCTGCTGGGGGGAGGATCGGGGCATGGATTCAAGCATGGGCCGGCGCTGGGGGAGATGATGGCGGAGTCGATTCTGAAGGAGCGTGAGCCGCCAGGAATCTGGCGTCTGGCGCGATTCCTGACTGCAAGAAAAAGCTAACCACAGGGAACACAGAGGTTCACAGGGTAGTCCTCTGTGTTCCCCTGTGTCCTCTGTGGTGAAGATTTTTTCTACTGAATCTGAATCACGCTGGCGGGAGCGTTGGCCTTGATTTCTTCCACGCGCGCCAGAACTTTCCGCGCGAAAGCGTACATCGACTTGGCGTGAGGTGAGTTCTCGCCCTCCAGCACCACGGGTTTACCGCCGTCTCCGGACTTGCGCACCTCGGGATCGAGTTCGATGCTGCCCAGGAACGGCGCGCTGAACTGCGCCGCCATCTTCTCGGCTCCCCCCCGGGAAAAGATATCAACTTCGTGCTGGCAGTGGGGACACACGAAGAAGCTCATGTTCTCGACCACGCCGACGACGTCGACCTTCATCTGGCGGAACATCTCGATGGCTTTGCGCGCGTCCTGCAGGGAAACGTCTGAAGGAGTGGACACGACAATCGCGCCGGTCAACGGCACGGTCTGCACCAGCGACAACGCGATATCGCCCGTCCCGGGCGGCAGGTCGACGATCAGATAGTCGAGGCGGCCCCACTCGACCAGACCCAGAAACTGCCGCACGATCTGGTGCAGCATGGGCCCGCGCCAGATGATCGGCTTGTCGCCGGGATTAAGGAAGCCCACCGAAATCACTTTGACGCCAAACGCTTCCAGCGGCTCGATGCGGTTCTCGCCCACCATGCGCGGCTGCGCGTTGACCCCAAGCATGAGCGGGACATTCGGCCCGTAGACATCGGCATCGAGCAATCCGACTTTATGGCCCAGCTTTGCCAGAGCGACGGCGAGGTTCACCGATAGCGTGGTCTTGCCGACTCCGCCCTTGCCGGAACCGACGGCGATGATGGCGTCAACCCCCGGCAGCGGTTGCGGCCCTTGTTGCGCCGGGCCCGGTCCGTGCTGATGCGGCATTTGTGCGTTCAAAGAATCACACTCCAAGGAAAGTTGCTGAAATGGCCAAGACTGAGTGTGATTATACAAGGGACAGGGCGCCCAGTGGCTAAGGGGGGATTAGCGTACTCCTGCGTTCCCTGCGGAAGTTCTCTGCGTACTCTGCGATTGCCGTTCAGGCTTGAAGACAGAAAAGCTAAACGCTGAGGGCGCCGAGAAATACCGCAGAGAACGCGGAGAACGGCCTTCGGATGCAATCTTCTTTATTGCCCTTTAATACCCTTCCCCCTCCAGCCGCACTTTCCCCTTGAACATGCGGAACAGGAACGTGAAGTAGCCCGACGCCAGAATCATTCCCAGAATCCACCACGTGATCCCGACAGTCAGTCCGTGATGGCCTGCGGCCGTGTTGTAAATGGTCAGGTTGCGGGCAGGATCGCTGCTCGACGGCAGCACCACCGGATACAGTGCAAACGCCGCGCCTACCAACATGCCGACGATGTAGAGGGCCGATGCCACGAAGGCAATTTTCTCTTTCTTGAGATCAGATGCGACATTCGGCCCCTTGACGATCGTCCGGCCCATCACGGCCAGGCTGCCGAACACGATCAGGGGGATCGCAAATCCCACGGCGTGCTGCTTGTAGTTATCGAGCACGCCAGGGCGGATCGCAATCGTCGCCACCAGCCCGGCGATGGTGAGAAGCAGTTGCAGCGGCCAGGCCCACAGCGCAGCGGTGCGGGCGCGGCGATTCAGATCGTCCTCCGTCTTGACGGCGATGTACAACGATCCGTGAGCTGTGAGCGTAACCAACGAGATTACGCCCGTAAGCACCGTGTACCAGTCGAGAATGCCCGCATTCGGCTGCACTCGGAAGTTGGTCCACAGCGGTTCGAAGAAGTATCCGTCCGGGCCCAGGGGGACGCCGCGCACTACATTGCCCAGAGCCGCGCCGAAGAAAATGGCCAGCAACGCGCTCGAAACGCAGAAGACCACGTCAAAGAATCCTTGCCAGACCGGATTCTCCATGTGAGCGCGAAATTCGATGCCGATACCACGCAGCATCAGCAGCCACAGCACCATCATGAGAGGAAGATAAAAGCCGCTGAAGCTGGAGGCGTAGAGCAGCGGAAAAGCGAAATAGAGAGCTGCACCGGCGGCCAGAAGCCAGACCTCGTTGCCGTCCCAAACGGGGCCGATCGCGCGCATAATTTTTTTTCGTTCGTCGGCGGTGCGGGCAGCGGCAAGATAGATGACTCCCGCGCCCAAATCGAATCCGTCGAGAACTACGTAGGCCGCGACCATCACGGCCACGATCATGAACCACAAGGTTTCCATTTCAATCCTCGCGCCCCCTCAGGGGCTAAAGCCCAAACTCGTGTTCGACGCTGGCGGCACGGCTGAAGCCGTGCCCTACCCATAGCGGTCGAGTCCGTTTCTAGTGCCCCGAACTGGCCTCCGCGCCCGGCCCGTGCTCAATTTCGCGCCGCACCAGGAACAGGAAGAAAATTCCCAGGACCGTGTACATGCCCAGAAAACCGAGCAGCGTGAACATCCCGTTTCCAGCCGAGACCATCTTCGAATAGCCATCGGCCGTGCGCATCATTCCATAGACCAGCCAGGGCTGCCGGCCTATCTCCGCAGTCATCCAACCCGCCGTGTTCGCGATGTAGGGAAAGGGCAGGCTCAGCATCAGAATCCACAACATCCAGCGTGAGGAAAAAAGCTTGCCTCGCCAAGCCAGGAACGCGGCGACCAGCATGATGGCGATGAACAGCGTCCCTAGCCCAACCATGATGTGGTAGCTGTAATAGAGAAGCGCGACGTTGTCTGGCCAATCGCTCTCGGGGAAGGCATCGAGACCTCGCACTTGCGCTTTCCATGCGCGGTACGTTAGAAAGCTCAGGGCTTCGGGCACGACCAGCGGATTATCAATTTTTTTCGCTGGCACATTCGGCTGGCCGAGAATGACCAGCGGCGCGCCCGGTTGGCTGGTAAAGAGCGCTTCCATCGCGGAGAGAGTTGGTGCCTGGTACTCGGCGATCATCCGTCCCTGGCCGTCGCCCGTGGGGAACAACTGGAGCACGCTGAAGATCAATCCGGCCGTAACCCCAACCTTCAGGAAAATGCGGCCGTACTCTTCGAACTTTCCCCACAGAACATAAAACGCTCCCACCGAAGCCATCACAATCGCGCCCGTCACAACGGCCCCGCTCATGTTGTGGGCATACTGCCACCACGCCCAGGGATTGAGAACCAGTTCCCAAAAGCTGGTAAGCTGCGCCGATCCGTCGGCAGCTTTGGCGTACCCAACGGGATGCTGCATCCAGGCATCGGTCGCGACAATGAAAAATCCCGAGAGCCACGAGCCGAGAAAAACCGCGACTGCCGACCACCAGTGGGCGCGTGGGCTCAGCCGCTTCTCGCCATAAAGAAACAATCCCAGGAACGAAGACTCCAGGAAAAAAGCGAACGTGCCTTCCATGCCCAGGGTTTGGCCGATCACACCGCCCGCGAATCGCGAGAAGTGCGACCAGTTCGTGCCGAACTGAAACTCCATGGGAATCCCGGTAACCACGCCCATCACGAAGTTGATGCCGAAGACGCGGGCCCAGAAGCGCGCGGCCTTGTGGTACGTCTCGTCGTTGTAGCGAAGGGCGAGGGTCTTGAGCACCACGATCAGCAGTGCTAACCCCATGGTCAGCTGGGGAAACAGGTAATGAAATGTGACGGTGAATGCGAACTGTATGCGATCAACTAAGAGGGCGCTATCCATGAACAATGCCTCGGAGCACCAAATAGTTTAATCGTTCGACGAACGTGAGATGTGATGTTCGTCACACCTGCTTGTGAAGCTAGCGTCCGGCTTTGCGGCGCCGCTGCAGTTCTGCTTGCCGGATGTCGCGGCGGCGTCCAGCATCTTCGTACCGGCGCTGCTGTTCGTCGCTCTCGGGAATGACCGGGGGAACTCGCAGGTGGTGGCCAAGGTCATCGATCGCCACAAACGTCAGGTACGCCGAGCTGACGTGCTGCGCCGTGTCGGCAATGTAGTTCTCGACAAAAACTTTTACCCCGACTTCCATGGAGGTGTTGAACACGCGGTTCACCGAAGACCGCAGGATCACCAGGTCGCCCACTCTCACGGGCACCAGGAAATCAATGTGATCCACCGAGGCCGTGACCACGTAATTGCGGGAATGGCGGTGGGCGGCCATCGCGCCGGCCATATCAATCCAATGCATGAGCCGGCCACCCAGGAGCGCGACCAGGGGGTTGGCGTCGTTGGGCAGAACAATCTCCGTCATTTCCGATTGCGAATCCCGCACCGGGCGGGGGGTCAGCGTTTGGTCACTCATAGGTCCTTTCAGTTACGCGCACGTTCACCGAGCCACGAACCTTACATGCCTGGAATTACGGGGACTGCTTATTGTAAACAGTCACTGGCCAGCCTGCTAGTTGCGTTTGGACTTCACCCACGAGCAAGCCGTTGAACTTTGTAGTAATCTCGACTTCTGGAACCGGAGATGACCGCGAGCCCCGGACCAGAGCGCTTATGGACCGCATCGCCGCTCTCAACGAGATACTCACGGAGAATCCTAAGGATGCCTTTGCGCGGTACGGTCTCGCCATGGAATATTCAAAACAGGGCGATCTCGACCGGGCTCTGGCCGAGTTTTCTATTCTGCTGGAGAAAAATCCCGACTACACCGCCGGCTACTTCATGGCCGCGCAAACTCTGACCCGCGCCGAGAGATCTGCCGACGCGAAGAAGATGCTGCAAGAAGGCATATCAGCTGCGCGACGCACCGGCAACCTGCACGCACAATCGGAAATGGAAGCCATGCTGACGGAACTATCGGCAAGTTGATTTCTCGATCAAGCCTTATTTCGCACCTCGGCCATCCTTCCCATGAACCACGCCACCACGCTCGGAAACAGCTGAAACACTTTCACTGGAAGATGCATGCTCCAGGGCACGATCACTTCTCGTTTGCCTTTTCGATAACCCTCTAGCGTGGCGCGCGCCACGCGGTCCGCGGTGATTCCCCGCACTGAGCCTGGCCGCACCGTCTTAGGGCTATTCCCGCGCGTTGCGTTGCGGCCGAAATCAGTTCTCACGTATCCCGGGCAAACCGTGAGCACCCGGATGCCGTCGTTCTTCAGTTCGATCCCGGCCGCCTTGCCGATGGCATTGAGCGCGAACTTGGTGGCGCTGTAAGCGGCATGAAAGGGCAGCGGAACATGCCCCGCGACGCTGGAAATGTTGATGATGGTCCCGCCGCCCTGCTGGCGCATGACCGGAATCACCGCCTGCATCGCCGAGACGGCTCCGAAGAAATTGGTTTCGAACATGTCGTGGCAGGCCGGCATCCCCATTTCCGCGACTGAATCCAGCAATCCGTGCCCGGCGTTGTTTACCCAGACGTCGATGCGCTTGCAATGGTGCAGGGTTAGAGCGATCACGCGGTCGATCTCTTCCCGGTGGCGAACGTCGCAAGACATTGCCAGCGTTCGCTCCGGATGAGCGATGCGGGTTCGGGCGGCTTCAACCCGGCCTGCATCGCGTGATGCCAGAACCACTGTCGCTCCCTGATCGGCGAAACTCTTGGCAATCGCTTCACCGATGCCCATAGAAGCACCCGTCACCACAACAATCTTGCCCGTGAGGTCCATGTCGGCGTTCTAATCTTCTGGCGGGGTGAAGTCAAGACACAGCCTCACCTCCGAAGCGTAGAATCGAAAAGCCCGCTCGTTTCGCACACTGCGACCGGAGACTGCGTGAGTTCCCTTCTGCCCCTGTTCCCGCTCGACGTCGTGCTGTTCCCCGGCACACCGCTGCCCCTGCACATCTTCGAGCCGCGCTACAAAGAGATGATTCGCGAGTGTGTCGACCACAACGCTCCTTTCGGTGTGGTACGGGCCCTGGAACAAGGCATCGCCGAAATCGGATGTACCGCGGAAATCGTTGCCATCACCAAGCAATATCCTGATGGACGGCTCGACATTGTCAGCGAAGGCCGCAAGCGGTTTGAAATCCTGCAACTCAACCAGGAACGCTCTTTTCTGCGCGCCGACGTGCTCATGTTAGAGGACGAACCCAGCGTTCCCCCAAAAGAAGACATCGACCGGGCAGTGCAATTGCACTCGCAGATTCTGCAGCTGGCCGGAGCCGTGCAAGACCTTTCTGCTGCAAACCTGGCCATGCTTTCCTTTCATCTCGCCGGCTCTTTGCCCCTGGATCTCGACTTCAAACAAAAATTGCTGGCGCTGCATTCCGAGAGTGAACGGGTCTCAGTGCTTGCCGAATATCTGGAGACGCTTCTCCCCAGCCTGCATCGCGCCACGCAAGCCCGCGAGAAAGCCGGTGGCAACGGCCACGTCCGCTGAACTTCGGGCTCCGGCTTTCGGGCTTCGGGCTTCGGCAGACCTCGGAAGCCTTCGGCTTCTGATAAATTGCAAGCACGTTCGTAGCTCGCATGTGGAGATTCGCCGAAGCCCGGAGCCCGATCTTCCGCGTATAATCCAGAAAAGTATTCGGGGGTTCTGGCATGAGTCTTCCGCGCACGCTGGGCGAATTGCGTCGCAGTCCATTTTCCGAAGAACGTTTGCGCGTGCGGCGAGTCAAGGATGAACTGCGCGAGAACCTCTCAGTTCGCCTGCGGCAGAACAGCGACGCGCCCGTTTTTCCCGGCATCGTCGGTTACGAGGACACAGTCATCCCGCAGATTGTCAACGCGGTTCTTTCGCGCCACAACTTTATTTTGCTCGGGCTGCGCGGGCAGGCCAAAAGCCGCATCCTGCGCGCCCTGACGACCCTGCTCGATCCGCACATGCCGTATCTTGCGGGATGCGAAATTCACGACAACCCTTACGCGCCCATCTGCCGCCGCTGCCGCGATGAAGTCGCTCGCCTCGGCGACGAGGCTCCGATCGCATATCTTGCTCCCGACGATCGCTACGTCGAAAAGCTGGCCACGCCCGATGTGACGATTGCTGACTTGATCGGCGACATCGATCCCATCAAGGCCGCGCGTGGAGGTCACGAACTCGGCAGCGAGCTCACGGTCCACTACGGCCTGCTCCCTCGCGCCAATCGCGGCATCTTTGCCATCAACGAACTGCCGGATCTCGCCGGAAAAATTCAAGTGGGCCTGTTCAACATCATGCAGGAAGGCGACGTGCAGATTAAGGGCTACCCCATTCGCCTGCCGCTGGATCTGGCGATCGTATTCAGCGCGAATCCCGAGGACTATACGGCGCGCGGAAAAATCATTACCCCACTCAAAGACCGCATCGGCTCTGAGATTCGCACGCATTATCCCGCGACGGTGGAGGAAGGCATCGCCATCACCGCACAGGAAGCCTGGACGCGGCGTCCGTTGCAGGGCCAAGAGCAGCGCCTGCATCTTCCCAAGTATGTGCAGGAAGTGATAGAGCGCATCGCCTTCGCCGCCCGTGAGGATAAGAAAATCGACAAGCGGTCAGGGGTTAGCCAGCGCCTGCCCATCTCTGCGATTGAAAATGTCGTCTCGAACGCCGAGCGGCGCGCCATCCGCAATGACGAGAAGCTGGTGGTACCCCGCATCAGCGACGTCTACGCCGCGCTGCCTGCCATCACAGGCAAGCTCGAACTGGAATACGAAGGGGAGATGAAAGGCGCCGACCACGTGGGCCGCGAACTGATTCGCGCCGCCATTGCGAAAACCTACGACGAATATTTCACCGGCGCCAACGTGCAGCAGATTGTGCAGTGGTTCGACCTGGGCGGCGAAATTCAATTGTCGGATTCCATTGCAGCAGTCGAAGCACTGGAAAACCTGAAAGAGATTCAGGGCCTCGTCGACAAGCTCGGTCCGCTGAGCGTGTCGCAAAAGGATAGTCCCGAGCAACAAGTTTCGGCCGCAGAATTCGTTCTCGAAGGTCTTTACGCGCACAAGCGCATCGGGCGCAGCGAAGAGCGCGTATTCAAAGCCGGAGAGAAGAAGCCCGAACCGCAGCGCGAAAAGAATTTCGAGCCGGACGAAAAGCCGTACCGGCAGAGAAGGCAGTTTAACTAGGCTTCGGCGATCGGGCTTCGGCTAAGAATTTTTCCGTAGAGACGTTGCTTGCAACGTCTCGGCGGTGGCACGGAAGACGTAGCAAGCTACGTCTCTACGAGTATGAAAAGAATTCGCTACTCCAAGTACGTCCCCAACCCCGCTGGCGAAATGAGCCTGGAGGACCTGCTCGGTGCGCTCTCCGACTACCTGCTGCAGAGCGGCTTTCAGAGTGACATGTGGTACGAGATGCCCGAGGGTGAGCACACGCTCGACGAACTTCGCCGCGCCCTCGAACAGGCACTGATGGAAGGTGATCAATTCGACGAGGAAATGCGCGAACGCCTGCAGCAGATGGCCGCGGATGGCCAGCTCGACGAACTCATCGAAAAGCTGATCGAGCGCATGCAGCAGGAGGATTACATCTCAATCGATGATCCGCCCGACCCTTCCCGCCAATCGAGCGTGGGTGGGCAGACCGGAGAAGCGCAGCAGGCCAAGTTCGAAATCACCGATAAGAGTCTCGACTTCCTAGGCTTCAAGTCCCTGCGCAACCTGCTCGGCTCGCTCGGTAAATCCAGTTTCGGACGCCACGACACGCGCGATCTCGCCACCGGCATCGAAACCAGCGGCTCGGCCAAGACCTACGAGTTCGGCGATACCCTCAATCTCGACATTACGGCAACGCTTTCGAGCGCCATCCAGCGCGAAGGCCTTACGCTGCCGTTGAACATCGAGTACTCTGACCTGCAAGTGCATCAATGCGAGTACCAGTCCTCCTGCGCGACGGTGCTCATGCTCGACTGCTCGCACTCGATGATCCTTTATGGGGAAGACCGATTCACTCCCGCGAAAAAAGTTGCCATGGCGCTGTCGCATCTTATTCGCACACAGTATCCGGGGGACTCGCTCTCGCTGGTGCTGTTCCACGACTCCGCCGAAGAAATCCCGCTCTCGCAGCTCGCCCGCGTAAAGGTTGGACCGTATTACACCAACACCCGTGAAGGCCTGCGGCTGGCCCAGCGAATCCTGCAGCGGCAACGAAAAGACATGAAGCAGATCGTCATGATCACCGACGGCAAACCCTCCGCCCTAACCCTCGAAGACGGCCGCATCTACAAGAACGCCTTCGGGCTCGACCCGCTGGTGGTGAGCGAAACCTTGCAGGAAGTTTCCAAGTGCAAGCGCGCCGGTGTGCTGATCAATACCTTCATGCTTGCGTCGGATTATGGCCTGGTCCAGTTCGTGCAGAAAGTCACGGAGATGTGCCGCGGCAAAGCATACTTCACCACGCCCTACACGCTAGGCCAGTACCTGCTGATGGACTACATGTCGCGGAAGACCAAGACGATTCACTGACCCCGCTGAAAATCCCTCGGGGGCTAAAGCCCATTCTTCATTGCGGACTTAGCGGCGCGGCTGTAGCCGCGCCCTTTCAAATCTGGCCTGAGGTCAGAGTTTTTCCGCAACCTCTAAAAGCCGTGCCCTTCCCAAAACATTTCCAACTGCTGATACTCTTTTACTAGCCATGGCAAATTGCGTTCGATGCGGCCGCCGGCTGCCTCCGCTCTCGCTGAAAAAGATCTGCCAGTGGTGCGCCCACCACGAAGCAGTACAGCGCGGCGAGATTTCCGAGGACGCGCCGCAGCCGGTCATGCCTAGGCCGTGGGTTCGAGGCGGGGAAGCCAGCATCAGCTTCACCCAGATATTGCTCGGTGCCAACGTCGCTGTCTTCATCGCGATGGTCCTCGCCAGCGGTCCGTCGCTGGACTTTACTGGACAAGTGATGGTTCACTTCGGCGCCAATTACGGGCCCTACACCTTGTCGGGACAATGGTGGCGGTTCGTGACCTACATGTTCCTGCACGGCGGCCTCATGCACATTGCTTTCAACATGTGGTGCCTGTGGGATCTCGGAGCGCTTTGTGAGTCGCTCTACGGCCGCTGGACTTTCGCTGCTATCTACGTTTTGACCGGTATCGGAGGCGGCCTCGGCAGCGTGGCCTGGAATCCCGGCGTATTGAGTGTGGGCGCATCGGGCGCGATCTTCGGTTTAGCGGGTGCGTTGGTTGCTTCGTTTTACCTGGGCGAGTTCTCAATGCCGAGGTTCGCTATCACGGCCACGCTAAGGAGTCTGGTCTTCTTTCTGGGCTTTAGCCTATTCTTCGGGTTCGTTGGAGGCATGTTTACGGGTATCGACAATGCCTGCCACGCCGGCGGGCTGGTCACCGGCTTGATCCTCGGAGCATTAATTGCGCGAGTTGCTCCCGACGCCTACGCCATTGGCCGGCGGGTGAGCGTCCTTCTGTTGATGGCTGTGGTTGTGGCCGCGAGTGCGCTCGGAGTGCAGCACTGGCGCGGATTTCCTATGCGCTTTGGCCGCGGCCTTGAATCCCAATCCGAAAGCCTGGATCAGACGATCTCCCGGCTGCAGGCCGTCATCCGGCGGCAGCCTAACTTGGCAGAGGCGCACTTCGCCTTAGGGCATGCCTACTTCGGCAAGGAGCAGTTCACCCAGGCCGAAAGCGAGTTCAAGCGTGTGCTCGAACTGCAACCGAAATACAAAGCGGCCCGCGTTGAGTTGGGCATGGTCTATCTGAACGAAAAACGCGCCGAGGACGCGGAGGCTTCATTTCGCGAGTCGCTGGCGCAGGACGCCAACGACGCCGAGGCTCACTTCGGACTGGCTATGGCCCTCGCCGACCAAGGCAATCATCAGGCTGCGATCCAGGAATATACCGCGGCCGCCAAGGTCTCCGAGTTTCCCGGCCTCAACTACAACCTCGGCCTGTCTTGCGCGAAGCTGAAGATGTACGACGAAGCTATCACCGCATTTGTTAAGGAGCGAAACCAGAACGGCGACGACGCCGACATTGAAAATGCTCTGGCAGATGCCTACCAGGCCCAAGGCAAGCAGCAACAGGCTCAGGAAGCCCGCAACAAAGCCGCACAACTAAAAGGCGAGACGACAAATTAGCGCGAGTGAATACACCGACGGAGTGACAGCCGCCTCGGCTGTCCGCCGGGCACAGCACGGCGTCGCAGCGCATCAACTCTTGGTGATTTCCCCCACAGCCCGCCAAGCCTGATTAATCGCCTCGTCCGTATAGGCATACGCTCCCGCGTCCGCATTAGCGATGGCAATTCGCCCGAAGGGTTTCCGCGCCACTTCGCACGGAGTCTCGCCGCCATCGAGCCAGAATGAGTCAAAGAGCGAGTTGTACTGATAGGCGTAGCCGTGCGGCCAGCGGTTCACCGTGATGGCAGCGATGTCGCGCGCAGGATCAAACCCCCCCGCGCCCACGGTTTGCGCCAGTTGTTCGCGAATCTTTCGTTCGATGGTTTCGAACGTTGTCGTGTAGAGTTCCATGCGGCCGAGCGAGTGTTGCTCGCGCGCCGGCTTTCCCGCCTTACACGGAGTTTTTTCCATGTGCACGACAATCGGCTCTTCCGGCTTTCGCGCACACTCATACCCACCCAGGCTGACGGGTAAATCCAGGATCACTCCCGTGTGGTAGCAGCCCGGAGCATACACCGCATTCGTACCCATCTTCTGGAACGCGGTCCAGCTGCGCAGCGCAACGTTGGTATAGAGCAGCGGAACTTTCTGCGCCGAGGCGAGCGCCTGTTTCTGCTGGTCGGGCAAATCTTCGCAAATATAGGGAATCACCACGTGCCAGCAGGCCAGGACCGCATTCTTGCCTTTCGCCGTGTATATCTTATTGCCCCGGGCGTAGGCTACTTCCACTTCCTTCGCACTGGCGGGATTGCCCACGTGCTTCACCCGGACAGCGGTACTGTTCAACCGGATGCGAATCGAAGCGCCACTTTCGTCGAGTCTGGCGTAGTTGGCCTTGGACTTGACCACGTCAGTCCAGGAACTTCCCGGAATCGCCCCGGGAATCAGCTTGCGGACCAACAAGCGCGCAATGCTGGCGTTGCCGTCAGGAAAGTGAAAGAAATATTTTTCTGCTTCTTCATTCGGGATGGAGTCGCGGTTCATTCCCCGGCCCGGCGCCGGATCCAGATTCAAGCCCGCGAATCCGGGCATGCTGAATCCCCAGGCATCCTGTGCAGGCACGGCATCAATGCCCACGCCATACAGCGGATGCGGCATGGCCTGGAACAGTTTGACCACGTCCAAGTGCATTCCCACCACATCCTTCAGATAGCTGGCATAGCTGACGCGCGCCAGCTTGTCTTTCTTCTGGTCGGAATTAAGCCCCGGAAAATAGTCTTTGCTCTCCGTAAAGAGGCGCTGCAGATCAAGTTTGGCTTGATCGGCAATGGGAGCCTCCTGCAGAAACTGCTGCATCAGTTGGGGCGTGGCCTCAGCAACATCTTCACTTTCGCTTCCGCTCCGTGCCAACGGATTGATTACTAACTTTTCCGTGCCAAACGTGGCCTTGTCGAAGAAGAACTTTGGCCGCATGCCCAGCGAGCGGTACAGGTCCCGGTTCAGATGTTTCGCATAAGAGGGCACATCGATGCCGAGTTCCTCGATCACGCCCTTGGCCACCGCGCTGTAAGGGGCCGGACTCTCAATGGAAAACGTCCCGCCGAATCCCAGCCGGAATGCGTTGCCACTCTGAAATTCGTTGCGCTTGGCATGTCCGCCGAAATCGTCGTGGTTGTCGAGGATCAGGATGCGCGCCTTCTCGCCCGCCGCCTTGCGGTAGAAGTACGCCGCGGCCAGGCCGCTGATGCCGCCGCCGACCACAATCAGGTCGTAGCTTTCGCCGGTATCTTCATGCTTCCCGGCCGAATCCCAGAAAGTGCCGTCGCGCAGGCTGTGGGCGGCGTCGAACGACCCGGGATGGCTGCCGCGCATTCCGGTGAGTGCCGGCGGATAGTAGTCGGGAGACTTCTCGTTTCCCTTTCCCGCGGTCTGCTCGCCGGCGCCGGCAATGCTTCCAAACAGCTCCCACGGCATAGCAG
>Ga0209415_10008583_pt1 | contig 17706 bp, 12 predicted proteins | sample PeaSoiSIISIP2007_FD_187696 | JGI IMG/M metagenome (GOLD analysis project Ga0209415, IMG submission 187696) | Peat soil microbial communities from Weissenstadt, Germany - SII-SIP-2007 (SPAdes) (version 2) | ecosystem: Environmental > Terrestrial > Soil > Wetlands > Peat | place: Germany... | reverse complement strand
TGCATGATATGGGCGCGGATATTCACGTTCGCGCATGATCATTCACCATTTTCGATTTCTCGGACACACACCTAGGCTCCAGGGCGGCCTGTGATCGACGCGCGGCAGGGTCTCGGCGTGGGCGCCGCCGCGCGCGACCGCGCCGCAAGGTTCAACGTCGGCCCCCGGCGTCCACGCACGGCCGCGTCAGTCCGTCGGGAGTCCCGCGCGTCGCATCCGCACGCTCGCCGCCAGTACCGCGTCCACGATCGAGTCGTACCCGGTGCACCGGCAGAGATTCCCGGACAGCGCCTCGCGCACGTCCGTTTCGGTTGGGGCGGGGGTCTCTCCGAGCAGCTCGAGGGCCGCGAGAATCATTCCGGGCGTGCAGAACCCGCACTGCAGCGCATGGTGGGCGGAAAACTCGTCCTGGAGCGGATGCAGCGCTCCGTCCCGGGACAAACCCTCGATCGTAAGAATCTCGCTCCCGACGGCCTGCACCCCGAGCATGAGACAGGAGCGGATGCTCCGCCCGTTCATTAAGACGGTGCAGGCGCCGCACACCCCGTGTTCGCACCCGGCGTGCGGCCCGGTCAGCCCCACGTCCTCTCTCAGGACATCGAGCAGCAGCTTGCGGAGTTCTGTCGCCACGGCATGACGTACCCCGTTCACCGTGAGGGAGTAGGTGATCGCGTCGGCGACGCTCATCGGATCCGCGACTCCGAGGCGGTGCGCGTTGATTCCGGGATCCCCCGGCTACGCTGAGCTGTGCGCAAGCGGGGACACCTCCGCGGGCTCGGCGTACCCCGACGCGGCCGCGGGGGCGCCGGCGGGCTCAGGAACGCCCTCGCCGACCTCCAACCCGACCGACGGGGCAAGCCGCGCCAGGCGGGCCGCTTTGACCGCGAGCTGCAGGGGCAGCCAGCGTTCGGACGCCGTCAGATCGACGCCGAGCAGTGTGGAGATGCGATCGAGCCGCTGACGCAGCGTATTCCGGTGCAGGAACAGCTGCTTGGCCGCGCGCGTGGCGTTGCCCCCGGCGTCCAGGTAGATTTCCAGCGTCTTCAAGAGATCGTCTGGGAGACGGGCCATCAACCGATATTCGAGGTTGTCGGCGAGCCCGCCTTTCATGAACGCCGGGATGAGGCGGTAGCTTTCCAACTCCTCGATGGAGATGATCCGGCCGGTCCCGAACAGTTTGGTGCCGATGTCCAGCGCTTCCTCGGCTTCGCGGTATGCCGCGGGATAGCCCGCGGGATCGCTGCACGGCCGGCTGACGCCGACCGAGAGCCCGTCCAGGCTCACCTCCGGCAGCCGCTGCGCCTGCATGATGGCCACGACGCGCGTGCCCAAGTTGTTGACGAGCCCGTTGCGCTGCTCGGTGAGAATGTGCCGGTGCAGCCGCTCCGCGTGCGAGTGCGTGCGGGCGCTGGCCACGAGCACCACGTGCGGGCGCGACAGATCGTGTCCCAGCCGGCGGGCGTGCGCCAGCGCGCGGGCGGTGTCCGTCCCGCCGGTTGGATCCAGCGTGTCCCACAGGAAGATCTCCGGACGCGCGCGTTCGTCCGCGAGATCGCGGAGGCGGCGGTGGCGCACCACGATGCCCGCGGATTGTGCCAGCCGTCCGGCGAGTGCCGCGTCCTCGCTGCCAAAGCGCCGTGGCCGGTGATCGAGAATGAGGAGCACGCCGCGCTGCGCCGCGTCGAGCGGGATTGGTGCGACGAGCACGGTACCCGTCACACGGGCCGCGGTCGCGGACTTCGCGGCGGACTGCTTTGGTCCGATGCGTACCTGTGCGGTCCCGCCGCCGTCTCGCAAGGAGAGCCGCACGAGCGCATCCGGGCAGATCGGCGGCAGCGGGAGGAGCGACGGGGACGCGGCGCTGAGATGGAGACCGGCCTGGTGCCGGTCTCCCAGGTAGATCGCGCAGGTTGTGCCCGGGATCATCTGGGGTCCGAGCCGCGCGACCGACTCGAGGGGATCGGCGTCGGCGGAGTTCGACGGCGTCTCGCGCGTCAGGCGCTCGAGCGCGTCGAGGATCTCGACGTGCTTGCGTGCGGTGTCGTGGGCCTCCTCGCACTCGAGCACGTACGAGATCGAGTGGGCCGCGGCGGCCGCGAAGCGGACCGCCTGGCGAGAGAGGGTCTTGGACCGGCGCGGCACCAATCCGAGCACGCCCGCCACGGCATTGTGGGCGGACAGGACGGGCACGGCATACACGCGTCCGGGTCCGCCGGCCGGAGCGCGGCGAAGGGCGGCGATTCCGACCGCGCCCTCCCCGAGTGCGTACTCTCGGCAAAGGCCCGCGCATGTGGAAGGCGCCGCCAGACGAATCACGTATCCGTTTGACTCCGTCGTGTGGGTGTAGAGCGCCGCGCCCGCGCATTCGGGAAGGGCGGCGAGGGCGGCCAGTACGCTCTGAAGCGGATCGTCAGTGCGTGACTTGGATCCAATGCTGCGGGGCGCGCTGCCGGCGCAGATAGGCGAGTCGATGTGCAGGGTGGTCATTGACCAACCCGGGACATGGTGCATCCTGGCCGTTGCCGGGACCGTGCGGGCGATGGATGATGGGGTTGTGTCCCGTACGAACGCGGGTAAGATCTGCGATAATGTCGAGGAACCACGCGACTCGCGGTTCTTCCCATGGATTACCCCCTGGAAAGAGGACGACGCGCGATCGAAATTGGATCCATCTAAGCACAGCGGACCCCGCGCGTCAACATTGGATCCCAGATGGCTATGGATGATGTCGTGAAGCAGCCATCCGAGCCCGGACGGAGCCGCCGTGCGCCCCTGCCAAAGCCCACCGCCGTGGCTCTGGCCCACGCGCAGCTGCGGCAGAGCATCCTCGCCGAGCGGCTCAAGCCGGGGGAATGGCTCCGACAGGAGGAGCTCGCGACCGGCCTCTCCATGAGCCGCCAGCCGATCCGCGAGGCCCTGCGCCTCCTTGGCGAGGAGGGGCTCGTTGAGCTGACGCCGCACCGGGGGGCGCGGGTCACGCCGCTGTCCCTCGAGGAGCTCGAGGAGATCTATGGGGCGCGGATAGGATTGGAGGGGCTGATCGCTCGGTACGCCGCGGTCAAGATCGACGAGCAGGCGCTTGAGACGCTCAGGCTGGCGCTGCCGCGCCTCACGGCGCTGAGCATCGCGGGCGACGTCGACTTGTATCTCACCGAAGACCGGGCGTTCGTGGAAGCCTGCTACGCGGCGTCAGAGCGGCCGAGGGTGTGCCGTCAGATCGCGTCGCTGCGGGAGCGGGCCGAGCGCTATCTCCGGCTGGTGTTCAAGCTGGGCACAGGGTTCCAGTGGGTGGACTTCTCGTACCGCCTGTTTCAAGCCTGCGTGGCACATGATCCAGACGCGGCCGAGGCCGCGGCGCAGGGAGCCCTTCGCTGGACGCTGGCGCAGGCGACGGCGCTGTTCGAGGGCCGCGAGACCGTCGACCCGCATGGGACGCGTGCGCTTCGCGGAGGGTAAGCAGAGCGCTGTGGATCCCATCCAGTTCGAGGTGACGAAGAACGCCCTCGCGTCGATAAGCGAGGAGATGGGCGCGGCGCTCCATCGGGCCGCGTACTCCACCAACATCAAGACCCGGCTGGACTTCTCCACCGCGATCTTCGATGCGCGCCTAAGGGTGCTCGCCCAAGCGCTGGCACAGCCTTCGCACCTCGGGTCCCTGCCCCACAGCGTGCCCAACGCGGTCCGTGAGTACGGGGTGGACCATCTCGGCCCGGGCGACGGCCTGATCGTCAACGATCCTCATCGGGGCGCGGTGCATCTCAACGATATCGCCCTGATCTCGCCCGTCCATACCCGGACGGGCGAGCTACTCGGCTTTGTCGCGAACGTCGCGCACCACGTCGACGTGGGAGGCGGTGCGCCGGGGAGTCTCGCCCCGGCGCGGGATCTGTTCCAAGAAGGGCTGGTCGTGCCTCCCGTCCGGCTGGTCCAGGCGGGGCAGTTCGTCCCGGACGTGATGCGCATGATCACGGCCAACATCCGCGCTCCCCGCGAATCGGCCGGCGACTTTCGGGCGCAGATCGCGGCGAACCACGTCGGAGCGCGCCGCGTGGTGGAGCTGGTCGACGCGCTCGGCAGCGCCGCATTCACTCAGTTCTGCGACGATCTGATCGAGTACACCGCCCGGCGGACTCGCGCGGCGCTCGCCCTGCTGCCGTACGGAGAGTTTTCCGCGGAAGACTTTCTCGACGGGGACGGCTTCACCGACGATCCGATCCGGATCGCGGCGACCCTCCGGAACGGACCGGGGGGAGTGGTGATCGATCTCACCGGGACCGCCCCACAGGTCCGCGGGTCCCTCAACTGCTCCTACTCCATGACGTTTGCGGGAGCCGCGTTCGTCCTCAAGACGCTCGTGGACCAGGACATTCCCGTCAACGAGGGGTTCTACCGAAGCTTCACCCTCACCGTGCCCCCGGGCACGGTGACCAACGCGCGGCCCCCGGCGGCGGTGGGGGGCGGCTGGGAGGTTGCGTTCCGGGTGGCGGAGACGCTGTACCGCGCGCTCGCCGAGGCGCTGCCGGACCGCGTCGTTGCGGCGACCAAGGGAACGATCTGCAATGTCGCGTTCGGCGGGATGCGCCCGACGGGCGAGTACTACGCCTACTACGAGACGATCGCGGGCGGCGGGGGCGCGCGGCCGACCAAGGACGGGATGGACGGGATTCAGACGCACATTCACAATACCGAGAACGCTCCGGTCGAGGAAGTGGAGCTGAACTATCCGTTCCGGGTACTGCGGTTTGCGCTGATCCGAGACTCCGAGGGCGCCGGGCGGTTCCGCGGCGGCCTCGGGGTTCGCCGGGACTACTGGTTTCCGAATCACCGCGTGACGTTTTCGGTGCTCGCCGACCGGGGACGCTTCGCGCCCTGGGGGCTGTTCGGCGGCGGGTCGGGCCGGAACACCCGCGTCATTCGGGACCCGGACGGGACCGCCCAGCAGCTGCCGATCAAGGGCAGCGTGGAACTGCGAGCGGGCGAGGTGATCAGCGTGCAGACGCCCGGGGGAGGCGGGTACGGCCCGGTCTCGGAGCGCGATCCCGACGCGGTCCGGCGCGACGTGCGCGTCGACAAGATCTCGACGGCGAGGGCGCGAGACGTGTACGGCGTGGCCGCCGACGCGGCGAGTCCGGGGCCCGCCGGGGTGGATTCGTGAGCGCTGGCTACCGGTTGGGCATTGACATCGGCGGCACGTTCACGGACGTGGTGCTCTTGTCCGAGGAGACGGGCCAGATCGAGACGCTGAAGGTCCTCACGACGCCGGAAGACGTGGCGAAAGGATTTCTTGAGGCCGTCGATTATGTGCTGGCCAACGCGCGGCTCGGGCCCGACGCCGTCCGGCACGTCATGCACGGCACAACCGTGGCCACGAACGCCATCATCGAGAACACCATCGCGCGGACCGCCCTCGTCGTGACCCGCGGGTTTCGCGATCTCCTGGAGATCGCCCGGCAGACGCGCCCCGATCTGTACGATCTGTTCTGCGACAAGCCGTTGCCTCTCGTGCCTCGCGACCTCTGCTTCGAGGTGACGGAGCGGCTCGACGCCGACGGGACCGTGCTGATTCCGGTCGCGGACGAGGAAGTCGCGCCGATCGCGGAGGCGATCCGATCCCGTGGGGTCGAATCGATCGCGATCTGCTTCCTGCACTCCTACCGGTACCCCGCTCACGAGCGGCGCGTGGCCGCGCTGCTGGCCGAGCTCTGTCCAGGCGTGCCGGTCTCGGCCTCCTGCGACGTCCTTCCAGAATTTCGCGAGTACCTCAGGGGGAGCACGACGGTCGTCAACGCGGCGATCCGGCCGATCGTGAGCGGCTACCTCGACCGCATCGCGACCGGGTTGGCCGAGCGCGAGATGCGGCTCCGTCTCTACGTGATGCAGTCGAACGGCGGCATCTCCGGCGCGGAGACCGTGCGGCAGCGCCCCGTCTACATCGTCGAGTCCGGTCCGGCGGCGGGCGTCACCGCCGCGGCGCACTTCGGGGCGGCCGCGGGATTTTCAGACGTGGTCTCGTTCGACATGGGCGGCACGACGGCCAAGGCGGCTTTGATCCGGCAGGGCAGGGCCGGGTTCTCGACGGAGTTTGAGGTCGGGGCGCGGAGCGCGGTGGGGGTGGGGAGCACCCGCGGCCGCGGTTATCCGATCCATACGCCGGTGGTCGATCTCGTCGAAGTGGGTGCCGGCGGCGGAAGCGTCGCGTGGGTGGATTCCGCGGGCATCATGCACGTCGGTCCCCGCAGCGCCGGCGCGGACCCGGGGCCGGCGTGCTACGCTCGCGGCGGACGCGAGCCGACGGTCACCGACGCCAATCTGGTCCTGGGCCGTCTCGCGCCCGACACGTTCCTCGGCGGCCGCATGGCGCTCGATCCCGACGCCGCGCGGCGCGCGCTCGAGGAGCGCTGCGCCGGACCGGCGGGGCTCGACGTGATCGCGGCGGCCAGCGGGATCGTGGAGATCGTCAACGCGAGCATGGTCGGCGCGATCCGGCTCGTCTCCGTGCAGCGGGGCCACGATCCCCGCGAGTTCACGCTCGTGGCCTTCGGAGGCGCGGGACCGCTCCATGCGAATGCCCTCGCCGACGCGCTCGCGATTCCCGTGGCGGTCATTCCGTCCCAGCCGGGGGTCGCCAGCGCCGTCGGGTTGCTTCTCGCGGATCTGACGCACGATTTCATGCGGACGCACGTCACGCGCCTTGCGACGGCCGATCCCGATGAACTGACGCAGCTGTACCGGCGATTCGAGCGCGAGGGCGCCGAGATCATCGCGGAGGAAGCGCTCGCGGCCGGCGCGCGCTTCGCGCGCACCATGGACCTGCGGTATGTGGGGCAGTCCTATGAACTTCGGGTGCCGGTGCCGGACGGCGCGCTTGGACCCGCGTCCCTGCGCGAGATCGCCGAGCGGTTTCACGCCGAACACGAACGCAGTTACGGGTTTGCCGCCCCCGACGAACCCGTTGAGCTCGTCAACGTTCGGCTGACCGCCATCGGCGACGTCGCGAAACCCCGCGAGCTGCGCCCCGCCGCGGGGTCGGCGGGCCCGGCGCCAATCGGCGGGCGCCGTCGCGTGTTCTTCTCCGAGACCGGTTTCGTCGACGCGCCGACCTACGACCGGACCCAACTGGCCCCAGGTCACCAGATCTCCGGCCCCGCCATTGTCGAGCAGGTGGACTCAACCACCGTGATCCACCCGGGGTACGCGGGGGCCGTCGATCTCCAGGGCAATATTTTGATCGGCCGGCCCGCGCGCATCGCCGCGATGCTGGGCCGCGCGGCGGTGGGCGCGAGACACGGCGATCGCGCGGGCGGACAAGATCGATGACCGCGGCCGGCCGACGGACGGGCGATCACGCCCCGGGAGGTGCGGAGGGTGGCGGTGCGGTTTGAGCTGACGACGCACCCGCCCCACAGCGTTCGCTGCGATCTGGCGGCGCTCCCCGTGTCCGCGCCCGGAACCCTCGGCGGGCACGCAGTGGTCTTTGACCGGGCGTCGGGGGGGCGTCTTCAAGCCTTTGCGACGGACGAGGGGTTTTCCGGAGCACGCGGACAGACGGTGCTCGTCCAGTCGCCTGACGCGCCGGCCCGCCGCATCCTCTTGGTCGGGACCGGCGAGGCCTGTACGACCGAGGATCTGCGGCGGTACGCGGCAGTCGTGGTGCGGCGGGCCCGCGAGCTTCGCGCCGGCCGCGTGCTGCTACTCACGGCGTCGGCCCTACCGGCATCGGGCCCGGCACCCGACGAGCGGGTGCGCGCCGTCGCGGAGGGGGCCGGGCTCGGGGCGTATTGCTTCGATCGATACCGCTCCGAGGCAGGGCATCCGTTTCCCACGGAGATCGCGATCTTCGGCGGAGAGGATCACGGCGGGATCCTGACGACCGCGTTGGAGGCGGGGGAGATCACGGTCCGCGCGGTGTCGCACGCGCGGGATCTTGTCAACGAACCCCCCAACGTGCTGACGCCGACCGCGCTCGCGGCCGCGGCCCAGGAGATCGCGGCGCGGGACCGGCTCGACTGTACGGTGCTCGATCTCGACGACGCGCGGACCCTCGGGATGGGTCTGTTTGCCGCGGTGGCCTCCGGGAGCAGCGAGCCGCCGCGGTTCATCGTGATGGAGTACCGTCCGGCGGCGCCGCGCGCCGCGGCCGCCCCCGTCCCGACGGTCGCGCTCGTGGGCAAGGGCATCACGTTTGACAGCGGCGGCCTGGCGATCAAATCGCCGGACCGGCTCTGGCGGCAGAAGGCGGACATGGGCGGGGCCGCAGCCGTGCTCGCGGCGATGGGAGCGCTGCGCGCGCTCGCGGCGCCGGTCCGCGTGCTCGGGGTGATCGCGGCCGCGGAGAACATGATCAGCGGATCGGCTGTGCGTCCGGGAGACATCGTCCGCAGCCTGTCCGGCAAGACCGTGGAAATCCTCAACCCCGATGCCGAGGGGCGCTTGGTGCTCGCCGACGGGCTCAGTTACGCGGCGCGCGCCCGGCCCGATGCGATCATCGACGTCGCGACGCTGACCGGGGCCGCCGCGGCGGCGCTCGGGCCTCGGACCGCCGCCGTGATGGGCACCGACCAACCGCTGGTCGATCGGCTGCTGCGGGCGGCCGGGCTCGCCGGCGAGCAACTGTGGCAGCTGCCCCTCTACGAGGAGTTTCATACCGCCATGCGCGGGGACCTCGCGGACCTGAGGAATACGTCGTTGGCGTCCGACGGCGGCGCCGAGAAAGCGGGCGCGTTCCTCCAGCAGTTTGTCGGGGCGATCCCGTGGGCCCACGTGGACATCGGGAGGGCCGCGTTCAGCGTCGAGCGCGATGCTGCCGTGCCCTATCTGACCTCCGGCGGAACCGGGTACGCGGTCCGGACACTCCTGCGCTTTCTGACCGCCTAAGGCGGCGCGTCCGCGGCGGATTCAGGCGGCCCGTCGCGATCAGGGTCCGTCCCGGGGAATCGTGAGAGCCGAAAGGGTGCCATCCCGGCGCTCCGCCCGGTCGTGATGTACTCCGCGATCGCCCGGCCCGCGGCCGGCGCGTGCATGAACCCCTGACTGAACCCCGCGGCGAGGACATACCCGGGCGGACCCGCCGGTCCGAGCACCGGGTGGCGGTCGGGAGTCTCCTGTGTCATCCCCGCCCAACTCCGTACGAGGCGGGGGGACCTGAGCGCCGGGAACCGGTCGGCGGCCAGCGCGGCCACCGGCGCGAATGCCTCGGGGTCGACGGTGGTCTCGTATGTCGTCGTGGGCGTCTCCCCGGCGATTCCCAGGAGATACGTCGTGTCCGCCGGGCGGACGAACAGCGTGGAGTCCATGTCGACGACGCACGGGATCGACGCCGGGGGCTCGCCCGCGTCGACGATCCACTGGTGTCGGCGAAGCAGGCTCGTGGGGATCTCCACACCCGCTCGCCGTGCGAGCCGCGGGGCCCAGACGCCGGCCGCGTTCACGACGGTGGGCGCATCGACGGTCCCTCTGGATGTCAGAACGCCGTCGATCCGTCCGCGGCGGAGGCGCACGTCCGTGGCCTCGCACTGCTCAACGATCGTCGCGCCCAGCCTCAGGGCCGCGTCGCGGAACGCGCGGAGGGCTCGCTCGGGGCTGGCGTAGCCGTCGGTCGCGCAGTGCAGACCGCCGCGGACATCGTCGGCGCGCATGGTGGGCACGAGTCGTCGGACCTCATCGGGGGTGAGGAGTGACGACGGCACGCCGCACCGCTGCTGCGCCTCCCAGGACGCGGCGAGCCGTTCGTGCTGCGCGGTCGATCGCGCGATCAGGAGGTACCCGCACCGCCGCCACTCGATGCCGGCGCCCAACTCCTCGTCGGCGCGCTCCCAGAACCGGACGCTTTCCACCGCAAGATGGATGGCGGGCTCGGTGGAAAACAGCCGGCGAATGCCGCCCGACGATCGCGTCGTCGATCCTTCGCCGAGCCGCCCGCGTTCGAGGACCGCCGCCCGCACCCCGAGCCGCCCCAGATGATAGGCCACGCTTAGGCCGATGATGCCGGCGCCGAGAATCGCGACCTCGGCGGTCTTCGGCACACCCGCGGTGTGCGGCATCCGGCTTCGGTCAGGCGCTTCGCGAGGCGTTCGCGGCCGCGGGCCCGCATGCCCGGCGGAGCGCGCGTTCGACGACCACCTCGATGAGTGCGCGCCGGTACTCGGCGGAGGCGTGCATGTCGCCGTCGACGTCGCAGGCCGAAATCGCAAGATGCGCCGCGTCCCCGATCAGGCCGTCAGAAGCGCGCTGCCCCGCGAGCGCGCGTTCCGCGTCGCGGGCACGCACGGGCGTAGGCCCTCCGCCAGCGACGGCGATCGCCGCATCCCGGATCGTGTCGGCATCGTCCATCCGCACGATCGCGCCGGCCGCGGCCAGCGCGAAGTCGCCGGCCCGGCGGCTGAACTCCTCAAACCCCCAGGCCGTGCGCGTGTCGCGGAGGGATGAGAAGCGGGCCTCCACGAGGATCTCGTCGGGTTCCAGCGCCGTGGTGAGGTAGGAGAGGAAGAAATCCCCGGCGCTGATCCAGCGCTCGCCGCGGCGACCGGCGACGCGGACCCGACCGTCGAGCAGCACGAGGAGGAGGGGTAATTCCGCGGCCGGGTCCGCGTGCGCCAGGCTGCCTCCGATCGTGCCCCGGTTGCGAATCGCCCGGTGCCCAATGCATTTCAGCGCGGCGACGAGCAGCGGACACTCGTCGCGGACGAGCGGCGATCGTTCGGCATCGCTTTGCCGCATCATCGCCCCGACGGCGAGTTCGCCCGTGCCGGGGTCGCGACCGAGGCCGTCCAGGCCGGCGACCCCGTTCAGATCGACGAGCGCGGCCGGCCGCGCGAGCCTGAAGTTGAGCAGCGGGACCAGGCTCTGACCTCCGGCGAGCACCTTGGCGTCGGAGCCGTAGCGGGACAGCGCCTCGAGCGCCTCGGCCAGCGAGCCGGGGGCGACATAGGCGAACGGCGGCGGCTTCATCGGGGCGCGCCGGTCCCCGGCGCTGTCTCGGCCGCGTGCGCGAGCCGCCACATTCTCTCGGGCGTGAACGGCAGCTCGTACACCTCCGCTGCGCCCTGCAGCGCATCGACGATCGCGTTGCCGACGGCGGCCGGCGCGCCGATGATCCCGCCCTCGCCACAGCCTTTGACCCCGCCCACGGTGAGCGGGGAGGGCGTCTCAGTGTGGAGCACCTCGATCCGGCAGACCTCGCCCATCGTGGGCACGAGAAAGTCCATGAAGTTCGGGTTCAGGAGCTGCCCCTGCTCGTCGTACACCACTTCCTCCAGGAGCGCCTTGCCGATCCCCTGGGCCACCCCGCCCCGCACCTGTCCCTCGACGATCATGGGATTGATCATCCGTCCCGCATCCGCGACGACCACGTAGCGCAGGAGCGTGAGCTTGCCCGTTCTTGGGTCGAGCTCGACCGCGACGGCGTGCACCGCGTGCGACGACACGCCGTAGGCGGGCGGATCGTAGAAGGCGACGGCCTCGAGCCCCGGTTCAAATCCTGGCGGTACGCTTCCCTCGCGGCGGTGGGCGATCCACGCCAGCTGTTTGATCGAGACGCTCCGGGAGGGGTCGACGAGCGAATAGACGGCCCCCGGGCGCATCGCGACGTTGTCGCGGGGTTCGGCGAGCAGGTGGGCGCCGAGCAGCAGGAGCATCTCCCGGATCTTGCGAGCGGCGAGGACGATCGCGCCGCCGCTCGACACCGCCGTGCGGCTGCCCGTGGACCCCATGCCGTACGGGGACAGGTCCGTGTCGTTATGCCGCACCGTCACGTCGTCCGGGGACAGGCCGAGCTCGTCCGCGGCGAGCTGGGCCATCGTGGTCTCGTGGCCCTGCCCGCTCCCGGCAGCGCTCGAGTAGACGGTCGCCCGACCGTGCGCGTCGACGCGCACCGTCGCGCCGTCGTAGCCGGCGATCGAGTACAGCTTGCGCGGCATGCGTTTGACGGTGCCGGTCGCGCATTCCTCGGCGAAGCACGCGACGCCGACCCCGATCACGCGACCCTGCGCGCGCCATGCGGCCTGGCGGGCCTTGTACTCGTGGTAGCCGAGCGCGTTGGCCGCGAGCTGGAGCGCTTCGCGATAGTTGCCGCTGTCCCGCTCCAGCCCGGTGACCGTCCGGTAAGGGACGTCGTCGGGGCCGAGGAGATTGGCCAGACGGAGCTCGACCGGATCCACGCCGAGGCGCGCCGCCAGCATGTTGACGAGACGCTCCAGCGCGAAATTCGCGGGGGGGCGGGCGACGCCGCGGTACGGTCCGTGCGGACAGGTCGTGGTGACGACCGCGCGCGCCCGATACCGGTAATGCGAGAATTTGTAGGGTCCGACGATGCACGAGGCGCAGTTCAGGAGTTCGTTGAGCGGCGTGTCAGGGAAGGCCGCGTACGCGCCCCCGTTCACCATGATGTCCGATTCCAGCGTCAGGAACCGGCCGTGGCGATCCGCGCTGAGGCGGAGCCAGATGCGCTCCTCCTGCCCGTGGGTGCTTGCCAAGAAGTTTTCGCGCCGATCCTCGAGCCACTTGATGGGGCGGTGGAGCTCCCGCGCGATCGCCGACACGACGACCTGCTCCGCGTCGAGGGACGCCTTGTTGCCGAATCCGCCGCCGACGTCCGGGCTCAGAACGTGGACCAGGTCCTCGGGCATCCCGAGGCATTCGGCGAGGCCGTAGCGCACGACGTGCGGGATCTGCGTGCTGGTCCAGAGCGTCAGCCTGCCCGTCCCCGCGTCATAGCGGGCGAGCGCGCCCCGGCACTCCAGCGGCACCGCGGCGCTGCGCTGCGTGTGAAACGTTGCCTCGACGACGGCGGCGGCGCCGGCTTTTGCCGTATCGACGTCGCCGTACTCCTGCCGCTCGTCGGCGTAGAGATTGTCAGGCATCTCGTCGTGAATGGCGGCCGCGGACGCGTCGAGCGCCTGATCGATGGTGGCCAGCGGTTCGAGCGGCTCGTACGAGACCTCGACCAGCCCGGCGGCGTCCTCGGCTCGGTACCGGTTGTCGGCGACCACGGCCACGACCGGCTCCCCGACGAACCGCACCGTCCCGACGGCAAGCACGGGGTAGTCGGACTCGCGAAACGTGCTCGCGCCGAACGGCGCGCGAATCGGCTTGACGCGCGGATGGAGCCGCGGGCCGGTGAAGGCCGCCACCACCCCCGGAGCGCTGAGCGCCGCGTCGAGATCGACCGCAAGGATGCGCGCATGCGCATGGGGGCTCCGGACGAAGGCGACGTGAAGCGTGCGTGGGAGATCCACATCGGCGATGTAGCGCGCCGCACCCGTGACGAGGCGCGGGTCTTCCTTCCGGCGGAGTCGCTGACCGACAAACGTGCCGGGTGCGTCGACCGTCGGCGATCGCGGCGCGGCCGTGTTCACACCCTGCAGTATGCCATCGCCGGAGGCGCGGCTCAATGTGCAGGATGCCCAGTCGTGCGTCGGCGAGACTGTGGCCCCCAGCCATTGCTCGGCCCGGGCGGCGGTTCCATACTGGGGCATGGCCCGCGTGCCCCCCCCCGCCGGCGGGGGCCGAGCGGCGTTCGCGCATGGGTGACCGCCGGTTGCTGAGGCACGGCCCCCTGATGACGTGCGTGGCGGCGCACGTCGGCGGTGAGCGCACGGTCGCGCGAGACAGTACGACAGAGTGCGGAGATGGCGCAACCTGATGGGAACCGGGTATGTGAAGTTCGGCGTCCGGCTGCTCGACGACCTCGGCCGCATCCGTGCGCTGGTGGCGCTCGCGCAGTTGGCCGAACGGCTGGGGTTTGACACCGTCTGGTGCCCGAACGGCCTGTTCCGCCTGCACTCCTGGGTGCTGGAGGCGGCCATCGCCCAGGCAACCTCGCGGATCGGGCTGTTCGCCGGCACCAATGTCTACACCGCCGATCCGAGCGAGATCGCGAGCTTCATCGCGACACTCGATGACATCGCCCGGGGACGCGCGAGCATCTCCATCGGGCTGCACAACCTCGACAGCATCACGTGGGTGGGGATGCGGGGGATCGATGTGCTGCAGCGTGTCCGGGAAGCGACGGACATCGTCCGGCGGCTGCTGCGCGGCGAGGTGGTGGCATACCGCGGGACGATCTACCGATGGACCGAGAAGGCGTACCTGCGCGTCACGCCGTACCGGCCGGGCGTGCCGCTGATGATCTGCCCCGTCGGGGAGGACTTCCTGGAACTGAGCGGCGAGATCGGCGATGGGACGCTGCCCATGGTCACGCCGCCGGCCTCGGCTGCGCTCATCATGGCGCCGATTCAGCGGGGGCTCCGGCGGTCGCCGGATCCCGGCCGGCCCTTCGACGCGTGCGCATTCGTGTGGATGGCGATCTCCGAGGATGGGGACGAGGCGCGCAACATGCTGGCGGATGTGGTGGCCTATTACGGGACCTATCTTGACCCTCGGGCGCTCGCCGTGCTCGGGCTCACGATCGGCGACCTGCGGCCCGCGTATGACCGGATCATGGCGCGCGATCGTGAGGGGGCGAGGGCCGCGCTCACCCCCCAGATGCTCCGCCTCGGGATCTGCGGCACGCCCGAGGAGTGCGCCAAACAATTGGAGGTCGTGGTAGAGGCCGGGTTCAACCACATCTCCATCGGCGGACCCCTCGGCCGTGATCCGGCTGAGGCGATGCGGCTGATCGCGGAACGGGTGATCCCGCACTTCCGGTCCACCGCCGCGAACGCGTAGCGGCCGCGGGACGCGCTCGAGCGGTCTCGCGTGAAGCCCCGGTGGAGCGCCCGGCCGGCGGCACCTCGACTCTCCGTGCGGCCGACGTTTGCGTCTCGGCGGTCGCCGGCGAGTCGATCGCTCGTAGAGACGCGTCCGGAGACGGGCGGTGCCCGCCGGCCACGATGATGTGGGGTAGCGCGGATGCGGCATCACGTCCTGAGTCTGGGATCGAGCGTGTCCTGCAATCCATCGCCCAGCAGATTGAAGCCCAGCACCGTGAGGACCAGCGCGATACCAGGGGCAACGGCGAGGTAGGGCGACGTGACCAGGTTGTCCTTCGCGTTGCTGAGGATGGCGCCCCACTCGGGCGTCGGCGGAGGCGCGCCGAGGCCGAGGAACGCGAGCGCGGATTCCGTGAGGATCGCGCCCCCAAGCCGGAGGGTGGCGATCACGATCAGCGGCGCCATGATATTGGGCAAGATGTGGCGCAGCAGGATCCACGAGGATCGGGCGCCCTGCGCCCGGACCGCTTCGATGTAATCCAGGCTCGAGACCTGGAGGGTCGACCCTCGCACCAGCCGCGTGAAGCCCGGAAGGCTGAAGATCCCGATCGCCATCACGATATTTTGAAGTCCGGGGCCCAGGATCGCGACCATGGCGATGGCCAGCAGGATGCCCGGAAAGGCGAGCAGCACGTCGACGGCGCGCATCACCACGTCGTCGAGCCTGCCGCGGTAGTAGCCGGTCATCAGGCCCAAGACGATCCCGGGCAGCAGTCCGCCCGCAACCCCGAGCACGGCGACCCCCAACGAGATCCGCGCGCCGTACAGCACGCGGGACAGCACGTCCCGGCCGAACTCATCGGTGCCGCCCCAATGGTCGAGGGTCGGGGGTTGCAGCGCGTGGACGTAGTTCGGCGCGTTCGGCGCGTACGGCGCGACGACCGGTCCGAAGCATGCCCCGGCGGCGACCAACGCGACGAGGACCGCGCCGGCGGCGCCGCTGGGGCTCTGGCGGAGCGCGGTCAGGAAGCGAGGCAGGCGCATCAACGGTACCGAATGCGAGGGTCGACGCGCGCGTAGAGCAGGTCGGTCAGGAGATTCACGATGAGGAACTCGGCGGCGAAGATGAACACGATGCCTTGAATCTGCGGATAGTCGCGAAAGGCGATCGAGTCGACCAGGAGACGGCCGAGCCCGGGATACGCGAAGATGGACTCGACGATGATGGCGCCCGAGATCAGGTAGCCGAAATCGAGCCCCGCGACCGTGACGACCGGGATGAGCGCGTTGCGGAGGACATGGCGCATGACGATCACGCGGGGACGTTGCCCTTTGGCTTTCGCCGTGCGGACGTAATCTTGGCTCAGCGCCTCCAGCATTTGGGACCGGGCAATGCGCTCGATGGCGGCCCCCGCACCCATGCCCAGTGTGATGGCGGGGAGGACCAGCGTGGCGGGTCCGTTGTAGCCGCCGGTCGGGAACCATCGGAGATCGACGGCGAAGATCCAGATCAGGGCCAGCCCGAGGACGAACGACGGCAGGCTGATGCCGAACATGGCGAGCGATGTGCCGGCGTAGTCCGGGAACTTATTATGGTACACGGCGGCCACGACGCCGATGGCGAGGCCGATCGTGACCGCGACCGCCATCGCGCACACAGTGAGGACGAACGTGGGGCCGAAGGCCTGGCCGATGTGGGCGCTCACCGGCGCGTGATCTCGCAGCGAGGCGCCCAGGTTGCCGCGCAGCAGGTCGCCCACGTAGATGCCGTACTGGGTCCACAGGGGTTTGTCCAGGCCGAGATCGTGGCGCATGAGGCTGACGGCCTCGCCCGTCGCATCGCTCCCCGCCATGAGCGCTGCGGGGTCACCCGGCAGCAGGTGGATGAACGTGAAGACCACCACGGTGACGCCGAACAGCGTCGGCAGCATGAGCAGCAGGCGCCGCACGACGTAGCTGGTCATGAGGAGCTACGCGCCGCGCCGGAGTGGGAGACGCCCCGGCGCAGGCCGGCCCGGGCGGCTCCCCGGACCGGCCTGCCGCGGGTCAATGCAGTTGCGCCGACTGGACCGCCAAGGTTTGGTCCGGGACGACGTACGCACCGGTCAGGTTGGTCGCCTGTCCGGCGATGTTCGTCGGCGAGGCGAGCCAAATGGCCGCGGCGTCATCGAACACCATCTGCTGCGCCTGGGCGTAGGCGGCGTCGCGCTGCGTGAGGTTTTCGGTCCGCAGCGCGGCGTCGAGCGCCTGCTCCATCGCGGGGTTGTTGTAAAAGGAGAAGTTTGACAGTCCGTTGGGCGGCCAGGCGGCTTTGGAGAGCAGGACGTGAAACTGCCAGTAGGTCGAGCCGTTGGAGGGCGAATAGCCGACGAGCCGCATCTGGACGGTGTTCTCGTCGGGCCCCTTGTTTTCAAGCGCATAGAGGCTGCCGCCGTCCAGGGCCATGATCCTCAGCGTCACGCCGACCTGGGCGAACTGCTGCTGCAGATAGACGGCAAGCCGCTGCTGGAAGGTCACGTTGCTGATGAACAGGGTGGTGGTGAACCCTTGGGGATACCCGGCCTCCCGGAGCAGCGCCCGGGCCTTGTCCGGGTCGAATGGGTAGGTCCCCACGGCCTTGTAGCCCGGCAGCAGCGGGGAGACGAAGGAGTGCATCTCCTGCGCATAGCCCTGATAGAGGGTCGCGATGAGTGTCTGCTTGTCGACCGCGTAGTTCAGCGCCAAGCGCACGTTGCGATTGTTGAACGGGGGGTGCAGCAGGTTCATGCCGACGAACTGGACCAGGATGCTCGGGCCTTTGATCAGCCGGATCGTGTTGTCTCCCGACAGCGGCTTGACGTCGGCGGGATCAATGGGAAAGACAAACTGCGCTTCGCCGGTCTTGAGCATCGCGATCCGCTGTGTGGCGTCCGGCACGTCCCTGAACACGATCTGGTCCACGGCGGGCTGGCCGGGTTTCCAATACCGGGGGTTCCTGCGGACGACGAGATTGTCTCCCTTGGTCCAGGACACCAGCGTGAACGCACCCGTCCCGTCCTCGTGGGTGGCGAGGCCGTCG
>Ga0209415_10008582_pt1 | contig 17707 bp, 16 predicted proteins | sample PeaSoiSIISIP2007_FD_187696 | JGI IMG/M metagenome (GOLD analysis project Ga0209415, IMG submission 187696) | Peat soil microbial communities from Weissenstadt, Germany - SII-SIP-2007 (SPAdes) (version 2) | ecosystem: Environmental > Terrestrial > Soil > Wetlands > Peat | place: Germany... | reverse complement strand
CGTCACGCTGGCGCTGCCGCACGTGAGGTTCGACGCGGCGCGAGGCCGGCGCGCGCTCGACGAGGGCTTCACCCAGGCGACGGACCTCGCCGAGGCCCTCGTCCGCCGCGGCGTCCCCTTCCGCGAGGCCTACAAGGCGGTGGGGGCGCTCGTCGCGGCCGCCGTCGACGCGGGCGTCGGCCTGCGGTCGGTCGACCCGAAGCGCGCGCTCGAGATTCACCCCGGGCTGGACGGAGAGGCGCTCCGGGCGCTCGATCCCGCGGCTGCGGTGGCCGCCAAGGAGAGCCTGGGCGGCACAGGGCCGCGGTCGGTCGACGCCCAGATCGCGTGGCTGCGCGGCCGCGCGGGGGCCCTGGCGACGAAGGCCGAGGCGCATGGCACGCTCGAGGCGCTGGCCCAGCGCGTGTTCGCCGAGCCACTGGAGAATCGAACCCCATGAAACGAGATTTCCTGAAGCTCGCCGACCTCTCGAGCGCCGAGGCGCGTCAGGTGCTCGACCTCGCCGTCCGGCTCAAGCGCGAGCCGCACACGCCCCTCCTCGCCGGGCGATCGGTCGCGATCATCATGGAGAAGGCGAGCACCCGCACGCGCGTCTCGTTCGACGTCGGGTGCGCGCAGCTCGGGGCGCACCCGGTCGTCATCAACGCCCAGGGCAGCCAGCTCGGGCGGGGCGAGCCGATCCGCGACACCGCCCGCGTGCTCTCGCGGTACTGCGACGCGATCGTCTACCGGACGTCCTCCACGTCGAAGCTCGTCGACATGGCGGCGGGCAGCGTGCCGGTCGTCAACGCGCTCTCGGACGACGGGCACCCCGTGCAGGTGCTGTGCGACGTCTTCACCGTCGAGGAGCAGCTCAGGGCTCCGATCGCGGGGATGCGGGTCGCCTTCGTCGGCGACTGCGGCTGCAACATGGCGCGCTCCTGGGTCGAGGCCGCGGCGCTCTTCGATTTCCAGCTCGTGCTCGCCGGTCCTCCGGACCACTCGCCGCCCCAGGCGGAGCTCGATCGGGCGGGGTCTCGCGTCTCGCGCGTCCACGAGCCGGCGACCGCGCTCGCCGGGTGCGACGTCGTCAACACGGACGTGTGGACGAGCATGGGCCAGGAGGCCGAGGCCGACGAGCGCACCGAGGCGTTCTCCGGCTGGACGGTCGACGAGACGATGCTCCGCGCCGCCAAGCCGGGCGCGATCGTGCTGCACTGCCTGCCCGCCCACCGCGGCGAGGAGATCGACGACGCGACGCTCGAGGGCCCGCGATCGCGCGTGTGGGACCAGGCGGAGAACCGGCTGCACGTGCAGAAGGCGCTGCTCGTCTTCCTCGTGAACGGCGGCAAGGTCCCCAAGCCCGCTCCGTGACGACGCGGACGCGCTTCGCGCCGTCGCCCACGGGCGACCTGCACGTCGGCGGGGCGTGGACGGCCCTGGCGTCGTGGGTGGTCGCCCGGCGCGCGGGGGGCCGGTGCGTCCTGCGCATCGAGGACCTCGACCGGCCGCGCGTCGTCCCCGGCGCCGAGGCGCGCATCGAGGAGGACCTGCGCTGGCTGGGCCTCGCCTGGGACGAAGGCCCCGTGCGCCAGAGCGAGCGCTCCGCGAGCTACGAGTCGGCCGTCGCGACCCTCGCGGCCCGGGGCCTCGTGTACCCGTGCGACTGTTCGCGGGCGGAGATCGCGCGCGTCGCCCACGCCCCCCACCCCGGCGAGGAGTCGGTGTACCCGGGGACCTGCCGGGCCCGCGATCCCTCGCGCGAGATGAAGCGGGCGCCGTCCCTGCGCCCCCCGGTCGTTGAACGCTCGTTTGGTCGGACACGCTCCTCCAAATCCCGGCCCCCTTTTGGGGTATCTTCACCACGATCTTCATTGGGCGAAGAACGAGAATAGGGTTCCGATTGCGATTGCCGGCGCATAGGGAATCGAAACCGCGTTTCTGTCTCCGAGGCGGATCTGGTCGTGGGGCCGCATGCCAGATCTCGCGAAATGGAACAATAGGTCGCCGGTGAGGTCGAGGCTTTTTCCAAGGCACCCGCGCCAAAGCGCGTAGCCCACGGCAAGAACGCCTCCTACCATGCCGGTCACCACGAATGCGATCAACATTTGGCCTGGGCCGATCCACGCACCGACCCCAGCCGCCAGTTTTAGATCCCCCATCCCCATACCCTTCAGAAACCAGGGAATCCCGAACAGAAGCACGGCTAGGGCGATCCCGGAGAGGCTCTGTCTGGCTCCAGCCAGGCCCCCGCCGATGGACCGCACAGCCACTCCGGAAAGCAGGAAGGGGACTACGAGCCAATTGGGAATGCGCCGCGTGCGCAGATCGATTCCCGATGCCACAAGCAACACTGCGAGACTGGGCCACCATGCGATGGAGTGCATTTTTAGTGTGTGCCTTGGGGGAAGCCGGCCGCGTCAGCCGGACGCCCCCTCCCTGCTGGTCCGCTGCCTCGGACCTTCCGAATAAATCCAGCCCTCGACCCATGCGCCGATTGAGCCGGTTGTGCTCCAGAAAATCCCTTCGATCTTTCCCGCCGGACGGGCCCCGAATCGAGAGCATTTCCAGCCCGGCTGAAAACACCGGGCACTTAAGTGATGGCGCTGGTCAAATGGCTGGCGACTGTTGAGAACGCAGTGTTGATTCCGGTCGCAACACTGTTCATCCCCACCGCCGCCGCAAAAGCGATAAGGGCGACTATCAGCGCGTATTCGATCAGGTCTTGCCCACAGTCATCGTTGCGGACGATGACTCTGGCGGACAATCTGTAAAGCCATGTTCGCAATTGAGTGACCCTCCAATCTTCCTTCGAACAACCAGAAGCGGAATCGAGTTGCATTCGGAGCCCGCCCGCATCTAGGTGATGGCGCTGGTCAAATGGCTGGCGACTTTTGAGAACGCCGTGTTGATACCGGTCGCAACCGTGTTCATCCCCACCGCGGCCGCAAAGGCGATGAGGGCGACGATCAGCGCGTATTCGATCAGATCCTGGCCTTGGTCCTCGCGGATAATCTGGGCCTTGACGTAGAGCTTCAACAAAAGATCTTTCATTCCAAAATACTCCTTCTCGGGTTTACGTTTAGGACGCGTTGTCTCTGTAGCAACTCATTAGCCATCCGCTTACGATCAATCCGTTCAACAGATTATCAATCTTTGCAACAAATTAGAAACCCGATCGGCGAGGGGTGTAACCTCCCGTGTACAGTCGTCGAAGCGCTCGCCCAGGCTGGTATCCACGAATCGTACCATCAACCGACGATCGGTCCAGGATGCGGATTTTGGCCGGTCTTCCCAGTACTGCCAGTCCACTTCGACTTGGTTTAGTTCCTCTGTGGCGTTTGCTGCAGCAGGATTGCGGTCTTGTCCTGATCGACGACACGCCAGTCCGGGCGGGATTTGAGCAACTCCACGAGCGCCCAATCCCTCGGAAGAAGTGCCCAGTCAAAGCGCCACTTCTCGAGAGTCGCCGACCATTTCCCGCAAGCACGCATCAGGCAAACATAATCGTTGCCGATTTCCGGCCCGTAGAAGTCGCTGCGGCCATCCATAAATACCGGCGTCGCCGGGTAGAGCCGGTAGATGAGATAGCCACCCCACTCATCGGAGCTCACGAGGCGCGGAGAAGGTCCGCGGGCCGGCGCCAGGGTTGCCAGGTTCCGGTTGACAATAGCGGCCGGAAACTTGTCTGGAAAGTCGCTTGGCCACCGTGGACCCGCCGGCATCCACCACAGGATCGCTGCCAGAACCGGCAGCCAAATGCTGCTCCGCCGCGCCTCCACGCTGAACTCGCGAACCAGCTCCCGAACCACGCCGGGCAACGACGCCCGCGGCCGGCCGCGCGTCGAGCGTTCTACAAAAGCGGCCAGTTCGGTCCCGATCACCGGCGCCGCCGCCATCATATAGATCGGAACGTGCCGGGCGGATTGCAGCGACTCGTGGGCCCAGAATGCGACCAGAAACCCATCCTCATACTTGCGCGCGTGCACCAAATACCCTACCAGCCCGATTCCCACGAACAGCAGTGCCTCGAACTTGTACATTCCCTCGGACCGGATCTCCGGGGGCAGGAATTCGTTCACGTGCCCGGCGATCCAATCGGATCTCAGATACTGGGCGATATGAACGTGCAGCCGGTAACCGTACGGATTGACCAGGGTGGCCAGGAGGCAGGCGCCCGTGAGCACCAGGGGGCGCCGCACCGCGGCCACCCGGCCGCGCAGAAACGCTCCGGCTATCCACAGCGCCAGACTGACGAAAAGCACCAGAAACCCGCCGTGCAAATTGGCCCACAGCGCCGCGATCGGCACCAGGATCCACACCGCGGCCGAGGGTCGTTGCCGGTCGCGATCCAGTAACCAGAGACAGATGGGCAGCAGGACCAGCGTAAACAGGTGCGGCCGCGCGAGGTAGTGGATTTGCGACGCGTCCGCCACCAGCACCGAGAGCAGCAGCGCCCACGCGATGCCCGCGCCGCGCCAGAGCATATAGCGGAAAAGAATCAGCACCGACGAGCAGATCAGCAGTCCGGAGACGATAACCACTCCCTTCAGCCCCTGCCGCGCGTGCGCCCACGCGAAAACCACGTCGGCGAGCCACTCCCAGGCGAACCACGGCGCGCCCGGCTTGGAATAGGAGAACAGGTCGGACTGGGGCACCCTGTGGTTGCGCAGAATCCAATCCCCGTTGCGGATGTGCCAGCCCGTGTCCCCATCGGCCAGCAGTTGCTGCCACCCGCCGGTGCTTACCACGAACAGAATCACCAGTACCGTGAGGAAGAAAAAGTCTCCCAGCGAGGGAATCAGCAGGCGCACGAGCGGCCGGCGGGGAACAGAGTGTATCGGCGCGGAGGCCTCTTTTGCTGCGGGCACAACTCTCCCTTCAGTGAAGACCGTGGCAATCCGACGCCCATCGGTGAGCACCCCGCAACTGCGGTCGAATTCCGTCGTCCGCCGGTATTTGAATCGTCTTTCAGGTGGCGCCTGCCGTTTACAGTTCCCAGTTCGGGCGCCTCGCCATAGCTACAGTTCCGGCTCAACGCTCCCGGTTCGGTCAGGCGCGTTTTGGTTGGCGGATTGCTTGTCAAAGCCCGACCGTGCTTTCATCCTTGATCGTCCCCGTCTACAACGAGCAGGAGGGCTTGGCGGGCTCATTGACGCGGCCTGGCCCCGGAATGCGGGGCATGGATTCCGACTATCAGTTGATCTTCGTGGACGACGGCAGCACCGGCGTCACGGCTTTAGACCTGGCGAATTGGAGCGCGGCCGGCCGGCGCGTCATCGTGGGCGGCTTTCGAACCATCGGGTTCGTTGGTAGCTGCGGGTCACATGGGTGAACATGCGGTCGTGGCACCATGGTTCGGGACCGACGCGTTCGCCCTTGCCGACGTTGGCGCGGCGCTGATCCTCCTGATCATCGCATTCGCCGCGCCGCTCCCAGCTTGGGCGCTGCCGAAAAAGATCGGGGTACTGGCTGCGGATCTGGCCGGGAGACCCCGGCTTTGTGTCCTGATGTTCGGCACGTTAGCTCCGCTAATCCGGATTTCACTGCTGCCGCTGATTCCGATTCCCCAGCCTTATTTCCACGATGAATTCAGCCATCTGCTCGCGGCGGATACGTTTGCATCCGGCAGGCTCAGCAATCCGACCCATCCGATGTGGGTTCATTTCGAGAGTTTTCACATCAATCACCAGCCGACCTACATGTCGATGGAATTCCCCGCCCAAGGACTGGTACTCGCCCTGGGGAAGGCCGGCTTCGGAAATCCCTGGTACGGCGTGTGCATCAGTGTCGGCTTTATGTGCGGCGCCGTATACTGGATGCTCCAGGGGTGGCTGCCCCCCGGCTGGGCGCTTCTGGGCGGCTTCCTGGTAGTGCTGCGTCTGGGAGTGTTGAGCTACTGGATGAACAGCTATTGGGGAGGAGCCGTTTCCGCAACTGGAGGAGCGCTGCTGTTGGGCGCCCTCCCGCGCCTGACCCGCCAGCCGCGCTACCAGACCGCTCTGTTGCTCGGTCTCGGGCTCGCGCTTCTTGCGAGCAGCCGCCCCTATGAGGGCGTTCTGTTGGGTATGGCTGTCGCGGTAGCATTGATCAGGTGGGTTACGGGACCGAGACGTCCCCGAGCGGCCGTTCTGGTGAAGCAGGTCGTGCTGCCGATCGCGATCCTGCTCATGCTGACCGCTGGAGCGATGGCTTACTACAACTGGCGAGTCTATGGCAGCCCAACCACACTCCCGTACCGCACCAATCGGGCGGCTTACGCGGTTTCTCCCTACTTCCTGTGGCAAACGCCGCGGCCAGAACCCGCGTATCGCCACAAAGTCATGCGTGACTTTTATGTCGGCCTGGAACTCACTGTCTTCCAACATGCCCGCACGGCCGGTGGCTTTCTGGAGGGGGGCGTCAGGAGGCTGGTCACGCTTCCGTACTTCTTTTTCGGTGCGACCCTGAGCATCCCGCTGCTCATGCTTCGACGCCTATTCCATGACCCCCGCGCATACTTTCTCATGGCCGCTGCGGCGGTCTCTTTCTTGGGCATTCTGGCAGTCGCGTTCATGCAACCGCACTACCTGGCGCCCGCAACCGGTTTGTATTACGCGATCCTCCTTCTGGCGATGGAGCACCTGCAGTTGTACCGCCTTGGCGCTCAGCGGACCGGCGCCTTCCTCGTAACCGTGATTCCCTGCGTGTGCGTCATGCTCTTCGTGGTGCAACTGGTTTTCCTGGCATCATCGCCCAAGATCGATCTGCCGCGGACGCAGGTCCAGCACATGCTGGAGAGGCTGCCCGGCCGGCAACTCGCCATCGTCCGTTATGTTCCGGATCACGACTCCATGGACGATTGGGTCTATAACGCCGCGGACATCGACTCGGCAAAGGTAGTATGGGCGCGAGAGATGGGCGGCCCGGCGGATCGCGAATTGATAAACTATTTCAACGATCGCGAGACATGGCTCGTAGAGCCCGACCGGATACCGCCGAAAGTCACACCTTATGCGCCTTGACCGGTCTGCCGTGGTTTCGCCCCGCTGGGTCAACAGGACCTGCTGCGCCCGTTTCCTGGGACTCAATGAGTACCGTCCGACAGACGATCTGACTAACTTGTGCAAACTGGCGCAGGCACTCACTCCGGCGCCGCCCCGAACACGGAACCCGTGGCGCGGGCACTCGTGCCTGCCGCGTCCCGACTCTTCGGGACGCTCGGCGCGGCGCCAAAACTCCAACGTGAACAGTATTGAGGTCGGCATGCACGCGGCCCAGTCGGCCGGTCTGCGGATGCTCGCGATGGAGGCACGCCGATGAACCCGGCTTCGGCCAGCCAGCCGTCACCGGGCGACGCGCCTCGCAAGTGGCGTCTGGGCGCCCGATTGAACAGCTTCTTCTCGTATCCGGCGGCGCTCGCCGCGGGGCTCGTTATGGTCACGACGCTGTCCGCATTTGCGCGCCTCGACAACCCCGACCTGTGGTGGCATTTGAAAATCGGCGAAGGGATATGGAATACACATCGGCTTCCGTCGGCCGATAGCTTCTCCTTCACCGCTTATGGCCAACCGTGGCCGCCTCACGAATGGCTGTCGCAACTGGGCATGTACGGTTTATACCGCCTGGGTGGTTACCTCGGACTGGTCGTTGGGGTTGCCCTGATCGCGTCGCTGATTTACCTGATGGTGTACTGGCTGTGCTGGACGGCCACGGGAAACGCGCTGGTCTCTTTTCGTGGCGGCATGATCGCCTATTGCTTCGGGAGTGTCGGAGTAGGCACCCGGCCCCTGCTGGTGGGCCACCTGTTCCTTGCCGCGGAGATTCTGATTCTGGAATTCGGCCGCCGCCGTAATCCCCGGTTCTTGTGCTTACTGCCCGCGGTCTTTGCGGTCTGGGTGAACTGCCATGGCACCTGGGTTTTCGGGCTGGTGGTGGCGGTCTTATACTTCGTATGCTCGATGCTCGAGGAGAGCTACGGCCTGTTTGTCCCGGAGCGATGGGATGCCCGCTCGCGGAGAACGCTCGGGTGCGTGCTGGCCCTCTCGATTGCGGTGCTATTCACCAATCCCGCCGGGACACGGCTGTTGTTGTTTCCGTTTGACATCTTCTTTCGCGAGAAAACGCAAACGGGGGCGGTCTTGGAGTGGCTGGCGCCAAGCCTGGGAGAACCGAATACATGGCTTATGCTCGCCGCCGTTGGCACCGCGTTCTTTTTGGCGGCATCGCGCCGATTGTCGCTGCGGGAATTTGCACTCACCTGCCTGGCTTCGGGGCTGGCGGCCTGGCACAGCCGCATGTTGTTTCTCTTCGGTATTATCGTCTCACCGGCTCTCTGCCACTTAGGCTGGGCCGGCGATAGCAGGCGAAATTATCCTCTGGCCAATGCGGCGATCGTCTTCGGTTGCCTGGCCGCAGTGACTTGGGCGCTGCCGGACCGGTCCGCTCTTCAGGCGCAGGTGCAGGCTAACAATCCGGTGAAGGCCGTGGAGTACATTCGCCGGACGCATCTGGCCGCCCCCATGTTGAACGACTACCGCTTTGGCGGCTACCTGATCTGGGCGCTCCCGGAAGAGAAGGTCTTCATCGATGGCCGCGCGGAACTATATGACTGGACCGGTGTCATGGAGCGGTATCTGCGTTGGGTGAGACTGGAGGACGACCCGCAGACGTTGCTCAATCGATACCGCATCGGATTCTGTCTCCTCGATCCGTCGTCCGCGATCGCTCACCTTATGCCCTATATTCCGGGTTGGGAAAAGGTGTATGCGGATGACAACGCCGTCATATTCAGCCGCCGCCCTGAGGGGGCAAGCACTCTAGCGATGCCACACACTCACCGTACAAATACCACTGCCACCTCATCCCGGTAGGCCTTCCGCCAGTTCGGTAGATAGCCCATCACCCGCACCATCGGCGAATCCTTCGTCAGAAGGCACAAACGAATCCCGTACTTGTCGAGTAGAATCTGCGGATCCTCCGACAGTGTCGCCCAGCGGCCGTACTCCGCCAGCACTCCCGTCCAGTCAAAGACATCGGTCCGGCCGTCCACGAAGACCTTTTCCTCCGGCAACGCCCAGATCAGGTAGCCGCCGAATACGTACTCGTTCAGCATCGGCCCCCGTATCCCGGCCAGCCGGATGTAGCGCACCGCCGCCACAGGATTGCTCTTCGCGATCTGGCTCTGAATGTCCCCCGCGGCGGGGAACGCCCGGATAGACACCGCAGCCATTGCCAAGATCAGCAACGCATTGACCACGGGGTGCTCCCGGTCCGAGCTTCTCCTCAGCTCCGAACCCAGCAGCCGGCACAACACCGGGCTTACGACAATCCCGAAGACGAACATCATCCGTATATGCCTCACGGCCAGCCAGGACACCGCGACTACCAGAAGCAGCTCCCGCAGTTTCAACTCCGCTCTCAGCAGGACGCAAGCCACGGGGATCCCCATGATCGCCGCCAGCATCGCCAGCGTACGCCCATCGCGCAGGTCGGGCGGAGCCCATTCCGCTACCGCGCTCAGATTCGTCGACTGGTGAAACATCAGGTCCAGCGGATACAGCACCAGCCGCCATCCGACCGGGTTCGCAAAAAGCGCCAGCACCGAAACGGCCAGCGTCCAGCCGAGCTGCCTGCGCTCGCCTGCGCTTCCTCCTTCCGCCGCGATGAATCCCCACTTCCCCTTCACAAACGAACAGATCCAGTGGACCGCCAGCACACCTATGCCGAAGAAATACGACCCGTGGCAGTTTACCCAAATTGCGAACAATGGAGGAATCGCCCATAGGAACCGGCGGTTCCGCGCCGCCCGATCCAGCAGCAGAAGTTCCGCCGCCAGAAACGCGTAGCCCATGAGTTGCGGCCGGATTGCGAGCCCGATCGTCCCGCAGAAGAACGCCAGGATTGCCACCAGGAAGGCCCCCAGCTCATTCCCCGCCTGCCGGTATCCAACCGCGTAGACGAGAACCAATAGAGCTGAGCCAAAAATGGTGAACCAGCCCATTAGGCCGCTGTACCCCCCCAGCCGATAAGCCGCGTAGATCGTGATCTGGGCCAGCCACTCGTGCGCTGTCCAGGGGTGGCCGTAAGCCGTATGGGAAAACAGGTCGGCGGTGGGTATCCGGTGGGTATTCCACATGATCTCGCCCAGCTTCAGGTGGAACCACAGGTCGGGATCGTTGAATCGGTTGGCGATCGTGAGGACGTAGACGGCCACCAGCCCGAGGGCCAACAGCACGCGAAACGAAAACACCGTCCGCAACCGCCGGCCGCTTTCGGAACGGGATTCAGGTGCGGTCAACAGCGCCGCAGGCCTCAGGCCGCGTCCGAGGACTCCGACGTGGAGGCCATCCGGACGAGGCGGTGGAGATAGGCTCTGGAGACGCGCAACTTACGGGCGGCCAGGGACTTGTTCCCGTTGCATTCGCTAATCGCTCTGTTCGCCAGGCTGACCTTGAAGTTCCACATCTGTTCCTCGAAGCACCCGCGTTCGGAATCCAGTTCGGCATGGACCGCCTTTTCCTCCGCTAGTTGCTGCAGATGATCCGGCAGTTCGGCACGGGTGATGCAATCGCCATCCGCCAGGATCACCGCGCCCTGAATGACGTTCTCGAGTTCGCGTATGTTCCCCGGCCAGTCGTAATCCACCAGCAGTTCCATGGCGTTAGGACGGATGTCCGTCACCGGCTTCTCGTACTCGGTGGCGTATCGCTCGAGGAAGTGCCGTGCCAGTGTGGGGATGTCCTCGGTCCGCTCGCGCAGTGTCGGGACATTGATGGTCATCACATTGACCCGGAAAAACAGGTCCGGCCGGAATGTACCGGCTTCGACCATCTGCTGGAGATTGCGGTGCGTGGCGAATACCACGCGGGCGTTCAGAGGTATCAACCGATTGCTCCCCAATCGGCAGAACTCTTTCTGTTGCAGCACGCGCAGGAGTTTGACCTGGGTATTGAGACTCAACTCGCCGATCTCATCCAGAAACAATGTGCCTGCCCCCGCCTGCTCCAGGTATCCGGCCCGGACGCCGGTCGATCCGGTAAAGGCGCCCTTCTCGTGACCGAAGAGCTCCGCTTCGATCAGACTCTCCGGAATCGCCCCGCAGGAAACCGCTATGAAGGGATGTTTAGCTCGGTTTCCGAGGTTGTGAATAGCGCTGGCGACCAACTCCTTTCCAGTCCCGCTCTCGCCGGTAATCAGCACGAAGGCGTTCAGGTTGGTCACTCGCCGAATCAGGTCATATACCACCTGCGCGCGGCCGCTCGAACCCACGAGCCGTTCGCAACCCTGGGTGGAATGCATGGCATTCTTGATCCTCTCGAGCTCGCGCTTCATCAGTGCGTGCTCGTACGCGCGCCGGACGATCACTTTAAACTCGACCAGGGAAGGCGGCTTTCCGATACAGTCGTAGGCTCCGCGCTGCAGGAACTCGGTGGTCGTCGAGCGCCTCAAATCGTCCGTCATGACCACGATAGGAATCGGCGAGTCGCTCAGTTCGTTGTAGAACTTCAATTGGTCCGGAAGGGACCAGTAATTGGAATCGAAATCCAGAACGATTACGTCCGCCTGGTCCGTGGCGGCGTGCTTCAGCCGTTGCTTGTCGGACTCGAGCACCACTCTGTACTCCGGCAATAAGGCCGGAGCCAAGAGGGCAGGAAGTTTGTAATCGAGAGAATAGAGAGCGACACGTACCATAGGATTGATACCAACCCAACTTTCATCTGCCCGTGGTCCATTTAGGCTAAACCAAGCCGGCATGGTAGTCAAGGACTTGGGCACAATTCAGGCGGTACTCTACCTCCAAAGGAGTACCAAACAGGATCTTATAGAGCTAAGGTACCAAGCGTCCTAGAGATATTACGCCTATGATCCAGCGATTTCCCCTGAAAGAACAACTCTCGGGGATCGGTTTCTGGCGCGGTCAAATCCTGGAGTACGTAAGACAGACGTGGACGGCGCAGCCGGGCATCGCATGGTTCCGCCGGCGTTTGCCCTCAGGGCGCAGTTGCTTGCCGAGAATTATGGGATTAGGGCTGCACGCCTGACGCTCGCCCCAGGCGGAAACTTCATGTTCGGAAGTTAGCGGACAGGGCATCTGTATTACATTTATATAGAAGATGTAAAACAGACTGTAAACACGACAGGCTCATCGCCGGCCTCTCACATCTCGGTGCCGTCCTGCATGGCTCCTGCTCCAGCGCACCGGCGCGCCACACCGTGGTTTCCCAAGTGCGCCGCGGGCCAAGGCCCTCCGCTCCAGGTCCTCAGTGCCAACCGACCCGGCGGCCACACCCGCCAACTCAGCCTCGGCCCGCAACAAGGCTCTGAAGTTTCACCACCAGATCAAGCAAAGCTGAGGGGCGATCAGCGAACTTAACCAACCCTTGCTTGCAGATCGATCGTGATGAATCCAGACACCGGGAGCGCTCTGCACGATCGGCGCCTGACCGGCGCCCGCGCGCCTTCGGAGATGGCCTCATCGCCGAAGGGTGACGACCCCAGTTCCCATTTCTCCACTCGTTTCCAGCCACCGAACCCCGCCGGCTGTTCGACACGGCGGGGTGGCCTGTTTGGAGTCGCCCGGTTTCTACGGGTCGCCGGCTCGTAGCCAAAAACTGAATCTTGCCAGGAAAATTCAGGCTAGGGGGCTAGGGGGCTAGGGTGCTGGTAGGTGTTTTTCCCCACACGTTAACAGCATTTTATCATTCGAGTTAACCCTTTTGAGCATTGTCTGGCGCATTCCGAAGCGGATACACTGAATCCAGAGAGGCCGGTAAATTCTGGCATGAAAAGTCCCCTTGTTGTCTTTATCTTGCTGCAGGCCTTGGACTTGGCGACCACCTTCGTAGCCCTTACGATGGGCGGGAGCGAGAGCAACCCGATGATCGCGCACCTGATGGCGTTGGGTCCCGTCCGCGGGTTGCTCGTCTCCAAAGCGCTCGTGATCGCCCTCGCAGCGGCGGGCGCGTCCATGCGCAAGAATAGGGGGATTTGGTGTGCCAATGCCGTTTTTTCCGGGGTCGTGATGTGGAACCTGGGGATCATCACGAGATTGGCTTTGATCAGCTAATCACCGCCTCGATCCCTATCACATCTCGTTTGACCCGCAACTGCCGCGCGCACGAAACCGTAGGTGCCGATTCTCAGGAGATCAACCAACCGCACTCCGCATCCAGCCAACCCGCAGTGGAGGGCGTGAGGTTCCGGCGCTTCAGTAATGCCGTCCGTAGGTCCCATTTGCGCCGGCGTGAAGAGAATACTCCGGGAGCTAAACAAGGCGGATGGGAGTCGCGCAGAAGCTCCGCAAGACGGCGGGCGTATCGGTCGAATTCAGACATGTCTTGAGGGATAGTCGATTGTACCACTCCCCACGTGCCGGACCGCGCCGCGGGGCTATTTCAAGCCTGTATCGAAGGGCTGGCCGGATGCTCCGGTAGCCTGTCCCACGTCCGGTTGGGGTCCGCGGCTGGAATCACCGGCGACGCTTTCGCCTGCCCCCAGCTCTAACGGCGGCCCATGAGAACGGCGCGCTTTTTCTCTCGCCGGTTCCGGTCCGGTAGTGGTTTTGGGACCGCTGGTCAGGAGCTTTTGGAGGATGGGAATCTGGCTGGCGTTGCTTTCCACATAATCTACGCCGATGGCGGTCAAGGTGAGCTCCACGTTGTCACCCATGGTGATGTACTCTTTGGCCTTGAGATACCAGGTGGTGAAATCCAGGTACTCGCGGGGGAAGCCCATGCGCTTCTCGATTTCGAACATGGAAACTCCCGGTTGTTCGGGATTCGTGCGGCGGCGATTGTAAAGCAAGGACAGGATCCCGAGCCGCCGGTTGGTTTCGCCCTCGATGCCGTTGACAAACTCGCTCAGCTCAAAAATCGGGTTGGCCTTCAGGTCGTGCCCCTTGTAGGTGGCGTCGTACTCGGCGCGCCGCTCGGGATTGGACAAAACGTCGTAAGCGCGGTTCAGGAGGACGAATCGGTCGGGATCGCCGGTCTCGGGGTTGTCGGGATGCAACCGGCCGGCCATAAACTTGTAGACGCGTTGAATGGTGGCGAATTCGGCCTTGGGGCTGATCTGCAGATACTCGTAGTAGTCGATGTCCTCGTCCAAGGCAGCGGCCAGGGTGCGCCGCGTTTCCGGATCGAACTCGAGGCCGATCCGATAATCGGTGCCGATCCGGATACAATTCCGAACGGCACAATAGCCGGCGAGAGTCCCCTGGCGGGCCTCAATATAAACTACGCAGCCGGGCAGCAGTTCGGACGAACCGCGGAGGGCGATCCCCGAATCGGAAATCTCGATGCCTTCCACGTGCACTGACTGCGAGAAGCCACGGCGGTCCTTCCAAAGCAGTGAGTATGAGCCCTTATCCCGGCGTCGCGGCTCTTTCCTCAAATTGACTTGCATCCGAATCCTGCTCCGCCTGAACTTTCTCTGGCAAGCTGCTTCATCATCTTGCTAGAGAGATGATACCTCCAAATTTCCGGTACGGCCACTCACCATACGTATAGTACCATTGACGGGAAGGCGGATTGGAGGGGCCGTGCGCTCAGTTGGAGCCCTCGGGAGAGCGCGTGAAGCAGGCGGGAAATCGCTAGCTAAGCTAGTAACTCGTCCTGATCCGTCCTGATGCTTAATTGCAATAATAACAATTATGTATGATAATGTTAGGGCATAGCCCCGTTCCAATGGCATGGCCCAGATTCCCTGGTCTGCCGGCCACCCCGGCACCGGCGAAACCGCGCCCGACCATCGTTGAGCCGTTACAACCCCGTTCCGGCAGCCGAACAGGCGCATGTTTCTTGATCGCGACTGGACGCCCGGTGACATGGCAGGTCACTCACCGCCCGTAATACGGATTCCGTACGACATTGCTCGCGGCCGCCGCGCCAAAGCCGCCGTCCACAGCCATCTTGAAAACTCCGATGTATTCGCGTGCCCTCGGCCACTTCAACGTCACCGCGTAGCTCATCACGGCGAGAACGCCCTAATGGGCTGCCTTGCGCTCGCGCTGCTTCCAACTCGTAGCCCAATCCGTGCCCGCTGCTTGCGCGGCACCCCCTGTGTGAATCGACATCCACGATCCGGATGCCCATCCATCCTTCGGCGCCGGTGCGCGCCGGGAATTCTCGCCACGACAATGATCGACATCCACAGCCATGTCGTGTGGGGGCTCGACGACGGCGCCTCCTCGGTCGAGGACAGTCTCATCATGCTCCGCACCGCCGCGGAAGACGGAATTACCGATATCGTCGCCACTCCCCACTCCAACGCGCAGTACCGGTTCCAGCCCGGTCTGTTGCACGGCCGCATGGAGGAACTCGCCGCTCACAGCAAAGGAAAACCTGTCATTCATCATGGCTGCGAATTCCAGGTCACCAGCGACAACATCGGCCAACTCCTGGACGCTCCCTTCACCTACACCATCGATGCCGGTCCCTACCTGCTTCTCGAATTCTCCGGCTTTCACATTGGGAAGCACACCGAGTCGATCCTGCGGCAATTGCTCGACGCAGGCATTGTGCCCATCGTGGCTCATCCCGAGCGCAACCCGATCCTCCTGCGAGACCTCGACCGCCTGGCATCCTGGATTGAGCTGGGATGCCTCGCCCAGGTGACCGCGCTTTCCATTACCGGCGGATTCGGCAGCCCTCCACGCTCCGCCGCCTTCCGCCTGCTGGACCGCGGTCTCGTCCACGTGGTCGCCACCGACGCGCACGACCCTCAGCACCGTCCTCCGGTTCTCTCGGGGGCCTACAACGCCATCCGCGCGCGCTTCGACGACGAATCTGCGGATCTCCTGTTCACGGACAATCCGCACGGCATTATCCATGGACGTCCTCTGCCGGGAGGGAAACTGGTGGTTGCCGGCCAGCCCAAAAAGCGTTGGTGGCCGTTTTGATTTATGGCTTGAAGTCGATTAGAATATCAGGTGCGGATATCTGAATTGTGACCTGTCCTAAGTGCAAAACGGATCACGCTCACCGATCTCACCGGCAGCGCTGGAAGGACTACGTCGCAAGCCTCTTCGAGTACTATCCCTACCGCTGTACAGAGTGTCGGCATCGCTTCTTCGTGCTTCGGCGCGAGCCCCCCGGGACCGCGGAAAAGCCGACCGCTACCGAAACCGAGATCCGGGTGACCCGCTCAAAGCTCAAGTGGAGACGCAAACGCCGCGAATTGCTGCTTTACGGCTGGGCGCTCCTTGCCTTCCTGGTCTTCCTCTACTTCGTCACGCGGGACCGCGGCGGCTCGTCCGCCGGCGATTAGCCCGCCGGCCTGACGTCAATTCCGCGCAACACCACAAAGCCCACGATCCGCGTCGTCCCCGCCGTCCGTCTGTATTCCAGCGCGAGGCGCGCCAGTTTGCAGCCCGCAGGCGTCCGAAACCTGACGGCGCCTAGTTGCTCCTCTCCCGACGACAGGCTTTCCCCCTCCGCCAGCGTCCCGCCCGTACTCGCGTCCATTACCCGCCACCGCAACCCTGTGCCCGGCCGTATCCCGGGCGTCCGGTAAGCAAACTTCAGCTCATACGCTGTCTGCTCCCGCATGGGTACAAACTGCGCCAGCACCTCGCAGTTCTCCGGCTGCCGCCCCGAGAACGTCAGCCGCGACCCCGAAGGCTTCTCCTCGCCGGATGCGCTCACGCCCTCCGGGGTAGGTACCCTCCAGTCAAAGCCGTGCGAAATGGGCGCCGTCCGGAACGTCCCATTCGTCAAAATGGGTCCCCCTCCGCCCACCGCTCCTAGCGGGATTCTGTGCTGCTCCGCCAAGCTGTTCCAGATCTCCATCGCCCCCTCCGCGCGCTGGCCGTCCAGCAGCCGGTCGCAGGCTGCCATCAGCACCGCAACATCTGGCTCCCGATCTCCCTCCAGCACCTTCCGCGCCGCCGGCATCATGATATCCACCCGTCCATGATCCATCAGGTACGACAGCTAGCTCGCCCGCACCTCCGGTCTCGCCATCCCGATGCGGTCGATCAGATCCCCGTCCTCGGCCACCTGCCCGCACAGCCGGAAGAGCGGCGATGCCGCCTCCCCATAGACCATCTCCGCCGACGATTTCGCCCAGGCCCAGAACTTCTCCGTATCCTTGTGCCGGAAATAAAAGTTGGCCAGCGTCCACCGCGGAAGATATTGCCGGTCCGCCTCGGCCGCGCGCAGCAGGCATTGCTCCGCGCGATCGGCTTTCCCGTCCGCCTCCAACCGCGCAAAACCCTCCTCAGGCCCGGCTAGCCAGGCTAGCCAGGCTAGACAGGCTAGACTCGCTACCTCGCTGATTCTGGAGTTTCGCCGGCGCGAGCAGGATCATGTCAGTCCCGACAGCGCTGCCGTTTATGGTGGCCTCGACTTTTAGCTTGAGCTTCGCCTATTGTTCCCCTTGGTATCACCCCCTATGTGGAGACAAATCGAAAGTTCAATCACTCCAAGCGGTTCTCTGTCGGCCATCGGATGCTTTAATGGTCGAGTTCCTGGATCACCTCCTTCAGGGATTTTCCCTCCTTCATGCCCCGCTGCATCATCTTGACCAGGCGTCGCTCATGCAACTGAAGCATCTCCCGCGCCGATAACGCGCAGCAGTACCCCGACGCCGTCAGCGCGACGATCGTGGCGCCTGCCAGGCGGACCTCCGGACCGTAGCGGCGCATCTGCCGCAACTCCTCGGCATAGTCGGGCCGATGCCGGCTTTGCCGCTCGAACAAGTGGCGCGCATTGTAGATCATGAACACGAATACCAACCGCGCCAACAC